>JGI20214J51650_10001180_pt1 | contig 16573 bp, 11 predicted proteins | sample WetSurMetagenome_FD_51650 | JGI IMG/M metagenome (IMG submission 51650) | reverse complement strand
TGCACCGTGTCGGCCGGCAGCGTCAGCTGTCCGACGGTGCGGCCGGTGAGCAGTGCCAGCCGCTGACGCGACTGGGCCACGCCGGACTGCAGCGCAAGGCGCTGCGCGCGCGTCTGCTCGACAGCGGCGCGTGCCTGCTCGGCGTCGATCGAGGTCGCCAGGCCCGCCTGGACTCGCCACTGCGTGATCTGCAGCGTCTCCTGCTGGGTCTCGAGGTTCGCCTGCGCGATCGCGAGCCGGGCCTCGGTGGCGCGCAGCGTGATGTAGGCGAGCGCAACCTCGGCCGCGACCGTCACCTGCACGTTGCCAAGGTTGGCCGCGCTCGCCTGCGCGTCGAACTCGGCGGCGTCGCTCGCACTGCGCCGCGCGCCGAAAGCATCGGGTGCCCAGCTCGCGTCCAGGCCGGCACGCAGCGCGTTGCTCGGCGCGCTGCCGGCGATGCGGCTGCGTTGCGCCGAGGCGGACGCGTCGACGCTGGGCCCGAGGGCGGCGGCCTGTGCCTGCGCCAGCGCACGCGACTGACGCAGCGCCGCGCGCGCGGTCTCGACGTCGGTGTTGGCCTGCAGCGCCTGGACGATCAGCGTGCTCAGTGTCGGGTCGCCGAATCGCCGCCACCAGGCGGCGGGCGACGCGGCGCCCGCCGCAGCCTGCGCCGCGCCCGACCAGTTGGACGGCAGCCGCACACCGGCGTGCGGCTCGGTCCCAGGAGCCTGCGGCGCCGCGCATCCGCCCAGCACCCCTGCGAGAAGCAGGAGCGCGAGCACTGGTGCGTGGGGGCGCAGGGTTCGCAAGGCCATGGATCCAGTCTGCCCAACGGCCGTTGCGGGGCCGATCGACGGGCGTCAAGGTTTGTTAACGCCGGCCCCCGCGCCCGTCACGCGCTCACTGGAAGGCCACTTCGGCGAAACTGCGCAGCTTGCGGCTGTGCAGGCGGTCGGTGCGTTCCTGGCGAAGCAGTTCGATCGCCCGCATGCCGATGCGCAGGTGCTGGTCGACGCGCTCGCGGTAGAAATGATCCGCCATCCCCGGCAATTTGATCTCACCGTGCAGCGGCTTGTCGCTGACGCAAAGCAAGGTTCCGTACGGAACCCGGAAACGGAAGCCATTCGCGGCGATCGTCGCCGACTCCATGTCCAGCGCCACCGCGCGGCTCTGGCTGAAGCGACGCTCGGGCGTGCTGTCCTTGTGGTGAAAGGGCAGCAGCTCCCAGTTTCGGTTGTCGGTGCTGGCGACGGTTCCGGTGCGCATGATCTTCTTCAGCTCGTAGCCCTTGAGCTGGGTGATCTCGGCGACCGCCTGCTCGATCGCCGTCTGCACCTCGGCCAGCGGCGGGATCGGAACCCACAGCGGGAGATCCTCGTCGAGCACATGGTCCTCGCGCACGTAGCCGTGGGCGAGCACGTAGTCGCCCAGGTGCTGCGAGTTGCGCAGCCCGGCGCAGTGGCCGAGCATCAGCCAGGCATGCGGGCGCAGCACCGCGACGTGGTCGGTGATGGTCTTCGCGTTCGCCGGGCCGACTCCGATGTTGATCATCGTGATGCCGGCGCGGTCGGGTCGCACCAGGTGGTACGCCGGCATCTGCGGCAGCCGGGGCGGCGCGTGGCCGAGCTCGTCGCCGGCCACCGGCGCGAGACCGGCGCGGCGCGTGACCAGATTGCCTGGCTCGACGAAGGCGTTGTACTCGCCGCCCTCGGAGCGCATCAGCGCGTGGCCGAGCTTGACGAACTCGTCGATGTAGAACTGGTAGTTCGTGAACAGCACGAAGTTCTGGAAATGCTCGGGCGCGCTGCCGGTGTAGTGGCGCAGCCGGTGCAGCGAGTAGTCGACGCGTGGCGCGGTGAACAGCGCCAGCGGCTGGGCCTCGCCCGCGCGCGGCTCGTGGGTGCCGTTGGCGATGCCGTCGTCCATCGCCGACAGGTCGGGCAGGTCGAACAGGTCGCGCATCAGCAATCGGCGCTCGGCCGACATCGAGCCTTCGAGATGGTCGTGCTCGGCAAACGAGAAGTGCACCGGGATCGGCTGTGCGCTGGTGCCGACCTCGAGGCTGACGCCGTGGTTGCGCAGCAGCAGCCTGAACTGCTCGAGGTAGTAGTCGGCGAACAGGTCCGGCCGCGTCAGCGTCGTGTCGTAGACGCCGGGGCCGCTGACGAAGCCGTAGGCCAGGCGCGAGTCGGCGCGCGCGACGGTGCTGGTCTGCACGCGCACGAAGGGGTAGCAGGCGCGCACGTGTTCCATCAGATTGTCGCCGGCGACGAAGCGCTGCAGGCTGCCGCGCAGGTGGGCGATGCTGGTGTCGTAGATCAGCCGCAGCTGGGCCAGTGCGGCCTCGGCGTCGTCGAAGCGGGTCGGGGCGATGAAGAGCGAGCTTGTCGTCATGCGGCGATTGTCGGCCGCTTCGATGGGGTTGCGCAGCGCCCGGCGCCGGCCGCCGCTTCAACGCCAGGCGCTGGCGCGNTCGAGCCCGGCGATCGTCGGCCCGTCGAGCNCGAGCCGCGCCGCGCCGGCCAGCTCGGCGAATTGCGCGNTCGAGGTCGCGCTCGCGATCGGTGCGGTCANCCCCGGGCGCGCCATCTGCCAGGCCAGCGCGACCTGGGCCGGCGTCGCGACCAGCCGCGCCGCGGCCTCGTCCAGCGCCGCCAGGATGCGCAGGCCGCGCGCGTCCAGATAGCCCTTGACGCCGGCGCCGCGCGTGCTCTTGGCGAGGTCGGCCTCGCTGCGGTACTTGCCGGTCAGGAAGCCGCGCGCAAGGCCGAAGAAGTTGATCACGCCGACGCCCTCGGCACGGCACAGCGGCTCGAGCTCGGCCTCGTAGGGCGCGCGGTCGACCAGGTTGTACAGCGGCTGCAGGCTCTCGTAGCGCGGCAGTCCAAGGCGCGCGCTCGTCGCCAGCGCCTCGGCCAGGCGCGGCGCGGTGAAGTTGGACGCGCCTATCGCACGCACCTTGCCTTCGCGAATCAGCTCGGCGAAGGCGGCGAGCGTCTCCTCCAGTGGCGTCGCGGTGTCGTCGTCGTGCGCCTGGTAGAGGTCGATGCGGTCGGTCTGCAGCCGGCGCAGCGAGTCCTCCACCGCCTGCCGGATCCAGCGCCGCGACAGACCGGTCCGGTCCTCGCCCATGGGTTTGCCGACCTTGGTCGCGATCACGACGCGGTCGCGCCGGCCCGAGGCTTGAAGCCAGCGGCCGATGATCGTTTCCGACTCGCCGCCGGCGTGGCCTGGGACCCAGCGAGAATAGACGTCGGCGGTGTCGATCAGATTGAAGCCGGCGTCGACGAAGGCGTCGAGGAGCGAGAACGAGGTCGGCTCGTCGGCGGTCCAGCCGAACACGTTGCCGCCGAACGCGAGCGGCGCCACGTGAAGGCCGGAGCGGCCGAGTTCGCGCAGTTGCATGGTTTGGGCCTGATGAACGGGACGGGCGATGCTACGCCGCCTCGGCGACGCGGACGCGGTCGCGGCCGTCGCGCTTGGCGGCGAGCAGCTCGTCGTCAGCCGACTGCAGCAGCGCCTCAGGCGAGCCGGGCGCGCGCGTCGAGTCCGACACCCCGGCGGAGAAGCTCAGCCCGGCCAGCGTGAGCTCGCCGAGCGCGAAGACCTCGCCGCGCCAGCGGCGCAGCAGCGCCTGCACCTTGCGCCGTCCGGCGGGGGCATCCGTTCGCGGCATCAGCAGACAGAACTCTTCGCCCCCGTAGCGGCAGGCGACATCGCTCCTGCGGATGCCTTCGGCGAGCAGACGGCCGAAGCCGGCGAGCAAGCGGTCGCCGACGGCGTGGCCGTGGCGGTCGTTGACGGCCTTGAAGTGGTCGAGATCGATGATGGCCACGGCCAGCGGCTGCGCGTCGCGTGTCGCGAGCGCAAACATCGCGGGCAGGGTCTCGTTCAGGTGACGGCGGTTGAACAGCCCGGTCAGCGCGTCGCGCGTGGCCTGCTGGCGCAGCGCCTGCTGCAACGCCTGCACCTCGGCCATCCGCTGCGATAGCAGCGTGTGGGCGGCTTCGAGCTCGGCGCGCGCGCGCTCGGTCGCACGACTCTCGGCCGCCTTTTCGTCCAGCCGCTGGCGCAGCCGCAGCAGCTCGGTCTGCAGTGCCGCGGCCTGGTAGCGTGCGCGCGACGCGAGATCGACGCGCTCCAGGTGCAGGCGCTGCCAGTCTTGCAACGCACCCAGCGCCGCGGCGCTGTCGCCCAGCGCCTCGTGCAGTTCCGAGCGCAGCCGGTGGAACATGCAGCGCACGCGCAGGCTCGCGCCGTCGGCGCCGGGCCCGCCGGCCAGCGCCAGCGCCTGGTGCAGCGCGGCCAGCGCGCGCTCCGGGTCGCCATCCGCGCGCGCCGACAGCGCGGTGGCGATCGCAAGTTCGATACGCTCGTCGGGGATGGCCGCGCGCACGCGAGATTCGGCGCGGGCGATGAGTTCGCGTCCGAGCTCGGTCTCGCCGGCGCACAAGGCCGTGATCGCCAGCGTCTCGAAGTGCGAGGCCATGTGGCCGCGGCCGCTCTCGTCGGCGGGCAGGTCGCGAACGCGAAGCAGATCGGGCAGTGCCTCGCGCGCGCGGCCGAGCTCGGTCAGGCTGATCGTGCGGTTGATGAGCAGCACGCTGAGAAGGCGCGGGTTGGACAGGCCGGCGCAGCGTTCGAGGCCGCGGTCCACGTAGCGCAGCGCCTCGTGGTAGTCACCGAGCTGGAGCAGCTCGTGCGCAAGGTTGCAGTGCAGCACCGCATCGAAGCCGTGTCCGCGCGCCGGCCCGGCGTCGCGCAGCGCCTGGTACATGTAGGCGAAGGCCTGCTCGGATTGGCCGCGCGCCGAGTAGCAGCCGGCGATCGTGTTCAGCAGCACGCCGCGCTGTTCGTTCTTCAGCACGCGCCAGCCCTCGTCGCGCAGGGGCAGCACGCAGGCGATCGCTTGCGCGAACGCGCCGTCGCGCCACATCGCGCGCGCCAGCCCGGCACTGGCGAGGATGACGCCCGCCCGGTCGCCGGCGGCTTCGAAGCAACTCCGGGCGCGGGCCAGCTCGGCCATTGCCTCGGCCGGCGTCGCGAAGTACAAGAGGTGAAAGCCGCGCGGCAGCCGCGCCCACCCTTGCGCGGCAGGATCGTCGCTGGCGTCGGCGAGCACGAGGGCGCGCTCGGCCAACGCAATGGCGAGGCTGGAATCCAGGTGCAGCAGCCGCCACGATCGGCGCGCCAGACGCAGCGCCTTGGCCGCTGCCGCGGGAGGACGCGGCGGGCTCATCGATGCCCATTATCGACCCCGCGCCGGCGCCGGGTTTACATGCTGCGCCGGTACTGCCCGCCGACTTCGAAGAGCGCGTTCGTGATCTGGCCCAGGCTGCAGCAGCGTACCGCGTCCATCAGCACCTCGAACACGTTGCCGTTGGCGATCACCGTCTGCTGCAGCCGCGCCAGCATCGCGGGCGCCTGGCGCGCGTGGCGGCCCTGAAAGTCGGCCAGACGGGCGAGCTGCGACTGCTTCTCCGCGTCGGTCGAACGGGCGAGCTCGATGTGCTCGGGTACCGGGTCGCCGTGCGGGTTGCGGAACGTGTTGACGCCGATGATCGGGTACGCGCCGGTGTGCTTGAGCATCTCGTAGTGCATGCTCTCTTCCTGGATCTTGCCGCGCTGGTAGCCGGTCTCCATCGCACCGAGCACGCCGCCGCGCTCGGCGATCGCGGCAAATTCGGCCAGTACCGCCTCCTCGACCAGTTCGGTGAGCTCATCGATCACGAAGGCGCCCTGGTTCGGGTTCTCGCAACGGGCCAGCCCCCACTCGCGGTTGATCACGAGCTGGATCGCCATAGCGCGCCGGACACTTTCCTCGGTCGGCGTCGTGATCGCCTCGTCGAAGGCGTTGGTGTGCAGAGAGTTGCAGTTGTCGTAGACCGCGATCAGCGCCTGCAACGTGGTGCGGATGTCGTTGAACGCGATCTCCTGCGCGTGCAGGCTGCGGCCGCTGGTCTGGATGTGGTACTTGAGCTTCTGGCTGCGCTCGTTGGCGCCATAGCGCTCCTTCATCGCCACCGCCCAGATGCGGCGCGCGACGCGGCCGAGCACGGTGTACTCCGGGTCCATGCCGTTGCTGAAGAAGAAGCTCAGGTTGGGCGCGAAGTCGTCGACGTGCATGCCGCGCGCGAGATAGGCCTCGACGAAGGTGAAGCCGTTCGCGAGCGTGAACGCGAGCTGGCTGATCGGGTTCGCGCCGGCCTCGGCGATGTGGTAGCCGGAGATCGACACCGAGTAGAAGTTGCGCACGTCGTGGTGCACGAAGTACGCGGCGATGTCGCCCATCACCTTGAGGCTGAACTCGGTGCTGAAGATGCACGTGTTCTGGCCCTGGTCTTCCTTCAGGATGTCGGCCTGCACCGTACCGCGCACATTGGCCAGCGTCCAGGCGCGGATCTTGGCCGCCTCGTCGTCACTGGGTTCGCGCCCGTTGTCGGCGCGGAACTTGTCCAGGTTCTGGTCGATGGCGGTGTTCATGAACATCGCCAGGATCGTCGGCGCCGGGCCGTTGATCGTCATGCTGACGCTGGTCGCCGGACTCGTGAGGTCGAAGCCCGAGTACAGCACCTTCATGTCGTCCAGCGTCGCGATGCTGACGCCGGAGTTGCCGACCTTGCCGTAGATGTCGGGCCGCGGGTCGGGGTCGTTGCCATACAGCGTGACCGAGTCGAAGGCGGTGGACAGACGTTTGGCCGGCATGCCCTCGCTCACCATCTTGAAGCGCCGGTTGGTGCGGAAGGCGTCGCCCTCGCCGGCGAACATGCGCGTCGGGTCCTCGTTCTCGCGCTTGAAGGCGAAGACGCCCGCGGTGTAGGGGAAGCTGCCGGGCACGTTCTCGAGCAGCAGCCACTTGAGCAGCTCGCCGTGGTCCTCGTACGGCGGCAGCGCGACCTTTCGGATCTTGTGGCCCGACAGCGTGGTGTGGGTGAGCGCGGTGCGGACCTCGCGGTCGCGGATCTTCACGACGTATTCGTCACCGGCGTAGGCGCGCTGCATGTCGGGCCACATCGCGAGCAGCTTCTTCGCGTGTGGGTCAAGCCGGGCCTCGCGGTCCTCGGCCAGGTGCTCGGCGGCGCCGGCGGCGCGCGGCTTGTCGGGCTTGGAGATCGCGAGCATCGCCGCGGCCGCGCGCAGCTGCTGGATCTCGCGCGCGAGCGCAGCGTGCTCGCGCGCGCGCCGCTTGTAGCCGCGCACCGTGTCGGCGATGTCGGCCAAGTAGCGCACCCGTGCCGCCGGGACGATCGGCACCTGGTGCGTGCTGTGGCGCGTGCTCACGTGCGGCAGCCGGCTTGTGGTGACCGCCATGCCCAGCGCGGCCAGCCGTGGCAGCAGGGCTTGGTAGAGCGCGGTCACGCCGTCGTCGTTGAAGCGGCTGGCCATCGTGCCGAACACCGGCATCTGCTCGGTCGGCTGCTTCCAGGCCTCGCGGTTGCGCTGCACCTGCTTGGCGACGTCGCGCAGCGCGTCAGCGGCACCCTTGCGGTCGAACTTGTTGATCGCGACGAACTCGGCGAAGTCGAGCATGTCGATCTTCTCGAGCTGGCTCGCGGCGCCGAACTCGGGCGTCATCACGTACATCGGCACGTCGACCAGCGGCACGATCGCCGCGTCGCCCTGTCCGATGCCCGAGGTCTCGACGACGATCAGGTCGAAGCCGGCGGCCTGGCAGGCGAGCAGCACGTCGGGCAGTGCCTGGCTGATCTCGCTGCCGAAGTCNCGCGTGGCCAGGCTGCGCATGAAGACGCGCGCGCCGGTGCCTGCGCCGCCGCCGGGCCGCCCCAAGGCGGCGGCTCCCTCGGGGGGTGGTGAAGTCCGCTCAGCGGCAGGCCTGGGGGCTGTCCATTCGCCGATCGCGTTCATCCGGATCCGGTCGCCGAGCAGCGCGCCGCCGCTCTTGCGCCGGCTGGGGTCGATGCTGATCACCGCGATGCGCAGCGCGTCGCCCTGGTCGAGCCGGATGCGGCGGATCAGCTCGTCGGTGAGGCTGCTCTTGCCGGCGCCGCCGGTGCCCGTGATGCCGAGCACCGGAGCCGCTTTGGGCACGGCGGCGAGCGCGGCCCTGAAGCCGGGGTCGGCACGGCCGTTCTCGAGCGCCGTGATCGCCCGAGCGAGCGCGCGCCAGGCGGCGTCGGAATGCCCCTGCAAGGCCTCGACGGACCCGGGCGCCTGCGTCGACAGGTCGGTGTCGCAACGCATCACCATCTCGCCGATCATCCCGGCCAGCCCCATGCGCTGGCCGTCCTCGGGGCTNTAGATTCGCGCCACGCCGTAGTCCTGGAGTTCGCGCATCTCGGCCGGCACGATCACGCCGCCGCCGCCGCCGAAGACGCGGATGTGCTCGCCGCCGCGGCTCTTCAGCAGGTCGACCATGTACTTGAAGAACTCGACGTGGCCGCCCTGATAGGAGCTGATCGCGATGCCCTGCACGTCCTCGTGCAACGCCGCGGTGACGATTTCTTCGACCGAGCGGTTGTGGCCGAGGTGGATCACCTCCGCGCCCATGCCCTGCAGGATGCGGCGCATGATGTTGATCGCCGCGTCGTGGCCGTCGAACAGGCTCGCGGCGGTGACGAAGCGCACCTTGTTCGTCGGGCGGTAGTTGGCGAGGGCCTGGAAGTCGGCGGACAGGTCGGTCATGGCGGGCGCGGGTGGGGCGACCGGGCGGCCGCGGACGATCGGATTGACGTTGACGTAAACGTCAATGTGCAATGATGCCACCGCTGGCGGCCACGGGCGACGGTGGTTACCATCGGCGCCGCCCTCGCTGCTGCCCTCGCTGCCGCCCCCGCCTCGACGCCCGACCACGCGCATGAGCTTTCTCGCCATCGACATCGGCAACACCCGCCTCAAATGGGCGCTCTACGCGCAGCCGCAGCCGGGTGCGCCGGCGCTCGCCCACGGCGCGGTGTTCCTCGAAACCATCGACACGCTGGCCGAAAAGGACTGGCGCGGTCTTGCGGCGCCGCACAGCATGCTCGGCAGCGTCGTCGCGGGCGACGTCGTCCGGCGCCGCGTCGAGGAGCAGATGGAGCTGTGGGACATCAACGCGCGCTGGGTCGTGCCGTCGGCGCGCGAGGCCGGCGTCGTCAACGGCTACGACCACCCGAGCCGGCTGGGCGCCGACCGCTGGGCCGCGCTCGTCGGCGCGCGCGCGCGTGCCACCGCCGGCGGCCGGGCGCGGCCGGCGCTGGTGGTGATGGTCGGCACCGCGGTCACCGTCGACGCGCTCGACACCGAGGGCCGCTTCCTCGGCGGGCTGATCCTGCCCGGCTTCGGGCTGATGCTGCGCGCGCTCGAGATGGGCACCGCCGGCCTCAAGGTGCCGACCGGCGAGGTCGTCGACTTCCCGACGAACACCAGCGACGCGCTGATGAGCGGCGGCGCGAATGCGATCGCCGGCGCGATCGAGCGCCAGCACCGGCAGCTCGTCCGACGCACCGGCGCCGAGCCGCTGCTGCTTATGACGGGCGGCGCCGCGGTCAAGCTCGCGCCGATCACCGACCTGCACTTCGAGACCGTCGACTCGCTGATCTTCGACGGCCTGCTGGTAATGCAGTCGCACCGGCTCGCGCTTTGAGCGCGCGCGCCACCTTCACCCCGGGGTGGCCGCGCTCCTAGAGGATGAAGCGCGACAGGTCTTCGTTCTTCGCCAGCGCGCCGAGCCGGGCGTCGACTGCCGCGGCGTCCATCGTCACTGTCTGGCCGCCGCGGTTGGGGGCGTCGAAGCTGACCTCGTCGAGCAGCCGCTCCATCACCGTGGAAAGTCGGCGCGCGCCGATGTTCTCGGTACGCTCGTTGACGTCGTAGGCGATCTGCGCAAGCCGGCGCACGCCGTCCGCGCTGATCTCGAGCGTGACGCCCTCGGTGGCGAGCAAGGCCTGGTACTGCTTCACCAGACTCGCGTGCGTGCTGGTGAGGATGGCCTCGAAATCGTCGACCGACAGCGAGCCGAGCTCGACGCGAATCGGGAATCGCCCCTGCAGCTCGGGGATCAGGTCGCTGGGCTTGGCGAGGTGGAACGCGCCGCTGGCGATGAACAGGATGTGGTCGGTCTTCACCATGCCGTACTTGGTGGTCACCGACGTGCCCTCGACGAGCGGCAGCAGGTCGCGCTGCACGCCCTGGCGGGAGACGTCGGCGCCGCCTTGCTCGCTGCGCGACGCGACCTTGTCGATCTCGTCGATGAAGACGATGCCGTTGCCTTCGGCGTTCGCGAGTGCGGCGCCGCGGATCTCGTCCTCGTTGACGAGCTTGCCGGCTTCCTCTTCGGTCAGGCGCTCGAGCGCCTCGCCGATCCTCATCTTGCGCAGCTGGCGCTTGGGGCTGCCGATCTGCGAGAACAGACCCTTGAGCTGCTCGGCCATCTCCTCCATGCCTTGCGGGCCGAGGATCTCGAGCGACGGCTTGGCCTCGGCGACGTCGATCTCGATCTCCTTGTCGGCGAGGAGGCCTTCACGCAGCCGCTTGCGCATCACCTGGCGCGCGGTGTTGTCGGCGGGTGCACCGGCATCGCCTCGCGCGTCGCGCGCCGGAGGCACCAGGATGTCGAGCACGCGCTCCTCGGCGGCGTCCTCGGCGAGCGCGCGCTTGGTGCGCATCTGGCGCTCGCGTTCCTGCTTGACGGCGACCTCGACCAGGTCGCGCACGATGGTGTCGACGTCCTTGCCGACGTAGCCGACCTCGGTGAACTTGGTCGCCTCGACCTTGACGAACGGCGCGCCCGCGAGCCGCGCGAGCCGGCGTGCGATCTCTGTCTTGCCGACGCCGGTCGGGCCGATCATCAGGATGTTCTTTGGCGTGATCTCGTGGCGCAGCGCGACGTCGACCTGCTGGCGCCGCCAGCGGTTGCGCAGCGCGATCGCGACCGCGCGCTTGGCGTCCCTCTGACCGACGATGTGGCGATCGAGCTCGGAGACGATTTCCTGCGGCGTCATCTGCATCGCGTCAACCCAGGGTTTCGATCGTGTGGTGCTGGTTGGTGTAGATGCACAGGTCGCCGGCGATCTCGAGCGAACGCTTGACGATCTGCGCCGGCGTCATCTCGGTGTGCTCGAGCAGTGCGCGCGCCGCAGCCTGCGCGTAGGCGCCGCCGGAGCCGATCGCCACGATGCCCTGTTCGGGCTCGAGCACGTCGCCGTTGCCGGTGATGATCAGCGAGGCGTCCTTGTCGGCGACCGCGAGCATCGCCTCGAGCCGACGCAGCACGCGGTCGGTGCGCCAGTCGCGGGTCAGCTCGATCGCTGCGCGCACCAGATGGCCCTGGTGTTTCTCGAGCTTGGCCTCGAAGCGCTCGAACAGCGTGAACGCGTCGGCGGTGGCGCCGGCGAACCCCGCCAGCACCTGCTCGCGGTAGAGCTTGCGCACCTTCTTCGCGCTCGCCTTGACGACGATGTTGCCGAGTGTGACCTGGCCGTCGCCGCCAAGGGCGACGAGTGCGCCGCGACGCACGCTGAGGATGGTCGTGCCGTGAAAGCTTTCCATGGAGGGCCTGCAGGTGGGGCCAAGCGAGCCGGCTTCAAGACCGGTGCGCGCGCAGCCGGGGCTTCAAACCTTTCGGACCTGGACCCGGGCGTGCTCGTTGATGCCCATCGCGCCGAAGAACAGCGCGACCAGACGGTGCGCGTCGACGAACTGCACCGTGCGGCCCTCGTTGCGCTTGGCGAGCACCCAGTTCAGCAGGTCGCCGGCGGCGATGAAGTCGACCCGGATCAGGCGCGCGCAGGCGACGTCGACGATCGGCGCGCTGCCCAGCTCGGTGTCGATCCGGGCCAGCGTCTGACCGATGTCGCCGACGAGCTGGCCCGACAGCTCGACGTGCGCCTGCTCGATCTGACCCACCGACTCGTCGGCGAGGCCGGACTCGAGGAAGCTGGTCGAGACCTCGCTGACCATCGACAGCGGCGGCGTGCGCGTCGACAGACCGGAACTGCTGACGCGCACCTTGCAGCGCGCCGGCTCCCAGGATGGCGGCGAAACCTCGTAGGTGACGCAGTAGTCGATCGCGGCCTCGTCGAACTGGTCGGCGCGGTTCGCGAGCCGCAGCGCGTCGAGCCGGGTGAGCCAGAATGCCGGGTCGGCGTCGCGCACACCGGTCGGCGCCGCTTCGGCGAGCACTGTGAAGAGATGGTTGCCGCCGATCCAGCGCATCTCGAGCGCCTGCCCGGCCCAGAGCCGGAACAGTGTCGACAACTGCATCGCGGCCTCGGGCTCGATAACCCGCAGCGCGCTCCAGTCGAAAACCCAGGGCAGCGGCATCTGCAGCGTCTGCGAGCGCAGCCGCGCGACCGCGTCGATGTCGAGCAGCTCGGGGCAGACCCAGCCGACGTCGCCACTGATGCGCGCCGAGACCGACGAGTCCTTCGTGCGCGGGCGCTCCTCGGCGGCCGCATCGGCGACCAGCTTGGGCAGCGAATACCACTGCGGTGCCGACCAGCCGAACTGCTGTGCGTACTCGGTGGCCAGCGATTCGAAGCGCAGCTGCTGGCCGGTGGCACGGTAGAGGTCGAACAGCACGAGCCAGGTCTCCGCGTGCTGCGCGCGCGTACCGCCGCTGCCGGTGATCTGCTGCAATGCGTGCTCGCATTGCGTAAAGTCGGCGTTCGCGAACGCGATCACCGGTTCGTCGAGTTCGGGGTCGTGCACAACCTCGCTGACCTCGACCGCGAACGGGTCGCCGAAGTCGCCCTCGGGGCCGGTCGCGGCGGGCAGCGTCATCGGCTGCATCGCTGCCAGCGGCGGCAGGCCCGGTGACATCTGCACCGGCGCCGGAGCGGCCGACGCCGGCAACTCGAAGTCGGGCAGCGGCGGCAGCGGCGGCAGGCGCTCGCCGTCGTCGAGCGAAAACTCGGGCAGCGGCTGGACCTGCAGCGGTGCCGGCGCGCTGCGCGCACCGAGGCCGCTGCCCGGGCGGCGAGTCGACGGCACGAAACCATCGCCGACCATCTGCTGCTCGATCTCGTCGATCTTGGCCTTGACGCCGCTGTCGGCGCGTGCGGTGTTGCTGTCGGGCAGCCGCGCCTCGGAATCGTCCAGCCGCGACGAGCCGCCGAGTGCGGCCAGCTGCTCCGGCGACAGGCCCTCGCGCCGCACCTTGCGCAGCATGTCGAACTCGCGCTTGCGCACGAAGTCGTTGCGCCGCTTGCGCTCGATCATCGCCTTCAGCTCGGACTTCTCGATCTCGAGCTCGCGCGTGTCCTCCTGGCGCGAATTCAGGTCGGTCCAGTCGGTGGCCGGGTTCGCGACGAACCGCACGACCTTCTTGAAGAAGCTCTCGTTGTCCTTCGCGTCAGCCATCAGGCGCATTCGGTCGGTGCGACCGCCATCGGTGGTGGGCAACGGCCGGACCCGAGCGACCGCCGCGGAGCCGGCTGTGCCGCTCCGCAAGCGTGCGCGTCGCGCCGCGCCAGGAGCCCCGTCTCGGCCCCTCGCCAGGCGCGAAAGGTCCACCGGGCCTCGCGTGTCCGGGCTCGGCCCCCCCGGGAGGGGGCGCCGACGGCGCTACGGGGGCGAGCCACTTCAGTCGCCGAACATCTTCTGCTTCATCTCGCGGCGCTGCTGCGCTTCCAGCGACAGGGTCGCGGTGGGCCGGGCGAGCAGCCGGGCCAGGCCGATCGGCTCGCCGGTCTCGTCGCAGTAGCCGTATTCGCCGCTCTCCAGCCGCGCCAGCGACTGCGCGATCTTCTTCAGCAGCTTGCGCTCGCGGTCGCGCGTGCGCAGCTCGAGCGCATGCTCTTCCTCGATCGTCGCGCGGTCGGCCGGGTCCGGCACGATCGACGTGTCCTCGCGCAGATGCTCGGTGGTCTCGCCGGCGTTGGACAGCAGGTCGTCCTTCTGCGCCTGCAGCCGGGCGCGGAAGAAGTCGATCTGCTTGTCGTTCATGTACTCGCTGTCCGGCATCGCCAGCAGCTCGGGCTCGCTGAGCGCGCGGCCGGCCTTGGTCTTCCAGGCATTGGCGAGTTTCGGGTCCGCCTTCGCGGCGGGCTTGGTGACTTCCATGGGCTCGTTCAAGGGCTTGACGCTGGGGCGGGCCGGCGCAAAGCGGTCGGTGAAGCGGTTGCCGGCGGGTGCCGGGGCCGGCGTCGGTTCAGGGGCGGCGTGCCGGACGGCCGCCTTCGGGGTCGCGGCGGACCGGACCGGTTTGGTCGCGGTCTTGCTGACAGCCGCTGTCTTGGCTGGAGGCTTGCTCAAGGGGGTCTCCTCGCCTTCTTCGTCGACGCACTGCGTCAGTTATACCCGTTGCCGGGCGGCCGGTGCTCGTTCGGGACGGGGTGCCGACGACAGAGCGCGGCATTGTAGCGACGCGTCACACTTTGGGTGCAGAGCGGCGCCTGTCCGGCGCGGTCTCAGACGAGACATTGTTCCAACCCCTGCAGTAGCACTTCGCGCGGCAGGTCGATGCCGATGAATACCATCTTGCTGAGCTTTTCCTCGCCCGGCGCCCATTTCGGCCCCAGGTCGCTGCCCATCAGCTGGTGCACGCCCTGGAACACGACCTTGCGGTCGCTGCCCTTCATGTTCAGCACGCCCTTGTAGCGCAGCATCTTCGGCCCGTAGACCTGGACGATCGCACCCAGGAAGTCCTCGAGCTTGGCCGGGCTGAACGCGCGCTTGCTGCGGAAGACGAAGGACTTCACGTCGTCGTCGTGGGCGTGGTGGTGCGGGTGCTCGCAGTGCTCGCCGTGCTCGTGCTCGTCGTGATCGTGGCCGTGGTGCGCGTGATCGTGGTGACCCTGGCCGTCGTCGGCGTTCAGGAATTCGGGGTCGATGTCGAGCTTGGCGTTAAGGTTGAAACCCTTCAGATCGAACACCTGCGCGATCGGCACCTCGCCGAAGTGCACCGCGCGCTGCGGCGCGCGCGGGTTCATGTGCTTGAGGCGGTGCATCAGCGCGTCGACCTCGTCCTTCGCGACGAGGTCGGTCTTGCTGACGAATATCTGATCGGCGAAGCCGACCTGACGCCGCGCCTCCTGGCGCGTGTCGAGCTGGGTCTCGGCGTGCTTGGCGTCGACGAGGGTCAGGATCGAGTCGAGCAGATAGCTCTCGGCGATCTCGTCGTCCATGAAGAAGGTCTGCGCGACCGGGCCCGGGTCGGCCAGGCCGGTGGTCTCGATGACGACGCGCTCGAAATCGAGTTCGCCCTTGCGTCGCCGCTCGGCCAGGTCCGACAGCGTCGAGCGCAGATCCTCGCGGATCGTGCAGCAGACGCAGCCGTTGTTCATCTGGATGACCTGCTCGTTGCGGTCGGCGACGAGGATCTCGTTGTCGATGTTCTCCTCGCCGAACTCGTTCTCGATCACGGCGATCTTCTGGCCGTGGGCCTCGGACAGTACGCGCTTGAGGAGCGTCGTCTTGCCGCTGCCGAGGAAGCCCGTGAGGATGGTGGCTGGGATCAGGGACATGGTGGCTCGAGGCTGCAGGTTGCGGGGCCGCCGCCGGCATCGGCGACGCGGTGCCGGGGCGACCGCTGTATCTGGGGGCGGCGAACTGTGTTGCAAGCCCTCGGGCCTGTCAAGCGCCGGTCGGGCCTGGGGTATTCTTCGTTTCCTCGCCACTGCCGACACCCTTCGTGTCCGACCCTCAGTCTCACCGGTCCGCGCGCGGGCAAGTCACCCCGGGCGCGGACAAGCGATCGCTCTTCGCGCGCTTGGTCGAGTTCGTCTCGCCCGGCCCGGACAGCAAGGACGAACTGATCCGCACGCTCGCCGACGCCGAGCAGCGCGAGCTGATCGAGCCCGAGTCGAGGCTGATGCTCGAGGGCGTGCTGCGCATGGCCGACATGACCGCCGGCGACGTGATGGTCGCCGCGCCGCGCATGGACCTGCTCGAGATCGGTGCCGACTACGACGAGCTGCTGGGCATCGTCATCACTACCGCGCACTCGCGCTTCCCGGTCTACGAGGGCCAGCGCGAGAACGTCATCGGTATCCTGATGGCCAAGGACCTGCTCAAGCTGCAGCGCGCGCCCGAGCTGAACCTGCGCACGCTGCTGCGCCCGGCGGTCTTCGTGCCCGAGAGCAAGCGGCTGAACGAGCTGCTGCGCGACTTCCGCAGCAACCGCAACCACCTCGCGATCGTGATCGACGAGTTCGGCAACACCGCGGGGCTGATCACGATCGAGGACGTGCTCGAGGAGATCGTCGGCGAGATCGAGGACGAATTCGACGAACGCGAGCGCGAGAACGGCATCTACACGCTCGCTGACGGCAGCCAGCGCGTCGCCGGTGACGTCTCGATCGCAGCCGTCAACCAAGCCTTCGCGACCGATCTGCCCACCGAAGGTTTCGACACCATCGGCGGCCTGGTCGCCCATCGGCTCGGCCGCGTGCCGCGGCGCGGTGAAGCAATGGACATCGGGGGCCTGCACTTCGCGGTGATGCTGACACGCGGCGGTGCGGTGCGCTGGTTCCGCGTCGCGCGCACGCCCGCCGACGCCGGCAGCACCGGCGGATGACCGGTGCGCGCGCCCGTGCGGCGCTGGTCGCGTCGCTGGGGGCGCTGCAGACACTGGCCTTCGTCCACACTGCGGCTTGGTGGCTGCCGCTGGCGAGCACTGCGGGACTGGCCGCCCTCGTCGCGCGCGCCGGCG
>JGI20214J51650_10001179_pt1 | contig 16574 bp, 15 predicted proteins | sample WetSurMetagenome_FD_51650 | JGI IMG/M metagenome (IMG submission 51650) | reverse complement strand
GTAATAATGAGGGTTCTGCTTAATTTCATTAATCAGATATTTTTTAATTATTTTAATATATGTAAATATAGAAAATAAACATATTCAAAAAAAAGTAAATAGTAAAAAATCAAAATGAAAAAGCATATTCGAAATAAATACAAAGAGACAGCGAAACAAGTTTTATTATTTTTCAATCGCTTTAATTTTTGATAGAAAAAAAGTAAATTTGAAAAAGCAACGAGTATTCAAATAATAAATTTCAATTAAAAATATAAGGAGTAAAGTTTTATGAAGATTAAAAATATTGAAGCAATGGAAGTTCTTGATTCAAGAGGAAATCCGACAGTTGAAGCAGAATTAACACTTGAGAACGGAATAGTTGTAAATGCGTTTGTACCTTCGGGTGCATCAACAGGTGAGAAAGAAGCAATGGAATTACACGACGGAGATAAGAAACGATATAACGGAAAAGGTGTACTGAAAGCAGTGGAAAATGTTAACAAAAAAATTGCACCTGAGATAACCGGTATGAATGTGACCGAACAAAAAAGAATTGATTTAAGGATGATTGAACTTGACGGAACACCAAACAAATCTAAGTTTGGCGCAAATGCTATACTCGGCGTATCAATTGCTGTTTCAAAAGCGGCGGCGGCTTATTGCAACCTGCCTTTATTCCGTTATCTGGGAGGTGCAAACGCAAACCTGCTTCCCGTTCCTTGTATGAATATTATTAATGGTGGAAAACACTCGGACAATAATGTTGATTTTCAGGAATTTATGATTGCTCCGCATAATGCACCGAACTTTGCAGAATCAATAAGAATGGGAGTTGAAACATTCCATAAATTAAAAAGCATATTAATTAAAAAAGGATACAATACGGGCATCGGAGATGAAGGCGGATTNGCCCCNGATTTGAAATCAAATGAAGAAGCAATGGAAGTGATAATGGAAGCCATAGTACAATCAGGATATAAGCCGGGAGAAGATATCTCAATTTGCCTCGACCCTGCCGCAAGCGAAATGTGGGAAGACGGTAAATACGTCCACTTCAAATCAGATAAATCNAAAAAATCATCTGAAGAAATGGTNAAGCATTGGTGCAGCTGGGTTGAAAAATATCCTATAATATTGATTGAAGACGGAATGGCAGAGAACGACTGGAACGGCTGGAAGATGCTGACTGATGAAGTCGGCAAAAAAATCGAACTCGTAGGTGATGATTTATTTTGTACAAATCCTAAAATATTAGCAGAAGGTATCGAAAAAGGAGTGGCAAACTCAGTATTAATCAAATTAAATCAAATCGGAACTGTAACGGAAACACTCGATACAATTGACCTTGCATCAAAGAATAATTACAATTGTTTTATTTCACATCGCTCGGGTGAGACAGAGGATACAACCATAGCGGACTTAACTGTTGCCGTAGGTGCAGGACATCTAAAGACGGGTTCAGGATGCAGGAGTGAGCGTGTTGCAAAATTCAACAGGTTACTAAAAATCGAAAAGATGCTTGGAAATCAGGCACGATTTGCAGGAAAGAAAGCTTTTAAGAATATTGGTTAGAAGTTAAGAAGTTAAGGAAAATACAAAAAGTCCTGAACATGATTATGGGATTAACAGGATTGGTAAAACTATATGGATGATAAAATTCATCCAATGACTATCACTGATTACACTGATTAAACTGATTATAAGTCAGCGGATGAAGAAAATATTTGTGTGAAACTTAAATTTTTATCGCAGGTATAATGTTGTAGATTTAGATGATAAATTGAACTCATAATTTATTAAAATAAATAACTTTAAAATTACGGGATTATTTATTATTCTGATAAATAAAAAATAAAACGATTATAGCATAGAAGAATACTTTTTAGTTTTTAAAAAATAAAAAAAAGGAAATTCTATGTTTGATTCAAAATCATCGGGAAATACAAATATGAAATCAAAAATTCTCTGGATTGACGACGAGATTGACCTTCTCAAGTCGAATATAATGTTTCTCAAACAAAAAGGATACGATGTCTTTGAAGCTAATAACGGCGGAGATGGAATCAGTTTAATCAAAGAACATGACTTTGACCTTGTTTTTCTCGATGAAATGATGCCGGGAATGGGAGGTCTTCAGACATTAATCGAGATAAAGGAAATTAAGCCTATGATTCCGGTTGTTATGGTCACAAAAAACGAGACGGAAAGTCTGATGGAAGAGGCAATAGGGAAAAAGATATCAGATTACTTATTGAAGCCTGTCAACCCGAATCAGGTTCTTCTTGTCTGTAAGAAATTTCTTGAGGCTCAACGGTTGAAAGGCGACCAGGTGTCAAGAAACTACATTCAGGAATTCAACAGTATGTCCATGTCATTGATGGAAGCATCTTCCTGGGAAGACTGGATAAACATTCATCTGAAAATGACTAACTGGGAAATGGAGCTCGATTCTCATCCTGAACTCGGACTCAAAGAAAATATTCAGGACCAGAGGAGAGAGTGTAATGTTGAATTCTCAAAGTTCATTGAAAAAAATTACGTTAAATGGGTAAATGGAAACGGAAACAGACCAACACTATCAAGTGATATCGTAGAAAAATACGTAATACCGGAATTAGACAATTATAAATCGGTATTTTTTTTCATTGTTGATTGCATGCGATTAGACCAATGGCTTGTAATGGAGAAGTATCTCGATAATTATTTCAGAATGTCAAAAGATTACTATTACTCTATTCTGCCAACTGCAACACCTTACAGCAGGAATTCAATATTTGCAGGACTTTTTCCTTCAGACCTTGAGAAATATTATCCTGATTTATGGATGCAGAATGACGAAGAGGACAGTAAGAATAATTACGAAAAAGAATTTCTGATAAAATTATTAGACAGAAAAAGAATCAAGCTGAGAAATGAACTGCGATACACAAAAATCATGGATTCCGAATTCAGCCGCGGGATTGAGAGCAAGATAATCACATTTACGAACAATCATCTGAATGCAGTCGTAATAAATTTTGTTGATATGATTGCACATTCAAGGAGCGATAATGCAATTTTGAAAGAAATAGCTCCTGACGAATCTGCATACCGTTCGCTTACATCATCGTGGTTTGAACATTCATCTTTCTTCGGAATGTTGAGACAGCTTTCCGCAAGAAAAGATGTGAAGATTATTCTTACGACAGACCACGGAAGTATAAGATGCCTGCACGGGATTAAAGCATTCGGAGATAAAGAATCTTCGACAAATCTCAGATATAAATACGGCAGGAATGTAAAAGCTGAGCCGAGAAATGCTATTTTTATTAACAGACCTTCCGACTACAAGATGCCGAAACGCAATGGAATGGTAAATTATATTGTAGCAAAAGAAGATTTTTATTTTGTATATCCAACTGAATATCATAAATATCTCAGTTACTACCACGATACATTCCAGCACGGAGGAATATCAACCGAAGAAATGATTCTTCCTGTTGTGAAACTGGAGTCAAAAGCTTAATTTATTTCTGAAGATGATTTTCAAGAGCAATAGTTCTGAAGATACGTTTATACTCGGAAAGAAATTTGCAAAGACAATANGACCAAATGATATAATCGGACTTAAAGGTGAACTCGGAAGCGGAAAGACNCAGTTCGTAAAAGGNATCGGTAATTTTTTTAAAGTTGAAGAGTTTATAAACAGTCCAACATTTATAATCGTCAATGTTTACAGGGGAAAAGACCCGGTCAATGCGGAAGAAATAAAAATTAATCACTTTGATTTATACAGAATCAGCAAACCCTACGAATTATCGGTAATCGGTTTTGATGATTACCTGAACAACGGTTCGATAGTTTTAATCGAGTGGTGTGATTTAGCGGAAGAATATCTCGGAAGAGAAATCAGAAAAGTAATATTTGAACATGGGAATTCTGAAAACGAAAGGATAATTAAATATTGAAAATACTTCTAATAGAAACCTCATCAAATATAATAGAATTCGGGTATGCCGAAGACAACAGGATACTGACACAAAAGCGACTCAATGAAGGTGAAAATGCAGACACTATTGTTTATTATATTAAAAAAGAATTTGATGAAAAAATATTTAACGTTAAGGAAATTGATGTCGTAAGCATATCAAACGGACCCGGCTCATTTACAGGAATAAGAATCGGTTCTGCAATATCGAAGGGAATATGTTTTGCTTTGAATTGTAAACTGATTGAAATAATTACACTTGATATAATTGCCAATAAATACAGGCTAAAAAATAATATCAGGAATTCTGAAAAAATAATAATGAGTCTGATATATTCAAATATGAAAACCAAAGAATACTACGCCGGTAATTATAAAGTAGAAAATAACAGATTAATAAAAATAAAAGATTATCAGGTAAAAAAACTCGAAGAACTTGAAATGCAAAAAAGTATTATGGTTGCAAATGAATTGAAAGATGAAGATAGAGATTTTGGAATCGGTATTTTGGGAGAAGTAAGCAGTATTCCATCGCAACTGGATTTGACATTAGAAAAGATTAAGGAAAATCTATTTTCAGACCCGCGCACATCAGAGCCATTTTATTTAAAAGAGTTTATACCGTTGACGAAGAAATAGAAGATGATTTTATAAGCTGTTGGTGAAGTCCGCAGGAGCGGACTTAAACACGAACAGCGGCGGAAAATTATAAAAATATTTTAACACGGAGACCACTGAGGTCACGGAGAAGAACTTTTTTGAAATTACTATAAAGAGCATTATAGTGAAAAATTAAAAAACAAATATAATATTAACTTAAAAGTTTGCAAAAAAAACAAAATTATTATGTGTTGTGACACGGAGAAAAGTAAATAAAAAAATACAGGATTCAGAAGTGAAGACATTTAAATTACTATTAATAATAATATTATATTCCTTACTTTTTTGTGGTGAATCAAAATCACAGGATAAGTCAGGGGAAAAATTAGTTGAATACGTTACGTGGACTCTGATTCAGGCAATTCCCTCTCCTGTTTTTTTTCAGGACAGAAACGAAGATAATGCAAGAATCTCTTTTGGTCTCATCTGGAATATAGTACCGGTGAATTATTCTTTCGGAATTAATAAGACCGTAAGTCCTCTGAGCGTTCTAAAAGTAAATCCCCTAAGACGCTTCAGCGGTTCAGCTGAATTAAATATACAACCTGAATGGACAATGAGCAGTTATAAATATTCCGATTTATCAAGATTCGGATTGACTTCAATTTTCAGAATTTACATTCCGGTTGTTGAATACGGAGAATATTTGTGTAATTCTATAGGGCTGAAATATACAATCACAAAAAACAAACATGGACGAAGTAAAAATTATTTTGGGGTTGAGTTCGGGACTTATACTTTTTTTGGGGTGCTCGGGTTCAAGTTTACTTATAACTTCGATGAAGTCAGCAGGTATAACTTTGGATTAAATTTAAAGTATTATTAGGCTATTGAAAAAAGCATTTAAAATATTTTCCGGGTGTTTAATAATCCTATTATTTTCTATAAGCGGCTGCAGGACTTTATACGACGTTGTTTACAACACATTCAATAGTTTCTCTTCCCCTGATAAGTTAAAAAGTAAAATTAAAAATCCAATACGCGACAGCGTAAAACTCAGTGCACTCTGGGTCGGACACGCAACAGTACTGATTCAGATGGAAGACAAGGTAATATTAACAGACCCGTTTTTCACAAATAATGTGGCGCAGATACAGCGTCGAATAATAGAGCCCGGAGTTGACTTAAATGATATTCCAAAATGTGATTTAATATTATTGTCACATCCGCATTTCGACCATTTGAATCTCGGGACACTCGCTCTACTTGAAGAAAGGTTTCCGGAATGTAATTTAGTTTACCCAGAAGGTCTCGAAGAGTTTTTGCCTGATATTAATTTTAATTTTCATAAATTTAAAAGACCTGACGGTTACAGGAAAATATATACAGGTGAAACAAAAATTATTAACGGACTGAAAATAACAACTGTAGCGGCTTTTCACTGGGGCGGCAGGTACGGATTAGACGGATTGCTGTGGGGACAGAATTCTTTCACCGGCTATATAATTGAATATAAAGGAAAGACGATTTATTTTTCGGGTGATACGGCTTATGATGAAGAATTTTTTAAATTACTCGGAGAAAAATATGCTATAGATATGGAGTTCATTCCGATTGGTCCTTGCAAAGATGAAAAATGTTATGAAATACACAAAGAATATTTCCACGTATATCCAAAAGGAGCATTGAAGATACTTGAAGATACAAAATCGAAGATAATGATTCCTATTCATTACGGAACCCTTTATGAGAAATCACATCCTCTAAAACCCAAATGGGCACTGGAAGAATTGTTAGTCAATAAACCTGACTTAAAAGACAGGGTAAAGATTTTAGAAATCGGTGAACAGATTGAAATGAAATAAAAATTCGTAATCCACTTTTCTAAAAAACGTATGTCATATACAACCGCTGTTCGGTAATTCTTTTATTGTATTCTAGGTTGGCAGCTTTATTTCTTTCAAATTGCCCAAACCTGTGATATAAAAGATATTCGAGACCTAATCCAACTCCGCCATAAATATTAACGAGGAGTTTCGGATTAAACATTCCTGCCGTATGATGTCCGGGCCAGCCGTCTATAGTTTTAAGAATATAAATTCTATAATCAAGTTCTAAACTTACAGGACCATAACCTAAATTAACATCGAGCATAGTTTTATTCCCGTACAAGAAATCATAATCCCTGTTTTCTCCTTCATGGTAAATTGAATTAAGAGCGGCAAGAGCCACAAAATTAGAATGAAAAGTAATATTAAAATTTAATTTATTACTCTCGGGAACAAAGTACATCAAGCCAATACCTACACTCTGTACACCCATCCTGTAAACTTCATTATAAAAGAAATCATAGTCGTGAAAGAAGCCAAGTGTAAAACGGTTTTGGCTTTTTGGCGAGAGGTTTTTGCCGTAAAGCAATCCATAGCCGCTTGCCCAGGAGGAAGGCAAATCACCTTTCCTTGTATCGAAGCCAAGTTTTACCCTGAAAAAATCGAGAGGTTTATACACATCGGCTTCGAATTGTTTTCCATAAGTAAAAATATATTCGAGTAAAAGATGATGTTTTTTAAATTCTATTTTTGCTACCTGATTAATTTGATTAATGTTTGAATATCCTAAATTCAGCCTGCTTGATACGGGGAACACATCATGAACATTATTCGGAGTATGCCTCCACATATCTCCCCGCATAAGCCTGTTAATTCCTCTCATCGGACTTAGCACAAATCCAAAAATTTCATTGAATAATCTTGCCGAGCCGGTTTTACTTTCATCCAGGACTAAAGATGAAACTTTGTAAAGCATTTCCCCGACCATCACACCGCCGAATGTAGTATTAATAAGGTCATTAATTTGCGGAGGGTCGGTTTCCATAAACAATTCCCACATCATACTACCGCCGAATGCGAAAGGAATTGATTCCCAGAAATTATAACCGCTGCTGCGTGCGGCATTAAAATAAATTCCTCCGTGATAAGGATGCCCGAATTGGTTCACGACAAAAACATCATTATCCCAGACGAATCCCGTATCGAGATTATGCTTAATTGATTCAAAGGATATTCTTGCAAAAGGTTCGTTGCTAACAAATCTGTTAAATGCACAAAGAGCGAGATTAAAACCTACAACTTCTGCGATAGGAATAAGCACGTTGCTCTTTTTATTATATTCGGGATAAGCATAGTGATATTTAGAGGTGTCAATGAGAGATGAAAATTTATAATTTTTTGATGCCGAAGAATTTTTCTTTTTATTTTTGGTTAGCATATTATCCCAATCAGTGACAGCAGAATGAATATTAATTTTTGCTGTTTCATTAATCAAATGCAATTCTTTGAAAACGGAAGAATTACAATTCGAACTGAGACTGATATTCCTGCTTTGCGGGAATAAATTGATAAAGAAAAACATAAATAAAACAAGTAAACTAATTCTAATTTTCATAACGAATAATTAAATTAATTAAAAATGGGATATCTATAATATAATATGAAATTAATTATTTATTATAAAACAAGAAATTATGAAATTGTTACATACAAATAAAAAAACACAACTGTGGCGAAATTATTGGTTTTCTAAGTAGCGGGAAAGATTTTTCCTGTTACTTCGCCGAAACCGATTTTATACCCATCACCCCGGCAATAGCCTTTTATAATTATTTCATCTCCATCCTGAAGGAATTTTCTTTCTTCTCCATTAGGGAGTTTAACAGACTCGGTTCCCCGCCAGGTTAATTCAAGGAAGCATCCTAACGATTGTTTATCGGGTCCGCTGATTGTACCCGACGCCATTAAGTCGCCTGTTCTCGTATTACAACCTGTAATTGTATGATGAGCTAATTGCTGAGCAATATTCCAGTAAAGGTATTTAAAATTCGAATGTGATATTTTAAATGCTTCGGTAGTATTTTTTGTTTTCAAATAAACTTCAAGTTCAATTTTATACGTAAAGTTTTTAATTCTCAGATAAGGCAACGGCTCGGGAATTTGTTCTGCCCCATCCGTTTTAAATGGCTCGAGTGCCTCAAGCATGACAACCCACGGTGAAATTGAAGTTGCAAAATTCTTTGATAAGAAGGGACCCAATGGAACATATTCCCACTTCTGAATATCCCTTGCACTCCAGTCATTAACAAGCACCATACCAAATATATGCTCCGTTGCATCACCAACCGGAATCGGAATACCAAGTTCATTTCCCTTTCCTATGAAAAAACCCATTTCAAGTTCTATATCCAATTGAGAAGTTGGTTGAAATTCAGGGAATTCCGAATCATCTTTCTTAATCTGCCCTTTCGGACGGATAATATCAGTTCCGCTTAATACAACCGAGCTTGCTCTTCCGTGATAAGCGACAGGTAAATGAAGCCAGTTAGGCATTAATGCATTTTCTTTTCCGCGAAACATTATACCAACGTTTGTAGCGTGGTCTTTTGAAGAATAAAAATCGGTATAATCCCCTATTTCAACAGGAAAAAATAATTTAACATCTTTAATTAAATAGAAAGATTTATTTCTCAAATCAGAGTCATCTCTTAAAACCGGATTATTTTCTTTTAATAAATTTTGAATCTGTAATCTGATATCTGCACAGGCTTTTTTCCCGAGAGACATAAAACAATTTANTGAAGGTCTATCGAAAATATTTTTTGNGGTTGACCGGTAATTAAGAAATCCTGCGGAATCAATCACAGATAAATCAAGCACATGTTCTCCTATTGCGATACCAATTCGGGGCTTAGATAAATCATCGGGAGCAAAAACTCCGAAAGGAATATTTTGAATTGGAAAATGTGATTCTTCCAGAACCGGAATAAATGATTTAATAATTTTATTATTCATCTAAAGTTCAGATTATTTATTTGAAATGTTAAAGAAGTTTCAACTGCCTTAAATCCCTTACAGGTTCATCGAAACTACAACTTCCGAAAGAAATCATATAATTATCTCTTACAAATTTAATTTCATCTGTGCTAACTGTATAGTCACGGTAAGAAAATGAATCGTCGGTAAAAATAAATTTTGAAGCATCTTCATTTTCAATTATTTCAATTAAATCTTTAACTTCCAATTCATAATAATTTTGAATAATTCCTGCTCCGAAAATATTGAAAAATCCATAAAGTTTCGGGTTAATGGTTTCATTAAAATGTTTAACCGGATGATGAAGTCCTGCAGTTGCTTTAAAAGGGACTTTATTATCATAACACTTACTGATTACATAAGCAACCTGCATTGGCGTCGGAATAACATCCGACACTACTCCGCCGGTTCTTAATTTAAAACCTATTTTAGGAGATTTATTATCATCAATATAAAATTGATTACAAACCGATAAAGCCGCTGTTAGCGCATCAACTGCATCAATCCAGTCCTTAATATTTAAATCCAATTCGTAGAATATTTGCGTATCTTTCGAAATATGTTTCGTTATATCTTTTTGGATAATGTTCAGTGTATCGAGCAAATCACCGCTCTCGCGAAAGTTCAGTAATTCCTTAGGCAGTTTTACCTCATAAGCTCCAATACTAACTAAATTTTTATTTTGATTTAAAAACTTCACCATATCATGAATATCTTTAGAGATATTTTTTTCAAATTGAATTGTATCATTTGATAGTGCGCCAAGAACGGATAAATTCAAAGGACCGGTTGTTTTCGGTGTAGAATTAATTAATTCGCCAAGTTCATTTAATCTGCTGAAAGGGCATACAAATTTATCAATCATCCAATTATACTTAAATGTACGGTAATCTAAATAATTACCGAATGATTCCTTTAAAGGTAAACTTGCAGGCGGAAAAATTCCCGCATAATCAATAATTCCGGACAGGAAAGCTTTTACACTATTCATTTCCATAATTCGATATATTTGTTTTTAACATTAATTTAAGATATAAAATTTAGTCGAATTTATAAATTGGAAAATATTTGATATTTTTAATTTTTCATTCTTGTAAGACTCAATTTATTAAGCTGATTTACAGATTTATTATGATGGTATTAGAATATTTTACGGCTTAAATATGATTATTAATTTTTTTATTTTAATGTTTATTTAAAAAATTATGGAAGCACAAAAATTTTTCATCAAAAATGAATTCCGGTCTTCAGATAATATTATTGAAGTAATTAATCCTTTCACACAAAAAACCGTAAGAAAAGTTTACAAATCATTAAAAGAAGATATTGATGAATCTTTAGATTACCTGAAAAATATATTTGATGTATTTAAGAAAATACCAGCATATAAAAAATCTGAACTATTAGAAAAAGTTTCTCAAAAAATATCCGAAAGAAAAGATTTCTTCGCACGAACACTTACGGATGAAACGGGAAAACCAATAAAATTTTCAAAAATCGAAGTTGACAGGGCAATTTTTACATTTAAAACAGGGGCTGAAGAAGCAAAGAGATTAGAAGGTGAAGTGATTCAACTTGATTTATTGAAAGGTTCAGAAAATAAATTTGGAATTATCAGGAGATTTCCTTTGGGTATTATTTTTGCAATAACTCCCTGGAATTTCCCGATAAATCTTGTAGCTCATAAACTCGCCCCTGCTCTGGCTTCGGGAAATGTTGTTTTACTCAAACCGGCTTCAGCATCATTGTGCTGCGGAATTGAGATTGTTAAAGTGATAAAAGAATCCTGTGATGAAATCGGTCTGGATTTTTGTCCTGTGAATGTAATAACCGCTTTCCTGTGATGAAATCGGTCTGGATTTTTGTCCTGTGAATGTAATAACCGCTTTAGGCGGAGAAGTTGAAGAATTCCTTGATGATTCGCGAATCAAAATGATAAGTTTCACGGGAAGTCCGGCTGTCGGCTGGGGTATTAAGAAAAAACTTGCGATGCAAAAAATATCTCTCGAACTGGGAGGGAATGCAGCAGTAATAGTGGATGAATCAGCCGATATTGAATTAGCGGCAAATAAAATTGCAATCGGAGCATTTTCTCATGCGGGACAAAGTTGTATTTCCGTTCAGAGAGTATTTATACATAATAAAATTTACAAAATGTTTGAAGAAAAACTATTAGAGATTACAAAACAAATAAAGTACGGAAATCCTTATGAAGAAGACACTATAAGCGGACCTATGATAAATACTCAGGAAGCTGAAAGAGTTGAAAACTGGATTAAAGAAGCAACAGAAACTAAAGCAGAAATATTAACCGGAGGAGTCAGGAATGATGCAGTTTTAGAGCCTACAATTTTGACAAATACTAATTGCAGCCAGAAGATTAATTCAAAAGAAGTATTTGCCCCGCTTATGACTCTGAGAAAATTTGATAAATTCGAAGAGGCAGTAAAAGAAGTTGACAATTCGGATTTCGGTTTACAGGCAGGTATATTTACAAATAATTTGAGTAATGCTTTTTATGCTTATGAAAATATTGAAGCAGGCGGAATTGTAATTAATGACGTTTCGACTTACAGAATGGATTCAATGCCATACGGCGGTGTCAAACAATCAGGGACAGGCAAAGAAGGTGTGAAATATGCAATTGAAGAAATGACCGAGAGGAAGATATTAGTAATTAGTGACAAGTGACAGGTGACAGGTGGCATAAAATTATAAAAATATTATTACGAATATATAATTAATAAATAATGTTAATTGAAAAGATAGAAGATATTAAAGTTTGGCAAAAGGCAAAAGAATTATCTGTATTAATTTATAAAATATTAAAAGATATTAATGATTATAGTTTTAAAAACCAGATTCAAAGAGCTTCTGTTTCTATAATGAATAATATCGCAGAAGGTTTTGAAAGAAAATCTAAAAAAGAATTATCACATTTTTTGTATATAGCAAAAGGAAGTGCAGGAGAAGTGAGAAGCATGTTAGCACTCGCAAAAGAATTATTATATATAAATGAAAGAGAATTCGAATCTCTTAATGAGATGACTTTTAATAATAACTAAGATGATTGCAAACTTTATTAAATCAATATGAGACCAATACTTGTTACTTGTCACCTGTTACTTGTTACCTGTCACTTGTTACCTGTTACTTATTACATTTTATGAATTTAAATTTATTTAACTTATTTAATTTTAATATATGAATAAAAATAGTAGAATTACCGTCTTTGGTCCAACCGGAATGCTTGGAAGTTCCGTTATACGACGATTAAAGCACTCCGGATATAATAATTTATCCACACCGATGTATGAAGAGGGCTTCAATTTGATAGATAAGCAAATGGTGGATGATTATTTCAAAAAAGAAAAACCTGATTTTGCATTTATGGTTGCGGGACTTGTAGGAGGAATACAGGCAAACAATTCCCGGCAGGCTGATTTCCTTTATCAGAATTCCGTTATGATATTAAATGTATTGCAATCTCTTATGGAATATTCTCCCAATACAAAACTTATATTTACCGGTTCAACCTGTATATATCCGAAAGAAAATCCCCAGCCGATAAATGAAGACAGGTTTCATATGGGACCGCTTGAAGAGACGAATAAAGGATACGCAGTTGCTAAAGGACTGGGTATTGTAGGATGTGAAATGTACAGAAAGCAGTATGGAATAAATGCAATTGCTGCAATGCCGACTAACATGTACGGACCTAATGATAATTTCAATCTCGAAACAGGACATTTCATCGGAGCTTTGGTGCAAAAATTTATAAATGCCGTAAAGAAAAATCAGCAGTTAGTTTTCTGGGGAACGGGTAAACCGAGAAGAGAAGCATTGTTCGTAGATGATTGCGCCGATGCACTGATATTTTTAATGAATAATTATAATGAACAGAAAATCGTAAATATCGGGACAGGATTTGATTACAGTATTAAAGAATTTATTGATATTGCAAAAAAAGTATTCAGTTACGAAGGTGAAATAAAATGGGATACATCAAAACCCGACGGAATGTATGAAAAAAGAACCGATATCAGTTACTTAAAAAGTATAATGCCCGATTTCAATCCGAGACCATTTGAGCAGGGCTTAAAGGATGTATTGAGAATACATTTCGGTATGGAGGTTTAAAAATAAACCCTGAAGAAAATATAGTAAGCTTTTTTTTCAAAGAGAAAAAAGTAAGAAAATTAAAATGGATATATAAAATATCTATCATTATTTTCTTTTTAATTGTACTGTATGTTCTCCATCCTTTTATTTTTAAGGCAATGGGTTCATTCCTTGTAATTGATAATGAATCTTTCGATTCAGTAGATGTAATTTTATTTGAGGAAGATATTAGTTCTAAAGAAGGTCTTGATTTATGTGAACAATTATACAGGGAGAACAAATGCAAAGAAATTATTTTAATAAAAATTGAGAATAAAAAATCTGTTTTTTCTGACGCAGAGTACGAAAACTTTTTAAAATCTGTAATTGATTCCTCATACTCAAACTTGCCTGTTTCTTTTATCAACCTTGATGTAGAGCATCCTGTTACTTTAAATAAATCTGAGGTATTAATAAAGAAATTAAAGGAAAAAAAAATAAAATCTATTGCTGTACTAACTAATGCTTTTCATTCGAGGAGGACACGGAAAGTTTATGAAGAATTACTCAAATCTGAAGAAATAAAATTATTTACTTTAACATATTATACAAACTTCGATAATAGCAATTGGTGGCAAAGCTCAGAAGGATTCAGGATGGTCATCCCCGAATTTTTGAAATATTTTTACTACTGTGTGAAAGGATATATATAAACCTCTTAAATTATTCAGGAGTTCAGGACCTTTTCATAAAACTTTTCATATACAGGAACAATTGTTTCTTCGCTTAATGCTATAGCCCGTTCGCGGGCATTATTAGCGAAGAGTTTATATTTTTTTTCATTCGTTAAAAGGTCAACAGTATATTTTGACATTCTTTCAATGTCCCCCATTTCAGCAATGTAACCGGTTTCACCGTGTATGTTCAGTTCAGGTAATCCTCCAATACTCGACGATATTACGGGAACTGAACAGCTCATTGCCTCAAGTGCAGACAGACCAAAACTTTCAGACTGTGACGGCATTAAAAATATATCCGCTATGGAAAGCAATTCAACAATCGCATCCTGTTTTCCCATAAATTTTACTAATTCAAATATTCCAAGTGTGCGGCATAGCTGTTCACAATCGCTTCTTTCCGGACCATCGCCGACAAGAATAAGCCTTGATGGTACTTTTGTCCTGACTTCTGAAAATATTTTTATTACATCCTGAACTCTTTTCAACGGTCTGAAGTTTGANGTATGAATTAATATTTTTTCATCGTTCGGAGCTAAATTCTTTTTAAAACAGGATGATTTTTCTTTTTCAATTTTTTTAAATTTTTCCGTATCAATGAAATTAGGAATTACTTCTATTTCTTTATTTATCTGGTAATTCGACTGGGTTTTATCTTTTAAAAATTTTGAAACGGCGGTTACTCCGTCGGACTGTTCAATACTGAATTTCATAGTAGGAAGAAAACTTGGTTCAAGTCCTATCAAAGTAATATCCGTTCCGTGCAGTGTTGTAATTACTTTTATGTTTTTCTTTATTTTATTTTCCGCCTTTAATATTTCTCTTGCAAGATAGGCGCTTGTAGCGTGAGGAATTGCATAATGGGCGTGGACTAAATCCAAATCATTAAATTTAGCCACTTCGACCATCTTACTTGCAATCGCAAGACTGTACAACGGAAACTCGAATAACGGATAGTTGTACATTTCAACTTCATGATAAAATATATTATCAAAAAAACCGCTTAGTCTTGAAGGCATTGCATAGGAAATGAAGTGCACTTCGTGCCCTCTTAAAGCAAGTACCTTTCCAAGCTCAGTAGCAACAACTCCGCTGCCGCCATAAGTCGGATAACAAACAATTCCGATTTTCATATTATTTATTTATTTTATTATATGCAAAATAATAAAAATAAATAACAATGATAGTGACGAAATTAAAACGAGGGATGTGGTTCATTCCGACGCTGGAGCATCGGAATGAGGAGGGAGCAAAAACGCAGGCTAAAGACCTGCGACTACTGACCTGCCGCTACGGTTATTTTAGTTCAATAAGATATTTCCGGGCGGCTGAAAATACTTGTTCGGGTTTTATTATATCAATATCATCTGTGGGTGATTGTATATATTCGCAATTTTCTTGTCCGGGAGCCCATTCCCAATATTTTGTAGGTCCGAATAATGAAATAACCTTTGCACCGGAATATGACGCTGAATGCATCGTTCCGGTGTCATTTGTAATATATATTTTGCATTTCGAAAATAATAACGATGCAATTCTTATCGGTAAATAATCAACAACGAACGGAATTTTTTTTACGGATAATCTAAGGCATAATTCTTCAACTAATTCTTTATCTGCCTTACCATAAATTAATAATACATAGATATTAAATTCCCGATATAACCAATCAATAAGCGATTCAAAATTTGAGATACTCCATCTGTTTTCGATTTTACCGGCTCCTGCGTGAAAAGCTACCACAGGTCTTGAATTATCTTTAAAATTATCTGAGAAATATTTACTTACAAAATTCTCTTCTTCCCCGCTATATTTTATTTTCACCTCTTTCTTTTCTTCTTCGGTCAAGTCACATCCGATTTGTCTTACAATATCAAGAAATCTTTCCGTCTGATTAATCCGATTTTTATTCCAGTAAAAATCCTTTTTAATGTTAAGATACTTCTCATTAATGTTTTGAATTCCATCAACACTTTTCACTCCGACCCTGAATTTTGCTCCTGAAATCCTGTTAATTATATGCGAGGTTCTTGAAATACCAACCGTTGAAGGGACAACACTAATATCATATCTTTTTTTTCTGAGTCTTTTGAAAAATCGTAATATTTTTAAAATCGAAGTTTTATCATAAACAAGAAAATCATTTATATACGGATTATTTCCGGTCAGAATTTCATAATTACCCGGAGAACATACAAGCGTTATATTTGCATCAGGATACTTTTTTCTTACAGCAGCAATTGAAGGTAGAGTGCACAACATATCACCAAACTGGTTATGCTGTTTTACAATAAGAATGTTTTTAACTTTATCGGGAGTAAT
>JGI20214J51650_10001177_pt1 | contig 16583 bp, 29 predicted proteins | sample WetSurMetagenome_FD_51650 | JGI IMG/M metagenome (IMG submission 51650) | reverse complement strand
AAATCCCTACTCCCCTTCGGAATCCAGGGATACCTGGCTACCGAGAGCAGCCAGGCAAAGGCTATGAATCTCATCGGCGTAACCAAGGTTCCCCGCCTCTACTCGAACACCCCGGCCATGAATGTCATGGACGACTACAACAAGGAGAATCGGGCCGCCATGACCTCCAAACAGGCGGGGGAGGAAAAGAGGCTCAAGGGTGAACTGAGAAAGCTGGCCGGCGAAAAGGATGAGAAGGGGTTCCGCCTGGCGGCGGCTACGGCCATGAAAGAGGGGACGCTGACTCACCAGCAGATTAAGGGGATCGTCGATGAATCCAAGGAGCCCACCCCGGGCCTGGGCCGGTTCAAGGCACTCCCGGTTGAGTGGCAAGTCCGGGCCTGGAACGCCGCCTCCCCGGAAGAAAAGGCAGCCTGGAAACCTGAATTTCTGAAGAAGGTTATGGCTGCCAAGCCGGAGATCCTCATCAGAAACAAGGAAGCTCTGGTGCCAGCCTTGCAGGAAATGGGGCTGGGCCACGCTGCGAAGATGGTTGACACTCTCTCCATTTCCGAGAAGGCTGCAAAATTTGACCTCTCCGCCCTGGGAATCCGGCAGCCGGAGAGAAAAATGGGGAGCACTTCGACCGTAGACAATGCTATCTCAGACATGATTAAGGCGCACCTGGACAAGCTGGAGAAGGAAAAGTCCAAACCATTTAGGCTTTCGATCAAAGAGAAAAAGAGGCCGTACAGCGCCTTGGGATTTTAAGTCTGGACTTTAGCTGTAAAAATATGAGAATAAAAGGGAAAGGAGGGTCGTCGTCATGCAGCCGCTACGCCATGATAAGATGAAAGTCACCTTCTGGTTTACAAATGGAGCCGCCGGTGGCGACCTCATCCAGACCAAGGGCATCCTCATTGAAGGGGAAATCCTCAACATTCATCAGGTCAACACTTCCAACACCGGAACCAGGACGGCCAAGCTCGAAATCGTAGACGAATTCGGGATCACGATCTTCGACGGGACTGCCAAGGCCCACAACGCTGACTACGACCACGAATTCGGCGTGACCATCCGCCGGGTACTGGCCGGGAAGGATAGCCTGAAGTGTACGATTTCTGGCGACCCGGGGGCGTCTGGGTATCGCATCGACGCGGTGGTTTCGTTCTTCGGCAGGGCCCCAATGGATCTTGCTCTTTAGGCCCCGGGATGCTTAAAATATGGTCAGAGCTATGCGAGCCCGAGCATCTGATAATTATTGTCCTTGTCCTGGTCGTGGCTCTTATTTTGACAAGTGCAGGGGGTGGCATCGGGGGGATTATCAGCGCCTTTTTGAAAAAGGTGCTGGGGGGAAAAGATGTTCAAATAAATATTGCTGGGGGAGCCGTGGACGACAAGAAAGCGTTGCCAAAGGAGTGTGAAGGGTGCGGCCTTGTTGTTGACCCCACCAAGTGCGTCATGCACCAGAGCGAGCATGAACGCTCCAAGCGAAACGAAGCACAGATCACCAGTCTCTGGGAAGAATATGGGAAGCTCAGGAACGAGAGCCTGGCGGCAGCCGGCAAGCTGAAAGACGAAATGACCGCTGGATTCGAGAAGGTGAACGTCGGGTTTGCTAAGGTAAACGCCTCCATCAACGCTTCAAATACCCAAATTCTGAGTGCCTTGGCCGGGAATCGGTCGGCCACAGGTAAGGGGAGGAGTGGTTAAAATGTCAAAATTCTTCAGAGCTACGACTACCTTCAATATTCGCTCGGGCCCAGGGGTTAATTTTGAGGATCTTGGTGATCTCCCGCAAGGGCAAAGCGTCGAGGAAATTGGGGAAGGCTGGTGTCCGGTTCTGCTGGACGACGATGTAACCGTCGGCTGGCTCTCCCGCAAATATCTCGTCGAGATTGCCCAGGAAGACATTGAGCCGGAAGCTACCCCTACGGCGGCCCCTGCCGGCGGCTCCGATCCGATCTGGATCAAGTGGGCACGGAGCAAGCTGGGGCAGAAAGAAGTCCCGGGCCCCGGCGACAATCCGGAAATCGCCTCTTGGTATCACCTAACGACCCTGCCCAAGTCTATGTGGCACGACGCGACCGCCTGGTGCGCCGTTTTCGTCAACGCCGCCTTCATGCTCAACAACATAGCGTCCCTCAGATCAGCCCGGGCCTTCGATTACCGCTCCTTCGGCAAGGCCGTGACGACCCCTCAGAAGGGCGACGTCGTGGTTTTCAGCTTCAGCCATGTGGCCTTCTTCCTGCGTGATCTGGGGAATGGCCGGATCGAGTGTATCGGCGGAAACCAGGGCGATGCAGTTACCATCACCAGTTACGACAAAGATGATGTTGACTGCTATCGGAGGGCTGCATGAAGCTGCTCCCGCAAACCTGGCAGTCTTTTAAGTTCACTATCGGGCTGACGATAATCTTTTCCGCCATGCTCTACGGAATCATGGTCACGATCCTGATCCTGATGTTCGGAGAGAAAGCCTGCAACAACAATCTGGTTTGGAACTTCCTCAATACGATTATCAGCACTTGCCTCGGGTGGTATCTGGCAAAAGCCAGCACGATCATAGATTATGTCTATGGCACCAGTTCAAAGGCGGCCCCGCCGCCAAAAGGAGAACCCCATGCGAACGAAACGATCACTTATCCCTCTGCTCCTACTGCTGGCCCTGGTGGCGGCCTGCGCCTCAGCCCCGACCTCCCAGCCGGCCCAGAGCCCCAAGGCACAGGCGTTGCAAGCCCTGAACCTGGACAAACAGATTTACGACACGACCTTCAAAGCCCTGGCCCTGGTGGACAGCCAGGGGAAGCTGCCGGCGAAAGTAAAGGCGGAGGCGATCCGGCTGGGCAACCTGTATATGAAGGCCCACAACGCGGCGGTGCAGGCCCTCCTGGCTGACTCCCCGTACAGCCTCGCCACGGTGAGGGCGGCCCTGGATCTGTTTCTGGATGCGGTGGACGCTTATACGACGGGGGTGCAGTAATGGATCCCCTCTTAATCGCCTACATGGCGAAATTGGGGATTGACACGGTGCTGGGGATTGTGGCAGCATACAAGGACTCAGGTGAGCCGACCGCGGATCAAATCCGGGAGGCCTTCATCAACAAGAAACCCGAAGATTACTTCAAACAGGAGGGGTAACGCCATGAAAAAGAAACCCAAGGGCGGCTGCTAAAACAGCCTAATTTCTTGAGCCTAACTGAGAAAGGCCCGGGACAGCCCGGGCCTATTTTAATATCCCTTTTTGCCTTTGCCCCGCATGACCATTCCGCCGCCTGGGCCAAACCTCAACTTCGGTATTGCCCACTTCCCCGACTTGCTGCCGTAATAGCTCCAACCCTTCTCCCAGAAACCTATTTTACCGCAAACGGTGCATTGATAGCTGCGACGTGGATTACCTGTCGGACAGCCGCCTCCGTCAATTATTTCCATAAGGGATTTCCTTATAAAAAATTAGGGATTTCCTAATAGCTTTTCGGGGAATCCCTGGTATGGTGGACAGCATGAAAGCTCTATTTGCAGCCGTGCTTGCCTGGTTCAAAAAACCGGAGCCGCACAAGCCTTGTGCGACCTGTGACGGCTCCGGGCGCTGCGGCAAACGATAGCTACTTCTTCTTGGGCGGGACCCAGCCCTTCACCCGCGCCTCAATGTCGTCGATGTTCTCGGGAACGATCTCAGACAATCCGGTGATTTCAAGGTCGGCCATTGGAATGGGGTGTTTCAGAATCTCCATGGTCAGAGCCTTCTTCCGGTCGTCAAAGGTGATGATGGCTCCGGGAGAGATTGCGTCCCCCGGATCAGCGGCGGGATTTCCTTCATGCCCCTGGCCGCTTTCCACAACGGGCTGGTCCGCGGGAGGATAAGTTGTGGCCTCCCAGCCCAGGAAGGTCTTCCAATAGCCCTCTTTCGGCTCCTGTTTGGCGTTGACGTAGGGATGGAACAGCGGGGCCGCCAGCTTTTTAAACTCCACGACGCTGCCCTTGCAGGATTTCGTGTTCTTGGCGGAGAGCTTCAGGTTTTCTTCCAGGTGCAGGAGCCGGGCCTGGGCCTCCATAGCCGTTAATCCAGCCAGTTCGGTTTGCACCAGGCCGTCGAACTCCGCCGTGTCCTTCTTGTCCTGCTCGATCTTCGCCTGAGCCTTGGCCGCGGCGTCCTGGCCTTCTTCCAGGTCGTCGGCGCCCTTCAGTCCTTCCGGCAACTCCGCACCGGCCGCTTCCAAGAGAGCCGCCACGCCGGAACCGGCTTCGATCATCCCGTCGTCTGATATCAGATCACGCATATCTGCGGCCATGGGTACGGTCTTGAGCCCCTGCTTAATGACCGTTTTGAGAAACATTGATTCTTCCCAATCGTGCCAGGGGCCGGAGTCGGGCTTTGCCTTCCATGCGGCGCCGGAGTTGCGAATCTTCTCGATGCTGGCCCGATCCATGACCCGGAACTTCTTCTCGCCGTTGGGCAGGGTGATGGTGACGTAAGCGCCGACCAGATCACCCCGATCATCCCCCAGCTTGGGAGGGACGTGCCGGATATCCGGCTCAAGGCCGAAACAATAGTAGAAATCGTCGTGTGCGTACACGGCGACGGGATCCATGCTCAAGGCTGCCCCGAGTTGAACCGCTTTGTTCACCAGACCCTTGTACGCCGGAATCGGCGTAACCTTCCCCTTAAAGGGGATCAACCAGCATCCGTCTTCGACGCCCGGCTCAAGACCCTTCTGGGCGCACCAGATAAGAGCCAGGAGCAGGGAGTGTTTGTTGGCTTCCAGCAAGTTGCGGTCACGCAAGACCGCGAATTGGGCCATCCGCTGGAATCGGGGAACCCCACCTTTGCCCAGGAGGGTTTCCAGATAGGGGGTAATGTCCTTGAGGTCGCTTTTGAACCCGTTCATCAAAACTTCTTGAGGGGATTCAGCCCTCGCCGGTAGGTTCTTTGCCATGCTTTTCCTCCTATCCTTTGAAAATGTTTTGGTTTAGATTTTCAAGCTGTACACGAAGCATAAGCTCAACATCGTTCACACGATCAACCAGGCGATCCAGTTCCCGGGCAAGCTGGGGGACGCAACACCGTTCCTCGTTCTCGTCCCACCAGGCGCATTGATCCTCCTGGCAGTTCGGGCTTGCCTTCTCAAATACGCCAGAAGCCCCAGGGCTGGCGAATATCCCGGCTAAAATTAGCGGACAGATCATCTTACCCCCTCAGGCTCGTCCCAGAAATCTCGTGGATATTGAACCCGTCGGCTTTCCGAAGGCCGCCGTCCACGTCTTTCTGGATGGCCTTTGGGTTCACCATCAAATATTTGCGGTCTACCAGGTTAATGTCCACCAGGTCGGCTATCCAGCGGGTCGTCGTGAAGCTCGAACCTTCGCTGGTTCTGACTACGTTCTCCGACTGGCGAACCTCGACGGTCACGATGGGGGCGACAATGCTGGCCGCGGCCTCGCGTTCTTCTTCGACGGTCTGCTGCAAGATGGCTCTCTCAGCATCATTGACCTCGCCGGCCGCTTCCTTCTGGGCCAATTCTTCCTCTGCCGCCTGGGCCTTGGCCTCTGCTTCTGCCTTCAGCTTTGCGGCTTCGGCGTCAAGCTCGCCCTGTAGAATTCTTGCTCTCTCCCTGGCCTCAGCGTCCCGGCGCTCCTGGGCCAATCGCAGATGTTCCGCATAGGCCGTCAGCTTGTTTTTACAGACCTGTTCTACCTCCTGTTTCAGGGGCGTGGTCAGGGTCTTGAGCAAATGCCGAACGTCTTTTACAAAATTGATAGCTGCCTGAACTGCGGGACTGTCCTCGATCTTCTCGACCCGGATCCTCAACTTCTTCGCCTGAAGGGCAAGTTCCGTTGCCTTCTTGCGGCTGGCGTCATCGGTAACTTGAAGCTCTTTGGCAGCCAACTTCAGCGCCAGCACCTTCTCTTGGTAGGGGACAAGGGAAAGGGCCGTGGGCCTGACGTCCGTTCCTATCGGGAGAGCGATTTCCCCGATTATGATCGGGTCGCCCTCTACCACCTGGGCCATTCGGGTTTGAGGTTCCGGCTTGGCTGCCGGAGTCATGGCCGCTCCGAAATCAATGTCCTCCAAATTGCGCCTCCTTCTCCATGGGCGTAACGGCTCATAAGGTGGGCCCCTAAAATTTTATTTCCCCAAGCTGGGATTTGAGGTTGTCCAGGGATTCCTTTACCTTATTGAAGCGGTCGAAATCCCGATCCAGATCCAAAAGGAGGGCCAGGACGGGAGGGATACTGTCTTTGAGGACTTCCAGGGCTTCAATGACCTTTCCCAAGTACCCCCTTAATTCCGGTGTTGGAATATAGGGAAGACCATTCAGTAATTCAGCGGGGGCTGGCGGCGCCTTCGGACTCGGAACGAATAGCGGGGGCTTGGGGGCAGTCTTGGCCCTCATGTTTTGGGCTGCCAGCTTGCGAACCTTTTCAGACAGGTTTATCCCGAGAGTAATCGAGAACATATAAGCGTTATCCGGGGGCCCAGACCTCCGCGGTTGGCGCACGATGAACCCCTTCCTTCGCCAAATTTTTGCGTGGCGATAGACCTGGCCGTACTCCGCTGTCTGGTTAATGGGGGTATCAGTGACGTTACCTTTGAGTAATGCGACCGTGACCTGGGGCACAGAAAAATGGCTCTTGGTCTGGGACAACAACTCCATCGCCGTGGCGATTTCTTCGGCCTGCAGAGCCTTTCCTTGCTGAAATGTTGTCATTTAATTTTCCTATGCGGCTTTATTATAAAAATTCCAAACATTTAAGCATGACAGGAAGACGTTTTTGTCTGCCGCCATGGTCTTGGTGTAGCCCTGAAATTTTGCTTCACTCCCATCGGCTGCCAGCCTCAAGCTGGCGACCCGGGAAACTTTGTAGCCGTTGGCCTCACAGAGCAGCTTATATCCGGCCAACTGAAGCCGCCAGGACTTGCTCAGGGGCTTCGGGGTCTTCCAATCCATGAGAGTGAGGCCGACGTCGCCCCTGAGCAAGAGAAGGGCATCAGGGTGGCCCTGGAAGCCATATTGGGGGGCTGCCAGTTCTTTCTCGACGAAGACGACCTTCACTACATGATTGTTGGCCCAATTTACCAGGGATTGATGATAGCCCTCAAATTCTGGATTTACCTCATAAAAGAGTCCCTGAAGATGAAGGGCGATTACATCGTGAACATCGGTTCCACGCGTAGCCGCCCTTAGCATGATCGCTTCGGGGATGCCGTCAAAGGCCCCTTGGTTGCAGAATCCGATGATTCTTGTGACGCTGGGATAGCTCAGGATTGCTCTTTCTCCTTGACGGCCTTTACCTTGAAGACGACCGGACCCAGGTCTTCTGCTTCCAATTCGTCCATCTTTAGCTCGCCGGCCACAATGGCGTTCCGAAGCTTGGCCGATGTGGCGTAGTTGTACGGGCCAAAGGTGCTCTTGCTAGTGACTTCGATCATAAATTCCGGCATACGTTCTCCTTCTGGTTAGGGGTTAAGGTTAAAGGTCGGGTCCACACCCAGGTGTTTCTGGGTACGCCGGGTTGCCCCAGCTTTCACCCTCGTTGCAAAGCCTCATCCGGCGAATTGCCTACAAGATTAACGGATAACTTCCCGTCGCCGCTGGCTCGGGCCAGGGGTACAATATTTGGCGCAAAACCCTATCAACTCTTGACCGCATGTCGTTAATCCCGGCGGGTCAGGTGGTTCAGGGTGGCCAGGTAAAGGGCGAGCAGGTTCATGGGGTTCTCCTTAATAGTTCTTCGGATAATTCCACCTCAAAAAGCCTCTGGCGTCCCTTGACCGGGAAGGGTTCGATGGCCCGGACGTTTTCCAGTTTCCATGCGTAACGGCCCGACGAAAAGTCGCCAAGAGAAACCTCCCTTAAAAATTCAGGGTGACCCCTTTTGAACAGTTCGGTCTGGATACAGTCGGTAAGGTCCACGACGGCCGCGGCCTTTCCGAAGGGAAGGTCCCGTTCAAGACGATGAGCCCACAAATAACTGTTTAGCTCCAATTCAGGCGGATAATCAAGTAATGGCCGAAGAGCGTCCCTCATTGCTGGTGAAGCAAGAACGATGGTGAAGAAATTTTGTTTTGAAAGTCCACCCTTTGCCGCACAAATCAACAACGGCCCCCGATAACTGGTAGCCCAGGACCGGGTTTCATATTTCTTGGCTCCCACAGCAATCAGGGAGGCCCACGGTTGCCAAAGTGAAATCGCTTTAATCTTCATTATTCAATCCCTCGGATCAGCCGGATTTTAGAAAGTCCTGCGGAGTCAATGTGGTACAGATGCCTTGGGAGCCCACATTCGATGTCCCAGCAATCGCTATCGGCCATCTTCTTCTCAGGTTTGTAGGGACCAACATGGCTCATCGGCTTCGTCTGCAAGGTCGCATTCGCAAATAATCATGGTTATCTCGATAGGCTTGGCTGACTCACTCGCCTTATAATAAACGCCCTTAGACAAATTGCAAGAATTATTTTTCACCAGCATGATTTATTTTCTTGCAAAGCAAAAACTAACGGCTTACTATCCCTTCATGCAAGTTAATTTTGAGGTTATCCGGGTCTTGAGGGAAGCTATGGGGCTAACCTTGGCAGAATTGGGAGCCAGGGCTGTCCCGCCTGTCCCTCATCAGACCGTGGCCCAATGGGAGAGGGGCGGTGTTAAGACCCTCCGCACCCTCAATCGGGTTGCCAAGGCACTCGGGGTGAAGCCGGAAGCCCTGCTCAAGAAGGAGGGCTGATGCCGACGTCAATCGAGTGGTGCGACGAAACCAATGCTTGGCTCGGGGCGACGATCACGAACCAGCCGGACGCCGACGCACAGTTAGACAACCTCATGCTGGCCGACGCACCGGTGCTTTTCGTGTCCCACGAGCCCCTGCTGGGGGCGATAAATATGACCCCCTGGCTGCCGAAGCGCCTTGACGATGGAACCGTGTCCCACGAGCCCCTGCTGGGGGCGATAAATATGACCCCCTGGCTGCCGAAGCGCCTTGACGATGGAACCCTTTTGTTTTCTTATCGCCTGGGAATTCGGCGGTTCATAAAATGGGGAATCCTCGGGGCCATGACCGGAAGGGGAGCAATCAAGCCGGAACCTGGGTGTGTAGGCTACATCATGGGGCAGTACCAGGCGGCTGGCGTCCCGCTGTTTATGAAGGACAATCTCTGGCCTCACGGCGACCATCTGGTGCGCCCGACCCCTGCCAGGTATGGCCGACCCCTTAAAGGTGAACCATGAAAATGCAAGCCTGGCTCATCCCCCTGGAACTGGCGACAGAGGTTTTTGGTTCTGAGGCAGAAATTGCGAAAATAGGCCCGGAACCCCAGGAAGTTTTTTTGACCCTGACGGTTGGGAGCCAGGGGTGAAGTCGGGAAAACCTTGTCTTCAAGAGGCCTATGCTCACTTAAACCCCCCGAATGAATCATTTTATGAATGTGATTTGTGCGGGTTTTGGCATTTAACCTCCGGGCTATGCCCCTCGGGCAAGGTGCAATTCGAGAAGAAAATTGAGGCTTTGATTTGCATCGTCCATTGGGAAATAAAAGCGGAACCTGGTCACCAGCGGCCGACCCGGGCTTATAAATGCCCCTTGTGCCAATCGTGGCACCTAACATCTAAAATCAAAAGGAACCCAAATGGAGAATAAAGGCAGAGCCCTGAAAACCTGTGGTCATGCTTCGTGGCGCAAATGTTGGGTTTGCCAAAAATGGAGTCCACCAGAAGACCTTAAATCCTCCAAGGCGCACTCACCTTACCACTCGTCCTGTATCAACGAATACCATAGGAGGTAAAAGATGGGACTGAACCAAGCAACCGTCCAGGGAAAACTCGGAAAAGACCCTGAGTTGAGATACACGCCGGGGGGGGATGCAGTCTGCAAATTCTCTCTGGCCGTGTCAAAGAAGTATACCGACAAGGGGGGGCAGAAAAGAGAAAACGTCTATTGGGCCAATATCGTTGCCTGGCGGAACCTGGCAGAGATTTGTGCCAAATATTTGGTGAAGGGGCAGGAGTGCATCGTTACCGGAGAGCTAACGAGCAGCGAGTGGGAGAAAAACGGCGTCAAGATGAAGTCCACGGAGATCGTCGCCAAGGAAATGCACTTCGCCGGATCAGCCCCGAAGCCCAAAGAAGAAGAAGACGATATTCCCTTTTAGGGAGAGCCAATGACCAGGCCCAGGAAACAAACAGTCGATTGGTTCCCCCATTCGATTGTTCATGGAAGAACTATTTTTACCCTTGAGCAACGGTATGGGGTTAATGGATATGCCTTCTGGTTCAAATTACTTGAACTGTTGGGAAACACGGAGGGGCATTTTTTGGACTACCAGGATACCCCTACCGCCCAATATCTTCAAGCCTATACTCACACTGAGGGGGCTATCTGTCTTGAAATCTTAAATTTATTAACCGACCTGGGCGCTATTGATACAGAACTCTGGCAACAAAGGAAAATTATTTGGAGCCAGGGGTTCGTGGATAATTTGGCTGAATTATATGCTCGCCGTAAAGTTAATCTTCCCACAAAAGCGTCTATCTTGTCTGTCACGCATAACCCCAATCGAGAAATGGATGCCACCATTAAACTTCAGGAGGATTGCCGGAAAAAAACTCAGGAAGCCATAGAAGCAGGTGTTTTAGTTAAGGGCCCCTGTGAAATTTGCGAAACCCGTGACAGAATAGAGGCCCATCATCCTGATTATTCTAAGCCTTTGGTTATAAGCTGGCTCTGCAAATCGCATCATGCTGCCTGGCATTCTTGCGAACAAAACGCTCTCTCAGCCGGGTTAGTGTTGGCAGAAAACTCTCTCAGGCGGTTTATTGACACCAGAAAGCTACAGAGAGAGAGAGTAAAGAGAGAGAGTAAAGAGAGAGAGGTAAAGGGCGCACCCCCTCCGCCTAACGGCTCCGGTGGCGCTCTGGTTCCGGTTCCGGTTCTTTTTTATTCGTGCCCCCATTTCGACATAGACGCCGACTATTTTCAGCAGCTTTTGGCTGACTACCCGGGCCTGGATAAAAATCAGATGCTCATGGAGATCAAGAAGGCGGCCGACTACTGCACGGACAATCCCAAAAACCATAAGCGAAATTCTAAGGGGAAGCTGGTAAATCAAAAGCTCTACCTGAGGAACTGGATGGGGAGAGCGACGACCCAGGGGCAACGTGGGCAGCCGATGAGCAAGGCGGAACAAGTAACCGCCGCTAATTTAAGAGCCGCCCAGGAGGTAATGAAGGATTATGAGTGAAAACCAAATTATACGGGCTCTCACCGTCATGGCGACGCATTGGGGAATTACCATGGACAGGCCCAGGCTGAAAATCTATGTGGAAGCTCTGAAAGACCTCCCCCCTGGCGCCGTGGAGAAGGGAATCGGTCATCTGATTAAGACCGAAACCTTTGGCGGCGTCCTCCCCATTGTGGGGAAGATTCGGGAGGCGGCGGAGGATTACCTGGCGGATGAGCATTATTTACTGGAAGGGCCGGGCCAGAAGAAGGTCTTCATCACGTTGGAGAACGCCCATTTGTACGCTGACAAGGGCTGCCCCAAGTGTGGCGGCAGGGGAAAGACCATGGAGGAACTCGCCATGTGGAAGAAGCAGGAGAAGATGAAGGTCTTTGTGCGCTGTGATTGCGTGAAGGAGCCGGAGTGAAGCCGATCACAGCTACGGAAGTAAAAGAAAGCTGGGAAACGCCTGAATGGAGGCAGGCCGAGAAAAAGGGCATGGAAATTTGGGATAGAGTGATGGACGCTTTTTTAACCACGATTCTGAACACGATAAAGGAGGGAAGCATGAACGTCGGCTTCGATAATTTTGTGCCCTGGTGGAGGGTCGTCGCCATCCTGCAGCCGAATTCTTCGGCGGCGGCGAGATACCGGGAGAAGGCGGAAAATGAAGGTCGGCTGGTAAACATTTCCGCCGGCCGGAAGCGCCGGAGCATCATCGTCACGGACACAAATCAGGCTATCATTTCCTCTGTGGCTCCCGAAACTTTGCTGGGGCGCTTAGAGGCCAAGCGGATAGAGGAACTCCCGAACCCGAAACTTTGCTGGGGCGCTTAGAGGCCAAGCGGATAGAGGAACTCCCGAAACTTTGCTGGGGATAGAGGAAGATTTGAAGCTGAGGACGGACGTAGTAGCTATCACAATCCAAAACGGAGGACAGCATGACAAAGTTGGAGTTGGAAGCGAAGGTGGCGGCTGAAGGTCAGATCACGAAGGCGTCTGCCGGGAGGATCATCGACTACATTGGCCGCGTGATAATTGCCGACCTGTTACTGGACGGCAAGGCCAATTACCCGGGGCTGGGCATTTTCACGGTCGTAACCAGAGCTCCCCGGGCCTGCATTAACCCCCAAAACGGGCAGTCTGTGGGCGTGAAACCCGCCTACAAGACGATCAAGTTTAAGCCCTTCAAGGAAGTGAAGGAGAAGCTGGTTTAGCCATGCGGGAATCTTCCAACGGTAGGATTCCGCCTCCCCGGCGGATAATGGGGGTTCAAGTCCTCCTTCCCGCTCCATGCGGTGCCGTAGCTGAATAACGAGCAAAATGAAAAACTAAAGCAGTTTCTTTCTGGAGGGTAAAGTTATGGGAGCGGGTAAGTTTGAGCGAATAGGAGGAAGCGCGTTTTTCCTAGTCGATACATCAAACTATCAAACTACGTTAACCCCATATGATGAGAAGGTGGCAAATTTAACAATTCTTTATCAATGGGAAAGGCCGAGAGTAGTTGAAACTTCAAAACGAACGCGTAAAGCTAAGCCAGAAGAAATCCCGGCCACATAGTTCTAAGAGAGAGGGTAGTAGCTTACTATCCTCTCTTTTTTCAGGGGCCAGGCAGAGCAAGGCCCCATAACCCGGTAGTATCGTTTGGCAGCGATCGGGTTATGAGGCCGTGGCGGTTCTTTCATGGGGCGCGATTGGCTCCCTGGAGGCCCTTACAACCTATCCTGGGCGGGGTTCGATTCCCCGGCGCTCCACTTTCTGGTACTAGAAGTTAGCATGAATTTATAATTAAATCAATAGGAATTCGCAAGATGAACGTTTTAAAGCGAGATAAACAGGAAGCGGCCATAGCAGCCCTGGTGGAAGGTGCTTCGATCCGGTCAGTCGAGCGCATGACCGGGATTCACCGTGATACCATCATGCGCCTTGGCTATCGAGTGGGGCAAGGCTGCGCTAACCTTATGGATTCCTATATGCAAAACCTTAAATGTCAGAACGTCCAAGTTGATGAAATTTGGTGCTTTGTCGGCAAGAAACCCTTATCGCCAAAAAAAAAGAGGGCCAGAGGATTTCTCCCCTGGCCCTCAGTCGTATAATGCTATTTCGCCGTCTTCACCATCCTCACCCCCTCAACTTCAAGGGTGTGAATCTCGAAGACCTTGGAAATATCCCCGTGCTCGCTCAACAGGGCCAGCCGTTCTTTGGCGACGTCCTCTTTCCCGTACAGCCCCACGATCCCGAACGCCGATTTGTCGCCATATTTCCAGGTAATTGCCCAGATTTTCATTGATTTTCATCCTCCGTTGGTAGGTTGATTTCCGGTTTATTTCCGTCCCGTTGCTCCCGGTAGCCGGTATCGTAGGCCGACAGATTGGGAGCGCCGCCGCCGACGATCCCCGCCTGGGCGTCCTCCCGGCCCTGGTCATAGGAGCGCAGCCGTTCCTGAACGTCAACATCGTCGGCTGACGCGGCCTTTAATAGAACCAGGGCCAGGATTATGGCGCTAAGAACCCGGAACATCGTCTTTGGGAATCAGCGCATCCCCAGAGAGCCAGGAATCCAGGGCGCAAATCTTGACGAATTGAGGGATGAAGCTCGACAGAGCTTGAGCCGCCATCATCTTTTGCTCTCTCACCAGGGCCTCGTGCAGCGCCTGGGCAGCAAAATGAAAGTTAATCATGTGGCGGGTCGAATGATCCGCTGGCAGATCATCCCGCGTTTTCACCAGATACGCCGTCATTTCAGCTTCGAGCTCTTTGAGCTTTTCCGGCGATCCTTCCGTCTTGGCCTTTATCATTTTCACCAGCAGTTCTATGGTTTCCGGCCTCATTTTGTCCTCCTGTATTCGTTAAAGCAGGAACGGTGCCATGCTGCACCCTTTGGATTAACGTACATTTTGGTGGGATCATCCCAACACCGCCATGAAGCATGACCACAGGCTTTCAGGGCGCGCATCCGTCGGTGTATCAAGGAATGATAAGCTCGGTCTTGACAGACAACCAAGTTTCCTGGGCGATTATCGGCTCGATTTTCATTTACATGATGAGGCACAGCACCGGACGGGAGGGTTTTGCCCAGAGCCCTTTCAGCTACAAGAATATGCTCTCGAATGTAACTCCCGTCGGGCTGTAATATTTGAACATAGCCTTCATCGGTAATTCTACGCCCACCTTGCCAATTATGGTTCTTGGCTCCTTTTTCAAAGCCCATAAGATTGATCTCCAAAAAAAAAATCCCTGAGTGTTTGTCAGGCGCTCAACACGCCCCCCGCACCTCACGGACACGGGACACTCAGGGAATTGATTTCGGATAAAATTAGCCCATTACGGTGGGCCTCCCGGCTGAGATTCGACAATCTCAGTATCGCAGGATGGCGAATGAATGTCAAGATTTCTCATGGCATCCCGAAGCTCCGGCTGGTGAAGATGCAAATAAATTTCGGTTGAAGATATATTGGCATGCCCCAGCCCCCTGCTTACCAAAAATAGGTTGTTGGTTTTTCTCAGCATCCGACACGCCCAAGAATGTCTAAAAAGATGGGCATGGACGCGTGGAACGCCAGCCGTAAGGCCCAGCCGATGAACCAGGGTTCTTAAAAACCTTGTGATTACCGGCTTCCCGTTCCCTGTTTCAAAGACCAGACCTGTACTGGATGGCGATTCGTTCACATAGGACTGCAAAAGGGCAAGATCGGCGTCAGACAACCAGAGGATTCGCATTTTCCCTCCTTTGCCAGTTACTCGAACCTGACCAGATTTCCAGTCAATGTCTTGGCGGCGCAAGTCGCAACATTCAGCAGACCTTAATCCAAGGCCGACCAGACAGCGAATCATGCAGAAATTCCGGCGTTGGATAAGGGTGTGCGTCGGCATGGCCGCAAGAAGCTGGGCCTGTTCATCCGCCGTCAGTACGTCCGGGATCGGGCGCTTTTTCATGGTTCTTGCCCTCCACTTGGCAGCCGACAATTACAGCGATTTCATGTAAGGCCCGGTTTTTTCCCGAAGTGCTGGGATTGTTCAAACCAATGCCCTCGGCCAAAATATCAATCAGGTTGGTTTTCATCTATTTGCCTCCAAATATTAGGCGGGGTTTAGCCAAGAAATTTGCGTTAAACCACAGTCGCAACCGATAGCCTGCCCACCACATTTCGGGCAACGCTCCATATCACAGCCAGGATGATGAAGGTGGCCCTCTTTGGCCCCGCAATCATGGCACCGCGGGGACTGTCCATTTTCAGAAGTGGCGGGGTACATTTTGCCGCGCTTTTTCCCGTAGGAATGAGGGATGCAGCCGTCAACCGCCAACATATCGCCTTTACAAGTTTTGCAGATAGCTCCCATGATTTGCCTCCAAATGTTGACAATCAGGGCCGGAAAAGTTACCAATCCCGGCCCGAATTGTTGTCAATCAGCCCCAATACCTTCCCCGGCTGTGCTGGCCATCCAGGGGATATTTGGGTTCCCTCATCTTCCGCTGGGCAATTCCCAGGGGCAGGGTTCCACTTCCATCTTGATGTAATCACGCTCCCAAGGAACGTGCGGGGTTCGGGTGCGCCCAAAAGATTCCGCCACGCAGGGCGTCCCCATGGGAATATCCACGTTGCATTGGTCGCACAGGTAGTCTTTGAGGGCGACGCCGGACACGCGTTTCGCCCATTCTCCCGGATATTCCCCGAGAGGTCGCCGCGCACAGGTCTTGCAGATGATCCGGTGGCTGGGCATTAGGGTTCCAGATACCGCACTTTAACTTTCATGGCTGGCCCCCACATATTCAGACAACTCCGGGTAAACCGGAAACTTGTCGTCGATGTACCGGCGGATCGCCGCCGCGGCTTCTTCCCCGGCGTCGTCGATGGTCAAGAGCTCGCGAATATCTGCCAAGCTCACGCACGGCTCGTCGGTGTCGGGGTTAAGGATGAATTCCCGGTTGAAGTTCTCCACGTCGGGGTTGCCGCCCAGAGTTGCCGGGAAGTCCGGGCCGGAAAGCCTAAAAGCAGGCTGGCCGGGTTGCCAGCCAGGCCGGAAAACCCGGTTGCACGGGATAATGCTCCAATCCATAGCGGAGTATCGGTCGAACGGGACGCCCTTCTTTACCAAGAGGTCTTCCAGTTCTTCAAAGAACCCGTAGCAGACTTCGCTGTCATGGAGCCGGAAAATTCCCCCGGAGATTTCAACCTCGGTGTCGCCCAGCCCTTTAAGCTCTAAATCTCGGACGATCCCCACGTTTTCATGCTCCACCAGACAATCCCGGATTTCATCATCCAAAAATCTGGCCGGGAATTCGATGGTAGCCGATCCTGTGTTGCAGCCCATTTACTTGCCCTCCTTTCAGGTTAAGGGTTATAGGTAGAGAGTACCGGACGAACCGGGGAACGCCGGAGCACCGGACGACC
>JGI20214J51650_10001173_pt1 | contig 16604 bp, 15 predicted proteins | sample WetSurMetagenome_FD_51650 | JGI IMG/M metagenome (IMG submission 51650) | reverse complement strand
GAATATTTCTCCGGGTGCCACATCGAAAGACACACCATTAACAGATGTGACAGCTTTATATGATTTGTGCAGGTCTTCAACCTGGATAACTATTGATGGAATTGAAGGCAGACTTTGCATTGGCAACCACCATAAATTTATTTGACCCTGAGGTCGCCAACTCCCTATTCAGTCTCAGGGTACCTTATTCTGCTACGTGGAAGTCCAGCCCGCATTCTGATATATAGGTCTTTATTTCGTCGACTACCTGTGCCGGCGGCAGTCCGAAGTTGAAATCCTGCTGCTGCGATAGGTCTCGCAGTTCCGGCAGCCACAGCGTATAAGCGGTCCGCGGCATCCTGCCGAGAACTGTCTTGAGACATTCTGTGCCGATTACGTGGATATTTACCCATNCATCATCATTGATAGTATCCTCTGATTGAGTTACCTCGGCAACCGTTTTGTTACGGTTAGTCCCTGTGATTAGCGTATAATGCCATTCGTTCTTCTGCTGCCATGAATAAAGCTCATATCCCTTCATGGANTCGGGTAACTTATCCAGACTCATTACCGTCAATTTACTGGCGCTTTTCAGCGAATTGATTATTCTGGAATCGTTCCTGGGGTCGTTTCCGTTGTAAAAAGATGATGCCGGATACCCCAGCGCGAGTATTATAACATTGATGTCCGAATTGCTGAGTGGTTTTTCGATCATGACTCCGTCGAAGGATATCGATGAGATTGGGGTCCAGAAGGCACCCCAGTAAACAGGACTGTGGTCGACACACACTACGAATGTTTTACCTTTGACCGGAACTTCCAGTCCGGCGATGCGGGTAAAAGCTTCCGGTGTTAACATCATTCCACAGGTATCGGGATTATATGCTATGATATCTGCCGCGGTGATGATAGGCTGTGGTTCCAATTCAGTAACGGTCACATCCTGCACCTCGGCCGGAGGCACGTCATCATCAGTAAGGTAAATGGTGAATCCTTCTCCCTGCCGGGCGGAGCAGGCAGTTGGTAGTAACATCATAATGACTGTGATTATTACCGAAAGTATTGCGATGCCGGGTCTGTTAGCATTCAATTTCTCCCTCCGTATATTAATAACGGGATAGCCGAAAAAATATTACAGCGATAATTTGTTCGGAAGACCCGGTCCGTTGGGATTGTCGGAATCTATTGGACTTTAGTACTGCTACATTTTGATTTCTTGGCTTAACTGATAATTACGAATGGTCGGAGAGGCCGCATAGAAGACAACAGATGCTGCAATAGCCGTCAGGCACAATACGATAGTGATCATTTTAGGTCCGATGAGATCGGCCCCGGACCCGGCGATTAGACTTCCTACGGGAGATAATATCCATGTCAGGTTGATAGCGGATGTGACACGTGCCCGCAGTTTGTCCGGTATCGAGAGTTGTAACACTGTCATGTTGGTTGTGAGGAAAACCATCTCAAAAACACCGCTTATACCCAATAATACCAGTGCCAGAGGCAGTGATGTCGTGTAGGCAAATCCCAGTAGTGTCAGGCTTAACAAAAATACGGATAAAATCTGTAAACGTCCCCAATGTCCAAAACGTCTCAGGTAGGTGGTCATGACTCCGCCGATAATACCTCCAATACCTGTAGCAGCCATAAGGAATCCCAGTACGCGACCTGAGGAATCGTCGAAGACCTTGACCGCGTAAATTGGAGGCAACACGATAAAAACAGGCAGAACCAGAATCGGCAATATTATTCCGATAAGCGTAGAGATCCTGGTAACCGGGTTTTGGAAGATAAAGCTTAGTCCGACGCGGATATTTTGCATCGGATTGTTGGTTTTTGTTTCCAGTTTTCTTACCGGCACTCTCAATTGCAGAATGGTAATGGCAATGAGTACGTAAGCCCCAGCCTGGACAAGAAGGCTGCCTCCCGCACCGAACCAAAGTATGAAAAAACCGCCTATCGAAGGACCAAGTACACGCATGAGGCTCCATGATGTTTGGTTGATTGCCAGTGCGTTGGGGGTTTGTGGTCGCGGTAACAGGTCGAAGACGAGCACCTGCCGCAGTGTATTATCCAGTGTCTGTATCAAGCCGAAGATGAAGGTGTAAGCGAATATCAGAACGATGTTGGTATGACCGGTCAACAGGATCGATCCCGTAGCGACCGACAGAGCAAACAAACAGGTTGTTTCTATCAGCATGGTGGTACGCCGGTTATAGCTGTCTACCAGTATCGGGGTAACAAATATCATGATAAAGGATGCTGCGGAGGAGAACAGGTTGAGGGTTCCCAGTATGGTTCCTGAACCGGTTAGATCGTATATTAACCAGTTCAATACTACACTCTGTATCCACATGATAATATAGGATATAGTTGAGCCGCTCAGCAGCCAGCGAAAGTTCGGGATACGTAAAGACGCAAAGGTATCATTTGATCTCGAAGATTCAATGTCTGCCGGATTCTGGGCGGCGGTATTAATCTTAGTATCGGAACCGGGGATTGGATTTTCAGTCATTAGATTCTTCGCTGGTAATCAACCGGCGGGGCCGTATTTTAAGCGAATGAATACTCTAATCTGTGTGGCGGAAATCTTCTATACTGCTAAATTATTAACAGTTACTGAAACGAACACAGATGATAATATTACAGCTTAATACAGGATATATTATCCGGGTGGATGAAACCGTACCCTTAATTACCTCTGCGTAATTCTAATATTATTCCCGGTAAAATACAAATGATTGTTCAGCGTAGCGGGCAGGCATAAGTCGGTTATTTATTTTGAGAAGGAGTCCCCGTTTTATCCGGGATGATGTTGGAACAATCCGGCTCCGGTCCGGCAGTTGAAATCCTCAGCTAAAAATGGTAACCTTTAATTTTGTAAACCTTGATTAACTGGAATGGAGATTTAACTGTGGGTAGAAAACAGGAAAAAGCCGAACAAAGAAAAGCTTATAAAGAAATGTTCAAGAAAATGAAACACGGACATGGCGGCCGCTCGATCCGTAAGAAGGATGAAGCAGCTCTCGGTAAATAAATCGAGTTGTGCCTTTTCCCTTTATAACTTTTTTCAAAAAACTGAGCTTAAAAAGGGCGCCCCGATGATAATCGGGACGCCTTTGCTTTTCTATAAGGAATATAATAAATAGTATATTTAATTAATATCTGGAATCCTTTTATCGGAGGTTATTATGCCTGGAATTACAGGAGTGATCGCTCGTAGTTGGTTGGCTGATGTCCCCGATAACAAACGGTTTTGGTGCTGTGACGGTAAGGTTATAAAGAATCTTGCTGAGTTGGAGGCAGCCCTTNGCCGGATGAATACCGCAACATTTCAATATCACTGNAATAAGTCCAAATGTGATTTTGGCAACTGGGTTANAGATGTCATCGGNGATGAAAAATTAGCCCGCGATTTAATGCAGAGTTCCGATCCCGTCCGGGCTGCGGNATACATAACCACCAGGATAAAGTGGCTGGAACGGAAAGAGTAAGCGAAAATTCAAATATCGAAGCTTTTTCCATTATTAGCTTCCATCATTTATTGCNTGCTTTTTTCACAATAAGTGTCAGACCCTCCTGACCGGTTACCTCGATCTTTTCGTCTTTATGNATATTNTCCGTGGTAGAGCGGGCAGCCCAGAGTTCACCGCTGATCTTGACCATACCTTCAGGTGTAAGGTCTCGTATAACCTTACCGTTGGAACCTGTCATATCGGTCTGTCCGGCCAGCGGTTTTTGCCGGAGAATTTTTGTGCCTGATACGTACAGTACCACGGCAAAGACTGTCCAGAGAATACCTATCAGCACAAGTACGGCAACAGGCAGACTGATGCCAAGTTTGGGCAGTCCCCATACCAGGAGAAAGATTATTGCCGCCTCGTCAAGCAATGTAGTGACAACCGCTATTATTAATCTGCCGTTCATTCCAATTACATTATATAACAGATATAATCTNAGGTCTTTAATCTTAAATTTTTTGTTCGGTGTTTGCTGGTATCGAAATCGGAATGATATAATTCGAATACGAGTTTATCTGTAGATTGTCGAATCTTGGAGGAATAATATGAAACTGAGCCGGGAAGAAGTACTGCGTATCGCCCGGTTGGCTAGGCTGGGTGTCGATGAGTCCGATATAGAAAAATTTCAGGAACAGATTTCCAATATACTGGAAAACTTTGAGGTGTTAAAGCAGGTGGACACGAAAGACGTCCCGGCAACGGCACAATCGATTCCGCTGGAGAACGTAATGCGCGAGGACAGTGTCAGGCCGTCTTTCCCTCCCGATGAGATACTGTCTAATGCTCCTCACCGTGAGAGAGACTCTTTTAAAGTAAGAGTAGTGCTGGAAGAGTAAAGAAGTTATCAGTAATCAGTAGACAGTTATCAGTTTGTAAAGAAAAATGTTATTAAAATAAAAACGCCATATAATACTGAAGACTGATAACCGATAACTGAAAACTCTGGGAGAAAATGATGCAACTAAATCAACTGTCTATTCATGAAGCTCATAAGATGCTGAAAGAAAAGCAGATATCCTCGGTAGAGCTGACACAGGCCGTACTGCAGCGTGTGGAACAGACCGATTCGAGGGTGAAGGCTTTCGTCACCGTTACCGGTGAGGCCGCTTTAACCCGGGCTAAACAGGCCGATGAGCGGATTGCTGCGGGTAAAATCACCCCGCTCACNGGTATTCCGGCTTTGATTAAAGACAATATGTGTACTAAAGGTGTTCTGACGACATGCTCTTCTAAAATGCTGCATAATTTTATCCCGCCATATGACGCGACTGTTATAACAAAACTTAATGAACATTGCATGGTCATGGTAGGCAAGGCTAATATGGACGAGTTTGCCATGGGTTCCTCTACAGAGAACTCGGCCTTGTTTACCACTCATAATCCATGGGACCTGGACCGTGTTCCCGGAGGTAGCAGCGGCGGTTCGGCGGCGGCAGTTGCTGCGGATGAGTGTATCTTTGCACTGGGATCGGATACTGGAGGCAGTATACGTCAGCCAGCGGGCTTTTGTAGTATTACCGGTTTAAAACCAACTTACGGGAGGGTCAGCAGGTATGGTCTGGTAGCTTTCGCCAGTTCGCTGGACCAGATCGGTCCGCTGACCAAAGACGTTACTGACTCTGCTCTGGTGATGAACGTGATATCCGGGTACGATGCTAGTGATTCTACTTCAATCAATGACCAGGTACCTGATTATACTCAGGCTCTAATTCCGGATTTAAAAGGCTTCAAGCTGGGCGTGCCGAAGGAATACCTGGTTGGCGGAACGCAACCGGAGGTGGACAAGGCAATCAGGGCGGCTGTGGCTAAAATGGAAGAACTTGGAGCGAAAGTAGAATGGGACGTGTCATTGCCCAGTACTCCTTATGCACTGGCAGTCTATTATATCATTGCTCCCTCCGAGGCATCAGCCAACCTGGCCCGTTATGACGGAGTCAAATACGGCTACTCTTACGATGGTCCCGGTACTATGTGGGATGTGATGGAAAAAACACGGCAGTTTGGCTTCGGTCCCGAGGTGAAAAGGCGTATCATGCTTGGCACCTATGCTCTATCGGCAGGATATTATGATGCTTATTATCTTAAAGCCCAGCGTGTGCGGACTCTTATCCGGAGAGAGTTCGATGCAGCTTTTGAAAAATACGATGCCCTGATAACACCGACATCACCCACTGTACCTTTTAAGATTGGCGAGAAGACGGGCGATCCGCTCCAGATGTATTTGAGCGACGTATGTACGCTGCCTATTAACATAGCCGGCGTGCCTGCCATATCCATTCCGGCTGGTTTCGCTGGGAATCTGCCTATCGGATTACAGGTTATCGGCAAACCATTCAGTGAGGAAACTCTATTCAGAGTCGCCTACGCTTATGAACAGGCTGCCGGATGGAATAAAAGGAAACCCGATATTTAGAGTTGTCAGTACTCAGTTATCAGTTTATAAGGAAATAGTTTTTTAGATACCTCTTAAACTGAAGCCAATTTTATCGGGACTGATAACTGGAAACTTATAACTTATTTCGAGAGGTCATTGCTTGTCCTATAAGATCCGTTTCATGCGAAAAGAAGACCTGCAGCAAGTGGGAGAGATAGATAAAGAAGCTTTTCCTACCCAATGGCCGCCAACGAACTACCGCGGCGAACTGCAAAACCGTCTCGCACATTACATGGTTGTGTTTGAAGAAGGAACTCCGGTTAAGAACTCCTCTGTGGTCGGGATCAATAAACCTGGATTTCTTACCAGGATAAAAAGAATCTTGGGAGTGCGGGAATCGCAGCAAGAGGCAAAACCGGAAGACATGATTGTTGGTTTTGCCGGATGCTGGATTATGGCTGATGAAGATCACATTACCGAGATAGCTGTCAGGGCTACTCACCGCCAGCAGGGAATCGCACACTTGTTATTGATTTCGCTAATCGAGCTGGGAAAGAGATACAAGGCAAATTTGGCCACTCTGGAAGTGCGTACCTCTAATACCCCGGCACAGGAGCTTTATGAGAAATTCGGTTTTGAAAAAGTAGGCACGAGAAAGGCTTATTATTCCGATAATAAGGAAGATGCCCTTATTATGACCACCCCTGATATTAATTCTCCCCAATACCGGGAGAAGCTGGAACAATTGAAACAATGTTTGGCCGTGAAATGGAAACTGCCGGTGGTTCCGGGAGTGACCGGCATCGACAATGCCACCAGATAATAGCTTCCGGTTAACAATGATTCGTTTTAACTTTATTGGATTCAGTCCTATCTTATAAATAATTGGTAGTATTGGTATTGGTCTTATTCTTTATTCTAAATTCTCCCTTTGGTATAATTGTTTCCATAAACCATCCGCATTATGCAGGAGATTGATATGTCTAAAGATATTTTGAAAATTATAGAAAATGACGCCAGGCTTACTCCCAGGCAAATAGCTATTATGACCGGAAAAACAGAAGCTGAGGTAAAAAAGGTCATCAAGCAGGCTGAGGAAGACCATACTATTTTGAAATACAAGACGGTCATCAATTGGGAAAAAATTGACAATGAGCAGGTGTGGGCTCTTATCGAGGTGAGGATCATGCCTCAGCGTGACGTGGGATTCAGCGCAGTGGCAGAACGTATCTACCGTTTCCCTCAAGCACGGACGGTTTACCTGGTCTCCGGTACTTATGATTTGCTGGTTATTGTGACCGGTAAAACTATGATGGAAGTAGCCGATTTCGTTTCACAGAGGCTGGCTCCTATCGAGGGCGTACTGGGTACCAATACACATTTCATGTTGAAACGTTATAAAGAAGACAGCGAAATATTGGTCGGCGGCGAAGAGGTCAAACGCCAGCCGATAGTATTGTAATTAGTTATTAATAGTCGGTTATGGGTTATCAGTTAACAAGGCAAATAATTTTTTAAAATACATCTTAAACTGAATACTGATAACTGAAAACTATTGACTAAATCGGTTCTTGTATCTAGGACATTGGTTATTACCGGGAGGTTCATATGGTAGTCAGTTTAAAAGGTCAGAAGGTCAAACCGGTCAGCTATGTATCACGTCGCGCTAACCGTATAGCTCCCTCCGGAATCAGGAAGTTTTTTGACCTGCTCTCCGGTATGGAAGGCGTGATATCTCTGGGTATCGGTGAACCGGACTACGCTACACCCTGGCATATCAGAGAAGCAGCTATCTATTCACTGGAAAAAGGTGTTACACACTATACATCTAACTCCGGCACACCTGAATTACGGATGGAACTGTCCCGCTTTTTACAAAATAAATATGATTTAGAATATGATCCTTACGGTGAAATGTTGATTACTGTGGGTGTCAGTGAAGCCCTTGACCTGGCGATGCGGGCTGTCCTCGATCCCGGCGACGAAGTGATTATGGCCGATCCCCATTATGTCGCCTATGATGCCAGTGTTATCCTGGCTGAGGGAGTTCCGGTGCTGGTACCAACACGGGAATCGGAAAATTTTGAAATTACTGCTGCGGATATTGAGTCTCATATCACGCCCAAAACCAGGGCGATCCTGCTGGGTTACCCGTCCAATCCTACTGGAGCGGTGCTGGAACATTCCAAGTTACTGCAGATAGCCGAGGTGGCCCGTAAGTACGGTTTACTGGTTATTTCCGATGAAATTTATTCCCGTCTCGTGTACGGCGTTGAACATACCTGCTTTGCGACCCTGCCTGGAATGAAAGAGCAGACATTGTTGCTGGGTGGGTTTTCCAAGGCATATGCTATGACCGGCTGGCGGTGCGGCTATGCCGTCGGTAATAATAAAATACTTGCTGCCATGACTAAAATTCACCAGTATACGATTATGAGCGCCCCAACGATGGCACAAGTGGCCGCCCTGGAAGCTCTGAAGTCCGGTGAAGACTCCGTTTTGGAAATGGTTGCTGACTATAATAACCGGAGAAAGTTCATCGTTAAGGGGTTAAATGAAATCGGTCTTCCGTGCTTCGAACCGAAAGGTGCTTTCTATGCTTTTCCCTCAATTAAGATTACGGGGATGACTTCGGAAGAGTTTTCTGAAAAACTGCTGGTTGAAGAAAAAGTGGCCGTAGTTCACGGGACTGCCTTTGGCGCCAGCGGCGAAGGTTATGTCCGCTGCTGCTATGCCACGTCTCTGTCCGATATCGATGAGGCTCTGATCAGGATGAAACGGTTCGTTGAAAGACACCGAAAGTAATTAAGTATTCAATAGACAGTATACAGTTTAAGTAGAAGGGATTATTATAACAATTAATAAAAATTCCTTATAAACTTAAAACTGAGAACTGTTAACTGAGAACTTATTATGCCGGGTGAGATAGAGTGGTACGTCTTCAAGTTCACATTCAGCCTAATGCTTCGCAAAATAAGATAGTCAGCTATGATAATTGCGTTCTGAAAGTCCGTATTGCGGCGCCTCCGGTAGAAGGCAAGGCCAACAGGAAGCTTATCGAATTTCTCAGCGGTATTCTGGATTTAGCTAAGAGTAATATATATATTGAAAGCGGTCTGTCCGGTAAGCGTAAGATAATATCGGTCGCCGGTTTAACTGAAAATCAAATTGTCGAACACATCGAAAAGCAAATAAATAAATGAAAGCTCGTCTTGTGGATACGCATGCACATCTTGATATGTCGGAGTTCGATGCCGACCGTGAGGATGTCATCAAACGCGCCGTTTCGGTTGGAGTGGATACGATTGTAACCATGGGGACAGATTTATCCTCCAGCCGCAAAGCGATTGCTCTGGCTGAAAACCATGCAGGGATTTATGCTGCTGTAGGTTTTCACCCTCAGGACGCGAAGTTTATGCAGCCTGGCGATATCGCCGAATTAAAAAAGCTGGCGCAGCATCCTGGGGTCCGGGCGATCGGCGAGATCGGTTTGGATTACTATCGCGTGAAATCACCAAAGGATGTTCAGGTACAGGTCCTAAAATGGCAGCTTGAGATTGCCGCAGAAATCGGACTGCCGGTTGTTATTCATTCCCGCCAGGCAGATACGGATATGCTGGTGTTGCTGGGACATTGGGCAGCGTCAATTGATAAGGCTGCCATGCCTTCGCCGGGCGTAATACATTGCTTTAACGGTGATATCAACGCAGCGAAACGTTACCAGGCTATGGGCTTCTATATTGCTTTTGGGGCTTATACCGGATATCCGTCCTCACGGCTGGCAGACGTTATCCGCAGTATCTCACCCGAGAGACTGCTGCTGGAAACGGACTGTCCCTACTTGCCCCCTCAGAGTCTCCGCGGCCAGCGCAATGAGCCGTCTTATGTTCCTCAAACGGTGGAGGTCCTGGCGAACATCAGGGCTGAATCTATCGAAACTATCGCCGTAAATACTACTACTAATGCCTGCCGTTTATTTCGAATTGAGTAGTATAGTGTAGGGTGGGTCAGTCTCGACGATAAATGTTGTCCGCTGTTTTTATTCTTAAGTCCTGAATCTTAACTCTTAAATCGTGCTTGCGGTCTGCACTTTTATTGATGTAATGTAACCCCCTGCTCTGCCGTATATATGGTATAAAATGAAATACCGGGTACCTGAAAATAATAAGCGAGGTAAATATTATGTCAAGTAAACTGAAGGCCGCTTCCATTAGTATTGTCCTGCTTCTCATTTTGCTCGTACCTCTTATCCCTGCCTGTAAACCGGTGAAACCCGCCGATGGTTATACCGCCGTTGTTCCTGCCGTACTTCAAGCAGGTTCCGCTCAGGCTATCTCTATTGCCCTGTTCAACGCTGGTGAGCTGACTTCCGGCAAAGTCCAGCTTTCTCTTATTCATGAAGGTAAACAGGTATTTGCCGCTAAAGATAATGTCCAGGGTAACGATCAGCTCAAGTTCACGGTGCCCGACGTTCCCGAAGGCAGCTATACTCTTCAAATCAAGGGCGATTCTTTCTCCGATGAGGCTACCGTAAGGATAGAAAATAAATTCCTGGTGTTCATAGAGTCTGATAAGCCTATCTATAAACCCGGTCAGACGATTCATATGAGGGTAATTACGCTAAATGCCGATCTCGTTCCTCTGTCCGAAGCGGTTACTATTGAGATGCTGGATGCCAAAGGTATCAAAATCTATCGCTCGGTTGTAGAAACGGATGATTATGGTACTGCTGCCCTCGACATGCCGCTTTCAACTGAACCCAATTTGGGAACCTGGAAAATTACTGCGGTAACTGCTGAGAATAAGTCCGAGCTTGATGTTAGAGTAGAAGAATATGTTCTGCCGAAATACGAGGTCAAGGTGTCTATGCCCAGGGAATGGTTCCTGGTCAACGAAGCAATTACTGGCAGCGTTGATGCAGCTTATACCTTCGGTAAGCCGGTGCAGGGAGACCTCGAAATCAAAGCATGGCGGTACGTAGGTCAATGGGAAGTCTATTATACCTACAACACTTCCATTGACGGTCAGGCTGAGTTCAGTCTGCCCGCGGCGGGCTATGTGGCCGGAGTACCTGCTGCAGGCGGTAACGGCAATGTGAAACTCGACGTTACTGTGGTAGAAAAAAACACCGGTTATACAGAGGCGACCAGTCAGCTTCTGACTGTTTCCGAATCCCCGGTTAACGTCAGCATAATTCCTTCCGGGGTTGTTTATAAACCCGGTTTGCCTTTCAGCTTCTTGATCGTTACGGAGACACCTGACAACCAGTTGGTTGAAGAAGGAGTCAGTGTGAATATCGCATATTACGATAAGGACTTCTCTGAGATCGGTAATGAAGCTAAGTACCTGAACACGGTAAAAGGCAAAGCGTTACTCGACATTTCACCTCCGGATGGCAGTATCGCAATGACCATTAATGCCAGTACTCAAGGTTCCTCTGCCAGTAAAACGATTGAGGCCGGCTATTCTCCATCGGGTAATTTTATTCACCTTGAACAGACCAGTGATGGTACCCCGAAGGTTGGCCAAACAGTCAGCTTCAAGGTATATTCAACTAAAGAAGCCGCCAATTTCTACTATGAAGTTATTTCACGGGGCAGGGTGGTCTTCAGCGATTATACCCGGAATCCCTTGATTTCATTCCAGGTTATCCCGCAGATGGCACCTTCCGCCAGGCTCCTCGTTTATCAGGTTCTGCCGAACAGCGAAGTAGCTGCTGATTATCTGCCTTTCGATGTCACCGCTCAATATCCGCAGGATATTTCCATCGATTTCAATAATACTGAGCCCCAACCCGGCGATGACATAGAAATAACCATCAAGACCGACGGTAAATCGAAAGTCGGCATCGCGGCGGTGGATAAATCGGTCTTCATACTGGCAGAGAACCGTATGAACCTGCAGCAGGTCTTTGATAAGCTGGAAGAGCTATATATGACGCCACAGGCTGAGTTGCATGAAGTGACCATTTATGACGATATCACCACTCGCGGTGCAAAGGAAATATTCAATGATGCCGGGGTGATCGTCCTCAGCAATAATAACGTGCCTGAAGGAGAAACATATAAGCAGCAGGTAATGCGTGAAGGCGGTTTCTTCTTAGGCGGAGCTATGCCTCAGATGGATAATGCCGCTGAGAAAGCCGGCGCTGTGCCCCCGCCATCTATAACACTAACTCAGGCACCCACTACCACTTCCGCTGGTCAGCTTGCCGAGGTGCAGCGTATCCGTCAGTATTTCCCCGAAACCTGGCTCTGGCAGGACGTTACGACCGATTCCCATGGCAAGGCTACCGTGAACGCAACTGTACCCGATTCCATTACTACCTGGGTACTGCGTGCTGTAGCCCTGTCCAGGGAAAAAGGCCTGGGTATAGCAGAATCTCAGCTTACCGTCTTCCAGCCCTTCTTCCTGAGTATCGATCTACCATATTCAGCCATACGCGGCGAGGAGTTTCCGGTCAAGGTCTCTGTTTACAACTATCTCGATCAACCGCAGGATGTCGTGGTACAAATTCAATCTGACGAATGGTTCGATTTACTGGATACTGCGGAACAGACTATCAATATCGGTGCCGGTGATATCGGCAGTACTGAATTCACTATCAGGCCGAAATCTCTGGGTACCAATAATATCAAGATTACCGCCCGGAGCAAGGCGGCAGCCGATGCCGTGATTAAGACGATTATTATTGAACCTGAGGGTGTTAGCCGTGAGACGGTGGACAATCTGGTGATAGCCGCCGGTTCCCGGACAGCTGATACCACTATTCCGGCTTTCGCTATCGATGGTTCCGGCCGGGCTTATTTCGCCGTTACCTCCAGCTATCTGGCACAGACGATGGATGGGTTGGAAAGTCTTATTCAGATGCCCTTCGGCTGCGGTGAGCAGAATATGATTATCTTCGCTCCGGATGTCTTTATTACGAAATATCTTGAGCAAAGCGGTCAGCTCAAACCGGAAATCATGGCTAAAGCAGAAAAACTGATGATCACCGGTTACCAGCGGGAACTTACCTATCGCCACAACGACGGCAGCTTCTCCGCTTTTGGTGAGAATGATGAATCGGGCAGTCTGTGGCTCACTGCTTTTGTATTGAAGAGCTTTTCTCAGGCTAAGGACCTTATCTATATCGATGATTCGATCCTCAGTGATGCAATTAACTGGATAAAACAGCACCAGAATAGCGACGGTTCGTTCGATATAGTTGGGATGGTTATCCATCAGGATATGATGGGTGGTTTGCAGGGTAGAACTGCACTTACCGCTTATGTAACTACAGCCTTGATGGAAGCCGGTGAAAAGACCGCTTCGGCTAAGGCTGTCGCTTATCTTGAAAGCCAGTTGAATAATATCGATGACGCCTACACGATGGCACTTACCGCTTATGCTCTGGAACTGGCTGGCAGCGTGCAGAGCGATGCCGCTCATGAAAAACTTTTGAGCATGGCGCAGGAGGATGAAGACGGTTTACACTGGGGCGATACCAGCGTAATATCGGAAGCGGATAGCCGGAATGTCGCCCGTCCCGCACTTATAATGCCTGTAGAAAATCGTACCGCCTCTATCGAGACGACTGCTTATGCTCTGATGACTTTGAATCTGTATAAGGATAATCTGGATGCAGGCAAGACGGCTAAGTGGCTGGTAGCCCAGCGTAATGCCTACGGAGGCTACGGCTCAACCCAGGATACGGTAGTTGCCCTGGAAGCTCTTACCAAATTTGCAGCCGGTTCGCGCTCGGACGTCGATCTTACCGTCTTGGTGAAAGCCGGTGAGCAGACACTTAAGACACTCAAGTTGAATTCATCTAATTATGATGTAATGCAGGTGGTCGATTTGCCGGTCAACCAGCAGATAACCGTTGATGTAAACGGCAATGGTGAGGCCATCGGGCAGGTCGTACGGCGCTACAACCTGCCGGAAGTCGATCAAACGGAGAGGGATATCCTGAAAATAGACGTAAACTATAATTCCGATGAGGTTGAGGTCAATGACCTGGTCAGAGTATCCGTGAATGTCAGCTTTAATCCTCCGGAACCGATGCAGGCAGGTATGACTGTAGTTGATATTTCCGTGCCTACCGGGTTTGAAGCTGTCACAGATTCCGTAGCACTGGCGGTTAAACAGGACCCCAACATGAAACGTTATGATATTTCCGGCCGCAAGGTTATTTTTTATCTTGAAGATATGAATCCGGGCGATAAAGTTAGCTTCAGCTTTGATGTTAAAGCGTTATATCCGGTAAAGGCCAAAGGCACCGTCTCTACCACCTACTCATATTATCAGCCGGAGATCAGCTCCGAGACCTTGGGGCATGATATGACGGTGCGGTAAATCAGGTATCATACCAACAGGGTTAAGGTCAAAATCTTAACCCTGTTGTTTTTAATATATCCTATAAGTCATATAGGACATATAATCTCTAAATCAAGCATTTCATTTGTTCATCTTTCCTTCATCTTGTTATCATATAATCAAGTAAAATTAGTAAATTGATCCTGTTGAATTATTGGTATTATTTGACATTGGTATTATTAGTAGTATTCTTAAATTATTACCTTTTAGAGTAAGTATATGAGAATCTTGGTTGTAGAAGACGATCGCCGCCTTTCCAGCATCATCAAACGTGGCCTTGTTGAAGAAGGCTATGCTGTAGATACCGTTTATGATGGTGAAGAAGGCCAGTATTTTGCCGAAAGCACTACCTATGACCTTATAATCCTGGACATAATGTTGCCCAAAAAAGACGGCCTCCAGGTTTGCCGCGACTTGCGGATGAAAAAGGTCAATGCCCCTATATTGATGCTGACCGCGCGCGATACTGTTGAAGATAAGGTTATCGGTCTTGATGCCGGAGCCGATGACTACATGGTAAAACCATTCGCTTTCAATGAACTGCTGGCCCGCATCCGTGCTCTGCTGCGGCGGGAAAGCCTGGTTAAAACCCCTAAACTTCATGTAGGCGAACTGGAAATGGATACCCTGACCCGCGAAGTCCTGTATAAAGGTAAACTTATCGAGCTAACCAACAAGGAATATATTATTCTGGAATACTTCATGCGCCATCCTAACATGGTCATCAGCCGCACTATGCTGGAGAATCATGCCTGGGACTATGAGTTCGACAGTATTTCCAACCTCATCGATGTCTATATCAGAAAGCTCCGGCGTAAGATAGGCGGGGATGGCGACAGCCCGATTCAGACTGTGCGGGGCGCCGGCTACCGGCTGAAGGTCTAACATGTTTTTCCGCTCGATTAAATTCAAACTAACGTTGTGGTACGTTAGTATACTGGCAGTCCTTCTTGTGTTTTTTGGTATTATTTCTTATTTGCTGCTGTCATATAATTTATATAATAACCTGGATAATTCGCTGCGCACGCGAGGTGCGGAATTGGCAGCCAGCCTGAACACGCAAATAGGCGGGGTAAGTTTTACCGTTCAGCAGAAACTTGGTGAGATGGTCCTGATCTATGACTATCGCGGCGATCTTCTTTTAAGCTCCGGACCTGAGCTTGATTCCAATGCCGTGCAATCGATTATTCAGGTTTCCCCATCGGACAACAATGCGATTATAACTTCTGTTACCTCTGATAACCAGAAAGTCCATCTCTATGCTACACATATCAATGCCAGTCCGTTCAGTGCCATTCTGGTAGTGGGGCGTTCGACAATTGATACCGTCCAGGCTCTGGGCAGTTTTGTTCAGACTCTCATTATAGCAATGGCAGTCACTATTGTTTTGGCGGCGCTCGGCGGAATTTTCCTTGCCCTGCGGGCTTTTAAACCGGTGGGAGAGATCACCAGAGCGGCCAGAGGTATCGAGGAGACTGATCTTAGCCGCCGTATCGATGTAACCTCAAACGACGAATTGGGACGGCTCACCGAAACGATAAATGAGATGATCGGCAGATTGGAAAAAGCTTTTGAAAGGCAACGTCAATTCACGGCGGATGCTTCTCATGAACTGAGAACTCCTCTATCGGTTATCGAAGCTGAAGCAACACTCGCACTGCGGCGTGAGCGCTCGCCGGATGAATATCAAAAATCGTTGGAATCTATTAATGAAGAAGTGGCCTACATGTCATCTATTTTAGAGAAGCTGCTCATGTTAGCCCGTGCCGACGCCGGCAAAGAACACGTAACTTTTAACGATGTCGATCTCAAAGGTCTTATAACTGCCCTGGCACCCGATATCGAAATGCTGACCCGGGAAAAAGGGCTGCAGTTCGAACTTTCGGTAGCTGGTGAAGCAGTAGTCAAAGGCGATGAGATCAAACTTAAACAACTCCTGCTCAACCTGCTGGACAACGCTATCAAATATACCGCGGAAGGTAAAATTTACCTTTCGCTTTCCCCAATTAACAAAAATGCGGTCATCACGGTTTCCGATACCGGAATCGGCATACCTGCAGAACATCAGGCTCGTATTTTCGAACGCTTCTACCGGGTGGACAAAGCCCGTTCTCGCAGCGAACATGGTACCGGTCTGGGACTGGCCATCGTCAAATATATTGTTGAAACTCACGGCGGTAAAATCGAGGTCTCCAGCCAGCCGGGCAAAGGTAGTACATTTACGGTAACGATTCCGCTGGCGAAGAATAGTACTTAGTTACAAAATGATCGGCAGGCTCGCATTCCTCTCACCTTGCGGCTCATCCCGTATGCAGCGTAGCGGAAATAGGTCCCATACGTCCTATACGTCCTATATGCCCTATCTCTATACG
>JGI20214J51650_10001172_pt1 | contig 16606 bp, 15 predicted proteins | sample WetSurMetagenome_FD_51650 | JGI IMG/M metagenome (IMG submission 51650) | reverse complement strand
GGTCGTTCATAAATTCATTTGCAGAATAACCGGTTATATTTTTACAGGATGGTGATGCGTAGAGATATTTTCCATTAGGATCAATCCAAAACTCAAAATCATAGGTGTTACTGGCCACAATACGATATTTATCCTCTGATTCCTTGATTTCCTTTTGTAATTGAATCCGGTCGGTAATATCAATTCCAGTAAAAATTAGACCGATCGGGGTATCATTCTCATATATCTTGGATTGTCCCGGAGAAAAAAGGATGGTATGAATCGATCCATCTCTTGCATAGATGCTGAGGTCAGTCGTTGGAGTGGGTTTACCTGCAATTGATTTTTTAAAAAGTTCGAGTACCAATTTTTTTTGTTTTTCTGGCACATAATCCGTGATAGGTGTATTGATGACATCCTTTTTACGATAACCAAGGACGTCGAGAGTCGCTTTATTTAGATCTTTAATGGTTCCATCAAATCCGACAATGATATTAAACGATTGGCCTTCTTCATATAAATATTTATATTTTTCCTCTGATTTTCTCAGTAGTTGCTCTATTTGATATTTCTCGGTGATTTCTATAGCAAATACCGAAAGTCCTTCAATCGTCGGGTAGATATTGACTTCAAAAACAATTGGTTTATCTTTGATTTTCCATTTAAAATTCAAGTTATGTTGTTTCTGATTTTTTATGGCGGATAGAAGGGTTTTTTCTAATGCTGATCTTTTTAATTTCGGAAAAAGATCAGATAAAGTTTTACCGATCGCCTCTTTTTCCGGGATGCCTGTTATTTTCTCTGTCGCCTTATTCCAGTTGATAATTGTTAGATTGTTATCTAATGCAAAAAATTGATCGGTGATTCCAGCGGTCAGTTCTTTATATCGTTCTTCTGAACGTTTCAGTGATTCCATTGTTTTTTTATGTTCGCTACTTTCGATTCGCTTCCATTTGCCCTTATATTTTATCAGGCCGAATTGATGATTGTTTACTACATCAATGATCTCTACAGCATCACATCGATTTAGAGAGTATGAACAGATCGCGATCATCCTGTGGTTTCCAATGATATTATTGATAGTTTCTTCATAATCTGTAAAATATTTCCAATCTTTCTTCTCAAGCCAAAATGTATTTCCTGTTAAGCGTAGTCCATCAAATCCATTCTTTATCGCTTGATGCTCTTTTTCCAACCAGCCGTTTAATACTTCATCAGAATCAAATTTTCCAGTTTTGGTGTACCATTGACCGGAATCAAGTATTTCAATCTGGCCTTTTTGAATGTACTCATCTAATTTTTTTACTTTTTTTGCTAAGGCTTTTTTAGCATCGTCAACACGAAGAGGATCTGATGTGATCCACATACAAAATTCGTTATTCTCTAACCCTGCTTTGAAATATGGGACTAAAATATCAATGAGATCTTCTTTTGTTTCATAAAATTGGCAGAAATGAGTTCCCCATGGAGTATTACCTATTATGTCGATTCCTGTTTTTCTGATAGTTTCCATTACTTTTGTCTGTTGATTAATGATTTGTGTATTTTTTTTTATCAGTTTAGGAGAAGAAAATTTGTCTTTATCTCTGGGAATTTGGTTTTGAATTGCCATAGAAACCCCCCTTTAATTCAAATACATATCTTATGGACATATTCTTTTTTCATAAATATTTTTCTCCATATTGATTCCGATTTCTTATACAGACGTTTACTACAGGCTAGATAAATCGTTCAAATCGATCTTTTTTCACTTTATAAACAACTAAAGGGATCATAGTAAGAATAAACAAAAATGAATAATCTATTTTAAATGGAATCTCAATTATTTTTGCGATCTGAAATATAGTCCTCATTGCTCACTCCACAGAGAATCTACTGCCCGTATCAATGACTTGAACCAGGCATGATTCCGCTGCTTCCTCGACACAAGATCGTAAGACCTCCCCGACTTCACCATTACTAGGATCTCCGGTCTGATAACACTTTACAATGCTTGCTTTCTCATTAGTCTGGAGCATAAACACATCAGAACATGTCGATGCGCATAATCCGCATTCAATGCATTCTTCTTGATCAATACGTATTTTCATGGTTCTCCCTCAATATATTTTCGTATTTTTTCTACTCTTTCTTTTTTATTCACATGATTCTTTACAGGATTCCAATCACCGTACAACTCTCGATGAAACACTGGCTTTGAAGTTTGATAAAAAATACCAATGGGAAGTTTTCTTTCGTTTCGTTTCGCAAGTCGTACAGCTTCATCATATGAATCAGGTATTTTCTCAAGGATCTCTATCTGTTCATTATATTCTTTGTAGGTATCATGGAAGACCACACTTGGTTGAAGAACGTCGATAAATGAAAATCCTTCATGTTCAACCGCATTTACGATTAAATCTGTGAGATGATCTATTTTCCCTGCATACCCTCGCGCAACAAATGTTGCTCCCACTTCCATAAGAAGCGTCACTGGATTTATAGGATCTTCGATAGCACCAGTCGGTGTTGATGGGCCCTTAAAGCCTCTCACACTTGTTGGAGAAAACTGCCCTGTTGTTAAAGCATATGTACCGTTATCATGAGTAATAACTGTGATATCCGCATTCCGTTTTGCGGCAAAAATAATATGAGAAATCCCTTCACCAAACGCATCACCGTCACCAACAAAATCAATGATTTTTAACTCAGGATTCGCAAGTTTAATGCCTTGGACTGTTGCTATAGAACGTCCATGAAGAGAATACAATCCACTCAGATTGAGATAATCAAAGATCTTCCCATGACATCCAATACCACTAGAAATGATTAAATGATCTCTCTGTATACCATGTTCCTCTAAGGTTTTCACCGCTTTTTTAACTGCATTTAAGATACCAAAGTTTCCACATCCGGGACACCAAGTGTTCTCCGCAGCAGTCGAAAGGGTTTCGACCATTATAGTGCCTCTTTAATTTGTTGTGCAAGTTCGGTTGGATTAAATGGTCGTCCATCATATTTTTGTATCAATGTTTTTGAATGTATCCCTACTTTATCATGGAGTAACGTTGCAAGTTGTCCGGTACTGTTCATTTCTACGACAATTCCATTTTTCGCTCTATATTTCTCTAGCTCCCATACCGGAAAAGGCTCGAGATAAATTGGTTGAATAACAGTGGCTTTAATATCTGAATAGTCAAGGGCTTCAAGCACACTCATGGTTGTCGACCCAAACGTGAAAATATTTGATCCCCCTTTTCCAAAGGTGTTGACCGTATGAATGGTTTTTAGATAAGCTATCAAACTTTGTGATTTTTTTCTGCGTTTCTGATGCATCTGCGTTATGATTTCAGGTTTTTCCGTGGTATACCCAGATTCATCATGTTCGTAACTATTCCATTTAATTGTTGATGATGAGGGCGGAAATAATAGAGGCGAAATTCCATGGGACGTATCATGATATCGTAGATACTCTCCAGAGTTATGCATAAGCGGTTCAGCCCATTTGGTTTTCTCTGGTTCAAGCGTACTACTCATGATCGTCTCCGCGAGATGCTTCTCCGTTAACAATATACCTGGAGTCTGAAAACGCCATACTAAATCCAATAATTCAGCAGTCAAATAGAACGCTTCCTCGACACTACCGGGTGATGCAACGATACGTGGGAATTCACCATGTCCTGGGTTTAATGCATATCTTAACTCACCTTGTTCGGTATAGGTTGGAACGCCTGTGGAAGGTCCAGGGCGTTGTCCTAGGTAAAATAACACTGGTGCTTCAATCATTCCAGCAAGAGAGAATGCTTCCTGCATCAGGTCAAATCCGCCTCCGCTCGTACCAACCATCGTTCGGGTACCGGCAAAAGTAGCTCCTATAGCCATATTTGCGACTGCGATTTCATTCTCTGGTTGTATAGCAGCTACCCCAAGTTCTTTGCCGTGATGTGCATAAAAATGAAGGAGTGAAGAGGACGGCGTCATGGGATATGCAAAGTATAGGTCTAAGCCTGCAGCATATGCTCCAAGAGCGATGGCATCATTCCCAGTCAACAATCTCTTTTTTTTGTCTCCTTTTTTTAAAACAAATTTTTTTCCGATTGTTTTTTCTGCAATATCATATATCGATAAGGAAAATGCAAGATTTTCCTCGATGTTTCTTGTGTATTCACTTCGGATAATTTTTCTCAATTCTTGATTTGTGGTTCCTATTAATGCTGCAAGAATTGCTATGGATGCAAGACCAGAGATTAGGAATGGATTTGAATATTTCTTTGCTTCAGTCGTGATCGGGATACCGATTCCTTCTCCTTTGACTTCATCGGAGTTTACCACCAAAATTCCATTTTTTGCAACATGATTTATATGGGTATCATAGCTCCGTTTATCTAACGCGATAATGAGATTTGCTTCAAGGTAATGGCTATGCAACAGACCAACTGAAGAACTTACGACAGAGAAATTATGCCCACCTCGGATCAAGCTTGGATAATCATTCATTTGAAAAACGTCTCGATTCATAGAGGAGAATAAATGGGCTGCAGTCATCCCTGCTTTTGTCGTACCTTGCCCGGCCTTTCCTCCAATAATCAATGTGAAGAGATCCTTGTCCATTCGCGTTTTCCTTCTTTTCTTATAATCCCGCGGCTCATCCATCATCTATGGCTATAGCTTGACCAATTATATATTCAGATGCTTTTGATGACAGATATACCATGGAACCTATCTTATTTCCAAGACCCTTATTTACTGAATCTTTATTTCTTTGGATGACTGCCACAGCCCATGAATATTGCAATAGGAGGTGACATGCAGAATTCCTGGTTTTGATGTTTTAAATGAGGTGGTAATTGCAGGATGTGTGTAGATTGTGCTCGTATTAGGCCCCTGAGCAGAGGAACCATGTGAGATAAATTCGTACCGTCCGATGTTATAAGGGAATTTTTCTCCATCTGGTTTAAACATCAACGAAATCCAACTGATATGATGATCGGTTGTGTTCGGATGTGGAATTTCTTTTCCAACAGTTATTTTCACTTCGAACATGTCATCGGCCTTTACCGTATTGGTGCATTCGATGACGGGTACGTGTTTTTCTTTTTTCCAATCCGCCTCTTGAATTAAATCTCCGATTTTCTCCATATTAATTACGTCTCCTTTTTTTTCCATCGCTATTTTCACTTTACCATATCCTATTGTTAAAAAACCAATTTCTCCATTTCATATAAGCATGACTTAAAAACGATTAAAAAACGATTAATAAATGATTAATCTAAAGGAGAATAATATGCTTATTCTATCTGGATGGAATTAAAAGAAAAAAGAGGAGAGTTTCATTCAAGCCTACACAAGAATGAGCTCTCTAAATTGGGGAAAAAAATGTAAGAACACATTATAGAGCCACAGAAATATCATATGACCTGAAGAAAAAGAATATGATATGTCTACCGGCATCTTTACATTCAAGGTTGCAGTAGGACTTTCCGCATGCAAGGTGTCTCGTGCTTTCACTGAAAGTGTATATGTTCCTTTTGTACTCCACAGATGACTCTGATGTGATATCGTTCCTGATGCTACTGCGGGGGTCCATCCGGTGTTTGTTCCATCACCCCAATCGAAAAAGTACTGGATCATGTCTCCTTCAGGGTCCGTCGTCGCCGCGGTGTAATTAAGCACAACTCCTATTTTTCCAGAGTTAGATCCTCCAATGGTCGGTTTGTTTGGTGGTAGATTTCCTCCACCAATGACAATGATCACTCCATGCATAAAAGGATGTATCCCGCAGTGATATGGATAGGTACCTCCTGTAGTAAAGTTGAATGAAAATTTTTGTCCAGTGGTAAGGATTGGTGAATGAAATACACCGGTATCACTTACGACATCATGGGGCTCTAAAGCAAGATTTGTCCAAGTCACAACTGTATTTACGGCAATCGTTACGTTACTGGGTATAAAGGAAAAATTTGCAATTGAAATATTTACCTCAGTCATTAGTTGGGTGGTAGGAGTCATCGTTGATTTTTCTGGTTGTTCCGCGGTGACTGCAACAGCAGAAAGCGACATCAGCATACAAACAAATATTCCAAATATTTTTTTCATTTTTTTAAATCACCTTGCTTACAATGAAGACCTTTCTATATAATTATGATTAAACAACAAATAAACAATAGCTAAAAAACGATTTAATAAATAATGAAATCGGGACTCCGCCCTTATAATCCCGTTCCGCCTTCGCTTCCTCGGTAAGTCCTATTGGTCTTACCGTATCCCGGCTCAGCGGTCATGCTCCGGTTGGTAATCGTTGTTGTCTCTCATCGATGACGTACGCGTCGTGATATCGTGCTTGATCACGGACATATGCNGTTGACTGTTCTAGATTTTTCCATCCAGTAGACTCATGGTGTTCATATCCGCTCCAGAACCCACCGCGTGGGTAGCGTTTTCGAAAACCAGGGAAAGCTTCGAACATTTTTCTTGCTGTGTAGGATTTGANCATGATCTCAGCGGTTTGAATTGAGTACCGTTTCGGAACATTAACTGGGAAATGTACATGATTATCTGCAAAACCGAACTCGTCAAAAACAAACCCAAATCGTTCGAGATCACGAAATCCCTCGATACAACTGTCTATATGCGACTGTTTTCGAAAACAGGCGAACTTGCATTTAGTTTTAAACATCATGGTCACCCAGTTATTGCGAGTGTCATCCATAATTTTTTTAGGGGCTACGCTATTTACAGTTTCCATAATTATTATTTCTCCTGTCGCACCTTTAGATGGCAGGCGAGAGCCTGCCGCGTGCGACAAAAAAGAGTATGGTTTGATGGGAGAAAAAAGAGATGCAGCTTTCCATCTGCGGGTCTTACGCTGATGCTTCAGACCGCGCAGTATTTTCAGCTGCAGTTAAATAAAAAAAAAAAGGTGTTATAGTTCTGGTCCTACACTGAGATTAAATGGATCCATTCTCCAAGGCAATATTATTACCCAACCACCAATCGGTCTGATTCTGCGGAGAGGCCATTGCACTGATCCCCACCAGTTGTTCGACGCATCAGCAAATCCAAGAGTAATCTGTACCAGAACCAATGCCTGTTGAGTGTTATCTATATTATTTTTAATGATGAGGTCGCCAAGGCTTAAGGTTAATTCTATTTCTACTATAGCACTCGACGTGATGACATTCTCTCGCACAATATTAGCACCGGTGAAATCGAATTGGATTCCTTTGCCGTTTCCTTTTATTTCATTGAATTCAATTCTATTGAACTCAGAATGCTCGATTCGAAGGCCACAAACAGAGTTATTATCAATTCTATTATGCGAGATTGTATTGAAGTTTGAATGAATCGTAATCATACCGGTAAAATGAATTCCGTAAGAATTAAACTCAATGCTATTATTGCTAATGATATTTCCTTGTGCTTGGTAAGCATGAATTCCTTTTCCGTTATTATGAATAGCATTTCTTTCGATATATGATGTCCCGCATCCTGTCATATATATTCCGTCGTCAGTATTGTGATAAAATTCATTTTTTGAAATTGTGTTATTCTGACCAACATCCATGTATATTCCACTCTGAGTGTTGTCGAAAAAAAGATTACTTGTAATGGTATTTCCAGAGGAAAAGAACAAATGGATTCCCTTCGAAGTCATCGTAAAAACATTATCTGTAAATGTATGATCACTGGTAGAAGTATAGATGCCATCCTGTGATCCATCATTCTTTATAGCAAATCCTCGGATTATGACACTTTCTGCGGTTATTTCTACTCCAGCTTTGAGGTTGTCCCCTTCAATCGACGTGATATTTCTACCTTCGCCCATTAATATTAGAGACTTATCCACGAGGATATTCTCCAGGTATGTGCCTGCGTAGACAAAAATAGTATCTCCGTTAGAAGTTGCATTAATTGCACTCTGTATCGTTGTGTAATTGCCGGGACCTCCGCCTCCGACATATAGCCATCCTGCTTTTGCCAACGGGTGAGGAGGAAGACTTTGTGGGAATGCGCTACCGGATTGAATGCCAGATAAAAAAAATCCGGTAATCATAAGGGTTATGCCTATTTTTTTGATTTTATTTTTCATTTTTTCGACCTCTAATTTTATATAAAAAAAAAACATTGCCCATATTTAACTTTAATTAAATAACTATTCAAAATTGACTAAAAAATGTTTTAAAATTCACTTTCATTTTTCTTCATAATTATATTATTTAGATCAATTTTCATTTAATTTTCGATAATTTTCTAAATACTTTTCTCCAGGAAAATGAAGTTAATTATTTTCTGTTCTTTCGATTAATTTAAAGCGAGTGCCACTCCAATTGGAAAAAAACTACTCATGAGCAAATAGTTATTATTTTACAGGAACACGTTTCTCTATTTTTTTAGGATTTTTTTTACTGACATTGATATAGAGTATACCATCGATGAGAACAGCTTCTGCTTTGTCAGGATTCACATCTTCTGGGAATCTGAGATATCGACACAACGAGGAATACCCTCGTTCCCTCCCGACATATCCTTCTGCTTCTTTTCGTATAATTGTTACTGTCGCCCCGCAGATGCTGATGGTTTGTGGTGTCACTTTTACATCTATATCTTTTTTATTGATGCCAGGAAGTTCTGCAATTATTTGGTATCTTGCATCTGTATCTAGGGATCTATCGGGATCAATTTCATGCGTTTTTCTGATAACAAATTAGCTGGTTGGTTTAACATCTGAATTGTCCACCATGGTTTCATCCCTGGCTCTTCAAGATACATTCTGTTGAAATCACCCCATATTTCAAGAGGACTTTCAAGCACAGGGACTACGGTTTGTTGTATGACAAGAGTATCTTTTTTTTTTTGGTTTGAATCGTTTTCTTTTTTTTCTTTTTTACCACAGGAATATTCACCTAGATACCTACGGGTTACTGCCGTATAGGTTCGTGTATCAGTTGTAAAAGATCTCTTTCATCTTGAGTGAGATATTTTTCTCGTAGGTTATTTTCAGGGTTAAAGAACATAAGTCTTTTTCCTCGTTTAAATTGCTATGTATTTCTTACTTAAAAAATTGATTAAAAAATAATTAAAAAATGCATTTAAAAAACGTTCAATCTGACTATAAAGAAAAAGAATTTATCTTATCAGACCAAGAATAAAAATTATTAAAAATCAGTAATTTCATACATATTTAATGAGTTTTTTTAACCAAATTTTAGTCATGTAAATACACTGATATTATCATTGTTTCTATTATAAAAGAAAAAGGAGTTGAAAAAAATGGAACAAATATATGATGCATTGAACAATGCACCAAATGTACATAAACCTATCATGGAAAACGATCGCGTAAGTGTCTTTGACGCCCGGATTAAACCTGGTGAAAAAGCAGCGATGCATACGCACCCTGATCACATCGTCTATGTGTTCAACGATGGGAAACTAAAGCTGTCACCATCGAAAGGCAAAACCCAGGAAATGGATCTCAAAGCTGGACAAACAATCTGGATGGATGCCATATCGCATGCTGCTGAAAACCTCGGGAAAAACGATGCCCATTTCTTAGTTGTCGAATTGAAAGAATAAACCACATCGGATTTCACGAGAGCAGGGACGTTTCGTCATAGCAATATGATTGTAGCAAATTTTCATAATCCAAAAAAATCTCTTACATAAAGCGAGACGAAACGTCTTATTATTTTCCATTGATACTCCTGGATTCTCCCTTCAGTTGCCATAGTAAGAAGCAAGTCAACGATTTGTTGATCTCTGGAGAGTAGTCTGATATATTTTTCATCACGATTCCCTTTTAGCAACATTTTCAACACACGTCCACAGAGCTTCATCTCTTCCCCGAAATCATTCTTCCAAAGTGTTTGGTATTTCGATAAAAAGGATGCATTGGTCTTACTTGATTCTATTGCCATTGCACACGTATCAGCTGCGAACTTCCCCGCTGACATCGCATAGTGGATGCCATCCCCTGTCAGCGGATTCATTTGACCAGCTGCATCGCCACAAAGAAGAATACGATCCGCAAACGTTTTGTCCAAAGGATGTAAAGGAAGGAACCCACCCTGAGTTTTCCCCGGCGAGATTATCGTTGGTATCAGTTTGTGCTCTTTCAGAAAATGGAGATATTCGTGATACAGCTCCTGTAAAGAATGTTTTGTTCGTTGAGAGCCTGTTGATTGTATTTCTCCGATTCCAACGTTCACACAATCCTTCTTGGGGGCCACCCAACCGAAACCGTATACCCCCCGGAACTTCAGATACATCTGAAAAGTTCTCTTCTTCGTGAAATGTTCATCAAGCACGTTCTGAGCGTAAGGGATCTCCTCGTAGAGGCATCTGCCTACATATGGATAGTGCTGTCCTAACCCTGATTTTTTTGCAATCATGCTCCAGACGCCGTCAGCACCAATAACAAGCTCAGATTCAACAGAGTCTCCGTTGTCGAGCCTAACTATTGCTTTTTCTTTAAGGATTTGGATATCGGTTGCGGAGACTCCATCCCTAAAAGAGGTGCCGCTCTTCACAGCGAGTTGCACAAGACCATGATCAAAATCTTTTCGTACCACAAACGCAGCGATTGGTTTCTCCAGTTGCACTTCGATATGGTGGTTCTGAGATGACGAGTAGATTCTGCCACCAAAGGAATAGGACGAAATTAATTCCTCTGAAATATAGGAAAATCGTTTGAGCGTCTTGACCGACAGAACCCCACCGCATGGTTTGTCCCTTGGAAACCTGTTTTTATCTAAAAGGAGAACCTTCACTCCTTTTTCAGATAGGAACTTTGCTGCAGTAGCACCAGCAGGACCTGCACCGACGATAACAACATCATAGCTCGACACGATCTTCACCAAATCAAGTCAATATCACATACACCAAATACACGTCCATAAGGATCCATGCCAGAACGATACCGGCAGTTGCACGAAACACAACCTGCATCATTTTTGCCTTATCGACGAGATACTCCCGAAGAGCCCATATCCCGATGATCAATGGTAGCAATGAAAACACTGCGAGGGGTACGTAACTAGCGGTCCCTGAAAAGACACTGTATATGCTGAACAAGATGTAGCAGAGGGTCGCAAGGGCAAGCGATACCGCTCCGACGATAAAGCCAAAACGCTCACCTCTTAGAACTACGATCGTGTTCTTATGACCCAGCGTGTCTGCATACCTATCAGGGATCTCCAAATAGAAGTTTACAGCGAATGCTAACAATAACAACGGTAGTGAGAACAACACGAACGTGAGATCAATCGTTCCCTTCATCACCCAATATCCTGCCCCAACAACACTGAAACCTATTCCAAACATGGTCAAAACTTCACCTAATCCTCGATACACGAGTCTCAGCGGCGGTGCGGTGTAACTGCAACCGATGAAATTCGAGACGAGAATAAAAGCAAAGAAGGACGCAGGGAACGAAAACACCACGGTAAAAACAAACCCGAGCACAATCGATGTGCTGTAGAGAAAGATGATAATCCTTCGCATGGTCGGTCGAAGCTCAGGGTGCTTTGAAAGGATGTCGCTTCCTCCAGAAAACGCGGTCTGTGTGGCGTTCTTATCCAGAGGTGCATCGAAATAATTGTTGGTGGCTCCCGTCGCATAGACACTGGTAAAGACGACAAGATATCCTAACAAAAACCTATAGAGATCAAAAGGTACACCAACCGCTAGGGCAAAAAGAACGCCCAACACATACATGATCATTGCGATATGGGCAAGGGTAGCACGACTGACTTTCGCTATATTTTTTAATTTTTGATAATCCATATATTTTACTCCCTTTTTCAACAGATAATGTATTCTTTTAATATTTCTCCAGATATTTATATTTTATTCAAAAGGAGGCTCTTCAAAGGATAAAAACATAACTAAAAAATGTATAAACAATAATTTCAAAACAATTGAAGCGCTTTCAGTTTATTAAACAGGTAAAAAAAACAAGAAAATAAAGAAAAAAAAGAATAAAGAGATTATTGACCCTTCTATTCTAACGATGTTGTCGGATGAGGCCTTACGGATTAGTTTATACTCTCAAGGCGATAATCGAAGGTATTCCACCGACAGCAGCAGGCCACACGATTGTGTTTCCCGCGACCGCTGGCCATGAATTGATTCCTGCTGGAGCTTGATAGGAAAACAACTGAGCACCGGTCTTTGCATTGTATCCATAGATCATGCCGCTAAATGTCGCAGTGAACACAACATCGTTTACCACAGTGGCAGCCCCGATATTTAGACTATCATAGGTTTTCGTCCAGAGGATTTTCCCGAGATTCACATCAATGGCGACTAATTCTCCCTTTCCTGCAGCAAAGTTAATACTCGAATAATTGACACCTTCGGGTATATAATTGGTAGACATGTCTACAACAGGAATATAGACCATGCCATCGGAATACGCCATGCAGGTCTCAACGCCACCTAAAATCCCTGGTAACACCTTTGTTTCTCCAGTCAGGATATCTAAGGTGTCGTTCTCATGTTTACCAACTGGTACTGCCCAAAGAATAGAACCAGTATCCCGGTCGAATGCATACACATTCCCCATTTTCCCTGCACCGATGACTATTTCTCGTTCAATACCACTGACTGTCGCGCTGGTAAGTATTGGGGATATCTGAAGATCGTGATCGAAGATATCATGCGCTATCGCTTGAGAGAACCATTTCATTCTCCCGGTACGGTGGTCCAATGCTATCAATGAATCGGTGTACAAAGCTGGACCAGCATAACTAGCTCCATTCGGCCATCCAGTGGTACCAGAAAACGGTGCGGGATTCGCAACAGCCCAGAATATGGTATTTGTCTTTACATCAACAGCCGGTGGATACCAACATCCTCCTGCACTATTGATCTCAGGATGTCCCCAGAGATTTGGATCTACGGTGCTGAAATTCCATAATATGGCTCCAGTTTCCTGATCGAGAGCATAGATAACGCCAATCCCGCCAGGAGCATAGAACACATCTCCAGTTCCCGGTACAGTAGCGACATATACAATTCCATCATAGACAATTGGTTGAATATCAATTCCTGTGGTAGAAACATATGAAATCCTTGTTGACCATATCTCCGTTCCCGTATTCATGTTGAGGGCAGTGATNTTGTATAAATCTTTTGCAACAAACACTTTGCCGTATCCGATCGCTGGCCCGTTAGGACCCACAATTTGTGAATCATTGTAGATCTTTGACCATTTCACAGACCCCGTCTGTAGATCTAAGGCAATGACATTTGCCTTTAAATCTTGGAAATAAATGGTATTATTGGCAATCAATGGTGTGCTTGCTGCACCGCCATAGGGTCCAATGCCTTGGATAGTATAGGACCATGCTAGTGTGAGGCTGGCAACGTTTGTCGAAGAGATCGAAGAATCGGTGGTTGCTCTGGTATTGCTGTAATCCTTATTGGCTAACGGCCAGTCATGAGCGTATTGGATGATTTCATTAGGAACTTGACCTTCAGAAGCGGGGGTAAAATTACGAACGAACCCTAAAATCCGGATCTCTGAGCCATGTTGCGTCATGTAAAAATGTCGAAGGAATTTATCAGATTGAAAACTAATTTGTGCATTCTTTATGATACCGATTCCACCAGTTCCAACGTAGTGGACTTTTATCGCACGCGCAAAGGTCTGCCAGCCGATGGTATCTATTTGGGTTATCGTTCCTTGAAGAAACGCTATCTTCATTTCTGTAGATTTTAGGGGCTGTGTTGAATTTTTCTGTCCAGAGATCACCCCTGGGACCATCGTTATAAGCAGTAAACAAAATGCTGCTCCAATAAATAGCTTTATGTTTTTTTTCATAATTATATCCTCTCCATCATCTATTCTTCAAAAATATATAACGATGACTTAAAAACAAGTGAAAAATAATTGAAAGATGATTGATTGTTGTAGGTTTAACTTGTTATTATTTCTAAAAAAAAGATATAAAAAAAAAGAGGGGAGAGTGTCATATAGGGTTAGAGCAGGATGACTTCGTCTAAGATGGGGAATAGTTGTTGGAGCCTTTCAAGGATGAATCGTAGGAACGTCATGGCTGGGGTAAACGTCGCAGATGTCGGTATCGTTATTGGTACGGAACCATAGGCGCTTTCAGCAAGCAAGGTATCCCGCGTTTTCGCCTTCACCGTGAAAGTTCCTTTTGTATTCCAAGAATGGTTTACATGGACAGCAGTCCCAGAAGCGACCATGGGAGTCCACCCGCTGTTTGTACCATCACCAAAATCAAAATAATATTCTATCATATCACCATTCGGATCAGTGGTTGTTGCGGTGAATTCATAGGTAACGCCTTTTTTCCCCTGAGATGGTCCACTGACTGTCGGGGTGTTCGGCGGTTGNTTTGCGGTAGAGACGATAACAGTGAATCCATTTGACCAATTGCTTGTTTGGCCGATAGAATCTTTCGCCTGGGCTTTTACAACATAAGTTCCTGAAGCATTCCATATATAAGGCATACTCCCAGTTTGTCCTGAGGGAACAAGTGACGTATAGGCGCTATATGCATGGGTACCGTTTGCATTAAAGTCAAACCGGTATTGCACTTGATCTCCATCGGGGTCAATCGCACTTGTACTGTATGAACCTGATTGTCCGACGTTACGCGTGGCAGGTCCAGTCGGTTTAGTTGGAGTCTCTGGTGGTGTGTTTCCGGTTGAAGAGACAATGACGGACAAACCGGTTGACCAGTTACTCATCGCACTGAGAGAATCGCGTGCTTGGGCCTCTACGACATAGGTTCCTACCTTTGTCCATGTATGGGACATGCTAACGGATTGACCGGAAGGGACAAGAGCTGACCAGACGCTCATGCCATGAGAACCGGTTGCATTCCAATCAAACCGGTACTGCACTTGGTCCCCATTCGGGTCAGTTGTCATAGTACTGTAACTACCAGATTGGCCGACATTTCGTGTCGTAGGTCCAGCTGGTTCGGTTGGAGTATTTGGTGGTTGGTTTGACCCGGATACAATTACGGTTCCATGCATAGACGTGTGTATCTTACAATGATATGGGTAAGTTCCAGCAGTATTGAAAGTAAAAGAAAACGTTTGCCCGACACCTAAATTGCCGGAATCCCAGACACCAGTATCGCTTGTTGAGGTATGGGTGGTCGGACCCATATTAGTCCACTTTACTGTGTCACCTACATTGATTGTCACCGGTGTTGGGCTGAAGAAAAAATCATGTATTGATACATCTACTATCATTCTAGAGTTTGGGGGCGGCAATAGATTCATTGTCGTGCTCTGACCAATTGCCATTGAGATGAGAGGGGCAGCTACCAGCATACCTACTATTATTCCAATTATTTTTTTCATTTTATTTACCTCAGTTTCTAACAAATCGAATCAATGTATAATATAATGACCAAAAAACAATTGTAAAACACATAAAAAACAATTTCAACATATTTCATAAAAAGGTAAAAAAAAATTATCATACGTTATCAATAATTTTTTCTCTCTTTTTCTAAGTATCATCAGTTAGCAGTACCATTTTCAGCAGTCCGTATAGCTCTTTTTTAAAAGCAAGTTTCTTGATAAGACACGCAATTTTTTTTACACTAATCCATGCACGATATCTGCGCAACCTTGGCAGATATTTTTTGTTTTTCCTTTTATTTCAAATTGGTTGGTTTCATTTTCGCTATGCTCCTCACCACAAACGCAGCAAATGAAATTCTCGTTTTGTTGCATGGCTTTTAAACTTGGGTTTAGTCGATCACGACTCGCTACTTCACAATCAGTCTGATTTCTGTATTCCTCCATCACTACATTCTTTCGATCATCGTTATTTTGCATTATTTTACCTCCTCAGGTTTTTTATTTATTAGATGCGTCAATCCACCTTTTGTTTTAACATGACTTTCTATCGTATCACCATGACTGGTGAAGATGCATGGCGCGTCACCTTTTCACAGACGCTTCCCATTAATATACGGTCCATTGCGCTTTTTCCTTTACAGCCGATGACAATTAAATCGTTCTTTTTTGCTTCTTTCATGATTATTTCTTCGGGGATGCCTTCGACAAGTTTCTTTTGGACAGTTACACCCATTTTCGATCCTTTTTTGCTAACATCATTAAGTATTTTCTGTCCTTGTTTCATGAGCAGATCTTCCCATGCGACAGACAGATTATTTGCTGGGACGACATCTGTTAGACGAGGGGTATCCACTACATACAATGCGACGATCGGTTTTCTGGTCTCTTTAGCAAGAAACAACGCTTTTTCTAGTGCTTTTGCAGCCCCATCNGATCCATCAACGGGAGCAATAATCCTGCTAAACCCTTTGGCTTCTATTATATTTTTTTTCATTTTTTTTCACTCCATATTTTTTACAATTGATTGATAAAGGGGGGGCGACTTGTAGAGTTCGGAGAAAATTTAAGGAGAGAAAATGGACGGGATGCAAAAAAATTAATTTTTTCCTTCAAACTCTACAAGCCTCCAAATCCATTCATAGACGACACAATCTCAGCGGATTATAAAATAATGACTTAAAATCAAATAAAAAACGATTAAAAAACGTCTGAACATCTTTTTTAAAAATGATTTTTTTTTTTTTAAAACCAAGATTATTAACCCCNCCCAAAAAAAAAGTATCTTGCTTCACGAACG
>JGI20214J51650_10001171_pt1 | contig 16613 bp, 13 predicted proteins | sample WetSurMetagenome_FD_51650 | JGI IMG/M metagenome (IMG submission 51650) | reverse complement strand
TAAGCATGGGTGGTGCCTGGCTTTTGTCCTCGAGAGGCCGCAAGAATAGCATCCTATCTGGCGCGGCACAACAGTGGAGTCTGACCCAAATGCCATCGGGCGAGAGCGGCGCAGTCGTCAAGAGCGGCGTGCATACGGTTGCAACAAATATATTGCAAGTGGTCGGCGCATTTGTCACAACGGCGATCATCGCACGTTCGATGGGACCGACGGGTAAGGGCACGTACGACCTGTACATGACCAGTGTCGGATTGTTAGCGACAGTACTTGGTTTCTCCTTGACGTCAGGCGTAGCGTTTGTTGTGGCGTCAGCTAGAATAGACTTAGTCAAGCTGTTACGGTATTTGACTGCCTTCGCAATCTTGCAGGGCGGAGTTGTGCTCCTGGTTGCCGCATTCGTAAACCTTACGCCGCTAAAGGGTGTAATTGTCCCGAAGCAACTGGGGCCTAGTGGGATAGTCCTGGTTGCGTTCTCGGTATTGGCAGTCGCACTCTCGTCATCGTATCGCTCAGTTTTGGCCGGGCAACGACGCTTTATCAGGGCAAACTACGGGGACCTAGCTAAGCAAGGCGTCGGGATACTATTGTTGCTGATCGCTATCGCGGTGGCCAGTTCAACCGGGTTGGGTCTTTTGTGGGCATTTATTGCAGCTAATCTCATAGCAGTTTTAGTGGCTACAGGCATTTACCGGGCATCGATACGCATCGACAATGACGGCAGCTCTGCTGAGAGCGGCCTCAAACAAGCATTTCGATTTGCACTGCCCTCTTACTTGGGCAGCCTGGTCCAGTTTTTGAATTACCGGGTGGACGTATTCTTTGTAAGCAGCATATTGGGTAACCGCGAATTAGGCCTGTATCAGTTGGCCGTTTTTTTGAGTCAATCCTTGAACCTGGTTCCCAGCGCTGCTCAATCTGTTTTGTTTCCGACATTTGCGGCAGCACAAACTGATCCACATAAGAATGCTTTGCAGGTGGCACAAGTGAATCGGTTGCTCTTTTTGCTGAGCCTGGTAAGCGGTTTGCTATTGATCGGATTTGCGTCTTGGGGCATTGAATGGATCTTTGGCAAACAATTTAGAGGAAGCGTTGCTGCGCTGTATTGGTTGGTTCCCGGCGTGGTGGCCTTCAGCACCACGACCGTCGTAGCAGGGTACTTTGCCGGCATGGGGCGTCCGAAACTGAACATGTTCGTGGCAATTGTCAGCCTGGCCGTCACGATTCCGCTTGATATTCTGCTGATCCCAAGATGGGGTATCGTTGGGGCGTCGATTGCTTCTACTGCTTCGTATACGATGAGTTCTATCATTACCGCCATGTTGTTCTCACGTCTTACGGGTGTGTCTATTAGGAATTTAATGATCTTGGAGCGGGATGATTTGCACCTCATCAGGGCAATTATTGACCGCATTCTGCGTTACATGCACATCTCGGTGAGTACGGCTTACTGATTGAGCATACGTAGCCTGGACGTGTGATGCCTGAATAGGATTTTGCTTGAGCGTGTGCGATGACAAATGCAGACCATTCGATCTTGAAGTCTAGAATGAACTACGCAGCATTATTAATTTGGCTGTCGCTAGCGTTGCTTGCCACCGGGGTTGAAGTTGGCGGAAGTCTTCAGCCCAGTCGTATCGTAATCGTCGCAGCCGCAGTTTTGATGTTGTTAAAGGGAAAGTTGCTCGGAGATTTGACTCGGCCAACTCGGTTCTTCGTCCTCGTGGCGGTCGCTTGGCTATTGTGGGGCGCAACCTCGCTGTTCTGGACGCCCGATCTTCCTGCTGGCGTACGTGAGATGATCGGCGTCTGCCTGGGATTTCTCACTGTTGTGACGCTGCTTAACCTGGCACGTTCAACGCCGGACGTTCTGAGGATGATTCGGCTGGGCTGGCTAGCCTCCTTCCTATTCACGGTGCCGATCGCGATTTACGAAATTGTGACCGACCAACATATGCCTCAGTCATACGGTCAACTGACCCTTGGCGGGTTAGAGAATGCGCCCATCATTTATGCTTCCACGACGTTTGGGAACCGGAATACTTACATTGCGTTTGTCGTTATAGCGCTGCCTTTTATCTTGTGGGGCTTCCATGCCGCTCGAGGGTGGTTACATAAGGGATTCTACCTTGCGGTTGTCGCTGGCGCGGCCGGTCTGGTTATGTTGACTAGCTCACGCTTGGCAATTGTGGCGACCGTCATTGAACTGCTTGTCTGGTTCTTATTGACCTTCAATTTTTGGAAATTCCGCAACGTTGTGACTGTCGTGTTGCTTGTATCTGTGCTGGCTTGGGGGTTCATGCAGATATCCAATGTTTCAGCCTTAGTCCAGATTCGGATTCTGAATGCAGGGAGGTACGAAGACCAGTCGGCAAGTAGAAGAGGCGCTTTGTACATGAATGGGATGCAGTTTATCCTTCGAACGACCGGCATCGGCGTGGGGGCCGGCGGCTTCCAACAGTCCATTGAGAATGGTTGGGATCTGTACGATACCGGCGGTGTGATCGATCCGCACAATCTGTTTCTTGAAGTTTTCTCGCAATATGGACTGGTGGTGGGCGGACTCTTTTTCGGCTGGCTCATTTATTGCTTCAAGGTCATGGTATCCGGGTTAAGACGGAAACGCCTGGCCAGTTCAGGAGAACTTGAATTGGCGGCCAAGCATGGCGTGGTTATCATGTTAGCATTGCTGCCGATTGCTCTACTTAACAGCTCGTTTCTCACCTTTACGATTTTTTGGATGGCCGTTGCTTGTCTAACTGTTATTGCAGATCGCGTCTGGCGGACTTTACATATCTCTGTGCAAACTGCAAGAGGCTCTAATTGACATCGCCCGAACGTGTCCTCGTTTTGCCTTCATCGTATATGCACTCAGCACAACCTATTGCGGGTATTTTTGTGGCCAGACAGGTGCACATGCTAAAACGGGGTGGCACACACGTTGACGTTGTGTACGTCGAGCCACGCAGTCTGCGGCAACTGTCGTTCTACGCAATGAGGGAAACTCACTTCCAAATTGTGACCGGTAAGGAAATTGATGTGCTGACTGTACGCCTGAAGGGCTGGAATCCGATGCTGCGAACTACCTTGGGCGGGTTGGCATGGGGAGTGTTCACGAAGCGTCTGGTGGACACCTATGTGGCGCGATTTGGCCTTCCGAATCTGATCCACGCCCACAATGCATTGTGGGCCGGATATGCTGCATCGGGAATCGCTAACAAATACGGTGTCCCATACGTAGTTACCGAACATTCGTCTGCTTACGGGCTCAATATGGTCAATAGAACGGACGCATATTATACGAGAACGGCATTCTCGAAGGCCGATTGTGTAATGACTGTCAGCCGAAGTCAGGCAGATTCGGTCGCGAGTTACTTAGGTGGCAAGCAGCCAGTTGTCGTGCCGAATGTGGTTGATACGGGGTTCTTCACTCTCCCTCCGGTCGAGCCGCCACGCAGGCCATTTGTTTTTCTCGCCATTGCTAACCTGATCACGAACAAAGGGTTCCATTTGCTGATTCAAGCATTTGCCAAGGCGTTCGATACCGAGACGGATGTCGCCCTGGAGATTGGGGGCGATGGGCCGCAGCGACGTGAATTGGAAGCCCTATCAAAACAGCTCAACATTCAGAATCAAGTCCGCTTTTTAGGACAATTGCCTCCTGAAGGCGTGCGTTCAGCATTATGGCGAGCGCACACGTTGGTTGTCTCGAGCTACTTTGAGACTTTCGGGGTGGTGTTGATTGAAGCGCTGGCGACGGGCCTGCCTGTGATTTCCACTCGATGTGGCGGGCCGGAGGATATCGTCACACCCGATGTTGGAATTTTCGTCTTGCCAGGCGATGTAGAAGATATGGCACGCGCATTGAAACAGATGTGGTCGAATCCGGGCTTCTCAAGACAACATCTACGAGATTACGCGGTCAGCCGTTACAGCGAACCGGTTGTAGCGCAGGCATTACACGAGATCTACTCTAGTATTCTGCGGCGACGCAATAGTCCCGAGTCGTGACGATGCTGCAACGGTGGTAGATGATCAAGGCGGACTGCCGCAAGATGTTGCCAAAAGAGCGAGTCAGACTGAGTTCTTCATCTGCGGCGAGGTGGGACAACAAAGGGCAGATTGCGGTCTATTTGAGATACAAGGGAGTTCGAGTGGATGCCAAAATATCGTTGGATTCACAGATAAAACGTCTTTCTGACGGGCGAGCCATGGCGAATTGACGAGAAGGCGCGGGCACTCGTCAACAGCCTCCCTTGGTCCGGGCGCTGGAACGCGTTTTCAGAGGGGACGCCAGCAAAGCAGACGAAACTCACCATTGGATGTATGATCGCTATTCGCTTGCCGATCTCCTCCAACAGGTTGGCTTTCGTGACATCACTCAGCAACAGGCGGACGCCAGCGTAATCTCGGGCTGGGGTAGATTTGGTCTTGATCTGGAACCTGATAACACGGCCTGTAAACCAGGTTTGCTGTATATGGAGGCCTCGAAATAGGCCACAACGTTTTGGCTGCTGCGTGTTCAAATCGCCAATCTCTATCGCACACCAGCCTGGAGTACCGTGTTATGGTCATGATGTCTGAGAAATTGATGGAAACACCAAGGCCACAACGGTCGAGGAGAAGATATGCCTGAGGATCCTGTCCAAGAGTTTTATCAACATAGCTATAGCCAACAAAAAACCTACCGTTCTCGCTGGCACCTACTCAATCGGTGGTTACCCTCCGCCAGCCGCGTTGACGTGGCCATCTCACTCCTGCCTGGCGGCAAGCGTCTACTGGATGTGGGCTGTGGTAACGGTGAACTATTGCTAAAAGCCAGCCCATCTTATTCCGAGGTATATGGGTTCGATGTAGCAACAGTCAATATTGAGCGGGCACAGCAAACTTTGGCGGCTCTACGGAATTGCGAAGTGAAGCTGATAGCTGGGAATATCGATGTCGACGGCTTGCCATTTGAAGACTCGTTTTTTGATTCAACCACCTGCATCGCAGTACTTCAGCATGTATTTGACGTCTATGGAGCCTTCAAAGAGATTCGACGGGTGCTAAAACCGGGCGGGACGCTGGTGCTAGAAACGAATAATCTGGCGTACTTCGGCCATCGCCTTGCATTGCTGCTTGGAAAACAGCCGCGCACCAGCTATTTTGATGGATGGGATGGCAATACACTCCACTATTTCGTGCCGAGTTCGCTTCGCGAACTTATCGAGGTTGAGGGTTTTCAGGTACAACATGTTTGTTCGGCTGGCCGACTTAGCAGGATGCGCACATGGTGGCCATCCATGTTGGCGCAGAATGTCCTGATTGTTGCCTTGAAGAAATAGCACGGGCTGGGTATTCAACTCTGATGGATCTTCCGGTGAATTGCTAAAGAATGGCGTGGTGTTGAGAGACGTCTTCGTGGATGGACGCAGCGTCCCGGTATAGGGCTCAAGCGAGTCCAACGTGTAACTCGGTCTGTTGTGTTTGGGAAGCCAAGTGCAGGTTAAGGCCTGTCGTCGGCTAGTTCGCGTTAAGCATCGAGCAGAAGGTGGGAACTCCTATGACTAACGACACATTTGCCGGAAGGAGCGTCTTGATTACGGGGGGATTGGGTTTCATTGGATCTAGCCTGGCCCACAGGCTAGTCGGTTCAGGGGCGAATGTGACGCTTATTGACAGCTTGATTCCTGAATACGGTGGGAATTTACACAACATTCATGGAATTGAGGGTCGGGTAGCGGTAAACATTTCGGATGTGCGCGACGAACACAGCATGAGATATCTGATCCAAGGCCATGATTACCTGTTCAATCTGGCGGGTCAGACCAGTCACATGGACTCGATGAGCAATCCGAAGACAGACCTCGAGATCAACTGCCAGGCCCAGCTATCAATCCTGGAGGCCTGCCGCCACTACAACCCAACGATCAAGGTGGTTTTCGCCAGTACTCGGCAGGTTTATGGGAGGCCGGATTATCTCCCCGTAGATGAGCAGCATCCGATTCGCCCGGTAGACGTCAATGGCATCAACAAGACGGCGGGGGAATGGTATCATATTCTGTACAACAACGTCTACGGCATCCGCACATGCGTCCTGCGCCTGACCAACACCTACGGGCCACGAATGCGAATCAAAGATGCCAGACAGACCTTCCTCGGAATCTGGATCCGCTCACTTCTTGAACAGCATCCGTTCGACGTTTGGGAAGGACACCAGTTGCGTGACTTCAATTACATCGATGACTGTCTGGATGCTTTACTCCTTGCGGCGACGCGCGAAGAGACAAACGGCCAGGCGTACAATCTCGGCGATCAGAAACCGGTTAGCTTACATGACCTGGCTGATCTGCTGGTGAAGTTGAACGGGAGCGGTGGCTATAACGTGCGTGTGTTCCCCACCGAGCGCAAGAAGATTGATATCGGTGACTATTACTCTGACTTCGGCAAATTTGCGTCGGCTGTGGGTTGGGGGCCGAAGATCAGCCTCACCGAAGGACTGACCGCCACCCTCGATTTCTTCCACACCAATCTGCATAGCTACATCTGAGGAGAATTCGCTAATGCTCCTGCCGGCCGACCCCAAGGCGAGCTATCTAGCTCACAAAGACGATCTTGATAGAGTCATTCGCGCTGTTATGGAGAACGGGGCGTATATTCTGGGACCCAAGGTAAAGGCTTTTGAGGAGCACTTTGCAGGCTATCTCGGGGCAACGCACTGTATTGGCGTTGCCAATGGTACCGATGCCGTTCAATTGGCGCTGCGGGCGGTCGGCGTTGAATCTGGCGATATGGTTGTCACCGTATCACACACAGCCGTAGCGACCGTATCAGCGATCGATTGGATCGGCGCAATCCCGGTTCTGGTAGATATCGATCCAACCACTTACACGATTGATCCACAGAAGGTTGAAGACACCTTGCGGCGGATGCCACCAGGACAAGTCAGAGCGCTCGTTGCGGTGCATCTCTACGGTCATCCGGCCGATACGGCAGCCCTAGCCTTGATAGCTGAGCGGCACGGTGTGGCACTGGTGGAAGACTGCGCCCAGGCCCATGGCGCCATGGTGGGTGAACGGAAGGTCGGAGCAATCGGAGTCTGTGGGGCGTTCAGCTTCTATCCGACGAAGAATCTGGGGGCCTTCGGGGATGCCGGCGCTATCGTCACCAATGATGCTCTCATCACCGAGCGCTTGCGGTTGTTACAGCAATATGGCTGGCGAGAACGCTATATCAGTGAGGAAACTGGTTACAATTCGCGACTTGACGAGCTTCAAGCGGCGATTCTGGATTGCAAGTTGGGTTGGCTCGACGGCTGGAATGCGCGGCGTCGAGAGATTGCGCGATCCTACAATCAGGGCTTGGCCGATCTTCCGCTCGGGCGGCCCGTTGAACGACCAGGGTATCGCCATGTCTATCATCAATACGTCATTCGATGTGCCGATCGGAATGGGCTACGCAAATATCTCGAAGCGCAAGGGGTCCGTACAGGCGTCCTATATCCGATGGCGGTGCATCAGCAAACCGGCTACCGAAGGCGAGTGATAGTTGGAGAAGGCGGTATGGATGTTACTGAGCGCATTGTGCAGGAAATCTTATGTTTGCCTATTTACCCTGAGCTGAACGACCTCGCCATTGAGAACGTGATCGAACAGATTCGTTCCTACTATCAATAACATATGAACTACTTCTGCACCTATTTTGATATCAACTATCTACCGCGGGCGTTATGCTTGCTGGATTCGCTTGAGCAACACTGCCCGGCGTTTATCATCTACATGCTTTGCCTTGACGAGGCGTGTTATGAGCGAGTTAAGGGGCTGGAGAACTCACAAGTTATTCCTGTAAGCCTGTCAGCTCTCGAGGCGGCGGATGAGGAATTGGCAGCCGTCCGAGAGGGCCGCTCTCTGCTTGAATATTACTTTACATGTGGTCCAGCCTTTATTTCGCGCATATTGACAACTCACGCCGAGGTTGAACTTCTGACGTACATCGATGCCGATACATACTTCTACTCCGATCCTTCCATCCTTTTTTCTGAGTTAGCAGAGAGTTCCATCGGCGTCACCGTGCACCGGTTCGTTCAGAGCCCACCACAAGGACGCTATAACGTGGGATGGATCAGCTTCCGTCGAGACAGGAACGGTATGGATTGTGCGAATTGGTGGAGAATGCGCTGTATCGAGTGGTGCTACGAACGCTTCGAGGACGGGAAGTACGCCGACCAGAAATATCTCGACGAGTGGCCCACACGATTCCAAGGGGTCAAGGTGATCGAAAAGCGCGGTGCCAACGTGGCTCCTTGGAACGTGCGTGACTACCGCATACGGCTGGACGGCAAGGTAGTCACTGTTGACGATGATCCCTTGGTTTTCTTTCATTTCCACGGCTTCAAGCAGATTACATCGTGGTTATATAACACCAACCTAGGCCTTACCTTTCGTTTCCCGTCGCGAGTCCTGCTCAAGTATGTCTACCGTCCGTACATACAATCCATCAAGCGATACTCAAGTGGCCTCTCCCCGACCGCCAGCATACGGCGAAAGCATCTGAGGCATCCGTTGGTCCAGACCATACGAGATATCATTAGGATTGCGATTGGCACTGTGTTCCACCAATATGTGGTCGTAGTTGAAGATCGTGTTCTCTGAGGAAATACTGCGAGTCTATTAACAAGATCCCGCTCATTACCTACGGTACCGGTACTCATGGTGACGCTATGTTGCGTAGGTTCCTGGCAAACGACAACGGCAAAATCCGCGTCACCGTTCGCGCTGGGCATAAAGAAGTAGCTTATGCATGTCTGCGGCTGTTATCAGAATCTGCAATACACCAGCAGTGGGACTGTAGGCGGCTCATCCACAACCAAGCCGGATCAGAGGTAGGTTGCTCGAAACATGCTCGGGGCTCCCTACGCTACAGCGTTGGGCAGGTTGTGCCTGTGGTTCGACCTAACTCGCTCAAAGAACTTAGTGGCATGAGTTTGGCAGGCTGGTTGAAAGCACCTGTGACTTCAATACATAAAAGCTGAGATGGGTGTGCCATCGATGGTTATGCATGAATGTACTGATTGTTAGCCCGGTCTTTCCGCCTGAGCCCATTGTGTCGGCGCAAACAACCATACAGATAGCAGAGGAGATGAGGCGTACAGGACATACGGTCACCGTAGTCACTGCTTTCCCTAACCGCCCGGCCGGAAAGCTCTTCCCTGGTTTCTCCAGGAAGCTCGTGCAGCGGGAGCGGGCAGGATCAGGTATCGAAATCGTGCGCTGTTTTTCGACGTTGTCGCCCGAATCGCGCATGCTCAGTCGTTTAATGGAGAACCTGTCATTTGGTTTGACCAGTGGGTGGCAGGCATTGGTGGCGAAGCGCCCCCAGGTGGTCTATGCTAATACCTGGCCCATCGTAGCAACAGGCCTCCTATTCCTGGTAACCAGGTTACGTCGTATTCCCTTGGTGACTTCTGTCCAGGACGTCTACCCGGAAGCATTGATGACGCAGCAACGCATTGCGGATGACAGCTTTCTGGCCCGGTTCCTGCGCTGGATTGATGGCGGCATTGCTCGCCACTCTGCGCATGTCATCGTCATCTCGGAACGTTTTGCCGAGATCTACCGCGATCAGCGACGCGTACCATCGAACCGACTAAGCCTCGTGCCGAACTGGATTGACAGCAACCAGATCGACGTCACCGTCTCCAGGCAGATATATCGCCGGCGCAAAGGCATAGCGGAGACTGATTTCCTGCTCGTCTACGGTGGCAATGTCGGCGTGGCTGCTGGCGTGGAAACAGTGATCGAATCCATGCGTCTGCTGGCCAATGAGCCATGTATTCGGCTCTTGGTGGCAGGATCGGGGAGCCAACTGGCAACCTGCCAGAGGTCGGCCCAGCAGATCCCAGGTCAGCCTGTGCTCTTCCACTCGCCGTGGGCCGCCGAAGAGACATCGGAAGTGTTGCGCGCAGCAGATGTCTTGGTGCTGCCAACGCAGCGCGAACAATCGCTCGCATCGGTGCCATCCAAGTTGCTTTCATATATGCTGGCTGGCCGTCCTGTGCTTGCTACGGCTGTACCTGGCTCTGATCTGGCCAATTTGCTGAGTCGGTCGCAGTGTGGCTGGGTGGTTGAACCAGATCGTCCCGATTTGCTGGCAGCGCAGATCAAGGAGGTCACGCAGCTCGATCCTGCCGAGCGACAACGGCGAGGGGACAGCGGGCGAGAGTACGTCCTACAACATTTCGCAAAGGATGTCTGTTTGCCCGAGGTTATTCGAATCCTCGAAGAAGCAGGGCGATGACTGCACATAACTGTGGGCTGCGGTCATCGGCAACGCTTTCTATCAAACGGATGGCCCCTGCTGACGTTCCAGCCGTGGTTCAGGTACACCTGGATAGTTTCCCCGGCTTCTTCCTCACCTTCCTGGGACCGGCCTTCCTGCGCGAGCTTTATGTGGCCACGCTGGCGGATTCCTCCGGGATCAGCTTTGTGGCGGAGGATGGAGAAGGCATCTGCGGATTTGTCGCAGGGACAGCGCAGCCCGCGGGATTTTACCGCCGCTTGCTGCGACGCCGCTGGTGGCGTTTCGCACTGGCGGCAGTGCTGCCAGTTCTGAAGCGACCCTCAATTATCACCCGCTTACTCGGGGCGTTTTCGATGCCCGAACAAGCGACGCAACAAGAGGGACGCGGCACGCTGATGTCCATAGCGGTATTACCAGAGGCGCAGGGCAACGGCATTGGCCAGGCGCTCGTGTGGGCGTTCTTGGGGGCAGCGGACCAACGCGGCCTGCGGCAAGTGGATCTGACAACCGACCGAGATGATAATGAAACAGCGAATCGTTTTTACCAAAACCTGGGGTTTGTGTGCGAGCGGACCTTTGTGACTCCTGAAGGGCGAGCGATGAACGAGTATGTAGTCAGCCTGCCCTGCGAGGATGCTAGGTGATCACCACTCGGTACACAATCAACTATCGATAAGGAAAACACGTTGCGCAACGATTTCCTCCCCTTCGCCCTACCCGACGTTGACGACCAGGAGCTGATCCAGATCAAGGAGGCGCTCGACTCCGGTTGGGTGACCACCGGGCCCAAGACGCGCCGGTTCGAGGCAGGGTTCGCCGCGGCCGTCGGCGCCAAGCACGCCATCGCCGTCAACTCGTGCACCGCAGCCATGCATCTGGCCCTCGAAGCCATCGGTCTGCAACTCGGTGATGAGGTCATCACGACACCTTACACCTTTGCTGCCACAGCCGAGGTTGTGCGCTATTTCGACGCTCGCCCGGTACTCGTAGATATTCGTGCCGACGACTTCAACCTCAACCCAGACCTGATCGAGGCGGTTATCACCCCGCGCACTCGCGCGATCATTCCTATCCACATTGCCGGGCTGCCCGCTGCAATGGATGCCGTCGGCGAAATTGCCGCCCGCTACGATCTGGCTGTCATCGAAGACGCAGCTCACGCCTTCCCTACCCGGTACCGAGGGCGCACCATCGGCCAGGCCTTGCCCTATCCGATCCGTCATGCGATCTGTTTCTCGTTCTACGCCACGAAAACGCTCACCACCGGCGAGGGCGGCATGATCTGCACCGATGACGATGCGCTGGCCGAACGTTGCCGCATCATGGCGTTACACGGCATCAGCAAGGACGCCTGGAAGCGTTACACGGCCGAAGGTTCCTGGTATTATGAAATCATCGCCCCCGGTTACAAGTACAACATGACCGACATCGCCGCGGGCATGGGCTTGGCCCAACTGGTCAAGGCCGAGCGCATGTGGCAGCGGAGGGTGGAGATTGCTCAGCGCTATGGCACCGCGTTTGGCGGCGTCCCGACCCTGCAAATCCCCTACGACCGGCCCGATTGCCAGCACGCCTGGCACCTGTACATGCTGCGACTCAACCTGGATCAACTTCGTATCGGCCGGGCGGAGTTTGTCGAGGAATTGAGGCGGCGCAACATCGGCGTCAGCGTGCACTTCATTCCATTGCACGTCCACCCCTATTACCGCGAGACATATGGTTATCAGCCGGTGGATTTCCCAGTAGCCTATCGAGAGTACGAGCGAGAAATCTCACTCCCGATCTACAGCAAGATGAGCGATGCGGACGTGCAGGACGTCATCGAGGCTGTAATCGAAACCGCTGAAATCCATGGAGTCTAGACACAATGCGGATCGTGGACATGTTGGCCTCGGGGATCGGTCTGCTCTTGCTCTCGCCGCTGTTCTTAGTGATTGCGTTGACGATCAAATTGACCTCACCCGGCCCAGTTTTCTATCGTGCAACGCGGGTCGGCAAGGATAACGCACTGTTTCAGCTCCACAAGTTTCGCAGCATGGTATCCGGCGCCGACAAACTTGGTCCCGGCATCACCGCCTCACGCGACAGCCGTATCACCAGTGTCGGCCGGTTCTTGCGGAAAACCAAACTGGACGAACTGCCGCAGTTGATCAATGTGTTGAAGGGCGATATGAGCCTGGTAGGGCCGCGTCCTGAGGACCCTCGGTACGTCGTGCACTACACACCGGAGCAACGTCAAGTATTGTGTGTGCGCCCCGGCATCACCAGTCCCGCCTCATTGCGGTACCGAGACGAGTCATCCCTGTTGGCCGGGCAGGATTGGGAGCGCGTTTATATCGAACAGATCATGCCCGACAAACTGGCCATCGAACTCGACTACTTGGCAGGTCGCAGTCTATTTACCGACCTGGGACTGATCGCACAGACCGTTTGGGCAGTGGTGACACGCACATGACTGCTGGAAGATTCTTATGACTTTTACGGTTAAGGAGCCTGGGCGTATCTTGCGATTCGCACGCAACCGCCATTTACTGCTGCTTGATCTGGTAATGCTGCCTCTGGCGGCTTTACTGGCTTTTGTGTTGCGTCTGGACAGCGCTCAGATTCAAAGCGAAGTTCGGACCATGCTGATCTACGCACTGGCCGCACCGTTGATCCAGATCCCGATCTTCGCGGCCCTCGGAATTTATGGGCGTTTCTGGCAGTATGCCAGCATCGACGAACTTCTCCTCTTGGCCTGGGCTGCGCTTGTTGGTGGACTCACCCAGGGGACACTCTTCCTGGGCACCCAGGCGCTGTTCCCCGATCTGCTGGTGCCTGGCGTCCCGCGCTCAATTCCTCTGATCGCCATCCTCATCACGCTTGTTTTCATCTCCGGGCCGCGTTTCGCACTACGCGTTTGGACGCAGCGGGCGCGACGCTCCGCAAAAGCAGGCCTGGCACCCGGCGTGATCCAGCACGTTCTGATTGCCGGCGCGGGCGAGGCCGGGGTGATGGTCTTGCGAGAGATTCAGGCAAATCCCCAGACTGGGTTAATCCCGATCGGCTTTGTGGATGACGATCCAGACAAGCGGGGGGCGCTCATCCACCGCCTGCGTGTGTGGGGCGACCGCACGGCGATCCCGTTGTTGGTGCGCGAATATCATGTAGAGCAGGTCATCATTGCCATGCCCAGCGCCGCCGGCAAAGCGATCCGCGAGATCGTCGATATCTGTGAGGCGGCCGGCGTGCGCGCCCGCATCATCCCTGGCATATACGAATTGCTCGCGGGCCGCGTGAGCCTTCAGCAGATTCGCGACGTGCAGATCGAGGACCTGCTGCGCCGCGCGCCGGTACAGATCGACGCGGCGCAGGTTGCGACGTTGGTACACGGCAAGCGCGTGCTGGTGACGGGCGCGGGTGGCTCCATCGGCTCGGAGCTGTGCCGCCAGATCGTGCGCCTGGGCCCCGCCGAGCTGGTACTGTTGGGGCACGGCGAAAACAGCATTTTCGACATCCAGAATGAGATGCGGAGTCTGGAAACCGGATTGCCTGCGGCGCAGGCGTCGAAGCTAGAAACCGACAAACCGACGCTCGGGCTACCAGCTTCCAGGGTCACGCCTGTCATCGCCGACATCCGCGACACCACTCGCCTGGCCGCTATCTTCGCGGCGCATCGTCCGGAGCTCGTCTTCCACGCAGCCGCGCACAAGCACGTACCGCTGATGGAAAACAACGTTGAAGAAGCGATCACCAACAACGTGCTGGGCACGCGCAACCTGGTAGAGGCCAGCGTCGCGGCCGGGGTGAGCCATTTCGTGCTCATCTCAACCGACAAGGCAGTAAACCCCAGCAGCGTGATGGGGGCCACCAAGCGCGCTGCCGAGCTGATCGTGCAGGACGCGGCGCAGCGCACCGGCCGCGCGTTCGTGGCGGTCCGGTTCGGCAATGTGCTCGGCAGCCGCGGCAGCGTGGTGCCCTTCTTTCAGAAGCAGATCGCCGCGGGCGGGCCGGTCACCGTCACCCACCCCGACGTCAAACGTTATTTCATGACGATCCCCGAGGCGGTGCAGCTCGTGCTTCAGGCGGCCGCGCTGGGCCTCGGCGGCGAGATCTTCGTGCTCGACATGGGCGAGCCGGTGCGCATCGTCGACCTGGCGCGCGATCTGATCCGCCTTACCGGGCTGGAGCCTGATCGCGATATCGAGATTCGTTACACTGGGCTGCGGCCAGGAGAAAAGCTGTTTGAGGAGCTGTTCGGCGCAGACGAGGCCTATGGCCAAACCCAGCATGAGAAGATTTTTGTCTATCGCAACGGCAATTCGGCTGCGGCTGCCGAGGCGCACGTCGGCCACCGGCAGGCTGCGCGCGACGCGTCGTCGCTCGCGGGTCAGCTAGATGCCTTGATCTTCGCAGCACAGCAGGGTGATGCGTCTGCGGTACGCAGCCGGCTGAGCGAGCTGGTGCCGGAGTATCAGGCGACGGGGAGCTGATGACAGAAAACCGATGGCAGGTGGCTAGCAGGAAAGGGCACGCGCGGCCCTCTGGGGAGGATCAGGGGGTCGTTTCATTTCTCCGGGCGCTCGTCGCGCCGGACACGGCCGCGCTGGGCGTCTGGGTCACAGAGGCCCGGCCCGACGCGCATTGGGCCGAGTGGCTGAGCCACCACCAACTGGCCCCTTGTGCCTTTTACCGGCTGCGCCAAGCCAGCGCGCTGGCGAGCCTGCCGGCGGAATTCGTCGGGGCGCTGCGCGGGATTTACTACAACGCCGTGGGCACCGCCGAGCTACACACACGCGAGTTGGCGGGTGCGTTGGACGTGTTGTCCGCGGCCGGTGTAATCCCAGTCTTGTTCAAAGGGGCCGTGCTGGCCTACACGGCCTACCCGGACCCCACCTGCCGCCCCATGGGGGATCTCGATCTCTGGATCGATCTCGAAGCGATGCCGCGGGCCCAGGCGGCGCTGGAGAGCCTGGGGTACGTGCAGCACCTGAAGGCGGAGCGCCCGGTGGCCTTGCAGGCCCAGCGTGAGGGGGAGATCCAGTTGATGGGCCGCGCGCCGGGCAGCGGCCTGGTCGAACTGCACTGGGGGGTCTTCGCCGGGGAGTGGCTGCACCGAGCGGCGGCCGTGGACGATGGCGGCATCCGCGGCCGCGCCGTGTCCGTGACCATCGCCGGCCGGCCGGCCTTGATGCTGGCGCCCGAAGACGCGATCATCCAGCTTGCCGCGCATCTGGCAGTGAGCCACCAAATGGCCGCGCCGGGCCTGCGCGGGCTGCTGGATGTGGTCCTGCTGGCCCGCTCGCACCCCGTCGACTGGCAGGCCGTGGCCGAACGGGCGCGCGGTTGGCGCGTGGCGGCCGCGACCTGGCTAGTGCTCGACCTGGCCGACGCGCTGTTCGGCCTGCCGGACGCGGAGGCGGCGATCGCCGGGTTGCGACCCCACCGGATGCGGCGCGGGCTGTTGGGCCGCTTCGTCGACGCCGATTCCATGCTCGCCGGCCGCGATCTGACACACGGCCCGCTGCGTTTCATCTACCAACTGCTGCTGGTCGATCGCACTCGTGATGCCGCCTGGCTGCTGGGGCGGGCGCTCTGGCCGGAGGACGGATGGCTGGCGCTGCGCTATGGGATTGTGACGCCATCTATCCGATGGCGCCATCTGTTCGCCGCATTACGTGGCCAGGTCTGAAATGCATTCCTTCAAAACGTGGGTCGTCTCACCCTGGTTGCTGTTGGGCGCAGCTATGCTGGCAGCGCCCCCACTCCTGTTCAGCACCTTTGTGCCACGCTGGGCGCTGGTTGCGGCGATCGCTTTGTTGGCCGTGGTCGGGCTGCTACGCTGCCTCGCGGCCGATCGCGTTCTGGGTCATACGCCCGCGGACTGGCCGCTGGCGCTGATCCTTTTGACGTTACTAGTTGGTCTGTGGGCTTCAGCCGATCGAGACGCAACTTTGCCCCGCGTCTACGCATTCATTGCCAGTCTGGGGCTTTTCTGGGCTATGGCCGCGCAAACCAGGTCGGGTCTGCTCCGCTGGAGCGGCTGGGGCATACTGGCCGCCGGGATCGCGCTGACCGCGGTGTTCTTGATGGCGACGGATTTCAGTTCCGCGAAACTGCCGTTTATCAACCGCGAGATATACTCTTTGTTGCCCGGCGGTTTTAAACCCTTCTGGAATTCATCGGGTTTCAACGCCAATCTTGCTGGGGGTGTGTTGGCGCTTTTCCTGCCGCCGGCGCTCATGTTGGCTGTTGCTGGCGAAAGCCGGTTGCAGCGACTGGCTGCGCTGGTGACCACCGTCATTCTTTCTGCCATGCTCTTGCTGGCACAATCGCGCGGGGCCTTGATCGCGGTA
>JGI20214J51650_10001167_pt1 | contig 16624 bp, 15 predicted proteins | sample WetSurMetagenome_FD_51650 | JGI IMG/M metagenome (IMG submission 51650) | reverse complement strand
TTTTAAAGAAAAAAATTGACGAAGTAAAAGCCGCCTGTGATTCGGCGGGTTTAGCCGATTACGATTGCGATAAAGTCGATTTGATCGGGCATTCCATGGGCGGCTTAGTCGCCCGCGCCTATATCGAGGGCGATAAATATACCAATGATGTTGATCAGCTAATATTTTTAGCCACGCCGCAACAAGGAGCACCAATGGCATATCTTACATGGGAAGGCGGAGAAGCAGGAAAAACATTCATTAACACGGTTATGTGGAATATTCTTTTTTCAGAGGCTCAAGAACAAGGATATTTTACAATTTTTTCATATATTCGAGCGTTGCCAATGCTTTCGGTAAAAGAGCTTCTGCCAACCTTTAGCTATTTGCGGGATAAAGGTTTAGATGATTTAAGAAATTATCCTGATAATTATCCGCAAAATGAATTTTTAGAAAAACTTAATAATTCTTTGAATTTAGCTAAATTAAATGAGGTTAAAATTTTAAATATAATAGCCGACAATCAAGCGACTGATACTATAAATGCTTTTCGTGTTGTGCCACATAATTCTTCTGTTGGTATGTGGGAATTCGGTTATCCAGAAAATTATTGGGCTCCATTTACTGATCATGGTTTAGAGTACGGCACTGGCGATAATACTGTACCAACAAATAGTAATAAAAATTTTAACAATTTTAGACAAATTATAATTAATGACACTAACCACGGGAATATTGTTACCGACGCGCAAAAAGATGTTATCGAAGAATTAACCGGAAACCGGCCGGAACAAGAAGTGAGAAAAAGTTTCATTGAAAAATATTTTATGATCAGGATTTTCTCTCCGGCCGATTTTGTGGTTATCGCTCCGGACGGAAAAAAATTAGGTAAAGATTTTGCCAATAACCAAAACATCAACGAAATAGAAGGCGCGTTTTATTCCGGTTTTAACACGGACACGGAATTTGCCGTTATTCCTGATCCGCTCGACGGCGAATACAAGATCGAACTGCAAGGCACGGGCTCGGGAGAATATAAATTAAGCGTTAGCGGTATTGATGACGCGACCTCTACTGATAAAGATTTCACCGGTCAAATAACGCTTGGCGCCAAGCAAGATTTTAAAATTAATTATTCCAGCTCCAGTCCCAGTTTGTTAGCAGATTTACAGCTGCAAGATATAATTCCGCCAAATTTAACAATTAATTCGCCGTTAGAAGGAAGTAGCTATAAACATAGCGATAAAATGATTGTAAAATATGATGCTAGCGATGATTTTTCCGGCATTGCCTCGGTAGAAATGAAAATCGACGACAAATTAATTTCCTCAACCACTGTTAATTTGTTCGATTATCAGCTTGGAACACATACTTTAGCGATAATCGCTCAAGACAAAGCCGGTAATTCCACGGAAAGGAAAATTAATTTTAGCATAATAACCGATATTAAAAGAACTGTTGCCGACATTGAAAAAATATATAAAAATTACTGGCTGAAAAATTATTGCCAAAAAAATATCCTGGTTGGCGAATTAAAAATTTTAGCTGGCACGCTTGATTTTATCGATAAAGAAAAAAGCGGAATTAATAAAATGATTGAAGAAACAAAAAATAATCCTAAGCTAAACGCCAAAACCAAGGAGAAATTTATCGCCACCTGGAATAAAGAATTAATTGAGTTAGATAAAAATCGGCAAAAAACAATCAAGCTGGATTTAGCAATTTTTGAAAAAACACTTAACGAAACCAAAAAATTCAATTATCTCAATCAATCCGGATATGCTATAATTAAAAGCGATTTAGAGTATTTAAAAAATAATTTATAAAAATTATGAACAAGAAAAAAAGTTTATTATTAATTTTTTCAACCATTGTTTTAATTATAATTTTTACACCATTGTTTGGTTCATTGTTTAAATTGATTATTGAGAGCACTGGTGGTAGAATAGGATCTTGCGTCGGCGTTACGATTTATTGTTTTGATCATCCAGAATATTTTGAAGGATTTTTTATTAGCTATTCCTTCTTTGTCACTCTAGCGATGACAATTTTTGGCGGCAAAAATAAATATCGCATTCTCGCAATTTTGTTGCTGATAATTTTTATTATCCAACTCGGCTCTTTAGAATCATTAATCATTAGCATCGGCGCCGCCCTCGTCGCTTGGCTAATAGCCCAAGGAATTCTAATTATCAAGAAGAAAGTTAGTAAAAAATAATCATAAAATAAGCTAAAAATACAAAAAATCAAGCTGAAAATCTGCTTGATTTTTGGTTGGTATAAATGGCAAATCAATTTTTTAGAGTTTTTTATTAAAATAAGCTAAATTATAACTTGACTTTTTGATAGTGGGGTGGGAAAATTAAGTTTGAAGTTAAGGGTTATTGTGTGGACAAAAACAAAAATATTTTTTTGTTATGTCGGGAGATGGCCATGAAACTTATAGACATTATTACGATACAATTAATAACAAGCGTTAGGTTGATGATTTTGGAAAATTTATTCAAGAAAAAAACGCTGAAAAATAAAAGAATATGCCCATAGAGAGTCATTTTAAAATCTAATTCGTATATTAGGAGCAACTATGGCAAGCAATGAATTTAAGTATCACTTTACACAAGTTTTTGACATAAAAATTAAGGAAAAGGACCTTGATTTTTTTGATGTTAATTTAAAATTTGACAGTCCTTTATTTATAGACCCTTTTCTTCTCAAGAATAGTTCTAATCAGATGGAGAAAAATTTGTTTGGAAGGTTTGGATTGTTTTTTAAAAAAGCGATTGCAGAGTTAAGAAGATATGATATTGGAAATGAAAAAGAAAAGGAATATTTTTTAGATTACATTACTTTTAAAGAGTGTAAGCCTCTTTATCTTGGGTTTACAGTGGAGTCAAATGGGGGCCATGGTCCTGCCGAGCATCTTGCGGAAAACTTGTTTAATTTTTTTATCGATGTTTCATTAAAAAAAGTCATTGAGGATGAAACTTTGTATCCTTCAAACAAATTGAATCCTATGGCGCTGGCCCTAGTTTCTAAAAATATTGGGCCAGATAGTATTAGCGATCTATCGGCTTCATTAATTCTGGACTATTTAATAACTTATACTCAAAACATCTGTAAGCAATATGGGATAGGTGGGGAAATTATAAAGTCTTTGCCTATTCCAAGATATTTTAATTTTGATACGCAGGAGTGGGTAGAAGGGGGATATGCGGATTTACCCGAAAATCCTTATAACAATCAAGGTATCATTTTGGTTCCTAAAAGATTGCTGCGCGGATATGACATTTATCGCGATAGAAATATTACAAGTAAACTTCAAAAAATTCTTGAAATGGATCCGATATTAAAGTTAAGATTTGCGGATTTTATTGATAAGAACGTGTCGGATATAGAGATTGAAGAGGTGCACGATGTTTTGAAAAATAATTTGCAGTTGATAAAAAAAGTTATAGAAAAACTTGAAATTGAAAACCCGGGTGAATATGATTTTGTAGCCGATCCACATCAATTGTTGTCGATAAAGAAATATTCAGAAATATTTGAAAAATTGCCCCAAAAAAATATTTCCGATGAAAAAGTTTTAATTGACGATTTTTTAGAATTTTTGAATTTTTTTCAAGATTATGTATGTCATCACGGGGGCTGGAAGAATTTTTGGATAAAAAATGGAAGAAACTTAAAAGAGTGTAAGGAGGATGCAATCGGTCGTCAACTTTTTGCAATGGGGCTAAGTTGGTATAATAGACTTAAAAACGTTACCTTTTGTAACGAAGTAAGCGTGGGTAACGGCTTTGTGGATTTTTTTATAGTTTATAATGAATGTAGAATTGTTGTTGAATTAAAGAAATTAAGTAATAGTCAGCCTACTGGTGCGCAAAAAATTCCGGCCTATTTACATGGTTGCTTAGTTCAGTTGCCGGAATATGCAATTCAGTATAAGGCAAAATTTGCAGTTTATATAACTGCGCAACATCAAGCCTCTGCTGAAAGGGGGAAGACTAATCATGCCAATAGAAAACAAGAAATAGAGTCAAAAATAAAGGATGTTGAGAAAAATCTTGAAGACAAAATAGAAAATTTTGAAACTCTACACTATGTAAACATTGATGTTAGTCCTCGGGCTACTCCTTCGAAAAAATAATTTTTAGCATTTTTTAATTCAACATTATTTGTTTGAAATGGCAGACTCTATTAATAATAATTTAGAATTTAAGTTAACACTTTTTGCGGGACTACTTGGCGTTTGGTGGTGGATTTTAGATTTTGCTTCAAAATTTAATTTAGAAAAAGAAGGAATTTTTAGCACCATATCATTTTTTGTAATAAGTTTTTTTGTTTTTTACCCCCTTTTAAATTTATTGGAAATGTTGGTGTATACATTTCTTTATCAAAGAAGAGGCGTAGCGGATAAAAAACTAGAAGAAAGATATACAAGCGCGTCAGGTAGGTTTTTTAGTTGGCTGACTCTCTTGTTTTTAATATTTCCGATATTGTTGGTTATATTTGTTTTTGCCCAGACTGAAGTTGCAATTGCGATAGTAATATCCATCTTGTATTTATTAGTTGTTGGGTCCTTTTTTGCTAGATTTTTTAAGTTTAGAGATTTTGGAAAAAATTATTGGGTTTTTGGCGCCTGGTTAACCGGCTATGCCATGGTTTTCTTTTTTGTTTATGCCTTTGCCAGAGTATTTGGGAAAATGAACTTGATTTAACTTTTTTATTTAGTAACTTTCGTCTTATTTATTGCGAATAATCTTTGTTTTTATATATGAAACTTCTTTTTAGATAAAAAATTAGCTGCAGGTTATAAAAATAAATTGCAAATCGCGATAATTTTGATCAATGGTTGGGTGGAAAAAGAGATTTTTTGTCCGAATTGCGGAGATAAAATTGATAGTTGTGCCAAGTTTTTAATTGTGGATTTTATTTTGAGGATGAAAAAAGAACGAGTTGCGGACTCGTTCTTTTTGTAACTATTTTTTCTTCGGAGCTCTTTGTGATAATGCGCTGGCAGCGGGAATTTTATTTCTATGGCTCGTTCTTTCATCTCGAAGAACTTTTGAGGCAACTCTTGCTACTCGTGCACTAGTCTTTCTTTGTGTAGGCATGCTAAATATTTAGATATCCCTTGTTTATTTAAAAGTCTAAATCTGTTAAAATAAAAGTGTTAAAGTTTTATTGCAGGTCTAGTCGAATTATCCCAAAGGGTTAAAAAGACTTTTCTGTGAATAGGGGAGAGGGTTTGCTGCCGCAATCAGATGCCCTCTCTTTTAATTTTAAACTTTTGATTATGGTCTGTCAACAGTTAAGTCCTGTCAATACTATTGACGCTACTATTTTTATGATTTATAATTAGAATATAATGAGCTCAAATATTCACCAAATTCAGCAAAAACTTCTTATTTTAGCCAAGGAAAAGAACCTTGGTGATTTAACTTTGCGCAAGATTGGAGATTTGATCGACGAAACGGGCAGTCCACAGAAGATCAAACATCATTTGAATAAATTGATTGAAAAGGGTTTGTTGTTGGTTGGTGCAGACGGAAAAACTTTAAAGCCAGCCAGTGGCGGCCTTGATGAAAGGTTTAAAATAATTTCTTTGCCAATCATTGGTTCGGCCAATTGCGGAGAGGCGGCGGTTTGCGCGGAGCAAAAAGTCGAGGGATATTTAAAAATCTCCCTAAAAATTTTAGGCGATAATTTTAAAAACAAGATTGGCGAATTGTTTGTCCTGCGAGCAATCGGTAATTCAATGAACCGAGCCAGCGTCAAAGGGAAAAGCATTGAGGAAGGTGATTTTGTCGTCGTCGAAAAAAATCAAGATACTCCGGCCAACGGTGATTATGTCGTCTCCACTGTCGACGGGCTGGCGAATATCAAAAAATTTATTTTTGACCAGCCAAACAAACAGATCATTCTTGTTTCTGAATCCAGCCTCGATCTGCCGCCGATCTATATCCATCAAGATGATTATTCTGCGTATCTTGTTTGCGGCAAGGTAATTGATGTTATAAAAAAACCGGACGAGTTGGCCTTATTGCGAGATTTTTCCGGAAAGGATATTTCAAAAGAACTCGGCCCAATTTCTAAGGAGGATTATGAGTATTATGAAAAATTATGATTCGAAAAGGTGATTTAAAATTCGGCGATATCGTTTGGACGGAATTCGATCCCAGTGTTGGACACGAATATCAAAATAAAAGGCCGGCGATTATTGTTCAATCCGATGAACAATTGAAAATATCTAATTTGGCGACGGTCATTCCGTTGACTTCCCAAAGCGGCAATATCATCGGTGATGACATAATTATCGCCGCTGATCAAGAAAATAATCTAAGGGTTGATTCTGTCGCCAAGGTTTATTGCTTAACATCTTTTGATTATTCAAGATTTGTAAAAAAAATTGGCATAATCGGAAACAATGAGGGCTTGCTAATAAAAAATTACTTAAGAAAACATTTTGGTCTGTAAATAAAATTTTTAAAATAATTTTGAAATAACATTAAAACCGTGGAAAATAGCATTTTTTATTAATTTTTCATTGTTATGTAGTCAAAATCGTGAAAAGGGCATATAATTAAACAACGTTTTACTTTCTAACGCATAATTATTTTTATGGACTGTATTTTTTGTAAAATTATTGCCGGTGAGATTCCGGCGGAAAAAATTTATGAGGATGAAAAGTGTCTGGCCTTTTTGGATATCAATCCGGTGAGCGCCGGCCATGTTTTATTAATACCTAAAGAGCATTTTGCTTCCATGACGGAAACGCCGGACGATCTAGTAGCTTATTTATTTATCAAAACCAAGGAGCTGATGATAAAAATAAAAAAAGCGGTTAAGGCTGATTATGTCGCTTTGTCCGTGGTCGGCACTGAAGTTCCGCATTTCCATATTCATCTGATCCCGCGCCATTTTAATGATGGTTTGGCCGGATTTTGGCCGACCAAAAAATACGCTGAAGGTGAAATGATGGAGGTTGCCGGAAAGATCAGAAAAGAAATTTAGTCTAATTTAAAATAAACAATAAAATAGCTAATTTCGGCTATTTTTTTGTTGGTTGATTTTTTTTCAAAAAAGCCCTTTTTATGATATAATAAAATAAAGAAAAATTAATCCACAATTCTTATGAAAAAGAATCTTTTTATCATTGAAGATGATGTTAATTTGGCGTCAACGATGCAGACGCAATTCAATTTGGTCGGGTTTAACGCGGAGATCAATCGCGGCAGCGAGGAAGATATTGAAGCGCTGATCAACGATATTAAAAAAGTCGACGCCGAGATTGTTATTTTAGATTTGATTTTGCCAAAATTAGACGGCTTTGAAATCATTAAGAAGATCAGGGAAGACGAAGTGCTGGCTGATATTTATATTTTTATTTTTACTGATGTTTCTGATGAGGATAGCAAGGCTCGCGGTTTAAGTCTTGGCGCTAACCAATATTTCATTAAAGAAGATTTTTCAGTCGAGGAATTCGCCGAGAAAGTGAAAAAGATCATGGAGAATCGAGAAGCGATGGAGGGTGGCGAAGGTAATACTTATAAAGTTTAAAAAAATAAAATGACAAAGCGAAAATTTTTTTCTAAAAGAAACATTATTATTTTCATTATTCTGGCGGTGATAATTTTTGTTGCTGTGGGATTTTTAGCGAATCGCGGCGGCAAAAAAACGACCTATGTCACGGATAAGGCGGTGATAGAAAACTTGACGCAAACCGTAAGCGAAGTTGGTACAGTCGAATCGCCCACGCAGATCAATTTAAGTTTTTCCAATCCCGGAACAATGCAGACGAAGCTTGTCGCTATCGGCGATAAGGTTAAGTCAGGCCAGATTTTAGCTCAGCTTGATCTGCAGGGTTTGACATTTCAGCGCGATCAGGCGGCTGCTACTCTTGCTTCCGCCCAGGCTAATCTGGCTAAATTATTGCGAGGAGCGACTGCGGCACAATTAGCCGTGGCTCAGGCGCAAGTCAATCAAGCCAATTCCTCTTATGCCGCCGCTGTAGATAGTTTGAGCAAAACCAATCTGACCGTAGCCGAGGATACTAAACAGGCCCAAAGCAATTTAAATGATTTGCAGGGGTTGACCGCTAACATTACCACTTACCAGCAAGCGGTGATTTCCTCTCGAGGAAATTTGCTTAGCGATATCAGCGGCAAATTGTCATTAGCTCCGACTGCTTTGGATAGCATAAATACTATCGTTACCGACGATAATATCAAAGATTCTCTAAGCTCGAAAGATAAAACTTATCTAGCTTCAACTAAGATTGATTATGCCGACGCGCAAACTTTATTGGCGAAAGCTAATAACACTTTGATGATGGCGGAAAACTCGCAAGACAAAGTTGGTGTCAGCCAAGCTGTTACCGATTCTCTGGCTTGTCTAAAAAAGATTTCTGATGCTCTGAATGATATGTATAGCGCTTTGGTCAATGGCTCGATCGCCAATCAAGCGACTCTTAATGCTTACAAGAGTAATATCAGCGCTCAAATAACTATCATTAACACGGCTATCACCGTTGTTTCCGCTGATGGTCAAAGTTTTGCCGGAACGCAGGCGGCTTGGGATGGCGCGATCATTGCCGCCCAAAATGTTTTATCAGCGGCTGAGGTAACCGGTAATCAAAAAATTTCCGCTGCAAGCAATGCTGTGGATACGGCTAAACAGGGATTGATCTTGGCGCAAAAGCAGTTAGCTGAAATTAAAAATCCGCCCCGTCAGGAAGATGTTAATTTGGCGCAAGCGCAAGTGAGTAATGCCCAGGCGGCGCTGGATTTGGCGAATAAACAGATTGATGACAGTATAATAAAATCACCGATTGACGGACAAGTGGTGAAAGATAATTTTAATGTTGGCGAGCAAGTTGGTGTTGCGGTCACGGCTTTTTCGGTTTTGGCGGAAAACGATTTTGAGATCGACGTCGATATTTCCGAATCCGATATTGCCAAAGTTAAAGATAATGATCCGGTGGAAGTGACTTTGGACGCTTTCGGTTCGGATCAAAAATTCAACGCTACGGTTTTTTTCATTGAACCCGCTTCAACCGTTATTCAAGATGTTATTTATTATAAAGTGAAAATAAAGTTCACCGAAACAGTTGATAAATTAGCCGGTATTAAACCGGGGATGACCGCTAATGTCACTATAATCACTGATAAAAAAGATAATGTTTTGACCGTGCCGGAAAGAGCGGTGATCGAAAAGGAGAATGGCGTTAAGATCGTTAGAATTTTAGCGGGAGGGAAAGTTGTTGAAATGCCGGTGAAAGTCGGTTTGCGCGGCGATGACGGTTCGGTGGAAATATTGGAAGGAAATATTCATGAGGGCGACGTAGTTGTGGTCCTGCTTAATACAAAATAATAATGAAGCTGATAATTTTTGCCGGCGGTATCGGGACGAGATTGTGGCCTTTGTCGCGGGTTAATTCACCTAAACAATTTGATAAGATTTTTAATGGTTTTTCGACTCTGCAACTGGCTTTTGGACGTATTGCGCCGGTTTTCGGAGCGGAAAATATTTTCATCCAAACCGTCGAGCCTTATCGCGAGATAATCACCGCTCAATTACCGTCTTTGCCTCGTGAAAATATTTTGATCGAGCCTTGCCGGCGCGATCTTGGCCCGGCTGTTTGTTTTGCCGCCGGAGAACTTTGGCGTCGCGGGCATCGGGGAGCGGTTTCTATCCTTTGGTCGGATCATTTGATGAAGCGAACCGAACAATTCACGGGAGCACTTAAAGCGGCGGAGGATTTGATTGATCTTGATCAGGAAAGATTTGTTTTTTTGGCCGAACAGCCGCGTTTTGCTAATAATAATCTGGGCTGGGTAAAGGTTGGTGAAAAGAGCGGTGAAGCGAACGGTTTTTCTGTTCATAAATTCGCCGGCTGGAAATATCGTCCGCCTTCTTGTGAGTGCGCGGAAATGTTCGCGACTGGAGAACATTTTTGGAATCCTGGCTATTTTGTCACTTCAATCGAGTTTCTTCTTGATTGCTATCGCAAGTTATCGCCGGAAATTTATAAGCCGGTGATGGCTGGAAAATACGAAGAAGCCGCCGCCATGCATTTTGACGAGGCGGTGATTGAGAGGCTGGATCTGTCCCGCGCTAAAGTGATCAAATTGAACATGGGCTGGTCTGATCCGGGGACTTTGTACGCCTTAAAGGAGGCTTTGGAAAAAAGCCGCGAGGAAAATGTGGCGCACGGCCAGGTGATCGCTTTTAACACAAACGACTCTTTACTTTATAATTTGGAAAAAAATAAAATTTTGGCCGCCGTCGGCCTGAACGGAATGGTGGTGATCAACACCCCCGACGCCTTGTTGGTTGTCCCGAAGAATGAAGTCGTTCACGTGACTTGTCTTATAAAAAAGATGAACGAGCTCGACTTACAGCAATATCTTTAATCAAAAAATCATCATCAATTTTTATGCTTAAAAAGTTTTTTAAATATTTTTTTGTTGCCGTTGTCGCTATCGCCGCTATCAATATTTTTGCGTATTACCAGAACGTTAATTATCCTTCCGGCGGCGGCGCGGCGGAATTTGTTGTTACTCCCGGTGAAAGTATTAAGGCGATCAGCCGCAATCTTTACGCCGACGGCTTTATAAAATCAAAAATTTATTTTGAATTTTATGTTTGGCAGGCCGGCAAGGAAAAAGATTTGCAGGCCGGAACTTATTCCTTGGACGGCAAAATGACGATCAAAGATATAGTCAAACTCTTGGCTTCAGGCAAGGCAAACAGCCGTGAGAAAGAGATAACCATAATTCCCGGCTGGACTTTATCCGATATCGCTGATTATTTGGCCAAGCAAGATGTTGCAAGTTCAAGTGTTTTTTTTAAGATTACCGGGTTGCCGAGAAAAAATTATCAAGCAATAAAAAATGCCGCTGATCGGCCAAAGGATTATTCGGCGCAATTTGATTTTCTTGCTGATAAGCCGAAGAATTACGGACTGGAAGGTTATCTTTTTCCCGACACTTACCGGATCTATAAGGACGCTGGAGCCGCCGACGTGATCGAAAAAATGCTTGCTAATTTCGGCGGTAAGCTTTCGCCGGATTTGCGCGCTGAGCTTAAAAAACAGGACAAGACGATCTACGAAATTGTTACCATGGCTTCAATAGTTGAAAAAGAAGTGAGCAAGACGGAGGACATGAAGATTGTTGCTGGAATTTTTTGGAAAAGAATTGGTATTGGCATGCCTTTGCAATCCGACGCGACATTGACTTATGCTTTGGGCGAGAATAAAGCCTCGCACACGATTGCCGAAACTAAAACCGATTCCCCTTATAATACTTATAAATATCGGGGTTTGCCGCCCGGCCCGATCTGCAATCCTTCGCTTGAGGCGATCGAGGCGGCGATCTATCCTGTCGCGACCGCTTACAGTTATTTTCTTTCCCGGCCGGACACGGGAGAGACAATTTTCTCCAAAACTTTGGAGGAGCATAATCAAAATAAGGCGAGGTATTTAAAATAAAATTTTAATATTATGGACGACATGCAACAAGAACCACAAGGATCATGGCTGGAAAAAAACAAAACCGTTTTTATATTCTTGGGAGTGTTTTTTATTTTGGCTGTCGTGATTATTCTAATTTTTTTAGCTATCCGTATTTTAAACGCGCCGAAAAATAATCCAATGCCTAAGGAAAATATTCCGCAGGCTACCTCCACAGTTGAAAATACGGCGCCGATTTTGCCTTCTTCCGGCGGCACGAACAGCGGCGTTGCGGCGGCCTCCAGTACGGCGACGGAATTGGCGGCGGAGAAAATAAATTTTGGCGATCATTATCAGCCGGCAAAAGAAGATTTTAAGGCCACGACGGCGAATTTTATTTTACCTTTCAATGTCAAGACTGATGTTATAAATTATTATGACGTTAACCGTAAAATAAATTTGGATGCCGGTTTAGCCGGCTTAAACAATGACGGTTTTGCGATCTTGAATAATCCTTTTCCGACCGAGGCGAATAATTTTTATAACACCTACGATCTTCTTGATTCCAAAAGCGTTCCGACGATTATCACCGGCGATTTTCTTATTTATTATTATCAGAATTCTCTAAAGCTGGCTTATAAAAATATTGAAAGCTCAATTTTTTATGACAATCTCTGGGAAGTGAGCAAAGGTTTGTATCGCACGGCTAACGAGCGGTATCAAGTTGACTTAGCGCAAAAAGGAGTGGTTGACGATATTGCTCTTGAAGGCGCCAGATTGGAGGTGGCTTATTTTGCCACGGCCTTGAGTTTGCTTGCCCCAACTGATGATCAGCTTTCCCGCGAAGGCGGCTTGAGCGAGACCGCCGGATTCAATCCTGCCGAAGCTGAGCAATTTTCTTTCCAATTGCCTGCGTATTTAACTAACGACGTGGGTGCGGAATTAAAATTGATCAGAGCCGGCAAGGAAACAGCCAAATCGCCGGTCCTGCTCTACAACCGTGATTATCGAAATTTCATCGTTCCCGACGCTTATAAAAATAACGCTCGTCTGCATAATTTTTATTTGGCTTCCCGCTGGCTGAATTCGGTTTTTCCGCTTAATTATAAAGATAAATTCTGTTCTGATTGTTTGCTTGATCAAGATGATTGGCGGATCAATATGCTTGCGGCATTTTTAATTTCCGGCGACTTGGCGGCTGATCAAGATTTGAAAAATCGTTGGGCGAAAATTTACAAGATCCAATCCTTTTTTAGCGGCTTGCGCGGCGATTTGAGTTATCTGGATTATCAAAATATTTTAGCGGAAAATTTTGCCGGCAAAAAAATCAATGAAGTTTTGAATGGTACGCAAGATGAGATTGATAAAATTTTAGCGAAATTACAAAAGGAAATTTTGCAGATGAATTTCGTGCCGATTGAAGGCGGATTGGATAAAACGGCCACCGCCACTAAGCCGATGCTCGGCTTGAAAATGTTGGTTGATTCCTATTCGCCGGATAATTATATTTTCAGCGAATTGACTTATCCGAAGGTTGGTATTTTTTCCGGAAGTTTGGGCGGTGAAAAAAACGCGGTATCTTGCCAGCTGCCAGATTTGGAAGGAGTTTATCGTTGCTCCGGTCTTGCCGACGATGTCATGAATTTGATCCATTCTTTGAATCGGAAATCGGATAGTTATTTTGCTAACAATACTCTTTATGCCGGCTACGATGCGCAAGCGGAAAAATTGCGTCGTCAATTAGCTGATTTTTCCGTTAACTCTTGGCACAATAATAATTACTGGGTGAATTTGGATATTGCGGAAAAATTTTTGTCAGCGCCGGCGAAGGAGAAATTACCTTTAATGAACAGTACGGCTTGGCAGAAAAAAGATTTACAGATGGCGATCACGGCCTGGGCGAACGGCGGATTATCGGCCGATATTTTCGCGCCGCACGATGATCAAGCTGCTAGTCGGTTGAACCAAACGAGCGCTGAAAGTCCTTATTCTTCTTATAAATATATTGAGCCGAATTTGGCTTTAAGTCGCGAGCTGGTGGCCAATGCCGCGATGATCAACGAAGTTCTTTCTCTGCTCGGCTCAAGCGACGGGCAGAATACGGTTTCGGATGATCTGAAAAATTTACAGAAAAATTTGCAAAGCGCAGAGGTGATCATTAAGAAAGAATTGCAAGCCGAAGATTTGAGTGATGACGATTATATCTTCATAAATAATTTTACTCGGCAATTTTCAGTCAAAGAAACCGGCAATAAAATTTTAACTTTGCCTTCTTCCCACGGGATTAAAATTATGGAAAATTTGACCGGCGTAAAATATCTGGTATTTGTGCGGCAGGCAGGTGATAAAAAACTGCTGGTGGTCGGCCCGATCTTTAATTACGAGGAAGGGAGAAAATAAATTAAGAAAAATTCGCTAATAATTGGCTTATTTTAGGATAAAACTTGACTTATCTAAAAAGATGTGGCAAAATTGAAATGCCACATTTTTTAATTTATTTTTACCGTCATTCCCGCCCCCGTCTACACGAGGGCAGGCTCCGGCGGGAATCCAGTTTGGCCACATCAGGCTTTCTTTTCTGGATTACCGTTTTCACGGGAATGACGAGTTAAATTTATGTATACTCAAAAAGTTTTAGAGCATTTTAAGAATCCGCATAATCAAGGTGAATTGAAAGACGCCAATGCCGTCGGACAGGAAGGCAATCCGGTCTGCGGCGATGTAATGAAAATTTATCTAAAAATCGAAAATAATATTATTAAAGATGTTAAGTTCGAGACTTTGGGCTGCGCCGCGGCGATTGCCGTGTCTTCGGATTTGACCGATATGATCAAAGGAAAAACTTTGGACGAAGCTTTGGCTGTAACCAAAGATGATGTGGTAAACGATTTGGGCGGCCTACCGCCGGTCAAGGTGCATTGTTCGATGCTCGGCGTCGACGCGTTGCGCAAAGCAATTAAAAATTACCAATTACCCGTTCGACAAGCTCAGGGCGGGCAAATTACAAAATAAAAATTAAGAATTATTTTTTTTCATGTCATATCTTTGCCTCTGCAAATTATGGCGTGAACAAATAAATTTATGAACGAGATGATGAATGAAAATCAGGAAACAAAATCGGAAAGCGAAAAATTTCCCGCTTTAGCGGAAATTGTTAATTTAGCAGAGTTAGAAGAAAAGAAAGAAGAATTTATTCAACTGCTTTTCAATAATCGAGCATATAGTTTTAAAAAAAACGAAGGGCTTGATGAAAATGCTTCAAGAGTAGCCGTGATAGCTGAAAAAATGGTCTCTTTTTTCTTTGAAAAAGTGTCAATTCCAATGACAAGAAAATACGGGTCAATGTTAATAGCGGAAGCTGAAGCAGGTAGTAAGCATGAAGAATCTAAAATATGGCTGGATAAGGTTGAAGAAGAGCAGAAAATTTTTGAGGAAAATTTTTTTAAAGAAATCGAAGCAGAGGTTTCAAAAAGATTTAATGAAGAATTTTCTATAGTTGAAGAGAAATAAGATTAAAAAATTAGTTAGTCATATAAATTAGAGTTATGAAAAAAGAAAATAATATAGAGGAAAGAATAAAAAAATCTTTGGACACGATTCGCCCGAGCTTACAGGCTGATGGCGGTGATATTGATTTTGTCAGTTTTGATGAGAAAAAAGGAATTGTTAAAGTAAGTCTAGTTGGTCATTGCGCTCATTGTCCAATGTCGCAAATTACTTTGAAGGAAGGCGTCGAGGCGATATTAAAAAAAGAAGTGCCGGAAGTGAAGAGTGTTATTAACGCTTAATAACAAATAAAAAATAACCAATATTTTAAAAAATAATTAAATATTTCAATAATTAAAACATCACAAAGTAAAAAGTTTTTGATATTTAATTATTATAATATTGTTTTAAATATTGGTTATTGATTATTGGATATTTATTATGGTTTATCTCGATCACAGCGCGACAACTCCGGTGGATAAAAAAGTTCTCAAGGCGATGTTGCCATATTTTGATAAAGATTTCGGCAATCCGTCTTCAATCCATACCTTTGGACAAAAGGCGGTTTTTGGCGTGGATCGCGCTCGTGTGCAGGCGGCGGAATTTTTCGGCTGTGAGAATGAGGAAATAATTTTTACTTCCGGTGCGACCGAGGCGAATAATCTGGCCTTGCGCGGAATTGTTAAGGCTTTGAAAAATGAAGTTGCTTGTCCGCATATTATCACTTCGCGCGTTGAACACGACGCGATTATTGAGCCTTGTCATGATTTAGAAACCGAAGGTGTTGAAGTTTCTTATTTGCCGGTCGACAAGGCCGGCCGAGTGAACCCGGAAGATGTTAAAAAAGCGATCAAAGAAAATACGGTTTTGGTTTCTGTCATGTATGTGAACAGTGAAGTCGGTATTTGCGAGCCGATTAAGGAAGTTGGAAAAATTATTGAAAAAGTCAACGAAGAAAGATTTAATGAATGGCAAAGAATTGGCGCGGCGAAAAAATTACCTCGGCCAAGAAAAATTTATTTTCACACTGACGCGACGCAAGCGGTTAATTTTTTCGATTGCAATGTTAATAAATTAAAGTTAGATTTGCTCTCGATGTCCGGACATAAAATTTACGGACCGAAAGGAGTTGGCCTTTTATATATAAGGAAGGGGACGAAGATCGCGCCAATCCAGCTGGGCGGCCATCATGAACGCAATATCCGTTCCGGAACTTTGAATGTACCGGGCATTGTCGGCTTGGGTGAAGCCTTGTCTTTAATTACTGAAAAAGACCGCGAGAAAAATAATAAAAAAATTGCCGGTTTGCGGGATAGATTGGTCGACGGCTTGAAGAAAAATATTCCTGATATTATTTTGAATACTGATCGGGAAAATTCCACGCCATCGCACGCGCATTTTACCTTTCGTGGCGCCGAAGGCGAATCGATTTTAATTTCGCTGGATTTTCAAGGCATCGCCGTTTCCACCGGTTCGGCCTGCGCTTCTAATTCTTTAAAATCATCGGAAGTTTTGGACGCGATGGGCGTTTCCGAAGAAGACACGAATTATTCCATCCGTTTTACTTTGGGAAAAAATAATACTCGTGAAGAAATTGATAAAGCGATAAAATTTTTACCGGAAATCGTGAAGAAGCTGAGGGAAATGAATCCTATCTACGATAAATAACCAATATCCATGAAAGTATTATTTGTAATTACGAAGGCT
>JGI20214J51650_10001166_pt1 | contig 16625 bp, 16 predicted proteins | sample WetSurMetagenome_FD_51650 | JGI IMG/M metagenome (IMG submission 51650) | reverse complement strand
GTAATCGGCTCCGCCCATTCCGGGGTATAAGCGGCGAATTCCTCTTTTATCAGATCAAAAGCTACCCGACATTTCATACCGTTGACCGTATAGCTGCCGGATAGCGAGATATCTTGAAAGTTTGCATTGTAAGGTTTGGCGGTCTTATCGACAGGGTCCCACATAACCGGTTTGCCTGTAGCCGGGTCGCGGTAGTAGTTACCATCCGTAGCGATAAGATAAGGAGCGTTGGTCCGGTTCTTAAGGAACCAGATATCTTGCTGCAGACCTTCATGCATCATAACGTTTGCCATCGCGAGAAGGAAGGCCAGGTCCGAGCCGGGGCGGATGGGTATCCACTCTCCCTTGGAGGCTTCAATCGAACAATGCGGGTCGATGACCACCAGCTTCATGCCCCGATCTATTGCTTTAGTAAAGCGGCGGATCGCTCCCACCGTGCCGAAGTTAGGGCCCAACGAGCGTCCGAAGCTGACCAGGTACTCACAGTATTCCATCTCGGCAACCGCTTCCGGTACACCGGCGTGTACCAGCATCGAAGCATAGTGAATAGTACAGAGAGGACCGTGCGACCCTATCACATTGGGTGTGCCGAATGCGGCGGCAAAGTGGTTCATCATGATGGAGTCCCTATCGCCGAAGCCCTCGAACATAATAAGGCCCCGCGGGTCTTTCTCTCGTATTATTTTGAATTTTTCGGCAATCAAAGAGAGGGCTTCTTCCCACGAGACCTCTTTCCATTTGGGATCGACATTAAGGCCTTTCTCGGGATTGGTACGGACCATGGGCTTCTTGACCCGGTAAGGATTATACAGGCTCATGATCAAAGAGTTGCCCCGGGCGCACAGGTTGCCATAGTTGGGTGGAGAATTGGGATTTCCTTCGACCCGGGTAACAACACCATCTTCCAGGTGTACCAGCGTAGCACAGTCCCGCTGCATGCAGCCGCCGCAAATCCCATGCAGGATGCGGTGATTGCCTTTTTCAGCAGGGTCTANNGAATTCCAGCGATAGGCTGGTGGTGTATAGTGAGCAGAAGATTCTTTGGCCATAATAATTCCTTCTCCCAGTTTGAGCGATGAAGAAACCGGACTTGTTTATCCTTAATAATTCTGGCGGTACGGCAGCTTTGTTGTCAAATTTTCGCTTTGCGTTGGGGCTTTCTGTTTGAGGCCTGGTACAATGTTGAATTTAGTGTTGCTGTATCTTCCGCATCTGCACAGAGTAATGAATTGATGCAATATACATACCCTGGTTTAAATGTAATTGTTTTTGGAACGGTCTTATTTTGAAGGAGATGGAGGGTGAGGTAACATCAATGCTATGACCACATTGCCGCATGCACGGGTATCATAATAAGTTTCTCTGATATCACCTTTTTTATCGCTCCCCGTATAAATTGCAGGAAAACCGGCAGCTTCCATCTTAGCTTTTTCTTCGAGCAAATTCCCCGAGGTGCTAAAGTGGAGGTGTTGAACGCCATCGCTGTGTTTGGCCAGGAATTCGTCATAAATGATATTACCGGCAGGTTCATTCACCTGGACGATGGGTGTCCCTTGCTCATTTTGGAAAACAGCACTGACCATTTTGAAATTCGGAGAAGCAACGGGCTTTATACCATAGATTCTCACGAGGTCAAGCCTTTCCTGAGATATGGGGGCAACCGGTTGGGCATTTCCGGGCGCAAAACCTAATTTCCAGTAGTATTTCTGAAGTTTCGAGATGTCTTTTACGACAAAGCCAAGATGCAGGAACTTCCAGCTACCGGCAGTGGGCTTGAACATGTCATTCGGGTTATTGAACAACATTGTGTAGACACCACCAACGTCAGCCGTATTGAAGAGTACCTCCTTGTTAGTCCCTTCAGCCGTTTGTCTTGTAGCTAGCATTGAAAAGTTATCTCGGATCAGACGGGCTGTTTCGGCCTCTAAATCCTGTATGAAGAACCTCATATAGAAGACACCCTCGCCGTGTTTATTCAAGTTCGCGGCAAAGATATTACTGCCAGGTTCGGGCTGAATCAATTTTAATCGAGCAGCATTATTCTGTACCAGACATGACTGGACTCTCGCCAGGTTACCGTCATTAGAAAAAGTTTCTCGAACAGGAGAAGTTACTGTAGTAAAACCGGCGCACCTGTAATGATCGACTGCCTTACCGATATCTTTAACGATGATTCCCGCATGGTCGTATTCCCACGTAACTACCATCATTTCTCCTATAGTGAAACAGCATTAATTTAGAGCAGGTAGCACAATATATCGAACTTATTATCCTTCGGCAACATGGTTAAAAGCTTTGGGGAATTTATCGCTATAGGCACCTGCCCACACAGGTGTATCCAGAATAGTTGCCATAAAAAACGGTTTGTGGAACTCTTTGATGTATATCGGCATGTGTACCGTATCGGGTGGAATAAAAACAAACGTTGGTTTTGTAATTATATATTGTTCTGCCTGTTCTCCTTCGCCTATCCAGAACTCGATTGTGCCACCTAAATCATCGGCATGTGCTAAATTACCCGTTGGTATGAAATAGTAACTTGCGGTTACGGCATGTTTGATCGGCACACTTCGCCTTGTAGCAATCAAACCTGTGAGATAGGAATGCGGTACCTGCATCGTATCGCCGCACCCCCAGCCAATGCCGTCTCCGTATATTATGTCTACCTTTGTATAGTGAGAGGCCAGTTCGTTTTGCTTGAAATCATGAAGCAGAGCGACATGAGATTTCCCTTTGTGGGCAGCAAAAACCGGTGCGTCGGTTATATTATTTTCGCTGTAATATTTGGCATATTTGCTTAACTTCGGTATCGGATCATCCGGCTTTCTGCCGGTCTTGAAGCCGGAGGGAACCCTGGGAACCATGACCCGCGCCGTCAGGGGATAATCGCAGATCGTCAGTGATAAAAAGGGCCTGCGGACTTCCCTGACGGCGTGGGGAAGATGCGTAATACCGGCCGGGACCACAACCGTGGCAGGTTTATCGATCCAAACACCTTCCGCCTCTTCTCCCTCGCCGATCCACATCTCATGCACTCCACCCAGGTTATTGGGATTGTAAGGGTCAGTCCCAATCTCGTGAAATATCTCCGTGAAGGCATGTTTGTGGGGGAAAAATTGTCCCTGCTGCCCGTTGGGCAATTTTAACGTATTGCCGTAGGCATTTGACATAGGGGCAGTGTTGATGTGGACTTCCGTATGATGTGGGCACAGTTTGTTTTCAAAATAGCCGAAACTCGTGCCGAAGGTCGCCTCTCCCACACCCTCTTTACGTGATTTTGCTTCAGTTAGATATTTCTCATATTTCTGAGCCATTTGTGTTTACTCCCGATCAGTTTTATTTAAGCATACAGTATCTTAAATAAAATCAAAATAGGCAGATATTCTCTTTTTAGTTACACTATTATTTTAAGCTCTGGTCTATCCAGATAGTCGCAAACAGATTTTGTTCACCCCAGAAACCAGGGTACTCTCCGCTGTATCCCTTCAAGTAGGGTTCCCATAAAACAAAGTTGTAGAATTCGGGGCCCTGGACCTGCCAGTGCTGTTCAAGATAGTACTGGTCTATTTGTTGCGTCAACCTAGACGCTCCTTCGGCCGTGGTTGCCGCCCAGCATTGATTGACCAGAGCGTCATATGCAGGGTCATTAACGCCATATTCCGGGCCGGCATCGGAGCCTTTAGAGTAAAAATGAGTAATCGTGCTGGTGATCGGAGGTGTAGTCCAGGCCGACTGTTCGAAGGACATCTGGTCGGCTTTACCGCCACGTTTGAAACTCAGGAACCCGGTATCATCCATGGTTTTTATCTCCATGTCTACCCCGATGTCAAGGAAATATGCCTTGAAGATTTGTAACAGGTTGAGGTCGGAGCCGGTACTGGCAACTACATTGGTCTTGAAGCCATCCGGGAAGCCGGCTTCAGCCAGTAGTGTTTTAGCCGCGGTTGGATTATAGGTATAAGCATCCTTGAGTTCCTGCGGCCAGTCCTCATAGGCGAAGGCATAACCTTTATAGATTTGCGTTATTTGCCCGGAAGCATGACTGCTGGCTGTACCGCCATAGAGACTTTTAGCTATAGTCGGACGGTCGATGGACATCTGGAGTGCCTGTCTGACCCTGATATCGGTAAAAGGAGTTTTATCAGCGATCAGGTTAATGCCGACTGAACCGGCCGGCTGCTGTGCCTTTAATAAGTCCGAATTAGTTTTGAGTAAGTCGGCTGATTTTTGCCAATCCATATCAAAGATGACATCAAATTTGCCGGTACGCATTGCCGCCACCTTGGTGCTCACATCCGCGATAATAACCAGATTGACACTATCCGTATAAGGGATTTTATTCTTCGGATAACGCTGGTCTGTACCCCAATAGTCAGGATTTTTGTTGTAGGTTAACGATGCACCCGCGACGAAATCGGAAAGCATCCAGGGTCCGCTGCCGACTACGGTTTTCCAGTCGGTCAGGGGATTCGGGGTGGGAGTGGTACTGCCCGGGGTACCGCCCAGTGCTACCCATTCCGGAGCTTCGATATTATTTAAGTTAGTTTGATCAGCTATTGACAATAAATTAGACGCCGAGGCTGTTTTAAATTTGAACGTCACGGTATATTTGTCTACGGCGGTAACTTTTTCCCAGTTTGTTATGCGGCTTGTAAACGCTGGAGCAGGCTGAGTATAACCTCCCCCGGTACCCATGACCCGGTCGTAATGGGCCTGGACATCGGTAGCAGTCAATTCTCTGCCGTTAACCGGAGCCTTATTCTGGAATTTAACTCCATGCCGTAAATTAAGGGTCAGTGTGGTAGCGTCCGTCCATTCCCAGGATTCAACCAGATTGCCGACAACGTATTGCTCCGGAGTGAACATTCCTTCAAACGACCAATCGTCCCGGCTTACAGTCCAACTTGTGCCAAACAATGCGTCATACCATAGATCGATATTACCGCCCTGCATGCCCAAAACATCAAGGGAGAGTCCTCTCAGGGTAGCGATCGGGATGTTGAGAGTACCACCGTATTGCGGCTCACCGAATTCACTCCACCAATCGGTTTGTGACGCCGAAGTGGTGCTGGTTTGAGGTACGGAAGATGTTGTAGCCGTTGTGAGGGAAGTTGTCGTGGATGTTGAAGTGGTGGAATTTGATACACAGGAAACTAACAGAATGCTGGAACAAAGGATCATCACCAATAGTACTGACAAAACATTTTTTTTCAACTTACTCGTCCTCCTTAATAAATTACATAAAATAATATTAACAGTTGATAGTTTACCCGGTTTTACCGAATATTTTTTATTTTATTATACAAATCGAATTATGAAATGTCAAACATAATATTTGAAAAAAATGCAATTTGTTTTATAATAATGTTGTTAAGTTAAAATATTTAGGAAATTTATTCTAATAATATCTGGATTACGTTATGGGGTATTGGTGAGGTACAATAGTAGCAAAAATTAGATATCGGAGGATTTGAATTCGTGTTGGATGAATCAAGTCGTAAGATAATGAGTATTCTGCTCAAGGACGGAAGGTCGACCAATAATACTATTGCCAATAAATTGGGGTTGAGTGTTTCCTCTGTTACCAAAAAAATCAACATGATGCTCAAGAATGGAATCATTTCCATAATAGCGACAGCCAACCCTGTAAAAATGGGTAATCATGCCAGTGCATTAATCGGCCTGAATATCGATGCAAAGCAGGTAGACAATATTTGTACTGAGTTAAAAACAATTCCCAACGTTCATATCATGGTAAGTACTTTCGGCAGGTTTGATCTATTTTTAATAACTTTTTTCCGCGACTGGTCCGAACTTCAGACGTTTACCAAAACTACATTGGAACAGATACCCGGGATAAACGCTGTCTCAACTTATCTTGTATCAGAAATGAAAATGGATTATCCGGTATCTTTTCANAACACTATCAAGGAAGATGATAAGACCGTGTTGGATTCCATGGACTGGCAAATAATCTCAGAACTTATGAAAAACGGGCGCCCTAAATATTCCGAATTAGTTAAAAAACTTGGTACCAGCAAATCTACAATATCCAGGAGAATTTCATTACTTTTAAATAAGAATGTTATTAATATAGTGGCAATCCCCAATATAAGGCTGGACTACCTGGCGGATGCGTTCGTATTGATAGATGCCGATTACTCAAAAATAGACGAGATATGTAAAACTCTTATCAACTACCCGCAGACACACTTTATTATGACACTGGTAAATGGTCCTGAAATCTTGATCTCTATTCAATCAATCAATCGGGATGAACTTTATAAATTTATCACGTATGAAGTATCCAAACTAGAAGGTGTTTTAAGATGTGAGACATTCCTGGTTACCAACTTTTTGCATTTTAGTGCTGCTGCTCTGTATAAGAACACGAATTTAAGCAAAGTAGTTTTGGACAACAATGTATTTCAAATGAAGGATGTAAATTTATCATATCTCAAATAACCGGGAAACAGGACATAGTGGACAAGATATCCAATAATTTAATTAAAGTTCCGGTGTTATTAAAGAAATCAAGGGAATATCTAAACTATCCGGGCATTAAAAAGAATAAAAATTTCGTTGTTTTTTGAAGTCTAGATTTAAAGAAAATAAGGAGTAGGTAAAATGAATATAGAAAATCTGGAAGCCAGGATCCGTCGTTTGGAGGAAAATGAAAAAAAATACCGGGTAATTGAAGATATCGAACAAATTAAACAATTACATTATCGCTATCTTAATTCTTACAATTTTGGTAATCGTGATACAACAGTTGCCTGTTTTTCGGATAATGCTATTGCTCAGGTTGGCCCTCCCGTAGTTGAAGGTAGACCTGAAGCCAGGGGAAAAGCGGAAATAACGAAGCTGTATAAAGAGGTACTGGTCGGGCAAAACGGTAAAAAGCCGGATAGCTTTTACGAGGGACACGTTTGTGTTCACCCGATTATTACTGTCGATGGAGACAAGGCTAAAGGGAACTGGGTGATTTACATAATGCATTCACATCCCCGGTTTTTTACCTCTCTTTTTTGGATACAGGCAGTATATGATGCAGAATACTTAAGAGAAAACGGGCAATGGAGAATAAGTTATTTAAAGTTGACCCGCCGCCTCGGTCCCGAAGGTGGTCCGCCCTGGGAAGGATGAAACAAGTACAGAGCGGGTTTATTGGAGATAGCGTAAAAATTTCGACTCGTCCAGCAACTGGTAAAGGAGTATGTCATGGCCAATTCTAAAGATTCGAGTATCACGAATATCGATGCCGATATTGTTGTTATTGGCGGCGGCAACGGCGGTATGGTAGCTGCGGTGAGGAGTGCGGAATATGGGCATAAAGTAGTGTTGATAGAGAAGACCGACAGTCTGGGTGGTGCTTCGGTCATGGCTCTGGGTATATCCTCGGTCAACGCCAGGGAACAAGTGGCTGCGGGAACCAGCGAACGGTTTGCCGAAGAGTTATTTACTAAAATGATGAATGAGACGCACTGGGTTCCCGATCCCGATATTGTCAGGAGATTTGTATATACTACCGGGGTTTTTGTGGATTGGGTGAATACCAAAAAGCCCGGATTGGCTAAAGTCTCTCCGAACAGCAGGATGGTAGACTGGTCTGGTGGGCTTGGTTTCAGTCATGTAATCTCCAAATACTGCACCGGTGACAATGGCATTGATGTATATATGGAAACCCGTGCGACAGGGCTGTTGACTGATAAGAATGGAAATGTAACCGGGGTCATGGCCCGGGGCAGGGATACGGTTTACGAAATTCATGCTAAAAGCGTGATTTTGTCCGCCGGTTGTTTCAGCCGGGATCGGAAAATGCTGAAGAAGTATTTCCCGCAGTATTTTGATAACGACCTCGAGTTTGAATTTGAAGGCGGCCCGGCCCTGGCTCGTTATGCCGATGGCGATGGTATCAAGATGGCTCTGAAAATCGGCTCCATGCCGGATCATCACATGGATGTTTTGGTGGAAACGGCCCATCACGGCAGCGAGATCACCCGTCATATCTATGCAAGGCCGGACTTAATTCGTGTTAATAAGAACGGCAAACGCTTTATGACGGAAACGGCGAGGGAAGGCATTGCTCTCAGGTGGATTTCTCAACCGGATGCCATAGTATATGCTATTTTTGACAGCGATACCCTGGATTTTTTCACGCATGATTTTTCTTCGCTGTCCGGACGGTTTGCCGGCAACACGATGCCGGACAGACAGATCGAGATCTGGAAAAAAGCCAGGGAACGGCTCGAAGAGGAAAATAAAGCGGGCAATACCAGGATTGCCGGTACTCTGGATGAAGTTGCGGAGTATATGGGTGCTGATCCTGCTGTATTTAAAGCCGAAATCCAGCGTTATAATTCTTTTTGTGAAAAAGGGCGTGACGAAGACTTTTATAAAGATGCGAAGTACCTGCGTCCCGTACGTAAGGCTCCTTTCTATGCCCTGCGTTGTAATGTATTCTGGCAGCATACCCGCGGCGGCATTGTGATTAATAAGAATACTGAAGTTTTAAGCCGGCATGGAGTAATTCGGGGGCTTTATGCCACCGGTGATAATGCCAGCGGCTGGTTTAGTGAATACGGTTATGTCGGCGGTACGGGCTTTACATGGTCTCTCGTCTCCGGTTACATGGCGGCGGAATCGTCATCCGATTATATTAAAAGCCTGCGGTGATATCGGCGGACAATTGAGAATGGAGAATAAAAGTGACTAAATATCAAAGATGGCATCCTGAGAAAGCTAAGTGGGTGGACTTCCCCGAGTTCATTAATTTCAGTTCACCCATTTGGTTCGAGACATCTCATAAAACTTATACCGATTTCATGGCGTGGGTAACAAAAAAGACGTCTGAAGGTACCAAGTTAAGTGTAGAACTGATGAGAGAAAAAACAACCGGCTTGAAATCTACAACACGCTCCTCAGCTGTTGATCGAGTGAAAATGCCTTAAACTTACTACCGGCGCCAGAAAAAGAAGTTACGGCTGCCGCCCACCGCTGCCAGCGGAGCTACGGTTAGCCAGACAGTAATCGTAATCAGCATTGCCATGGGGTAGCCTATGGTAGGCAGACCGATCGCAGGGGCGATAACGCCCCAGAGAAGCATCAAAATAAATGAACTCAGGAAAAAACCGGGTATTGCCGCGAAAATTCTAAAGTAGCCCATCATAACCCCCCGTTAATAAATTATAAATACGAAATTAGAAACGCTGAAAAAATTCTAAATCATATCGAAATCTTATTTTTCCGTCAGGATCATCTCGATATCCTTTCGGGCTTTAGCGATGATATCTTTGATCCTGGTAACTTTCTCTTTATCCAAACGCTGGGCCCGGTGAGCAAAGGTCCGTGCTACGTCCCGGAAATCGCGGAATTCATACATCAAGTCTCGGAGCTCCTCGCGGTTTTCGCCCCAGAACTCATGCACGTGATCTCTGATCTTGCCGATAGTATCTTCACGCTCGGTGAGGAATTTTTTACCTTCATCGGTAATAGTATAGACCTTCTTGCCGTCCTGCTCAGCCGATTTAACATAACCTATGTCCTCCAGGAGCTGCAACGTTGGGTAAACACTGCCGGCGCTGGGTGAATAAAACCCGTGGAAACGCTCTTCCAGCTCCTTGATAATTTCATAACCGTGGGCAGGTTTATCCTTGAGGAGGTCCAATATAACGTATTTAAGATCGCCTTTTTCGAACATACGTGCCGGACCATGCACATAATGCCCGGAGAAATGTCTGCCAAACATCTTCCACCTCCAATCAGTATTATCACGATATATCGTAATATATTTTACGATATATGTCAATAAAAGGATTTACGATTTATAGATGAAGATGAATGAATTCTCATAATTGAATTAATATGGTCTAGTATCTATAATGGGTTACTTAGATGATGAAGAAAGTTGAAATTAAACCCGGGGTCCTGCAGGACTTTTCTCTGGACGGTTTATGTGACGCTATTCAAAGGAACCGCCGCGCGTTACATGCTTTCGGCTGCAACCGGCCGGAAGCGGATGTACGAGATGATGAAGAGGTATCGTGGTGCATCACCAGCTTGAGGGAGCCCTTTTTCAATTGCGTTTACCGTACTGAAATTAAACGCGGACACAGCGATGACGTGATTGAAGAAGCCATGTCACAGGCTAAATCACGGGGTGTCGGTCTCTGGTGGTTCATCGGACTGGATACCAGGCCTGCCGGAATCGCGAAGAACCTGAAAGCCCGCGGTTTTAAACCTGATGAAGTAACAGGAATGGCACTGGACTTAACCAGGATTGACACAGGAATATGCCGGCTAACCGAAATGGAAATTAAACCGGTAACAGACCTGGAAACTTTGCAAACCTGGTGCCGGATAGCAGTGACCGGATTTGAAATGCCCGAGGAAATTAAAGGGGACTGGTTCCAATGGTATAGTGATATCGGACTGGACCTTGAGGGTCCCGTACTCCATTTTTTAGGCTGGTGGAAAGGTGAACCTGTCGCCACGTCTTCGCTGTTGCTGGCGGAGGGTGTTGCCGGAATTTATAATGTGGCAACCGTCCCTCAAATGCGTCGCCACGGGGCGGGCTTCGATATTACCTGTGAACCGTTAAAGATTGCCAGAAGGTCAGGATACCGCGTTGCGATCCTGCAGGCATCGAAACAGGGTCGCAGCGTCTACCGGAAGATCGGTTTTAAGGACTGCTGCAAACTGATGTCGTACGTTTGGGAACCAGGATAGATTTGCAAGGTCTCTCCTTGCAAATTAGGCTACGAAGATATATTGTTATAAGGTATGCCATCAAAAAATGCAACAAAAATCTATGTCGAAAGTGGATATTATCACATTTACAACCGCGGTGTTGAAAAAAGATTGATATATTTAGACGATCAAGATTATTCAGTATTCCTTTCTTATCTAAAGGATTATCTTTTACCTAAAGATGAGGAAGGATTGAACCAAAAGCTTTTGGATCCACATACTTCTTACCATGAAAGAGACAAAATATTAAAATTATTGCATTTAAAGAATTATCATCAGGATATAAACCTGCTTGCGTATTGCTTGATGCCTAATCACTTTCATTTTTTTGTTAAGCAAACGAAGGTTGATGCAATTGACAGGTTTATGAGGTCTTTCGGCACAAGATATTCTATGTATTTTAATCGCAAATATAAAAGAGTGGGGTCATTGTATCAAGGTGTTTATAAAGCGGTTCTGGTTGACAATGAAGGACAATTTCTACACCTCTCACGTTATATTCATAAACAAGCTTTAGAACAGAATCAGCCCAGTTCTTATCCTGAATATATCGGAAAAAGAGAAACGTTGTGGATTAAACACTCAGAAATATTGTCTTATTATTTTCAATCAAATCCATACTTATCTTATGAACATTTTGTTGCGGAACTTGAAGAGCCTGAAACAATAAAAGATATAACACTGGATGAATATTGACTTTGCAAGGAGAGACCTTGCAAAGCTAATTGGTCACATTCTTTCTAACCATAGCCTGACGTTTGAGATCATCCGGCATTTTCTCAATGGCGTAGCGTAGAGCGGTACGCGGCATGACGTTCTTGTTCCTCATCACATACGCAAATACATCCTGCAGGTGGGTCTTGCTCGCTTCCTTCAACATCCAACCGTAGCCTTTTTGTACGAGGTCGTCGGTATCGGTCAAGAGGCTATCGGCGATTTCAAAAACATCATCCAGAAACCTGCCGTGCCTGGCGGGAAGAATCAAAGTGACCGCTGCTGCACGCCGGAACCACCGGTTTTCTGAGCGTGTCCAGGTTTTCAGGTTTTTAACAAATTCGGGATACTTTTCGATAAAGGTGCCAACCGCGTGGTTGCAAAGGGTATCACAGGTAGCCCAGTTAGTAATATACCTGGCAATCCAATCTTCAAATATTTTAATATCAGCCGGTTCATACGATTTGTCGATCATGTATGCCCACTCGCAGGCGATAAAAGCTTCTTCAATATAGCCGGATCGAAACAACTCTTCGCAGCAGGAGAATACCGCAGCTTTACCTTGTGGAGCAATTATTTTGAAATAATGCCGCGCGATTCTGGAAACGACAGTGGTTTTCACGCCGTAGTAGACGATTTTCTCTTTGAAATAGTGCTGAGAGCTGTCTCTGGTTTGAGCATCGATATTTTGCTGGAGTCCAAGGCGTATGCCGGCGATAATTTCTGAGTTCACATACACATTGTATATGAGGGCGTATGTGCAATTCAATGGCGCGCTTCAAGCAAAATACCGGACTTTTCTAATAATGATGGTACTGCAAAAAACCAACGATCATATTCAACGAGATTGCCCGCCTCACGATTTAGCTTCATCCTTCGGCTGAAGGACTCACTAAACCGTGATGGTCTCGCAAAGACGAGCTTTTTGCAGTTTCGCCAATAATACAATTTAAAAAATAGTTTGAGTACATTTACGGATTGTTTGTAAGGGCATGTCGTGATAATTTAAAGTCGAAAGTTTGGGAGGTGAAGTATGGCGGATTTTATTGATGTAGCGGGAACTTCAGAGATGCAAAGCGGTCAAATGAAATTGGTCAAGGTAGAAGGGCGCGATATTTTACTGGCCAGGGTTGGAGATAATTATTACGCAGCTGAAAACCGGTGCCCGCATATGGGGGGAAACCTGTCAATGGGTGTGCTTAATGGTTCTGTTGTCACCTGTCCGCTTCATCACTCACAATTTGACCTTAGCGACGGGCATATAATCCGGTGGACGGACTGGACCGGTGTGAGACTGAGTCTGGCTAAAATGGTCAAAACGCCGCGACCGCTTAAGACCTATGCAGTAAAAGTGGAAAACAGCCGCATCATGGTAGAAAGTAAGAAAATTCCGTCGGGAGTCAGCTAAGACGGCTGAAGTTGCGGCGGTTCGTCAATAGATATCAGACCGCGGCGCACCGCCAGAACGACGGCATGAGCCCGGTCATTGGCATTCAGCTTGCGGAGTATCGAGCTCACATGATTTTTGATCGTCTGCTCGCTGATATTCAGTGTATCGGCAATCTGCTTGTTTGAGTTACCGTTGCAGATATAGGTGAGTATTTCTGTTTCTCGCTGGGTGATTGGAGCGGCAACAACATCCTCCATCTTTTGTGAATGCATTTTCTGAAACTGTTGCAATACCTGCTCGGCAACTTTGGGCCGGGTTAATATACTATCGTTAATGGGGTATTTGCCCCGGTAAGTGTCCCGAATGATAGTTATGAGGTCTTCAGGTTTGCATTCTTTGTTAATGTAAGCCACGGCTCCTATTTTGACCGCATCAAATAACTCGGTGTCGTCAGGAGTAGAGCTCATTATGACAAGACGAATGTTGGGATAACGGCGGACAATATTCCTGCCTAATTCAAGCCCGGCAATGGGCATGCCTTCAATGCCTAAAAGGATAACATCCGGATATTCGGTTTCAATCAGACCCGTTAAATCCCCTTCAGGTTCATGATCGAGAAGTGTGAAATCAGTTTCTTTTGACAGCGTGTTCAGCATCCCGATTCTGAAAAAGGAATGTCGGTCAATGATCAATACTTTGATTTTCTCAACTGTTTTATCCATCATTTTATCCTTCGCCCGTCTGGATTTCAGATAATGGCATTTTAAATCTTTATGAATATCTTAAGCTGTTTATAATGTTTTGTAAAGTGGCAGCGTATTTCCGGTTAATATGTAAATAAACTTAGCTAAAAATAATTATTATGACCCAGGAGGTATTTTCTCAGGCTGCCGGCTGTGTAATATCTTTCGGAGCAGGTGGCGGACCCCGAAGGTTACAAGGTATATAACCGTGAGGCCACCCAGCATATATGGCAAGACACGAATAGGTTCCTGAGCAATAGTTGTCCCTACCACAGTTCCCAGGATAATATAGACACCGTCATAAACCAGAGTGGATATGGTTACTGCTAATAAAAGAGTTTTTATGTCGCGCCGGGCACTCAATATCAGCGTCAGCGGGATGCGCAGCCACAGCAGTCTGCCGATGGCTACGGAGAACGGATTAAGCAGGTTAATGCGCCGGAACAATGTGGCTAACCAGGTGTCGTTGATGCCGGTCTTTATCCGGAGACGCTTCATTAGCCTTTCCAGCAGAATGGTGCCGCCTCTGCCGATGACATAGAGAATATAGGCTCCCAGCAACCTGCCTAACTCAGTTGCCATCAACAAAAGTGTGATGTCCAGTACGGAAATCGTATGCCTGGTAAAATAATATCCGATCAGTAAAAGCGTAGTCTCAAAAAGGTAGGGGATAAAAATATTGAATGCTTCGCCGATCAGACACAACAGGAAGAGAAAGATGAAAATTTCTATGTTGAATGTACTGACGACACTCAAGCCCTGGATAATGAAGTCTTTTATCGCGTTGATGATATTCATCAATTATTACACGCGTCGATATCGGCGTTCTTTAGACTGTTTGGACTCTAACTTAAGAAAATTTAAAAAATGCTTGAATACACGGATTGTATTAACACCAACATCGAGAAAAACCCTGATAAAAGGTTTATTTAACCTCCGTACTGATGTTTTAACATAAAGGGAACGGTTGTAATATATTTTCCCATATTTACTCAGCCGGTGAGCGATACCCCACTGGTCGGGATAAAGTGAGNGGACCGAATAACCNTGAGCTTTTTCAAAGGCCTCCCGCCGGAAGGCAAAGTTGGCTCCCGATATCAATGAAGCGCTGCCTATAAAGATGATGGAGAGAATATTTACCAGATAGCGCAGAAAGTATTCGATGTTTGCCCAGAGNGGCTGATCGAGATATACATAAGTGCCGGCCAGCCCAGCCGCTTTTGGATGTAGGATAAAATCTCTATCGATACGGCTCAGCCAGTTTACGGGATAGAATGTGTCGGCATCGGCCTGGATGATGATATCGCCGGAAGATGCTTCAGCTCCCGTTTGCCTGGCGTAGACGACCCCTTTTTTTTCACATATTATCACTTTGGCGCCAAGTTCCCGGGCTACCCGGCTGGTGCCGTCAGTGCTGCCGTTGTCTACAACGATGATTTCATACTTCCCTTTGTAGTCTTGATTTTTCAAAGAATCAAGGCACAAAGACAGGTATTTCTCTTCATTCAGGGCGGGAACGACAATGCTGAAAAAATTGGACGCCATATTTATTTATCATACTTTAACTGAGCNTGATGATTCAAAGTTGTCGGCGGCTCAGGTCAAATGAAGCAATTCTCGGCCCGGTGTAAATCTGTAAACAGGACCCGGAATTCCTCACCGGGGCAATTAAATACTATTTCGATCAAACATCCAGATAATGAGAACCACCTACGGTCCTGACGCCGGAGTAGTAGTCGTTGTTGGAGGCTGTCTCCGGGACTTCCACTGGAAATGGTGGGGCCAGCTCGACGTGCTGGCAGAGACAGCAGTATGGCAGATGTTACAGGCAGTAGTATGCTCCGGATTCGATCCGGCGTGGGTTTCCGAAAACTCGTCGATATCCCCGCCGCCCCGTGAACTGGAATGGCAGGTACGGCAATCACCTATGGTCAACTGGTTTCCCTGGTATTGCAGCGATTGAAAGGCATCGGAACGCACGGTCGTCGGGACCATGGCATGCGGGCTGCCGTGACAGGCAGAGCAGTTAAGATTGCCATGACCTGCCGAGTTACGGTACAGGTTGGTCCCGGTATCAACTCCGGTAACGCCGGTGTGGCAGGTGACGCACTCCGGTTCGTTGAACCAGGGCGTCCTGCCGTTAGCTACCGAACTGCTCATCTGACTCAGGTCACCATGACACGTAGTACATTTGCCCGTAGAATCAGTGTGTTGAATACTGCGCTGGCATTTTGTCACGACTCCAGGGTGACAATCGAGGCAGTTGGGCTCAGGGTTAACAGCAGAGTGGAAGCCGTGTATCGCTTCCGAGAGGGTTTTTACGCCTGCCTGACCCGTCGCATTTAAAACAGGGTCAGCGTGACAGCTTGCACAAATGACCGGTTCCTGGCTCACCAGATTAGTACCGTTGCGGGCATCGTGTTTTTGCAAAGCATCCTGGAATCCGTCTGCCCCATGGCATTTGGCACAGTTGATCTCATCGGAGACCGGTATTGTCGTATATGTCTGAGCGACAATGGCTCCCCCGGTGTCCTTTACAACGATATGGCCGATCTGGTAAGGATTATACCCGCTGTTATCGTAGTATGGGGACAGGGGTATTCCGTCGGCGACGAAATATGTACCTTTATTAACCATGGCGCCGGAGAGACCGTTATGAATGGCCGGATCATCCAGATTCAGTCCCGTGTCTCTGGCCAGGTCGATCCCGAATAGTTTCTGAGCGTTGTCCCAGAACTGTCCGTATAAGCCTTTGCCGTATGTATAGGTATTATTTACAATTTCATAGGTTACCGTTAGACCATCGGACACTACTACGGGCGGGTTACCTCTTTTCACAACCTGAGCCCTGACAGTATTATAGGGAGGCAGGATTACGGCTACGTCATACGAGGGGTTGGCACAATGCATGCCGAGCTCATTCCAGGTAAAAACTACGTACTGTTGTGAATTAGAGAACGCCGGCAGTGTGATATTTGGCTGGGGAGAGATAGTGATGCCGGGAACTATTGAGGTTGTTGCTGTTGTTG
>JGI20214J51650_10001165_pt1 | contig 16629 bp, 10 predicted proteins | sample WetSurMetagenome_FD_51650 | JGI IMG/M metagenome (IMG submission 51650) | reverse complement strand
GAGGTAATCGGCGCGGCCCATCTCTTTCTCAATAAACGAGAACCCTGTTCCTGTTATGGGATAACCATGTTCCTTTACCTCGTTGTCAAAGTAGAAGAAGCAGTTTGATGTCTTTCCCGCCTCAAGCGGCAGTTCAAGTTTGGAGTCGTCAAAGCATACTATATCACTGAGGTCATAGTTCTCCCAATATCCTGTAAAATAATGATCTGAGAGGTATTTGTCAATTGCTGTGACATCTTTGCCAGCAAAGAATTCTTTTCGCATCATTCGTCGCAGAGTGGTGTCGGCTTCAAGCGAAGGCCACATATCCATCAACAACGACTCTGCAATAAGGTCATGCTCATTGGCAATTGAAACAGCCATAACCTTCATTGCCTCATCGCCCCTGTGTTCTGAGTATTTGATAATTACCGAAGTGGCATATATACCGGCAAAAGCGGCATGCACAGCCAGAAGACTGAAAAGTGTAAGGGAGGTTCTTTCCCACATAAGCAAAATAGCCGAAGAGGAAACTATAAACAGAATGCTATAGACATTTACATCTACTCCTGCAAGGGCAGCACTGACAAAAACAATCGCCACACATATAAGTGTCATAAGCAAAACTGTGCCCGTTGGAAGAGCCCTCTGTAGTCTGAACGCCTTTAAAATAAGCACCGGAGGGATGAACAGCATAAGAAGGATTGACAAAATCCCAACAACACTTATTATGTTGATATCAAGTATTTTATAAGCTTCGAAATTAACTGTTGAATCTGAAATCAGCTTAATAAAGATATTGTTGATGAAGAAAAAAATAATAAGTGCACCAACTATGATACCTGTAGTACGAGCCATATCAAGATAGCCCATCTGGTCAGAGACATTTTTCTCTGGAAGGAGCTTAAAAAACAAATATGTCATATTAAGCAAGAGAATGCTCATAATAAAAAGATGCCCTACAGTAGGAACAAGCGCACCTGATGAAAAGATGAATTTTGAAAATAGTTTAGTTGAATAAACAGAGTCTGGTTTACCACTGGCCAGGATTCCTGAATAAATGAGGGTCAGCGTTGCAATTGCAATCAGAAGTGACAGGTATGGGTATCCCTTTTTTGATAACCTGACAGATACAACATTTATAAGCAGCAATAAGGTAATAAAAAGGCCCGCCCATAGTATTAGCGGCACAACCAGAAAGGCTGTGTTCGGTTTTGGCTTTGGAAACAGTATTGAAAAACTGAATGCCCCGTTCTTATCCACCACGTGAAACCTGGAGTCCGATTCAGCAAAGCTCAGGCCGGTTGATTCAGGCAGACCATAACTCTCAAGAAAACCAGACCTCAGCATTTCGTTTGATATGGAGTAGCTTTTCCCTATCCCTACCAGGGCGACAATATCATAATTCAGAACCTTATGACAAATGGGAATGAACCACTCATTGCTTATGAATATCTGTTTTTTTGTGCTTATTGAATCGCTGAAGACAGGAGGAAAACTAACGCAGTTATTGGACCAGAAAGCTATCTTTCCGTTCGAATAAACGAGCAACACCAATTCATCCCTGGAAAGTATTCTGCTCAAAGCGGTCTGTGCCAGTGATGAAGGGTTGGTTCCTGAAACAAGATACTTTTCAGTCTCAAGAATCAGGTTCCGTGCTCTGTTTTGGCGCAGTTCAAGTTCATGATTGAATTTTCTTGTTCTGAACCTCCATTCAATATTGCTGAAATACAACCTGTCGGCAGTGACTGAAGTGAGTGCCAGAGCAAGAGCGATTAGCCCTATAATTTTTATTTTTCTAAATTCACTCATGATGGTAAGGGTCACCAGCAATAATTGTTAATGCCCTGTATAACTGTTCTGCAAACAATAAACGTACCAGCTGATGCGAAAAAGTAAGCTTGGAAAGTGACATTTTATGGTCTGCCCGGGCATACACTTTATCATCAAAGCCCCATGCACCACCAATTACAAAAACAACCCTTTTTTTAGAATACATCATCTTTTCACTAAGGAAAGACGAGAATTGTAAGGTGGTATATTCTTTCCCCTTATCATCAAGCAGAACTACCATGTCATCAGATCTGAGAGTGTCAAGCATCTGTTCCCCCTCCTTCTCCTTCAGCACTGAGGCTGGCATGTTCTTTGCGTTCCTGACATCGGGCAGGGTCACAATCTCAAAGCGCGAATACTTTATTATGCGTTTTTCATAAACAGCAACAGCATCGCGTATATATGCCTCATCGGTCTTCCCTGTTTGAAGCAGAACAAGTTTCATTTTTCGGCACCAAATTTGGTAGAAACAAATATAACAATTCGGGCATAATGTAAAGTCACAGAGGCTTTATTTATGCTGCGTTTTCTTTTTTAGCATAAATAGTTAACTTTGTGAAAACCGGAAAATATTATAAAACAGGAAAAATGAAAAGACTTTTTACCATACCGGTATTATTATTTGCATTTCTTTCAATATCAACAGCTCAGGATCAGATTAAGATACCTGCCGGGATATCACTTGCCTTCAAGGCAGGTAATTCATCTGCTCTTGCTGAATATTTCAACAGTACTGTTGAGATACTACTTCTCGACAAGGAAGATTTCTACAGCAAGAATGTTGCTGAAAATATTTTAGGCGATTTCTTTTCAAAATATCACACCCGCGAATTTACTATAAGGCATCAGGGGGCAAAGAATGACGCGCAATATGCCATTGCCAACCTTACTACCGACAAGGGAAATTTCAGGGTATATTTCTTACTAAAGAAGGTTAATTCCATGCCGCTGATTCACCAGATACGAATTGAGCCTGATGATGAGCATTGATGAACTTACCGATTTTATAAACAGGGCCCTCAGGGAAGATGTTGGCGACGGCGACTTCTCTTCGCTTGCATCTGTTGACAAGGGAACTAAAGGAAGGGCCAGGCTTCTTGCAAAGGAGAACGGCATTCTGGCAGGTTTGCGTGTTGCCCGACAGGTCTTTCATATTGTAGATCCTTCCCTCACACTTACTGTTCTGGCAAACGATGGTGACGTAATCGCTCCGCAAATGGTGCTTATGATTGTTGAAGGAGAAGTGATATCTATCCTTAAAGCAGAAAGGCTAATGCTGAATATCGTCCAGCGGATGAGCGGCATAGCAACAGTTACCGCCGAATATGTGAAAAAAGTGGAGGGCACCGGCGCAATGATAATAGACACCCGCAAAACCACGCCTGGGATGAGATCCCTTGAAAAAGAAGCAGTGCGTATTGGAGGCGGAACTAACCATCGTATGGGATTATATGACATGATAATGCTTAAGGATAATCATATTGATTATGCCGGAGGTATTACTGCAGCAATAAAAAGGACAAAGGAGTATCTGCAAAAGAACGGATTGAATCTCAAAATAGAGGTCGAATCAAGGAACCTTGACGATGTACGGGAGATACTTGAAACAGGCGGGGTAGACAGGATAATGCTTGACAACTTTACAGTACCTCTGACTGCCGAGGCAGTAAAAATTATTGGCGGAAGAACAGAAACAGAATCATCAGGAGGAATAACACTTGCCAACGTAAGGGATTATGCTGAGTGTGGCGTTAACTTCATCTCAATAGGAGCACTGACTCATCATATTAAAAGCCTCGATCTTAGTTTAAAAGCCTTCTGATATGGACAAAGGTTCGAAAAAACCTGACAGCTCATTTCTGTTAAAGATAAAAAAAGCCGAATTACCGGGTTTTAATGGTGCACCACTTGACACTGTTGTTCACTTTGTCCTTAAAGGCTTTGGACGGGGTGCACTCGTTACGCGCGCCTCATCAATAGCATTCAACATGTTAATGGCAGTGCTGCCGGCATTTATTTTCCTTTTTACTCTTATCCCTTTTATCCCGGTTGAGAATTTTCAATCTGACCTTGTAAGAGTGTTTGAGAACCTTATGCCATCAAATCTTTACAGTGTGTTTGAAAACACCATAGTTGAAGTGATAACGCAAAAGAGCGGAACTCTTCTTATTTTCATGTTCTTTGCTACTATAGTCTTTTCAACGAACGGTATACATGCATTGATGCATGCATTTAACACCTCAACCCACGGGTTCACAAGCCGTAACTGGTTTCAACAGCGTAAAATTGCGGTAGTGATGCTGTTTATCATCCTCATTTTGTTCTCATTCTCAGGCATGCTTATCATTCTGAGTAAATCAGTGGTAAAAAAGCTTATTGCTGTCGGACTGCTCAGAATGAGTTTTATTTTTTACCTGGTTATGATATTAAAATGGGTGCTGATCATCATTACCCTCTTTCTGGCCATATCAACCCTTTACTATTTCGTGCCTGCAAAAAAGAAAGAGTTCAGGTATTTTTCTCCCGGATCATTGCTTGCAACAATCCTTTTTATAATTACCTCGCTGGGATTTTCGGCCTATGTGAATAACTTCGGGCAGTATAATAAACTGTACGGATCAATAGGCACACTGATTGTTATGATGGTGTGGCTCTATCTTAACTCAATCGCACTCCTTATGGGATTCGAGCTTAATGCAAGCATCAAGTCGGCCGCTGAAGAACTGGAGACAATTGCCTGAAAAAGGCTCATTAGACAAATCTTCTCATAACTCTTTGTCTTTCAATATCACCTTTTGATGATCAGCTATGGCAACAGATTTAATGAAATCATAAAATCCCTTTGCTTCTTCCGCATTGTATCTCCCTTTATTTATAGTCAGTTGCCTCAACATAATGAGACTGCTGCCACTCACGGTCAGCTTCCTTGAAAACGATCCGTACATGGTATTTACCTGAACATCCTCCGGAACAAATTCAAAGTCGTACCCTGTCGGGATGTTGAAAGTGATTGAGTCAGTATTGACAGTTGTTTCGAATGACCGTATTCCAAGGGAGTCAAAAGCCTCAAAATCCATCTTTTCTATGTTCGGGTAAAAGTGAATATAGTTCTGTCCTGATACAACAAAATCTCTGATCCTTAACTTGTAACTTATCTTTGAATCAGGGTTCTCTTCATTGTTGTTTGTAAAACTTGCATCTGTCACATTGAAAGTCCCGAGTGGAATAGACTGGTTAAGCGAACGCTTTATCTCATCCTCTGACATGTTAAGATATTCCATGCTCTCATCATAATAAATTCCGTGATTTTCTGTAGTAACTTCGGCAGTTGTATTACCTCCCCGTTTGACATTCAGAACTCCGGTAGTTATAGTGGTGTTGTTTTCAATCGGAGGTGTCTTTTCAATTCTGCCTCCCTCAGGGGTAATCAGAAGAACACTTCTGTCAGCAGTAAAACCTCCAAGGTAATTGAACGGCATAAGCTGATTGGTACATTCAAGCCAGACAGTCTCTTTTTCAAGGGGGACACAAAGTATAATATGATCGAACTGGTCGGAGATGAAATCGGGTACAATATTTCTGTGTTCTCCTGATTTAACGTATGTATAATAAGATTTTATACCTGCGGCCTTCAGGAGAGCCATCATGTAATTGGTAAGCGCCTTACAGTCGCCATAACCTTTTTCTGAAACAAAGCTTGCTGCGAATGGTTTAAAGCCTCCGATTCCAAGTTGAATTGATACATATCGTGTCTTTGACTGCATATATCGGTACAGTATCCTGACCTTATCTTTATCTCCCTGAGCATTTGCTACAAGTGATTTAACAGTTTGTACTTCTGATGGTGGCAAATCATCAAGATCCCTTATAAGCTGATAAGTCCAGTCACCATAGCTTTTCCATGACTTATATGTTCCATCACGGTCTGCATAGCGAAACTCATCAACCGCAGCAAGCAGGCGGGGCCGCTGTGCCATTGAAAGTGAAGTGAAATACCATTTCCTGAATGCGGGGATATTATTTTCAACCCAAGTATATATTTTTTTATCTCCGGACTTCAGGCTGTCAGCGCTGTTTGAAAGGTAAAACTCCCTGTATCTGAAACTGATATCATCCTGTATAATATATTGAGCTCCGCTCTCTTCAACTGATATGTCAGTGAAAGGCTGAAACTCCCAGTCAGGAAGCCCCAACAAACTGGAATAATTAACAGTATACTCATATTCAATGGTATATGGGTAGCTGTACTTAGGAAACAAAAAATATTTTCCCCTTTCATCAGAAGCCAGGGCCTCAGAAACATTCATGTCCTGGATATCCGTTTTTTTCAATATGTCAATAAGTTTTCCGTTTCTGTCATAAACATGAGCAGTTATTGATGAAACTGAGGAGTATGAATCATAAGGTATATATACTGAGCGACACCGGTCGGCCACCTTATTTAAAAGAGTTATTGCCTGTTTATAGTTGACCCGCATCTTGCCGGGGCTGTATAGTTCACATACCATCTGATCCGTGCGCACTACGGCATTGGCATTTTTGAGGAGTGGTGCAGGTATTGAGTCAAAAGCATACCGATAGGCTTTTGCCGATGGTGCCAGGGTAAAAAGTACCAGAAGGAATATTATTGTCTTTCTCATCAGTCTTAAATAAAATGACGTTAAACATTAGGGCGGAGAATGATCATTTCCTCCTGCTTTTGTATAATACGTGCCCAAAACTCCCTGAGGAGATTATAGTCCTCAGGCTTAAACCTTACTGAGCTGATTGTTGTTGATACCTGAACAGTTATTATGTTCTGATCTACAGATGCTTCAAAGATAAAAGTGCCTCCGTTCCCGGGAAGAGATACTTTAATTGAGGAAGGCAACTCTTCAACTGTATATCCGTCAGGGATAATAATTGTGGCGCTGTACTTTTCGTCTTTCGGGCAACCAAAATCGACAGGAGAAAGTCTCTCTTCAGAATAAAACTGATTAACAGCTATTCCATTTTCAAAGAAAGGCTTAAAGGCAATTTTCCCATTATAGAGAATAGCAGCATTTTCAATAGTTATATCAAACTGTTCCTGGATAGGTTTGTCAAGATCAGGGACATTTTTCCAGCTAAAGTTCTCAAACAACTGGTTGCCATGCTCATGACGCCTTATATCGATGTACCCCGACTCTCCTGCCAGTTTCAAATACTGCCTCAAAGTGTAAGCATCATATCCCGAATATATTGACTGAACATTACCATTGAAAACGCCTTTGTCAGAAAGGCTCAGATTCATGCTGGTTACTTTGCTCTCTTTCTCATCGTTTTTGAGATTTACCCATCCACTGCCAACGCTGGTAACGAGCCAGCCCACATCATTGAGACATTCAAATGGAAGCATGTTGTAGGGTCTCAGCGGGTCTGTGGCATCAACCATGTAAACATTACCGTCAACCATCACCCTTGCAATAACGTCATTAAATTGCTGAAGTATCGGGAAAAACCTGTTAAGCATCCCGTTTTCGCGTGTGCTTAATATTACAGGATCGGCATTGACCCCAGCCTGCCGCAACATGGCAATCATGATCATATTTATATCCGCCGAGTTACCACGTTGTTCATTCATTGTTTTTTTGAGGGGCTGAGAAGCAAAAGCATCAAAGCTATCGTTCCATACAAAATTCTGGGTTACATAATCGTAAATCATTTTCAGCTTTTCTGTGTCGCTCTTTGCATTTTCAGTAAGCTTTTTTGCCTTTTTCATGAGGAACAAATCCGAAGCGAGGACACGCCCGAAGCTCTCATCATCGATCATCTTTTCAGCAAGTTTGTCATACGATGGAGAGACATCCTTATAATAGTGGCCGGTTATCTCTATCTTTGACAATTCAAAATTGACCCTGGCAAAGAAATCATCTGATCCGGTGCTGTATGGCTCCGGTCGATAAGCAGGCATCTTTGAATAGTCCCATGAGGCGGACACACCGTTGACATAATCGTTCCCGAAATTAACCCTGTCTTCCGTTCTGCTGTAATTGACATTCTTCACGTCACCCGTGGCTGTTATTTTATAGGTGAAATAACCCGGTATATCAGCTGTAAATCCGCCACGCCGCACGGGAATCTCATCCTGAAAAGACCATGGGTATAAATCAAAATAACCGTAATATGTGTAGGTGTATTTCAACTCCAGGACTGATCCTTCTCTTACATTCGGGAATGTGAAACTAATGCTCCTCCGCTGGTTTGAGGCCTTGCCATAATAAATATTCTTTTTATCCAGTTTGCTGGCAACAATCATCCCGTTTTCCAGGTTGTATGTTGCTGCCTGAATTCGTTCGATTTTACCTGAATTATAGAATGTTTTTTTGAAGTCAGCATACTTAAATCCGTCGTTGTTCAGGATCTTTATCCTTGAATGGCACTCAAAGACAGTCTGTATCCCACCTTCTGCCGAGAATGTCAGATGCACTCTTCCAAAATTTTCAAGATAGACAGCATCTGCTCCCAGGTCAGGATCGTATGATGTCATTTCCACGTCTTCGAGGGGTATATCCCCAAAAGTGATTGATTTAATCTGTGCCCTTAGATTAACACTTAACAGAAGAACTGGTACAACAAAAAGAAATTTCAGGTTGTTCATTATAGTAGAGTAAATTATTCTTTTGAGGGGTCATACAAATAGAAATCAACTCGTGTCGTTGTCTGACTTCCACCAATAAAACCATATTTTCCTGCGCTGAAAGAAAGAGGCATTCCTCTTGCAGTTATTGGAACGTATTCAATTGATGTCCATTTATTCATCAAAGGATCCCATTTTGCAAATCCATTAGACATTGATTCATAGGAATAATCATAAAAATCAAGGCCGAACCAACTTCCGAATCCAATATACCATTTATCATTAATTGAAAAATTTGCAGTACCTCCATAGGGATTTAATGGTGAAGACGAGCCGGTTATCATTTCCCATGAGTTAGACAAAGGCTTATACTCATAAACGAACCTATCATCAGCCAAGCAATAAATTCTATTATTGGAACAATACTGATTCCCGGCACGGATATTATACGGCACATTTTGCAGTCGCGTCCATTTCCCGGTCGCTAGGCTGTATTTCCAAAACTGATAGGTGAAATAAACATAATATGGATAAGTGCTCTCTCCTCCACCAATATATAATACTGAATCGTCGGCAATTATCATAGGTATGAAAGCCTTCTCTCCAGGAAAAGATGATAATGATGATAATTTTTTGCTTATGGTATCAAACTCCTCCAATAGTATATCTCCTCCGGAGGAGGCTTGCCCTACTATATAGGCTTTATTCTTAATAACGCTTGCATACCCCTGGATTATCTGTGAATTATAAACGCCATCCAACTTGTCAAAGCCAAGAGTATTATTATTAAATCTGTATAAACTTTTTTCTGTATTTGATGAGGCTTTGGTAAAAACAAATACATCATCACCAAAATCCATAACCCATCCACAATCATATATAAAAGGAAGATCATTAAGACGTGTCCATGCAGCTTCAGAAACTACAAATTTAGATGGATAAACCAAAGCCTTTCCTCCCGTAGAAATAGTAATGTCAAACTCTCCATTTGTCACTCCTGGCACAGTAATGGTAGCACCAGTAGTAGTAATATCTGATAAGGTTGTATTAACAGATCCAATACGTACAGACAGAGAATTTGGGTTTAAATTAGTTCCTGTCAGGGTAAGAACGCTTCCCCCTTTACCGGTTAATGGAGAAATTGAGGTTACAGTAAAATCTTTAAGCGTCAGGTAATCAGTTGAGGTAGTTGTTGCAACTACACTATTAACCGTATTTGAAGCAGAAACTTTTAAAGGAGTATACATTAATGTATAAGGAACTGTAAAAGTAGCCTGGGTTGAATTAATCAAAGCAGGTGTAATTACATATGATCCCAGAGACCAGGTCATCCCCGTAACAAAACCAGAGCCTGTAACGGTTACCACATCTCCGTAGGAGACTGAAGTGGGAGAGAGAGACGTAATAACAGGATTTGAGACAACAAAATGTGTTTTGGCAGTAATGGTAGAGGCACTTACACTTACATTAACCGGATAACTTCCATTTGCCAGGGAAGGAGCATAACAATAAATTACACTGTCGTTTACACTCTTAATTGTAGCCTCTGTGGTTCCAAAATAAACCCTGGTTAACCCGGACTTAAAATATTTACCTCCTATTTTAACCTGCGTGCCACTTGAACCGGTTGCAGGAGTGAAATATTTTATCTGTGGCGGAGTAAGGTAAAGCAACTCCGGCGATGTTACAGTAAATGGGCCGCTGGTTAATATAACAGAATTAGCAAAAGTAGTTAAGGTAGCAGGTACCGCAACCTGGATCGATTTTAAACTAAGGGCCGAAACAGTGGCTTTTACGCCTCCAACGGTAACACTATTCATAGAAGTATTGGAATTGAACTTTCCATAAAGTCTGACACTATTGCCCCAGGAGGCAGTGTCAGGGCTGATGCTGTCAATAACAGGAGAAAGCAGGGTGAAGGCAATACCCGGATTCAGAGTTATACCATTAATTTTAATGCTTATTGAATTGTTTATTGTTGCCAACGTTTCGGGCACCCTGGCTTTAATGAGAGTGTCTGTTGCGTTAGCCAGAAAAGTCGATTTCACAGTCCCAAAATATAACCCGTTGAGATATGAATCGGAAATCTCAGTAAGATGTCTCCCTTTAATAGATATTGTATCACCATAACGTGCTTCTTTTGGATAATAAGATATCAGTTCAGGGGCAAGTAAGCTTATCGAATCACCGGGAATGGTCCCTTTATTGCCAACCACAGAAACAGAAACTGAGCTTTTTTTTGCAGTGACACCGGATGGAAATCTGCATTTTATCAAAGTATCACAATAAGAATATAGAGAAGACACATCAACTGAACCAAAACTTACTACATTAGAGCCTAGTCTGTTACTGAAGTTCTTTCCTGTAATAAATATGGTGTCACCCCATTCTGCCGCTTTAGGCGAGAATCCGGTCACTACCGGAGCCTGGCTGCCAAGGCTTATAAATACAACAGGTTTGCTGTAAACCAGGTAATCGCCGGCTTTCAGAAAGGCACTGACATAATATTGTTTCCCGGCTACAAGGGTAGTGAATATATCTGATTGAAAATTTCCGGTCCCGCTGAAAGAACCCAGATAAATTCTATCTGAATAGGATTCAGTCAAATTTTTATTTTCTCCCCAAACAAATCCATGCTCAGTGATAGGGTAATTTCCGGCTTCAGACACTTCAGCGGTGAAAGTAGCACCTGAAGAAGTAATGTTTATTACTTCAGTATCTTTAATTAATGGGTAGTCCCTCTTAGTTGTTTTGTCCTCACAGTGTGAAAATAAAATAAAAACAGCCACAACCACCAAGGGTAATTTGAGCCTTATATTCATAAGATAAAAATTTGCTTCCGATAATAAGATTAAATCAATAAAATTGCCATTCAGACGAAGAGTAAAAATAACAAAAAATATTTCAAACCAATTAAGAACATAGAGAATAAAATGTTGTAAAGAAGCTTGAGTTATAAGATATATTATGTATGTTTATGATCCCATTTTGAATCTGCAATGAGAAAATATTTTTTATTATTTCTGATAACAATCTCCTCTTCATGCTTTTATAATGCCGGAGCCCAGAAAGTATTTATTGATGGTTACATTATAAGAAATGACGGCAGCATAATTCATGGTAGGATTGAATCCGTGAAAAAGGACAAAACGCCCTCAGAATGTGTTTTTAAATGGTTTGAACTGGCCCGTCCACTCATCTACAAACCCGGAGAGATAAAGTCATTCGGATACATTCACGGTAGCAGATACGATACAAAGAGGCTGAAAGGAAAAAACATTTTTATTGAATGCCTGGCATCGGGAGAGGTAAATCTGTTTCACGATGGTAAAACAATGTATGTTGAGGCAAAAGATGCCCAGTTTACCCCTCTCTCAAAAAATGAAGTAGATCTTGTTCTTTCAGGGAATGTTGTCAATACATCAAACTACAGGGATCTCCTTGCACAACTCATGAAGACTAAACAGGGATTTAAAATACCTGCCAACATTTCACTCAATCAAAAGTCAATCACCAGCCTTGTTGCAATGTATAATGTATCTTCAGGTGCAGGGTCCGGAGTTTACTCCGAAACCAGCCAGAACAAGGAATATGAAGAGATGAGCAATGCCGGGAAGCTCAGGGTAAGTTATGGCGTAACATGTGGCATGACCGGCGTTAAATATGTCGCCAATTGCCAGGAAGGTTATGTCGATCTGTATCTGCCGGAAATGTCGTCATACACATTTGTTCCTTCGGCAGGAATGTATATGGAAAAACAGCTATCCAGAGTAAAGGATGTGATTGACTTTCAAGCCGAATTGTTATTCATTAGGAATAATATGTACATCTATAACATTCAAAAGGAATTGTCTTACCCATACCTCACCACGAGAAGTGACGTTTTTATAAATTATCTTGCATTTAAGATGCCGTTATATCTGCAGTTTAATCTTTCACAGGGGAAATTTGTTCCATATATGTCTGCCGGCTGGTTCTTCACATATTTTTCAGGCACAAGCTATAGAAGAAATTATGAAACCCAGGACAGGTATAATGTTATCCATCAATACACCGATAACTCCATTTCGATAAAAGACTTTGAAAATGGCTGGATGGCAGGTTTTGGGATTAAGTACAAGATTAATCCCAAAAGAAGTGTTTTCATCCAGGGTCGGTATGAATACGGATCAGGGATTTATTCCGCATCAGACCCACTTAATCAGAGATCTGCAAGTATCAGTATCCTTGCAGGCATGAAATTCTAAACTTTTAATCCTATTTTTTAACTGCAGTGCAGGTATTCCTTCACCAGTTTTGCTATCTCGTCATTATTGCCAAATAGCTTTTCGCTCAACTTGTCGTCATTGAACGCCTTAAGCCTTTTGGCAATATTGTCAATCATACCTGCAGGAAAGACACCATCTTTTTCAAAATAGCTTCTCAGTCTGAGGAGTGCTTCAGCCGACTCATAGCATGATGCCGGAAGAGCCTCCAGTTTCTTTCCGGTGGCTTTTTCTTTTTCCCTGAAGATGTTATAATCTACATATAATTTATCAGCGAGTTCAAGCGCGTTATCCATCTCCAGTCCGTGCTGAACAGCCACAACAAGTCCTGCCATAAGAAGGTAAATATCAGCCGAGCCGTCAGGTGATCTCAATTCTACTGTCTGACGTGACGACTTTTCCTCATCGCTTAGCGGTTCAGCAGGGTTAGCATCGCTGATCATGTTATGTTTGCCTGACCAGCCAAGCGGAACGCGAACAAGCACTGACCTGTTCCTGTCGCCCCAGCAGATATTTGTCGGAGCCTCCTGGTGCGGCACAAGCCTAAGGTAAGATGTCGGGATGGTGTTGCCAAAAGCGGTGAGCGCTTTTGAAAGATCAAGTAAACCGGCAATCATCTTACGGGCATACGTGCTTAACTTCCCGTTTTCAAGCATTATATTCGCCCCATCTTTCTCAATAAGCATATGAATATGCATGCCTGATCCGGCTTTGCCAACAGTGATCTTAGGAGCGAAACTCACTTCAACGCCATACTCATAACCCAGCATACGCAAAATCCATTTTGTAATCAATATCTGCTCAGCTGCATAATCAACATCCACCGGAAGGAATTCTATCTCATGCTGTTCATAGTCCTCTCCGTCCTTTGTAAAACTGCCAACCTCCGAGTGACCATACTTGATATGACACCCTGCTCTTGCACAAAGTTCAAGAGCCTCAATTCGCAGATCCTCAAACTTTGCATATGGCTTTGACTGATGGTAACCCTTCTGATCAACAAGCGGATAAAGCTCATCACTTGTTGACCTGACATAATACTCCAGTTCGCCCAGCGCTTTCATATTGAACCCCGTCTGCTGGCGAAACCTGCGGTATGCCTTCTTCAGAATATATTCAGGTGAACTCTCAAGCGGGTTTCCTTCAGAGTTGTAAAACGAACAAAGTATCTCAAGCGTTGGTGTCTGTGAAAAAGGGTTTACAAAAGCTGTCCTGTAACGGGGCAACACATACAGATCACTTGATCCTGCCTCTACAAATGAGAAGAGACTTGATCCGTCCACTCTTTCACCGGCTGTAAGAATTGAAGCAAGGTGTTCCCTGCTATATGGTACAAAATTTAAAGCTTTCAATTTCCCGTCTTCAGCAGCATATCTGAAATTAATCATCCTAATTCCCTTAGCCTCAACGAATTTAATAATATCCTCAGAAGTAAATTCTACAGCCGGTTTCCTCAGAAACTGCTCCAACTCATTCCTACTGGTCTGTATATCGCTGTTTTTCATTATGTTGAATATTTTAAAGCAACAAAAATACACTTTAATAATTGTATTGAATATGCAGTTTATCAGTTTTAGCATAAATAAGGTTAAAAAACATAAAAGGAGTTGATACTGAATTTTTCTTATTTTTGATGCAGTAAAAAGCCGTTAATGAAAAGATGGATTATCATTATTCCGTTGGTAATACTTTGTTCATGTCATAAAAAGGAAGGCTTATCTTACCTTACCACTGATGTTATTAAAAAGTATTTCGATACAATTCAGACCATATGTGATTATGATAATGGCAAGCTATGGGGAGAAAATCTCTATGGCCCGATACTGTTTATTGACAACCGCACAAGAGTAATTTACTCAAATGTAAAGGACAGAAAAGGTCTGTTAAAAGAGAAAGACGGAATTTATACGGGTGTGTTTCCAAAAGAGAGGCTGATATTAACCTCAGGAATTGAATTTGGAGGAACACGGTTTGCCATGGTTCCCATGCCCAACCAGGAGGATAATTACCGCATCACATCAAGAGCCATACACAGCCTTTTTCACTGTTACCAGGAGAGGCATAACATCAGCACTTACAGGTACAGTGTTTCACATATGAACGATGAGAACTCCAGGCTGCTGCTTAAGCTTGAGTGGAAGGCTCTCACCAATGCAATAAAAAGCAGTGATGGCGAGCGAGACCAGGCAATACACGATGCCCTTATCTTCCGCGGGGCACGAAGGGAGTTATATCCTGAAGGAATACGTGACGAGAATGAATTTGAATGTATGGAGGGACTTGCCACCTTTACGTACATGTGGCTTTGCACAAAATCAAAGGAACAGTTTGATTCAAAACTTGTTGAATATCTTGACAGAATTTATAAGAACCCCTCCTACCCGCTCAGTTACGGGTTTATCCATGGAGCTCTTTATTCAGCTCTTCTGAAAGACAAGGGATTTAATTTCAGCAAAATAGACAGCGTTGATTTTGACCTGGCTAAAGCCACAGGAGAAATCTATGGCATCAAACTGCCCGAGACCTATCACGATGTGGCAGGAAGTCTGGCTATGAGCTATGGTCTGCCCGCTATAAAAGCTGAGGAGAAAGAGATAAAAAAGATGATTGGCGAATATACCAGTAAAATAGTAAATGACTATACAGGAAAGCCTAACGTAAAGATCACACTTGAAAGCCCTAACTTCAGCTTTGAGGCTGATGATATCTTTTCTCTCGACACTCTCGGGACCTTCTATCGTAAGCTTAAGGTCTCTGATAACTGGGGAAGGCTCACTGTTGATGATGGAGGTGCATTAATTGCCAGTGATCTTAAAACCTTGTGGGTCAATGCCAGTGAAGTTGATGTAGACCGTGGTCGCATAAAAGGAGAAGGATGGCGTCTTAATCTCAACGAGGGATGGCATCTCGTGGAGACAGGCGAAAGCTTCTCGGTAATAAAGGTTAAAGATTGATTTATGCAGAGAGGCAATGCATTGCGTCTCTACATAATATTTTTTTCAATCATCACAATGCCTGCCTTCAGGGTTTCAATTTTTGACTCGGCATCCGACTGTTTTTTACGTTCCATTTCAATCACCTTTGCAGGTGCATGTGAAGTGAACTTTTCATTATTGAGCTTTTCAAGCACTAAAGCAAGGAAACCTTCAGTATAGGATAATTCTTCCCGCAGCTTCTTAAGCTCGGCCTCTTTGTCTACCGAACCCTCAACAGGAACATAGTACTCAGTTGTGGATACCCTGAATGAAGCTGCGCCCTCGACCTTCTCAGAAACATAATCGATTGAAGCAAGGTTGCACAGTTTAATGATGACCGGATTCAGTTGACTGTTTTCCTTTGTTTTTAATGCACCCGTCAGAAGAGTCAGCTTCTCGGCATTTTTAATATTCTTTTCTTTGCGGATTGTTCGTACATCACTGATTACCGCCTTAACGGTTTCAAAATTGCTTATCAGGTTAGCATCAAAACCTTTGCTCACCGGCATCTTTTCTATCATGATGCTCTCGCCATCGGCTCTTTCCTCAAGCAAATGCCATATCTCTTCGGTGATGAATGGCATAAACGGATGTAGTATTTTAAGCAGTGAGTTGAATATTCCAATTGTCTCTTTATATGTTTGTATGTCAATTGGTTTCTGATAATCGGGTTTGATAATCTCAAGATACCATCCTGAAAATTCATCCCAGAAAAGCTTATAGGCCTGCATCAGAGCGTCTGAAATCCTGTATTTGTTGAAGTTATCATCTATCTCGGCAAGTGTCTTGCTTAATATGTTGTCCATCCATTTTACTGCAATTGCAGATGCTTCCGGTTGAGGGATGGATTCATCCACACTCATAGATTTTATAAGGCGGAATGCGTTCCATATCTTATTAGTGAAGTTACGTCCCTGTTCAGGCAGTGAGTCATCATAAAGCAGGTCATTACCGGCAGGGGAGCAGAAGAGCATGCCTA
>JGI20214J51650_10001163_pt1 | contig 16641 bp, 11 predicted proteins | sample WetSurMetagenome_FD_51650 | JGI IMG/M metagenome (IMG submission 51650) | reverse complement strand
GAACGATATTTCCATACGCTCCAGAAGTTTGTCTCGTTATTGAACTGGATGCCATTTATCTCTTCAACATACGGGGCCCTGAAGACTCTTTCGGCACCTTTCGGAAGATTGAATGGTTCAGAGTGAACCCGGATAAGAATGTCAGATCCAATATCAGGATTGATATTTCTGAGGAACTTCGCAGATGGTTTCAGCTCAGGACCATTGGCAGATGCTTCAAACCCTATGTTATATCCGGCAATATTTAAATTGTAATTCCTCATAGTAGCACTAGTTTATTCCGGGTAATCCTTTTTGCCACCAAGACACAAAGACACAAAGTAATCACTAAGAATTATATAACCATCCTTTTAATTCCATTTTTAATTAAAGGGACATTAAAATTAATAAGGTAACCTAATCGTTTGTTTGTTAGTTTAAGATGGCTTAATAACTGGGCTTCCCATACCGGATTGACATTTTCTAAAGCCTTTAGCTCGCATATCACCAAATCATTTACCATTACATCAATTCTAAGTCCCTCCTCAAATCTGATTTTATCAAATACAATTGGGATATCCATTTGTCTTTTTACCTGAAATCCTCTTTCACTTAGTACATGACAAAAACAAACCTCATAAACCTTTTCAAGCAGACCAGGACCAAATTCTTTATGGACAAGAAAAGCTGCATTCACAATTGCATTTCCTATTCTTTCTTCTTCATTTGATATCTCTTTATACATCACTTAGTGCTACTTTGTGCCTTAGTGTCTTAGTGGCAAAAAAAATCTTTTTGACGACCTTATCCGTTATTGAATAATCACATATTTACTCATATCATCAATAAAGGTAAAAACATCTGACTCAGCTTTTTGTTTATCAATATCGTACTCCTCAGTCAACATCGTAATTATATCCTCCACACTTTTTTTTCCGTCGATTTGTTCCCAGATGAATGCACCAGTCTCATTCAGAGTATAAACGCTGTTCATATCAGCAATGTTGTTGGTGATTGGAACAAGTACATACTCATTACCTGTCTTTCGGGTAACTATTGATGTAGATTGTGATAGTATAGATTTCAAACCAGTCATTGCATTCCAATTATCAATCAAATGTATTAAAATTTATGGTTCCTTTTCGTACCTTCGCAAAAACTGAATTATGAGTAAGAAGGGAATGGGTAAAAAGGAATCCGCCACTTCAAAGGAATCAATTACCGCACTAATACTTGCAACATTGACCAAAAACCCCGAGCAGGGGTTTAATTATAAACAGATTGCCAAACGTCTTAATATTACAGATTCTCCCGGAAGGCAGATGATTTCCGATATACTCAGGGAGTTGTCCAAGCAGGGCGGGGTACAGGAAATATTTCACGGGAAATATAAAATTAAGGTTGCACGCGGTTATATCACCGGTACTGTCGATATGACACGTATGGGATATGGATTTATTTCCACCGACGACCTTGAAGAGGATGTGTTTGTGACTGCCAAAAATCTTAAAACAGCTCTTCATGGCGACAAAGTGAAAGTATGGCTTTATGCGAAAAAGAAAGGCGCCAGGCCCGAAGGAGAAGTTGTTGAGATCATTGAAAGATGGAGGACTTCATTTGTCGGAACAATTGAGATAATGCCAAATTTTGCTTTTCTTATTCCTGATAATAAAAATATGCCCTTCGATCTTTTCATTCCTACATCAAAACTAAATGGTGCTAAACAGGGACAGAAGGCAGTAGCTAAAGTGGTTGACTGGGATCCAAAATCAAAAAACCCCGTAGCAGAGATAATCAATGTACTTGGTTATCCTGGTCTGCATGAAACGGAAATTCATGCAATTCTTGCCGAATTTGAACTTCCGTATAATTTTACCGAAGAGGTTGAGGCCGATGCCGAAAAAATTAGCGGTGAGATAACCGTGAATGATATAAGGGATCGGCGTGACTTTCGTAAAATACCCACATTTACGATCGATCCTGCTGATGCGAAGGACTTTGATGATGCCCTTTCTTTTAAGCAGCTTGAAAATGGCAACTGGGAAGTTGGGGTTCATATTGCTGATGTGACTTACTATGTAAAACCCGATTCACTGGTTGAGGAGGAAGCAAAGCAAAGAGCTACATCCATCTACCTGGTCGACCGGGTAGTGCCTATGTTACCTGAGCGGCTTTCAAATCAAATCTGCTCACTTGGTCCGGATGAAGATAAACTTACATATTCAGCAGTATTTGAGTTAAATGATAAATCAGAGGTAATAGACGAGTGGTTTGGAAGGACAATAATAAATTCAGATAAAAGGTTTTCATATAGCGAAGCCCAGAAGGTAATCGATACCGGAGAAGGAGACATGAAGGAACAGGTTCTTCTGCTTCACAGGCTGGCCCAGCAACTACGGGCAAAAAGATTTGCATCAGGCGCTTTTGCTTTTGAGAAGACAGAAGTAAGATTTGATCTTGATGAAGCCGGTAAGCCGTTGGGGATTAAATTCCGTGAGATGGGAACAGCTAACCAACTCATAGAAGAATTCATGCTTCTGGCGAATAAACGCGTAGCTGAGTATGTAGGTAAAAAACTTAAGGGAAAAACTTTTGTTTACCGTATTCACGATAAACCCGATCCTGAGAAAATCAGCAATTTCAGCCATTTTATTACCCGTTTCGGATATAAACTCATTGAAGATGATAAGACATCGCTGCCAAAGGCAATGAATAAATTACTGCATTCAGTTGCCGGGAAGAAGGAGCAGAATATTATTGAAACTCTGGCCCTTAGATCGATGGCAAAAGCAATATATTCAACGGATAATATAGGTCATTACGGACTTTCATTCAAATATTATACTCATTTTACTTCTCCGATCCGCCGGTATCCCGATATGATGGTTCACAGGCTCATGACTGCTTATCTGGCCCAGGAAAACCCCGGCAGCCAGGATAAATATGAAAAGCTTTGTAATCACTCATCAAAAATGGAAAGGCTTTCAGCCGAGGCTGAAAGAGCATCTGTTAAATACAAACAGGTAGAATATATGAGCGATAAGACAGGGAAGATATTTGAAGGAGTTATCTCGGGAGTAACCGAATGGGGTATATATGTGGAGATAGTTGAAAACCAGTGTGAGGGGATGATCCATATACGTGAGCTTGCTGATGATTTTTATGAATATGATGAGGAAAACTACTGCATAAAAGGACGATCAACAGGAAAGATCTATACTCTCGGAGACAAAGTTAATATTGTGGTTGTAAAAGCTGATCTTCAGAAGAAACAACTCGATTATCGATTGGCAGATAATTAATTATCTTATATTCTAAACGCTTCTCCTTCTCTTTTTACCTCATCCCCCTTGGGGCTGTTGAAAAAATCCTTTTTAACCGCAGAGTACGCAAAGTAGGCGCAAAGAGCGCAAAGTTAAAACACTGTCATTATGTTCTTTGCGACCTTTGCTTAAAACCTTTGCGACCTTTGCGGTTAATGGATTTCAACTTTTTCAACACCCCCTAACCAAAAACCATAATTGTTCGAACTTTGGGTAGGGGTTGGGGAGAGGCATTTTATCAAAGAGGCTGACAATGGGTCATATTTTATTCCTGTCATTCTCAATAACCTTCAGCAATTCAGCCACTGCATCTTTCTCCGGTACATTTTTGAGAACTGGAACCGTTCCTCTGTATATATGAACCTTCCCGGGAGCTGAACCAACATATCCATAGTCAGCCCCTGCCATTTCACCCGGGCCATTCACAATACACCCCATAACAGCTATTTTCAACCCTTTAAGATGACCAGTTGCTTCTTTTACTTTTTTGACAGCATCCTGGAGATTGAATTTTGTTCTTCCGCATGTGGGGCACGAAAGGTACATTGTACGTGTGATACGTGTTTCGGTGCATTGCAGGATGGAAAATGAAAGAGCAGTATTCTCTTTTAAGCCAGTACTTCTGGTATTGGAAATTGAAATACCCGAGATTCTTTTATCCAGGAGATATCGACCTAATAATGAGGAGGCTTTGATTTGAAGAACTTCAAGATTGGTTTCTGTGAATACAGGATTTAGAACTATATTATAATCAAGGTTTTTCTCTTCAAGGGAATTGAGAAAATAATCAGCTGCATATCTTTCCCTGTCGGGATTATATGAGAATATTACCAGGGTGGTTGCCGGATCGGGATTTTTAAAATATTCTATATTAACGTCAGGATTCATCAGAAAAACGTTCAGTTTCTCAGATTTTATATTGCTTTCATGAAATGTATCGGAGGAAAAAAGCGGGAATAGTCTTTCGTGTTTCCTGTTTTCAGACCAAACCCTGTACGGGAGTATAAAAGAGATATTACCAGGAATCTCTGAAGGACAATCATTAATCATTAGCAGATCGGCTGAACCATCCGTTTTATTTAACACGCCTGTCAGTTGATCTACATTGTACCCTGCATTAATATATCCTTCATTATCCATATCATGGAGTGAGGTAAGATCAGATACTACCAGGGGTCCAATTATTTTTCTGAAAATTGCAGGTTTGACAGATGGTGTTTTAAAGACTAAGGGTTTCCCGGGAGCATTATCAGATATTCCTCTTGGAAAATAAGCAGCAAGTTTAGCTGCAACAGGAATCTCTTTTTCAGGATCCTCTGATAATGATACCCTTATTGTATCACCGATTCCTTCAGCTAACAGAGCTCCAATCCCGGCACACGATCTGACCCTCCCGTCTTCGCCTTCCCCGGCCTCTGTCACACCCAGATGAAGAGGATATGAAAGTTCTTCGCTCTGCATCATGTGAACAAGCATCCTTGTAGCTTCAATCATTATTGCCGTATCGGATGATTTCATTGAAAGTACAAGATCGTGGAAATTCTCCGATCGGAAGATCTTAATAAATTCCAGGGCTGAAAATACCATTCCTTTTGGGGTGTTTCCATAGCGGGTCATAATACGGTCGGAGAGTGAGCCGTGATTAATTCCTATACGGATCACCGTTTTATTTTCACGGCATATCTTTATAAGAGGGAGAAGTTTTGCATGGATCCTCTCCAGTTCCTCGTGGTATTCCTTTTCAGTAAATTCCTGTATTCTGAAAGATGCCCTCTTATCGGTGTAATTGCCGGGATTGATCCTCACTTTCTCGACCAGCCGGGCAGCGGTCTCTGCGGCTGCGGGATTAAAATGAATATCTGCAATAAGAGGTGTTTCAAACCCTGCTTTTCTGAGCTCTTTTTTGATCATAGCCAGGTTCTCCNCTTCCCTGATCCCCTGGGCGGTTAATCTCACATAATCAGCTCCCGCTTCAATAATCTTTATGCACTGGGCAACAGAGGCTTTTGTGTCGAGCGTATCGGTGTTCGTCATAGACTGGATCCTGATCGGGTAGTCGCCTCCGAGTGGGGTGGTGCCGATGAAAACAACGGAGGATTTATATGGATTTAATAACTTATCAGTTGTCATCGTCCAATTTTTAGATTCCCCTCCTGGGAGGGGTAAGGGGTGGGTTTATTCTTTTTTATCCAGTCCTCAATCACCCTTAATACATTTGTCATATCCTTTTTAACCTGGATATCATCAAATCTTAAAAATCTTACTCCGGCTTTTTCAAGAATACTCTGTCTTCCATCATCATACTCATATCTAAAGGTATGTGATTTCCCATCTATTTCTATAGCCAGAGATAATTCCTTGCAATAAAAATCAACTATAAAATTACCAATAGGTCGCTGTCTGTCAAAATCATAGCCTAATACTTTTTTTTGTTTCAATTCATTCCATAACAGAACTTCAGAGAGCGTCATGTTTCTTCTTAATTCTTTTGCAAGCTCTTTAAGTTCAGGATTATAAGGTATTATTTTTCTTCTATTTGACATCTTCAGTTTAATTCAGAACCCACCCCTAGCCCCTCCAAGGAGGGGAACCCTAGCCTCACTCTCTCTCCCACNCAGCACCTTCTTTACCATCCTTCAGAACTATTCCGGCATTTTTAAGATCCATACGAATTTTATCAGATGTAGACCAGTCTTTGTTGTTTTTTGCTGCCTGTCTCAAGTCAATAATTATATTCATCAGCTCTCNGGTCACCTTTTCATCTCCCTTAACTGCCGCTTCGTCCTTCAATCCAAGTATCTCAAAAACGAACTTATTATAAAGCTCTTTCAGCGATTCAAGTCCTGGACCATCGATTTTCTCATTCCCATCCGCTACTGAATTGATAAATCTCACACCTTCGAAAAGATGAGACAATAAGACAGGGCTATTCAGATCATCATCGAGTGCCTCATAGCACTTTTTCTTCAGTTCGATAACATTATAGCTTGAATTATCTGAGGGTTTGATTTTGTTAAGTGAGTCGATAGCTTTCATCAGCTTCTGAAATCCCTTTTCAGCAGCCTGCAGTGCTTCATTTGAGAAGTCAATAGTGCTGCGGTAATGGGCCTGGAGGATGAAAAACCTGATGGTCATCGGAGAATAGGGTTGTGCAAGCATTGGATGATCACCGCTGAAAAGCTGATCGAGAGTAATGAAGTTTCCCAGGGAACGGGCCATCTTCTGACCGTTAATGGTGATCATATTATTATGCATCCAGTAATGAACNGTCTCTTTCCCGAGAGCAGCTGTTGACTGCGCAATCTCACACTCATGATGCGGGAACAGCAGATCCATTCCTCCTCCGTGAATATCAAACTCTTCACCAAGATATTTTATGCTCATCGCGGAACACTCGAGATGCCATCCGGGAAACCCGTTGCTCCACGGGGAAGGCCATCTCATAAGGTGTTCCGGACTGGCTTTTTTCCACAGAGCAAAATCAAACGAATTACGTTTTTCTTCTTTGCCTTCAGTATCGCGTGTATTGCTGATGAGCTCGTCTAAAATCCTGCCAGACAATTTCCCATATTTGTATTTTTCATTGTATTTCAATATATCGAAATANACCGAACCATTTGATTCGTAAGCATAACCGTTTTTGATCAGAATCTTTATGAACTCAATTTGTTCGATTATATGTCCGGTTGCCCTTGGTTCAATTGAAGGTGACAGGGTGTTAAGCTGATCCATGTTTTTATGGAACAGGTTTACATATTTCTGTACCACCTCCATTGGTTCGAGCTGTTCCTGGCGGGCTTTCTTTTCAATACGATCTTCTCCTTCCCCGAGTGTTTCATTTTCAAGATGTCCAACATCGGTAATATTCCTTACATACCTTACCTTGTATCCGATATGAGTAAGATAACGAAACAGCAGATCGAAGGTAACCGCCGGGCGGGCATGGCCGAGATGGGTATCACTGTATACGGTTGGTCCGCAAACATATATACCAACGAATGGCGGATGAATTGGTACAAAAAGTTCTTTCTTCTTCGAAAGGCTGTTATAGATGAAAAAATTGTTTTGCATTATGTTGTTGTTTTGTAGGACAAAAGTAAGGTAAATTTTCTTGAAATCAACTTCCTGATCCTCTCGCTTTTTGCCCCCCTGCTCCCGCCTAAGCGGGATTAATTCGGTCTCTTTTCGCTTTAGCCGTCCAGCCTTACTTTTATACCCTAGGACTTCAGTCTTCTGCCGGTTTTTTACCCCCAAACCTCCCAAGGGGGGCTTTAAAAAGTGTTCGTATTTCTGGAAAAGATTGGGAGATTTCGAGGAGCTTGTGACAAAGCAATCTCCGGATTCCAGTCCGATTTTGGACAATATTAGCCCCCCCTTGGGGGGGATGGGGGGGTAACCTGGGGAAGAGAAGCAATTAAGATCAGGAAGACATTTAACCCCCCTTTAGGGGGACAGGGAGCAAAACATGGGAGTTGAAGACAGAAGTATGATTAATATTACAGAATTAATCCCGCTTAGGCGGGAGCAGGGGGGCGGAAAGCAGATATTTGAAACATTTTTTTTGTATTTCCAAAAATCCTTTTTACCTTTGACCCCACAAATCAAATATTCCTTCCTATAGGGTGTTTGGTTTTTATTAAGAAGGGTGAAGAGATTAGGCTCTGTGAAACCCTGGCAACCAATCCTGTAATTCAGGAGAACGGTGCCAAAACCTAATCCCGGAAAGCCGGGAGATGATAAAAATTTAACACGAAAACAATGAATTCGATTCATCTGACACACAACAATTTTATTATGCCGCTCATGCCTATGTGCATGTGCCGGTAAACAATTTGATTTGAAATCAATCATATTCTGAGTTAATTGCCGGAAATCCCTGAGAGATAACTATATCTGTCTGTCCGGTATTTGTAAAATTTAAAATTTTAAGAAAATGAAAAATGAAAAAATAAAATTCGAAACTCTCCAGGTACATGCCGGACATCAACCCGACAAAGAAACATTATCGAGAGCTGTTCCACTTTATCAGACATCATCATATGTTTTCAAAAATGCAAAACATGCTGCGGATCTATTTGACCTTGCAGAATGGGGAAATATCTATACACGTATAAATAATCCTACAACTGAAGTATTTGAAAAGAGAGTTGCAGCCCTTGAAGGCGGGGTCGCTTCCCTGGCTGTTTCGTCGGGACATGCGGCACAATTCATAGCGCTTACAACTATTTTGAAACACGGAGAGAATTTCATTACTTCTCCATTTCTATACGGAGGAAGTCACAACCAGTTTAAAGTCACGTTTGCCAACTTCGGAATTGAAGCACGATTTGCAAATGATCTTAATCCTGCCTCTTTCGAGAAACTCATTGATGGCAAAACAAAAGCTATATATGTTGAAACAATAGGCAATCCGGGCTTCGAGATACCTGATTTCGATGCTTTTTCAAAGCTTGCCATTAAACATGGTCTTCCGCTTGTTGTCGACAATACATTCGGAGCATGCGGTTACCTGTGCCGTCCAATTGAACATGGAGCAAATATTGTTGTGGAATCGGCAACAAAGTGGATAGGAGGACATGGAACAAGTATCGGTGGCGTGATAACCGATGCTGCCAATTTTAACTGGAGTAATGGAAATTTCCCGGTTTTTACCGAACCAGCTGAAGGCTATCACGGTAAAATCTTTGGTCAGATCTTCTCCCAGACATCACCTGCCGGAAACATTGCCTTCATTGTTAAAGCACGTGTCGAAGGGTTGAGGGATCTTGGTCCTGCAATAAGTCCTTTCAATTCTTTCCTTCTCTTGCAGGGACTCGAGACTCTTTCGCTGAGGATGGAACGTCATATTCAGAATACACTGGCACTGGCAAAATGGCTCGAGTCATATCCGGGTGTTGAGAAAGTGAATTATCCTGGTCTGCCGGCAAGTCCATATCATAGCCTGGCAAAAAAATATCTTCCACGGGGAGCAGGAGGTGTTCTTAGTTTTATCCTGAAAGCAAAGAAATCGCAGGTAGTAAAACTTGTTGAGCATTTTGAGCTGGTGAGTCATCTTGCAAATGTAGGCGACGCTAAAACGCTTATTATACAACCATCGGCAACAACTCATTCCCAGTTATCTGCTGAAGAACAGCTTGCAGTAGGTATTGATCCGGGTTTGTTCAGGGTATCTGTCGGGATAGAGCATATCGACGATATTATCAACGACTTCGAACAGGCATTCAAACAAGTACTATAATTGATACATAAAAAAATATTCTCTTGTTTAATATTATACCCCCTTCCCTCCCGATAGCTATCGGGACTTCCCCCACGGGGGAAGGAGTAAGCAAAATCCTTTCCCCCTTGGGGGAAATAAGAAAGGGGGTAAAAAAATGCAAAAAAAGTACTCGTTTTGAGAGAAATTTATAAATGAAAGTAAGAAAATATTAGAACACTTAAGAAATGACACAGGAAAAACTAAGAATCGGACTATTCGGCTACGGGTGTGTTGGCCAGGGATTACATGATGTCCTCAACAGCAGTAAAGGATTCAAAGCCGATATTGTAAAGATCTGTGTTAAGGACCGTAACAAAAAGAGAAGGATCGCGATGACCAATTTCACCTTCGATAAGGATGATATCCTGAAAGACTCTTCTATCAACCTTGTTGTGGAATTGATTGACGATGCTGATGAGGCATTCAGCATTGTTACAACTGCAATGAGAAGCGGAAAGAATGTTGTGACAGCCAATAAAATGATGGTGGCAAAACATTTCAGTGAGCTTGTTAAAATGCAGAAGGAATATAATGTTTCGCTACTTTATGAAGCATCAGCAGGAGCAAGCATTCCTATAATAAGGAATCTTGAAGAATATTACGATAATGAACTGTTATATTCTTTACGCGGGATTCTTAACGGTACTACAAATTATATCCTCACGAAGATGCATAACCAGGGCCTGGCATATGCTGAAGCTTTAAGAGAAGCCCAGGAAAAAGGTTTTGCAGAGTCAGATCCAACCCTCGATGTGGAAGGATGGGACGCAAAATATAAGCTTTGCATTATTACCGGTCATGCTTACGGACTGTTCCTTGAACCTGAACAGGTATTTCATTATGGCATCAATACCATATCTGAATTTGATATCAGGTATGCTAAGGAAAAGGGTTTTAAAATCAAGCTGGTGCCTTTTGTGGGAAAGACGAACGAAAACACAATAACAAGTTTCGTTCTGCCGCGATTCATCTCATCCGATAAATACCTATATAACGTTGATAATGAATACAACGGAGTTATTACGGAAGCTGCCTTTGCTGATAAACAATTTTTCAGCGGAAAAGGAGCCGGCGGTCATGCCACAGGGAGTGCAGTACTTTCAGATATCTCTGCCAACTCATACGGTTACAGGTATGAGTACAAGAAGTTTCAGCAGGGAACTGTATCGAAATATACCCGCGACTACAAGCTTGAAATATACTTAAGATATACCAGGGAAGAGGATAAGGAATTATTCGGATTTGAAGAGGTTTCAGAATGTTTCAGCGGGAGATCTTATAAATATGTCATAGGAGTGGTTAATCTGGAAAGACTTTACAGCTTGAAGGANCAAATTCGCAACCTGGATGTTTTCATTGTGAATACGGGNAGAAAAGTTAAACAATAGTTCAGCCTTCTTGATGTTTGCCCTCTTATAGGTGATTATTTTTCATCACATCTCTATATAAGTCAATTGCAGAAAGAGATAAGAAGATCCCGATCCCGCTTCAGCGGGAGAGGGATCTCCTTCTCACAGCAGGAACTTATTAAAAAAGAGGTGAATAAGGATTAGCTTTTGGGGGTTGTGTGACAATGCAGAGGAAGAATGAGGTTAAGAAGCAAAAAAAGACAAGAAATACTAACTTTGTGAAATGAAACAAGATATTGAAGATATCATTCTACAAAAGATCCTCATCCTTGATGGGGCCATGGGTACCATGATCCAGAAGCACAAGCTTCCGGAGAATGATTATCGCGGAGTTGAATTCAGTGATCATCCAAAATCGCAGAAAGGGAACAACGATCTCCTGTCAATTACCAGGCCTGAAATAATAAAAAGTATTCACAGGAAGTACCTCGAGGCAGGAGCAGATATAATTACTACCAACACTTTTAACTCGAACAGGATCTCCATGTCGGATTACGGTATGGAGGACCTGGTTTATAAAATGAACTTCCAATCGGCGCATCTTGCTGCCGAAGCAATTACCGAATTTGAAAATTCGGGTGAACCGGAAAAGCATTTTATTGCAGGTACACTGGGGCCAACTAACCGCACGGCTTCGATGTCGTCGGATGTTAATGATCCGGGTGCCAGGGCAATATCATTTGATGAGCTTGTTTATTCCTACTCAGAGCAGGCCAGGGGTCTTATNGACGGGGGTGTTCATATTCTTATGGTTGAGACCATTTTTGATGTCCTGAACTGCAAAGCAGCTTTATTTGCTATCGATTCGGTATTTGAAGAAAAAGGAATCAGACTGCCCGTGATGGTTTCCGGTACAATTACTGATGCNAGNGGAAGAACTNTGACTGGTCAGACTCTTGAGGCATTCATGGTTTCAGTTTCGCATTTTCCCCTTTTCAGTATCGGTCTGAACTGCGCTCTTGGAGCCGAACAGCTGCGGCCATTTGTGGAAGAATTATCACTGAAATCGGGTTTCTATGTCTCAGTGCATCCCAATGCAGGCCTTCCCAACCAGTTTGGTGAATATGATCAGTCGGCGTCATATATGGCCTCAATAGCTGAAGATTTTATGAGAGAAGGATGGGTAAATATAATTGGAGGTTGTTGCGGTACCACTCCTGATCATATCAGGGAAATTGCCAGGGCCTCAAAACAGTACAAGCCAAGATTAAAGCCTGAAATAAAAAAACATACACGGTTGAGCGGCCTTGAGGTACTGACTATTACTCCTGAAACCAATTTCGTGAATATTGGCGAAAGGACCAATGTATCGGGGTCAATAAAATTTGCCAGGCTTATAAGGGAGGAAAAATATGATGAAGCACTTTCAATTGCNCGAAATCAGGTTGAAGGCGGGGCACAGGTAATTGACATCTGCATGGANGAGGCGATGCTCGATTCGGAGAAAGCTATGGTAAGGTTTGTTAACCTGATAATGGCAGAACCNGATATCTCAAAGCTACCTTTAATGATCGATTCCTCGCGATGGAACACTATTGAATCGGCATTAAAATGCATTCAGGGAAAATCAGTCGTAAATTCTATAAGTCTTAAGGAAGGGGAGAAGGTATTTCTTGACCATGCCCGTACCTTAAGAAAATACGGTGCAGCTGCAGTAGTTATGTTATTTGATGAGGCAGGTCAGGCTGATACATTTGCAAGGCGGATCAGCGTGGCTGAACGATGCTATCATCTTCTTGTTGACAGGCTGGCATTTCCGCCTGAAGATATAATATTTGATCCAAATGTTCTGGCCATTGCGACAGGCATGGAAGAACATAACAATTATGCTATAGATTTTATTAAAACAACGGAATGGATTAAACAAAACCTTCCATTTGCAAGGGTCAGCGGAGGTATAAGTAATCTTTCATTTGCATTCAGAGGTACAGATAAGGTTCGTGAAGCAATACATTCAGTCTTTCTTTTTTACGCGATTAAAGCAGGGCTTGATATGGGAATTGTAAATCCGGGTATGCTGCAGGTTTATACCGAAATACAACCCGACCTGCTGCATCTTGTTGAAGATGTTGTTCTTAACAGACGGAAGGATTCTACAGAAAGGCTTGTGAAATTTGCTGAAGGGATAAAGAATGAAGGGAAAAAAGTTGAGAAGGAAGATGCATGGCGTCAGCTTAATGTTATTGACCGCATAAAACATTCCCTGATAAGGGGAATAGATGAATTTATTGACCAGGATGTTGAGGAGGCAAGACCTCTTTTCAACCGTTCAATAGAGTTGATTGAGGGGCCATTGATGGGAGGGATGAATGAGGTCGGAGACCTTTTCGGATCAGGGAAAATGTTTCTTCCTCAGGTAGTCAAGAGTGCAAGGGTAATGAAGAAAGCTGTTTCAAAGCTTGCTCCTTATATTGAACTTGAGAGTGCAGGTGAGGAGAAAAAAAATGCAGGGAAGGTACTTTTAGCTACTGTCAAAGGCGATGTCCACGATATTGGTAAGAATATAGTGGGAGTTGTTCTGTCATGTAATAACTACGAGATAATTGATCTGGGTGTTATGGTACCTGCTGAGAAGATAATTGACACTGCTATAAAAGAGAAGGTTGATATTATAGGCCTCAGCGGTTTAATAACACCATCACTTGAAGAAATGGTTCATGTTGCCTCGGAGCTGGAAAGGAGAAAGATCACTCTTCCTCTTCTTATCGGGGGAGCAACAACTTCCGAGATCCATGCTGCAGTTAAGGTTGCCCCTGTCTATTCAAATGCGGTAATTCACGTAAAGGATGCATCCAAAGCTGCCGGGGTACTCTCGGCACTTCTTCAGAAAGACAACAGTTCTTATGTATCATCGATAAAAGCAAAGTACAGAAAGATGATGGAGGATCATAATTCGCGGCAGACCGTGAAGAATCTTCTTTCATTAAATAAGGCAAGGGGGAACAGATATATTACCGATTGGCCGACGCACAACCTTTTTGAACCTTTGAAGCCCGGAATACATGTTTTTGATGATATAGATCTTAATGTCCTGAAGGAATATATTGACTGGACTTATTTTTTCTTTGCCTGGAAAATATCGGGGAAGTACCCTTCAATTTTCAATGATCCTGTGAAAGGTGTTGAGGCAAAAAAACTGTTCGATGACGCACAGATGTATCTGAAAAAAGTTATTGATCAGAAGCTTCTCACTGCAAAAGCTGTTTTTGGACTATTCCCTGCCGCTTCTGATGGCGACGATGTCAAACTTTTTTCTGATAAAAACAAAAAGAAACTAAAATCAGTCTTCAGGTTTTTAAGGAACCAGGAGCCGAAGGATAAAGGTGTGCCAAATCTCTCTCTGTCAGATTACGTAGCACCTGAGAGTTCGGGCTTGAATGATTGGATCGGGGCTTTTGTTGTAACAGCACCAATAGATAATGTGGCGTTCGACAAATATAAGGAGGATGATTATGCTACAATAATGATCAGGATCCTGAGCGACAGGCTGGCGGAGGCTGCGGCTGAGTGGCTTCATGAAAAGATCAGAAGGGAATACTGGGGTTATGCCGCCGATGAGAATCTTTCTGTTGACGATGTGCTGAAACTGAAATACAAAGGAATCAGGCCGGCTCCGGGTTATCCNGCCTGTCCCGATCATACGGAAAAACAAGTTATCTTTGACCTCCTTGAAGCTGAAAAAGCAATCGGAGCCAGACTAACAGAGAATTTTGCCATGATACCTCCGGCATCTGTAAGCGGCTATGTTTTTTCGCATCCCGGATCGACATATTTTAATTTAGGAAAGATAGACGCTGACCAGTTGAAAGATTATGCAAAAAGAAAGAATTTTACATACGATGAAGCCGCAAAATGGCTCTCACCAAATTTATGATATCAATTTGAAATGACTGTAATAGACAAGATTAATACTGCTAAACGACCCCTTTTTACTTTTGAACTCCTTCCTCCCCTTAAAGGCCATAGCATTGAACGGACTTATGCTGCCATCGACAGACTTATGGAGTTTAATCCGGCATATATTAATTTCACTTCGCACCGGAATGAAACGATACTGAGGGAAAGGCCTGATGGCCTACTGGAGAAGAGGATAGTTCGTCTGCGTCCGGGAACATTTGCACTGGCTGCGGCTGTCAAATATAAGTACAACATACTTGTTGTTCCTCACGTACTTTGCGGAGGCTTCACCANGGAGGAGACCGAAAATGTGCTTATCGAGATGAGGTTTCTCGGCATTGACGATGTTCTTGCCTTAAGGGGCGATCCGCAGAAAGGAAGCCGGACATTTATGCCTGAAAAGAATGGTCATGCTCATACATTTGAGCTTGTGCAGCAGATTGTCGACATGAATAAGGGAAAATATCTTGAAGATAATCTTGAAAATGCCGATCCTACTAATTTTTGCATAGGGGTGGCTGGTTATCCGGAAAAGCATTTTGAAGCAGCTAACAGACAGGTGGATATGGAGAACCTGAAACGGAAGGTTGATGCCGGTGCCAGTTATATTGTAACCCAGATGTTTTTTGATAACAACAGATTCTGCCGTTTCAGGGATGAGTGCAGGAAAATAGGGATAACAGTTCCCATAATTCCGGGTATTAAACCCATATCGGCGTTGAATGATATCAAGCTGCTGCCTCAGACATTTCATATAGATCTTCCGAATGACCTCTTCTCGGCTGTTCAGAAGTGTAAAAACGACAGTGAAGCAAGAGAGGTAGGAATCGAATGGGCAACCATGCAATCGAAGGAATTACTGAAAATGGGTGCACCAGGCTTACATTATTATACACTTGGGAGATCGGATAATATCGCGAGAATAGTGAAGGCGTCATTCTGAAAATTAGCCCCCCTTTAGGGGGTCCCGATAGCTATCGGGAGGGGGGCCAATCACCCTTGCCATCTCCCTGATATGTTCCGGAGTTGTGCCGCAGCATCCTCCAATAATATTAGTTCCGGCTTTAATCAGTTCAGGTACATATGAAGCCATCATTTCGGGACTCTCCCTGAAGACTGTTTTTCCATCAATATATTGAGGAGTTCCGGCGTTTGCCTGTATTATGACAGGTATCTTATTGTCGGCGACCCTGATAGCCTTTACAATACCTGTCATNTCTTCAATGCCGTTGCCGCAGTTTGATCCTACAATATGCGCTCCGGCTTCTTTCATTGAAATCACCATCTCCGATGGAGAAACGCCCATCATTGTATAGTATTCTCCTTTCAGATCTTTTGAAAAGGTCATAGTGATGATTACGGTGCATCGGGTGCTTTCTCTGGCAGCTTTTACGGCTAAAATGGCTTCATCGAGAGCTGACATGGTCTCAACAATTATTATATCAGCGCCACCTTTTTCAAGTGCCCCTGTCTGTTCACAAAAACTATCGAATAATTCAGTTTCCGAAATGTCACCCATCATCAGCAACTTCCCTGTTGGTCCGACTGAACCTGCAACATGTATCAGGTTACCTGCAATGTCGCGGATTATTGAGGCGGCAGCCTGGTTCAGTTCTGCTGCGCGGTCACCCAGACCATATTGTGAAAGCTTAATCCTGCTGCCTCCGAAACTGTTTGTTGTTATTATTTCGGATCCGGCGTTCAGATATGCTCCGGCAATTTCAGTCAGATCTTTTCTGTGAGTTATGTTCCAGAGTTCGGGGCATTCGCCAGG
>JGI20214J51650_10001162_pt1 | contig 16641 bp, 15 predicted proteins | sample WetSurMetagenome_FD_51650 | JGI IMG/M metagenome (IMG submission 51650) | reverse complement strand
TCTATGAGGTCCAAAAACCGTTGGCTAAAGCCAACGGTAATTTAAGCTCGCATAGTTGAAGAACTTGAGGCGGACAGTATTCTGTGCTGACAACTGTTTTCATTTTGGGTGATTTTTTTTGGCAGCTTTTGACCTCCTGTATTATGATAACTATCCACACGGTACAGTGCATCTGAAGTCTTTATCTTTTATTTTATCTGTTATCGGGCAGGCAGCAGAAGAACATTTCATTCTTCCCTGAAGAATTTTTACGCCCCANGGAATGTAGCCGGCGCACATCAGCAAAGCACCGATAGAGCTTATAAACTCGATATCGGGATTGTTTAACAGCAATAGTCCGGTAATAATGCATACTGCCTGCCATTTACTGATAAATTTCTCCTTGAACAGCCCCAGTGCCTGTATAGAAGCGCCAAGTGGTAATAATGGCAACAGCCAGACCACCCAGAGCAAGCCTGCCTTGTTCAAAATCACGCTGAGGAACGGGACAAACTCCTGAAATTTAGCTTCAGGCAACGTATCGAATGCAGACAGAACCAGACATAATGCTCCTTTATCGACAGCCAGTATAAAAGCTCCGAATAAGCCTATTATACCTCCCCAGAAACCTAATCGTCTGCCTTTGCCCTGCAATACGTTCATGAAGCTGATAAGAGCTATCATTATAATGGGAACAGTAAACATTACAATTAAATGACCAATGTGGAATATGGGCTGGTTGTGAAACCTCCCAACGAGTTGTTCAACAGTACTCAGCGCCTCCAGCTTAAGGAGATGAGGGTGCATCAGAAAGCCTGTCAGAAGCATAACAGGAAATGCAATTATTGAAATTGCAAAACCATTCTTTTTAATTGTTTCTATTTTCATGATTTTCAATATAAGACATAAAATTATTTAGTATTTCTCAGTACAAAGCCTTTCCATTCAGATAGTATCATAGTGAGATCCTTGTCATAAACTGTTGTGAAGCCTTCATTTATATCAATGCATTGATAAAATCTCTTTAACTTATCGATACCGTATTTATCAATCAGGAATTTTATGAAAAGGCCTGAAATAGGGTAGGAAAGACATTGTCCATTTTTATATGGCCCCCTCCAGAATGTTGTCTTGCCGGTTATTAGATCCTCTATTTCCAGATTGTCCTGTATCAATTTGCAGTCGTTCACAATACGCTCATGATGTTCAAATAATGCAAAAGACATAGGGATTCCTTCGTTAAAAAAGGCATTTTGACTTCCGGAACTGGAATTAAAGATAAAATGAACACCTTCGTGTGTCAGTAACTCCTTATCCATTCCAACTGTATTGATCATGCTGTCAATCACAAAGCCTCCGGTTGTGCCGGGTTTCGGGTCCCCGCTGACTATATTAATCTCTGTTTGATCAGAATGAATAAAAAATCTCAGTTTCTGTGATGGTCTCTTCACTTTATAAATTCTGCAAAAATCGCTAAACGAGTATATCAGAGAGTCAATTGTAGGCTGGAACTGACTGATGGTTTTGTAGTTACATGAAAAACCTGCCTCTAAATATTCATTGGCAATTTTCCGGGAATAGTTTTCCTTTCGAATGAATGCTATATCAACCAGGCTATCCTGAATAAATTTATTCTCCTTTAAATTACCCAGATAACTCATTTTGTTGTTTTTGAGAATATAGTAATCATATAATCCCAGGAAACGTCCGGATGACATATTTCTCAAGGCCTGATATGAATTACCGATCACAGCTGAACATTGTGCCTTTTCGTTGATTATTGCTATAGCATCATCTGGATCCTGTAGTTCAATTGGTCCAAGGGTACATTTGTGGCTGGCAATTTTCACTGGCAAATCAAAAACCGACAGATCTTTTAGTTTATCCGTTAGTCCGATTATCAGGTAATGGCAACTATCATCCAATTCTTTGACTTCGTCAATATTTACCGTATTGATTCTGGAGTTCTGATTTAAAAACCATTGTGAGAGCTGATTAATCAGTTCTTTATTGGCTACGGTATCAAAACCATCGGATAGGACAATTTTAAATTGACTGCTCTGCCCGAATTTGTTTAACCGAATCATATTATAATCGGGTTGAGCAAGTGTATGCAGGTCAATTTTACATTCCTGTGCCCAAAGCAGTCCGGAAATAAGAATCAATATAGAAGTAAATATTATTTTCATTTTAATTTCAGTATATGAAGCCTGCCATATTTTTTATTTACTGCTATAACATACTGTTATTGGCACTCCGCCTTTTTTATGTCCTTTGCCTACATAGGCGTGTGCTTCTGCAATTTTTTCCAGAGGATAGACTCTGTCGATAACCGGCTTAATATTTCCTGCTTCAACCAGTTTTTTAATCAACTCAAGCCGCCTGGAATCCAACATCAGATTAGCATCATCAATAGATGCATGTTTTCCTCCCGGAACAATAGCTTTTTTACACGCCTCTTTCAATTTTGAAGTTTTATTTTTACCAACAGCATCAAGGATAAAATCGTATTTCTCTCCCGGGTTTAAAGAAGTCTGTCTTGTGTAATCAATTACTTTGTCCGCCCCCAGCGATTTGACCAGTTCTAAGTTTGCAGAGCTGCAAACTGCAGTTATTTCAGCTCCAAGGAACCTGGCGAGTTGTACTGCAATTGTCCCTGTAGTTCCTGATGCACCATAGATAAGCACTTTTTGTCCGGGTTGGATATTTCCCCTTTCCATAAACTGAAATGCTAATAGTCCACCATAAGCAGCCATAGTGGCTTCTTCATAAGTCAGGTTTTCTGGTTTTATTGCCAGACAACCATATGTTGAATCTGTTTCCTTCATGCATTTATATTCAGCATAAGCTCCAAGTCCGAACCCGGTAAGTCCAAAAACCTGGTCTCCTGTTTTAAATTTTTTTATGTTCCTGCCAGTCGATTCTATTTCTCCTGCAAGTACAAGTCCTTGTATGGGTTTTCTGGGCTTAGTCAACCCCATCATCAGGCGCATTGGGATCCATATATGGAGGGGAACCTGAGAACCCCTGATGTATATATCGCTTGCAGTCACTGAAGTTGCATAGATCTTAATGAGCACTTCATTATCCTTTGGGACAGGTTTTTCTACTTCTCTTATTTGAAGAACTTCAGGTGGTCCGTATTTTGTACAAACAATTGCTTTCATTTTATTTGATTTATTATAAAGCATTTAATATAAAATATACCTCAGACTCTTTATCATGTAAACCGACCATTTGATTAATGTAATCAATATTTTGTGCATTACTTTTAACATGATTATTAACAACATGATAGTTTGCATTTAAGGTTTAATTTTTTCCTTTAATATAAATTGAGACGATGACTTAGAAGTAAATCCGGTACATCAGGTTTGGGAAAAATCCAAACTGGGTGATATAGCCTACTTTTCCGGGTTTATTTACATCATAATATTCAGCCAATCTGCACTTGCTGTCGGTGAGGTTCATCAGGTCGAGGAAAATTTCGTGTGTAGCTTTGGGTTTGTTGAACTTATAGCTAACCGAGAGATTCAAAATAAAGAAATTGTCAAGTTTATTGCTAAAAGCTTTGCTATAGTCGAAGTACCTGTCATTTTCGGGATCAACAGCAACATTGCCCTGGGCATCCCTTAACAGTGGAATATACCTTTCGCCGCCCTGCAGAAAAGCTTTTGTATTCAGTGCCAGTGTCTGGTTTTGTTTTGCACCAAGGTTTTTAAACTCTTTTCCAAATAGAATATTCACAATATAGTTGTTGTTATACCTGGTATTTCGCCATACGCCTTCAAGTGTTTTATATTTTGAATCGTATAATGATCCATTAACCAGGAAGTAAAAATTCCTGTCAAAGAATCTTTCGAGGGAAACTTCCACGCCATAGTTTTTACCCTTGCCTTTATTGACCAGTGCAACATATCTATAATCGATACCTTCGTTAATGGTAGCATAGTTGCTGTTGTTACTGTTTTCGACCGGTAAGTTGTACAGATATTGGTAGTATGCCTCAATTTTTCCTATCAGGTTTTCAGAAAAGCGTTTTTCATAGCCCAGCACATAGTGATGTGCCTTTAACAATCCAAGGTTTTTGTTGGGTTCGAGGATGGAGCCATCATCCTGCTGGATTTTGGTGAAATAGTTATGGACACTTTCGGTGGTGCTGTGCATTCCGTATCCAAGATGCACAGAATTGGTATTATCAATTTTCCAGTTTACACTTAATCTTGGCTCAAAGGTGCTTATATTCCTGCTTAAGATATTCATATTATGCAAACCGGCTACCATGCTAATATTCTCATTAAAACTATGTTTCCAGCTAATGAAATTACTTATTGAACTTAAGTTGTTTTTAAATTCATTTACGTTAACCAGCGAACCTTCCTTATTACTATAGAGGTTTTGATTGTAATTGAAATTATATAAGGTGTATTTTGTACCTATCTGAATTTTGTTTTTATTATTGATCTTATTATTATAAGAAATCGATCCTCTGAATGCTGAATTTATAATTCTGTTATGGACTGTATGCATTCTGGGAGAAATGGAATCTCGCAAAGACTCGCCTGTATTGTTGTAAGTTCTTATGGTATCTGTCTCAAAGACATCGTCATCAGCGCCGGTTCCTGAAAAATTCAGAATTGTTTTAATAAAGCTTTTTTCATTAAGCGACAAAACGTGGTTCATTCCGAAATTAGCCAGGTAATTTGATTTAGTAAAGTCTTTGCTGATAAGAGCACTGGATGTTGTTCTTCCGGGTGTAGACAGGTCCTTTGGTCCCATATTATCCATTGAAAAACCGCTCAGGCCTCCTAGACCGTAGAACGAAAAAGTACCTGAATTTTTTGTGGGCAGAACTACTTTGAAGGTTGCATCCTGATAATTTACACCTCCCGGTACATCTACCAGCCCAAGTTTTTTAATCAGTGTTATTGTTGAATACCTGTAATTAAACAGATATGAGCCTCCATAGCCTTTTTTAAAGGGGCCTTCGAGGGTAAGTTCTGTACCCATCAGACCAATTCCTCCGGTGGCTTCAAACTTTTCATTATTTCCCGGACGCAGTTTTACATCGTAAACACATGAAAGTACGTCACCATATTCTGACGAAAATGCTCCTGTATAAAAATCAGAAGTCGCTAATAAGTTATTGTTCAGAGCTGTAAGTGCTCCAAAGGAAGAATTTTGATCATCCAGATGGTATGGACTTGAAATTTCTGCCCCATCCAATCGCCATTGCATATATTTAGGAGAGTTTCCCCGCACTATGATATCGCTGCTTGCATCAGATGTACGGACTCCTGCATAACTGGATACTACGCGGGCCGGATCGTCCATGCCTCCGGTAAAACGTTTTGTTTCTTCAAGTGTAATTGAATGAAGACTTAGTTGTGACATTTCGTTTATAGCTTCACCTTTTTTCCTGTAAGCCTTAACAACCGCCTCATCCATTTTTATTACAGATTCCTGCATGGACAGATCTAATACTACCTCTTTGCCNGAGTTTACAACGATATCTGAAATGGTCTTCGGGTCGTAGCCTACGTAAGATAATTTNAATGCTATTCTGCCTAAGGGGATTTTTTCAAATCTGAAAACACCGTTCACATCTGTAGATGTTCCTATTAAAGGATTAGTCCCTGGTATTACCAATGTGGCACCTATAAGTGGCAATTTACTATCCACATCAACAATGGTACCCCTGACTGTTTGAGTGAGTTTCTGACTGTAGGAGAGTGTGGAAAACACTGCAATCATTAATGTTGTTGAAATAAATTTTTTCATTGTGTAAATTATTTTTAATCATTATAAAATTCTGTCTGTTAATGAATACTGTACACAAAGAAAATAATGCGCAATGCCTGATCAAAGGGAAATATGATCAGTGGTCAGATAAGATGATGAGTGGTATTTTTTGGGAATAAATGAGCAAAAAACTAGTTCAGTGACTTTAGCCTTTTGGCATATCTACGGCTGACTTCAAGAGGTTCCGGTTTATTATTTAAAAAACTATTTGCCCGGTGTTCGGATATTTATCAATAGTTTTATTGAGCTTATTTTATAAATGCGGAAGCATATTTACTTACAGCAAAATAGTACTATCCGAATACTCATAGCTCTTATTATAGCTTTTCTGGTTGTTTTCTATCTTTATTACCTCTTCAATTGCTTGTCTTAACCGTTGCTGGTTTATAGGTTTTGACAGGTAGTTAGCGTGATTCAACTTAAAAGTGTCTATAATATTTTCATCATATGCTGTCACAAAAATTACTTTTATGGAGTTGTCTATTAATTCCAGTAAATCAAAACCCGTTTCTCCGCGCAACTGAATATCAAGAAAAATCAATTGTGGATTTTTTAAGTTGATTAGTTCAAGCGCGTTTTTACATGAATTGGCTTCTCCTACTATTTCTATTTCAGGAAAAGGTTCCAATAATCTTCTCAGACAGACCCTGGCAAGCCTTTCTTCATCAACTATAATTGCCTTTAAATTTTTCATCGGGAATAAATATTGATAAACTTCATTTGCCTGCATTCAAATAGTAATGATGATATATCGACAGCAAACACTGCAATATTTAGTATTGAGTGCAACTTGTCAGGAAGGGAAATTCTACAAATGATATTAGGATGATGTTTAGGCATATTGAATGTTTTAAACTGTTTAAAACATCATTTGCAATATATATGCCATAAATCTATGTGCTTAATATACAACAATATAAATAATTATTGTATTCCAAAGTGTACATAAATTTTACAACAAAGTGTAAAACGATCATACTTACTTTTATGTATCCGGTTTAAAGACCCGGAAGTGTTAGTTGATTTATTGAGTCCTTTGATTATCAGCCATACAACAAGGCCATTTCAGTCAGTCCTGATGGACTTTAGTTTAATGACTTCAGATTTCTGGCATATCTGCGGCTGACTTCAATAGGTTCCGATATGTTTTTAAGATAAGCTTTTTGCTGAGAATTTGATTTCTTTTCAATACGGTCAACATGTTCAATATTAACAATACTTGAACGGTGTATTCTTATAAAATTATTATCAGGAAGCTCCTCCTGCCATTGCTTCAGTGTTTTCAAAACCAGACAGTGCTTTCCCTCAGTAGTGACTATTTTCGAATAATTGCCTACGGGTTCAATAAATGTGATTGAACTGATCTTGATGAAACGGGAAGCATAATTATTCAGGCGTACATAAATACTGTCAGAATATTCATAACTCCTGGAAATGCTTTTCTGTACTTTTTCTTTTGTTATCACTCTTTCTATTGCCAGTTTCAGCCTATCCGGATTTACAGGTTTTAAAAGGTAGTCAATAGCATTCACCTCAAAAGCACGAATGGCAAACTCATCATAAGCAGTAACAAAAATTATTTTTATTGAATTATCAATCATTTCCAGTAAGTCAAATCCGGTTTCCCCGCTTAGCTGAATATCGAGAAAGATCAGCTGAGGGTTAAACATATTTATCATATCAATGGCACCCTGACAGGAACTTGCTTCTCCGACAATTTCTATTTCGGCGTGCGGTTCAAGTAATTTCCTCAAATTTACCCTTGCCAGCCTCTCATCGTCTACAATAATGGCTTTTAGGTTTGTCATCTGGTATTTATATTAGTAATTTCAATAGTGGCTATAACAAATCCATTCTCCTCTTTGAGAGTAAAGGAATAATTGTCATTATAATATAAAGCGAGCCTGTATTTTAAGTTTTCAATGCCGTTTCCTGTTCCATCAATATTTTTTTCACCATTTGCGGGGGCAGTCACTAATTTTCCTGTATTAGAGACCCTGATTATTAGTGACCTGGCTAACAGCCTTACTGAAAGATTTATAATCAGTTTTTGTTTCTCGGTCTTTGTTCCGTATTTTATTGAGTTTTCAACAAGAAGATGAATCAGAAAAGTTGGTATAAGTATCTGTTTTACAGATTCATCAACGTGTATCTCATATTGAAAATCTTCTTCAAATCTCGTCTTCTGAATTTCGAGATATTTGAGTATTGAATCAATCTCTTTCTCTATTGAAACGGTCTGTTGTTGCTTGCTCAGGGTATAACGGTAATACTCCGACATATCTATAACAAGCTTCTTTGCCTTTTCAGTATTTTCATCAATTAAGGTGTAAATTGAATTCAATACATTAAACAGGAAATGAGGATTAATCTGGTAACGCAGCATTTTAAGCTGTACATCTTTGGCAAGATTCTCAGCCCTGTGAGCAGTTTCCCTTTGTTTCCCTGACTGCTCTATTAAATAGGTCACATAATATGCCGAACTTAAAAACAGAATAATGAGACTGGCTCCGGGAGAATATTTTGTCAGGAGCCCAAAGCTCATTGGCAGAACATACTTTGGCCAAAAAATATCTTCGAGCCAGGTACCAAGATAAAGGAATAAAACCGGTCCCAAAATGGCATACGAAGCGATAATGAAATAAAGGAGAAACCTGTTCTTCTTTTTCAATGCCCATCGGTAACTGAAAATCAGCATGAAAATAATCAGGATGAAACATATAAACTGAAAAAGGTGTTCAACAACTACAACTTTTGTTTTTTCAGGAGTTGAAGAGGGTGCCCATGCAAGCCAGTCAAGTACTCTGACAATAATTACAAATGTCAGAACGCCCAGCATATTGAAGAAATATTTGTGTTTATTATAATATTCTTTTAACATTTTTTGAGTGTTGATCAGGGTTGATTTTCTAATGAATCTGTTTAAAGGTTGTTAACCCGGGTTTCAATAACTGCCTGTATTTTCCAGGTAGTTATGTAAAGATATTTCAAATATTTGATGTAATAAATTTTATTTTTAATTCCTAAACTCACCCCAATGAGCCCCTCTCTGATTCTACCTCCTGCTCCCTAAAGGGGGTTCAGGTTCTTTACTGGATCATAGCCCCCTTTAGGGGGTTTGGGGTAAAAAATGTAGAGAGGGGCAGGGGTGAGTTTTTTAATAAAGCCATGTTTCTGTGTTAAATTACTACCTAAAACTTGAGCGTATGAGACTCTGCTGATTGTCGGGGCAAGGCTGCCCGTAACAGAAACATGGCTAATATTAATATTCTCTCAGAATTTATCCCAGAATAGTTTGGTCAATGGAGTATCACCTCCGATTTTAGCAGCTGCCGCAGTGTAATTCGCGTTATTCAGTGTCTGTTCGGAAACAGCGTAAGTGTAGCGGACAGGCACTTTGTCAATACCTTCAACATGAAGTGCCGGCGCAGTTAATCCAGGGTAATCCAGTCTCCTGAAGCTTGTCCAGGCAGTCATCCCGCGCTCAAAATAGGCCAGCCATGCCTGGGTGCCGATTTTTTGTCTGTAAGTTCCTGCAGCCGTGGAATAAGCAACTGTCGGTTGTGCCAGATATGCTGATGCTTCTGCTGGCGTTCCTCCCCAGTATGTTATAGAAGCGGTGATTGCGTTGTTGTAGTGTGTCTCATCAGTACCGCCAACATCAAATCCTCTTGCTGCTGCTTCTGCGAGCAGGAACTCAGTCTCAGTGTAGTCCATCAGTACAACTTCTCTGGTAGAAGTCAGTAAAGCGGGATTTACATGCGAAAATGCATCATATGAATTCGGGCTTCCCTGTTTGCCGCCTTTGTATGCACCATCAACAGTTGATGCGTAAAACTTCAGTCTTGGATCAGTGACTGTAACAGTTAATATAGGTCCCGCTGGAGTCGTTGGCTGCATGGCATCGATCAGATTACTGGTAATAATAAAGTCGGAGCGGCCACTGACAACCAGTTCAGTATAAACAGGATTCTGGTTTGGAGAAGCTGACAGATATGTCAGTGCGGCTTTGTCACCCGCAGTGAATACTTTTGGAGCAGCGCTTTCTATAACAGACTTGGCATACACCGGATCAAGATCGGCAAGCATAATACCCATTCTTAGTTTCAGTGAGTTGCCGAACTTTATCCATTTTGCGGTACCAGCGGCTGTTCCTCCATATATATTGTCATATCCTGACGACATACCTGCTGTAGAAGGGTCCATGTTAGCAAGGGCAGCATCCAAACGGGTAATAAGATCCTTGTAGATTGTAAGTCCGTCATCATATGCCGGAGTAGGGTTCTTGTAATCCAACGCTTTAGAATAAGGCATATCGCCATAGGTCTCAACAATGTTGCTCCAGGCATAAACCGACATAATTTCAATTATTCCCAGCTGATTATCTTTTTGTGCCTGAGAAATTGTTGTACCAGGGATTATTGTCAGTGCAGAAATGAGCCTTGCTGCATCTTTGTAGTTTGCCAGAACAATGCGGTACAGTAAATTCTGATGGGTTGCAGGAACAGGACGTGTAACCATATCATAGCGGCTTTCATCGGGATATGTGGTTTCTGCCCAATGCTGAACCCAGAGCATCGTATTATTCTGGTTCACATTCGGGGTGAACATCTGATTTACGAGAGCCCGGGTAGCTCCGTTATACAACGATTCACCGGGAACTACTGTAAAGTCCTTTTTGTTTACATTAAGATCTTCCAGCTTACTGCAAGCAGTAATTAACATGAAGACCGATAGAAGTATGAATAGTTTTTTCATCTGGTTCATCATTAGAAATTAATTTTAACGTTAAAGCTGAAATCGCGAGTACTTGGAAGTGAGCCTATTGAATAGCCCTGAACGTTCCCGGCCGACAGGCCTGATTCCGGATCAGCATATGGTAAATTCTTATGCAGGATCCAAAGGTTTGAACCAACAAATCCTACTGAAGCGCCTTTTATAAAACAATTTTTCAAGAGGGAGGAAGGTAGTGAATATGAAAGGCTCACCTCTCTGAGCTTTACATAGCTTGCATCATAAACAAAAGCTTTGTTAGGTTCAACAGCATAGCCCCAGCCATCTGAATTTGATGCATCAACACGGGTTGTATTTGGAGTACTGCTGGTAATGTTGCCATCTGCATCCCTTACAACATTGACACCTTTAATAATATATCCCCCGCTTGTTGCATCGTTCGTGAGAGGATCTCTTACAGGATTTCCCAGATCATTTTTAATGACTGTCTCGGGATATAATCCGCTCGACATTCCATAATACATATCGAGTGAAAAGATATCGCCACCATGCTGAATGTCAACCAGAAAACTCAGCGAAAGGTTTTTATAAGTAATTGTATTGCTGATACCACCATTCCAGTCGGGATTCATATTGCCTATGTTTTCAGAGGCTGTCTTTGACTTAACGGGCAGTCCAGTGGCAGCACTGATAATCTTATTTCCGTTGCCATCATAAGTATAATCGGTTCCTTTCAGAACGCCATAAGGCTGGCCAATTGTAGCGTTCAGGGTTACGTTACCCTGAAAGCTTCCCAACAAAAGATTGGAAATGCCCGGGTAAAGTGAAAGAACCTTGCTTCTGTTCATTCCCCAGTTAACAGCTATATCCCATTTCAATGCACCTATTTGAACTGGTGTTGCTTTCAGCATGAGCTCAATACCTTTGTTTTCAATTTCACCAGAGTTGACCATAAGATATTGATAACCTGAAATCTGACTTACTGGCACCGGCATAATCTGGTCGAGTGAATTTGTCTTATAAACGGCTAAGTCAAAACCGAGTCTGTTTTTGAAGAAAGAAGCTTCCAGCCCTGCTTCCAGGCTTTTTGTACTCTCGTTTTTCAGATTCGGATTCTTCTTTGTTGTTGGAAGCTGGTTATTTGCGCCATTCATCGGAGTGTTAACAACGTATGTATCAATTAACTGGTCGAATCCGGCAAGATTACCAACCTGTGCATAATTCAGGCGGAGTTTACCGAATGATAACCAGTCTCGCTTTAATAGTTCAGAAAAAATGAAAGCAGTTGTCACCGATGGATAAAAGTATTTATTATGTGAGACGGGCAAGGTAGATGCATAATCCTGACGAGCCGTAGCATCTAAATAAAGAAAATTCCTGTAACCCAATGATAAACTTGCAAACTGGCTTCTTACGCCGATTTTTGATATTGTTTCAACAGGGTAGGGAAGTGGGCTCAGACTGTTTTGAATTGAATAGATACCCGGAACGAATAACCCACCATTTGTTGAGTTTGTGAAGTTGGAGCTGTTAGTTCTTCTTTCGTTCGCACCGATAAATCCATTTAAGTTTAAGGATTCTGTTAGTTTCTTTTTAAAATTCAGCATAATGTCAAAGTTATATTCACTGAAGGAATTGTCCCTTCGTAAATAGCCTGATTTCTGATTAGTTCTGCTTATGCCGAAGGTTGTTGCCACACTGCCGACGGCTCTTCTTTCTTCCTGAAATTCAGAATACACATCAGCTGCAACCCGTCCGAAAATATCGAGCCAGTCGAAAATCTTATAAGTTAAGGCCATATTTCCTATTGTGCGGATCCTTGTATCATTCTCATAATTCTGATACCTCTGCCAGTATGGATTGTCGGTGTAAATCGGATAGTTGAGCGATGAATTGTAATTCCAGGTCAGATTCCGGTGAGTTAAATTATAGGCTGTTTCCTGGTCTTTGTAATCGAGGTTGGTTTCTGCCCATTGACGCATATTCGTTAAAATATTATCATTATAACCGGTCAAATTACGGCCTGTTGCTTTTTGCTTTATAAAGTTAGCAGAGGCTGTTGCGGTTAGTCTCTTTGAAACATTCCAGCTGCCATTAACAAGAAAATTATCCTTATTAAGTTTGCTGTTAGGCATCAGTCCGGTAGTGTTGTAATTATTATAAGACATTCTTAATGAGCCATTAACATAGCTTTTGTCAATTGCAACTGAATTTGAGCAGGTAACAGGTGTTTCAAAGAAAGTGATAGGACCATTTTTTGCAGGAAGCCATGGTTTTGACTGTTTGTACCATGGTGATTCAGGATCAACGGAATACCATCCCCATACCGGATGCCCGTCAAACTTCGCACCATAAGAAGCATCCTGTTCGGTTGAGACCCAATCAACAAGAGGATCATTCACCGGGTCAGAGGTAGTTTTTTTACCTGATGTGGTTCTGGCTTCGAACCAGGCATCACCATCGGGTCCGTAATACTTGCCGTACCCTGCGCCATACTGATCCTGATAAGTAGGGAAGGTTGATTTATCAATCGAACTAATGGTAACATTTGAGTTTATAGTTACTCCGATGCCTTCCTTACCTTCTTTTCCTTTTTTAGTTGTGATCATGATTACGCCGCCTGAAGCACGGGAACCATAAAGTGCAGTTGCGGAGGAACCTTTTAGAACGTTTACCGATTCAATATCCTCAGGGTTAATATCACTGGCCGCATTACCATAATCGTAACCCACACCGCCTGTGTTCTGATTGGAGTATGTACCGATATTGTTATTTATCGGAACACCGTCAACTACATATAACACCTGGTTTGAGTTTTGCAATGACTTACTCCCACGAACAATGACGTTAGTAGAACCGCCCATATTCTGGTTTCTTCTGATCACAACTCCTGAGAGTTTACCTGACAGCGAGTTCATGAAGTTGGAGGATTTTACAGTTGAGATAGCATCACCGCTAACCTGCTGCGTTGCATAGCCCAGTGATTTCTTCTCGCGTGATACGCCTAAGGCGGTAACAACCACTTCAGAAAGTCCTACAAGATCAGACTCAAGAGTGGCATCAATAACAGAGCGTCCTCCGATCTCAACTTCCAGGGGCTTCATCCCCACATAAGAGAAGATCAGAGTGGCAGCATTCTGAGGAACAGGCAGGGAGTATTTACCATTGATATCGGTTATGATACCGGTAGTTGTCCCTTTTAGCTGTACTGTACATCCAGCGACAGGCTGCCTGTCTTCGGATCCTGTAACAGTACCGGTGATAACTCTTGTCTGAGCCGTCAGCAGGGTAGTTGCCGTCAGCAGAAACAAAAAAAGCAAATAGATTCTTTTCATGAAAATTGGATTTGATTAATAAATAAAAAATAACCTTCACACGTAGTTGTGCATGAGGTTATAATGATCCAAATTTGAAATAATTTGCTTCTGCTGTGAAATAAAAAATACCAGCAGCCTGATCAGTCTATAAGCTGTATATTTTGGGGGATGAATGGGAAGGGGAGACTTTTTTGTACTCTCCACCAACCCCCTCTCTTCTTCGTAAAGAGGGAGTTACGGGGGTGAGTATCTGCGAGCTTAGAACAAGTCCTTTATTCTGATGATACTTTTAGGTCATCCGTTGTGAATAAATACCATTAGTGCCGTAAAATTACCACTAGTAGAATAAATTAGATAAAGAGATACAGGGATTGTACATTTATTCCCTTATCGGGATTGGTGACAGACATTGACAGATATACCAAATTAAGATTGTAAATTTAAGTTCTGAAATTCTGTTAGAGTGTAATTCTTATGAGAAGGCTGACGACACTGATTATTGACGATGAACGTCTTGCAAGGTTAAATCTTCGCAAGAAGCTGAGTATGTTCTCTGAAGTTGAGGTTATAGGTGAAGCTTCAGGGATTGAGACAGGTATCAAAGCAATCAGGGAACTGAATCCTGATATATTGTTTCTCGATATTAAACTCTCTGACGGGACAGGTTTTGATCTTCTGAATAAGGTTGAATTTAAGGGAAAGGTCATTTTCCAGACTGCCTATGATGAATATGCCTGCCGGGCATTTGAAATTAATGCACTCGATTATCTGTTAAAACCAATCACGAAAGAACGGTTGAAACAAGTTATCACAAATCTTGTAAGCTCTGAAAATGAGAAGAGTACACGAGGTACACAGAGATTCAGGTATGATGACAGAATAATGATCGAACAGAAGAAAAATATTCATTTTATTAAGGTCGAAAATATTATTTATATCAAAGCTGAAAGGGAATACACAACTCTTTTCGAAAAAGGAGGAAATGAATATCTGGTTCTCAAATCTATAGGCGACTGGCAGAAGGAATTACCGGATGAACATTTTGCACGGGTTCACAGGCATTCCATTATTAATTTCAATTACATTGAACGCTCTGAGAGACTTGGAAATACTGCAAATCTTTTCCTGATAAGCATTCCGGAGGCAATATCAATCAGCAGAGGGTACTACAAGCTGATTAAAACCAGATATTTCTATAAATAATGATTCTATTGTATCCGGGAGATACCATCTTTCCGGAAGCATCTGTCTGGAGAATTTTACATTAGTGTGTACAAAGCTCCGTTTCTCCATATGACTGCAAATCGATAGCAATACCTCATTTTACTTGGTGACACGCCGGTTCTGTTTAATGGATCTGTGTGAATTATGTAACATATTTAATTTATAATACAACAGTTCCGGTATAGGTGTGACATATCTTTGCTGAAGATATTTACTTAATAATTTGGAACTAATGAAAATGAAAAGAATAGTTTTGACAATAATGGCAATTGCTTTCACAGCCAATCTCATTCATGCTCAGGATAACAGCAGTGATTTACGCGATAAACTCCAGTTTGGAATCAAAGCCGGAGCAAATTTTTCAAACGTATATGACACAAAGGATCAGACATTTAATGCAAATTTTAAAGTTGGATTTGCTGCAGGTGCATTTATATCGATCCCAATCGGGAGCCTGATAGGAATTCAACCTGAAATGATGTTTTCCCAGAAAGGATACAAGGCAACAGGCACTTTGCTGATTGCTGACTATGAATTTACCCATACAGTCAATTATATAGACGTTCCCCTTCTGTTNGCTTTTAAACCAAGTCCATATGTGACCCTGCTGGCAGGACCACAATATTCTTTCCTTATAAAGCAAAAAGATGTTTTTAAGAGTGGTGGTTTAACCATCAATGAGGAACAGGATTTTAAGAATGATAGAAGTGTCCTATGCTTTTTAGGCGGATTTGATGTTAACGTGAATCAGTTTGTGTTTGGTGCACGGGCAGGGTGGGACATCCAGAATAATAATGGTGACGGAACTTCCACAAGTCCGCGATATAAGAATATGTGGTACCAGGCAACTCTGGGGTTCAAGTTCTAAAAGTTACAGCAGACACCTGGTATAATATTCCCGGGTACGACTGGTACTAATATAAGTAAACATAAAGCAGTGCATACGAAATCAGCTTTCGGTGCACTGCTTTATATTTAGGCATATCTGTTGTCAATGTTATGGACAATCCAGACCTTTTAGATAATTACCATATATTATTTAAAAAATTGACATTGGATTTAAATAATTGTAAATTAGCTAATTCAAAATGTATGGGACAATGAGTTTAAAAATTGGGACTACCCGACTTTTACCAATTTTAATTGTATTATTTCTTTTTATCTCAAATCTGTATCTCGGGATTATTACCTACCCCTGGGTTAGTTTTGTTAACTATTTAATATTCAGTATCGTTTATTTAGGCCTGGGCTTTATTCTGATAAGCAAAATAAAGTTTGCAGAACTTATCGGCCTGATAATCACTCTCGCAATTTTATTTGTTTACCCGGCAGTAATGGATTTTAAAAATCTGCATCCTTGGTCGTCCGGACTTCTTAGCGCTTTTAATGCGATTGTGATAATTTCCTGTTTCTTTTTATTGATGCTTAAGGTAAAAGACTGATAGCTTATCCATACAATTTGAGCTTATCCCAGTCCGGGAAATTTAACTCCGTATTTTGAAGCTGTTGCAACTATCCTTTTAACATCAGGAGGCCCCTGGGGACGAGGTGGTATAACAAGCTCTTTAGCAGGCTCGCTCATCTC
>JGI20214J51650_10001160_pt1 | contig 16654 bp, 14 predicted proteins | sample WetSurMetagenome_FD_51650 | JGI IMG/M metagenome (IMG submission 51650) | reverse complement strand
TGCCGCACTCCACGGGCAGGTCCCCGCCGCTGTGACTGATACTGAACCGCTCCCTCCACTTGACTTGATTGTCCCGGATGCCGGAGAAAGGCTGTAGCTGCAGGGAATAAATGTGGCGGCAATCCCGGCGGCTGCGTTCATGGCAACGGAACAGACACTTGTGCCGGAACATATACCGCCGCTCCAGCCTGAAAATACCGAGCCGCTATTGGGCGACGCAGTAAGTATGGCCGACGCGCCGACATCATATGCCGCAGAACAGGTGGCCCCGCAATTTATCAGGTTGTCCGGGCTGGTTATAGTGCCGCTGCCTGACCCTGCTTTGGATACTGTCAGCGTATATTGATTTATTGAGCCTTTCTGAACTATCGAAACAGCCTGTCCCGCAATGGTCAGAACGCCTGTCCGCGAACCCGCGCCGGTATTCGCGGCTGCAGAAAAGCCGACTGTTCCACTGCCGGTACGGCTGCTTCCGGATGTGACGGATAGCCATGACACATTGCTTTTCGATGTCCATTTGCAGCTGTCTTGTGAAGCTGTTACAGCTATTGATCCTGAATAAATATTTGATATAATTGTCTTTCCAACAGGCTTGAATGAATAGACACAGCCCTCGATCTTTGTGTAACAGGCCTTGCTGTCTTTCGGCGAGGGATCTCCGAATATAGCCTTTGTGCAGTTCACACTATTTGTAAAATTTTTATATACAAATTTCCCGTTTGCGCCAAAGGCGACTTTCTTCGTGCCGGTAAACTTGCAGCGTTTATTTTCTTTTGAACAGAATTTATAACCTTCAGGCCCTCCATTCGACGCGTTCTGCTTGATTGTGAATGTATTTCCGGCAATACTGAGGCTGCCGGTCCGGGATGAAACGGCAGTATTGGCTGCAACGGAATATTTCACAACGCCGCTGCCCGTTCCGGATGATCCCGAAGTCACGGTCACCCAGCTCAGGCTCTCGGCTGCTGTCCATTTACAGCCGCTCTGAGTCGATACCTTAACGCTTTCGCTTCCTGCGGCGCTATTGAAAACTGCTCCGCTTGAATCAATAACGTAAGTACACGGCGCCTTTGTAAATGTGGCTGCTACTGTTGCGTCGAAATTGATAATAAAGGGGCAGATTCCGTTTCCTGAACAGACATCGCCGCTCCAGCCTGAGAATATATAGCCGCTTGCCGGAGATGCGCTCAATGCGGCGTTATTGCCTTTTTCATATGTCGCCGAGCAAGTAGCGCCGCAATTTATTTTGCTGTCGGAACTCTTAACTGTGCCGCTGCCGGAACTCGATACAGTCAACGTATATTGCATTCTGCTTTCCTGCGTAATGTTCAGCGCCTGACCTGCAATGGTGATTGCGCCGCTTCGCGAATCTCTCGCCGTATTCGCCGCAACGGAATAACTTACCGTCCCGCTGCCGGAGCCGCTGCCGCCCGATGTGACAGTAATCCATGTCGAATCGGTTGTTGCCGTCCATGGGCAGTCATTACCGGTTGATATCTGAAAAACACCGGTTCCGCTTGCGCTGCTGAACGACGCCCCGTCAGACGGCGAGATGGCATAGACGCATTTAGCGGCAGACGCGTTCATTTTAAGTGTGAAGATGTTATTGTTAAGATTATCGTGCGCGTGCAAAGGGCTTTGTCCGGAAGGCCCGTCCCAGGCATAAGCGCTATATCCGCTCGCATATAGATTGCCGCTGTTGTCCGCAGCTATGGCAAAGGCGTCACTTGAGCCATGGAAAGTATGCCATTGGTATGCTCCGCCGCCATTGAGCGCAAGAATATATATATTCCTCAACTCATTGTATTCATGGAGCGGACTTTCCCCGGAAGGTCCGCTCCAGCCTGCATCACTTCCGCCGGTCAAATATATATTGCCGCTGTTGTCTGCGCTTATTCCGAAAGCGCGGTCAAAACTGTCTGACCCGTAAAAAGTGTGCCATTGATACTCTCCTGAGCTGTTAAGTTTCAAAACAACAATATCATGATCTCCGTTATAGGCATGCAGGGGACTCTGTCCGGAAGGACCGTTCCATGCCACAGGACCGGCGCCCTCATTTAAACCTGAAAAATTTCCCGTATAGCCGGCCACATATACATTGCCGTTTGTGTCTGCGACAACCGAGGCTCCCAGGTCATCATAGCTACCTCCATAAAAGGTGTGCCATTGATAAGCTCCGCTGCCATTGAGCTTCAGAACAAATATATCCCAGGTCAGACTCCCGTTGAGACCCTCGCTGTAAGCATGCAAGGGAGCGGCATTACCTCTTCCTTGCCAGGAGGAACTGCTGATTCCCGTCGCATATACATTTCCATTCCCGTCCAATGATATTGCATAAGAATAATCATCGAAGGGGGAACCATAAAACGTATGCCACTTATATGCGCCGTCACTGCCGAGTTTCAGCGCAAAGATATCGCTATAGCCGCTGTAAGAATGCAGGGGCGCCTCACCGGCAGGGCCTTCCCAGTCTAAATGACTTTCTCCTGTAATATAGATGTTGCCGTTACCATCTGCAGCCACTCCATTAGGAGTTCCGACGAAAAAAGTGTGCCACTGGTATGCTCCGCTGCTGTTGAGCTTAATGGCAAACCCGTCGCCATGATTATTCAGGGGAAGTTGGCCTGACGGGCCGGCCCATTCATTTCCTTCCCCAACCACATAAACATTGCCGCCAGTGTCAACGGCGATGCCGTTAGCCTTATCGTCACCGTTCGATCCGTAAAATGTGTGCCATTGATATACCCCGCCGCCGTTTAGCTTTAATATAAATAAATCGTTTCCTCCGCTATGGGCATGCAAGGGATTTTGACCCGACGGGCCGGTCCAGGACGAGTCGCTCCAGCCGGCCACATAGACGTTACCGCCACTGTCAACAGCAATACCCTGGCCGTATTCAAAGGTCGTCCCGCCGCCGTAAAAAGTATGCCATAAATAGGTGGGGTCAAATGAAGCAGCTGTTTTAATAGACTTAGACTCAGCGGCATGAATCCCCGAACAGGTAATAAGAATACATACTGCGATAAGCATAACCAGACCCGATCTTCCGTTCCATTTCGGCATTTTGACCTCCCCTGTGTTGCTAATGTAGCGATATAATTTATTAATTTTCAAGAAGTTATATTCCTTGCAGGCTTTATCAAGGCTATTGCAATTGCAACCATTATACTTTATATATTGCAAATTGTATCAGATTGCAACCGTGTTGTCAATATTTATTTACACTTGTTGCGATAAATTGATTGTGAAATCTTATTCCTTTTGACAGTGAGCCGGAAGTTACTAATTATGAACATATTTCAGCCCACCCACTCAATCTCCTTCCACCGAGAATCAGGATGCGGGATAACCGAGCATTATTCGGGCCATTTAACCCGGAATATGCAATAGAAAACCAAACTCGGTTGAAACAAATATCATGGGCGGCCATATCGAAGGTTTTTAGCCGTCAGTTTTAAGCTCATAGCTGACTGCTAACTTATGTTACTTAATGGCGGGGCTGGATATGGTTGCATATGGTGTTCTTAACATTGTTGCCGTCCGGCGCGGCGACTCCTTTTCAAACCGGAGGGGACGGTCGGATTCATTGTGAAATACCCGTTTCCCACGTTTTTTTGCCCAGGGTTTGTTTTTGACATATATTTCGCCTATATTCTACAATTAATGCTAAACCTGTATTAGCTTCAGAATTAATTTTTGGGGGTACAATATCAATGTTGAAGAAGATTGCGGCGGCAATTCTGTGCGCGGTGTTTGTCGCGGCATTTATACCGGCGGTCTGGGCTGCTGAGAAACGTCCTTCATCGGCCAGTCCACTGGAAAAGTCACTAGCTGATCTGAAAAAAGACATCTCCTCCTATTTCATTTATGTCAAAGGTTCGGTCACTTCGGTTGACGGGGACACAGTAAGCGTAAACAAGGGGTCTTCAGCTTCCCTGAAAAATGGCATGAGGATTTCCGTATTCAAGGAGGGCGCGCCTTTTTATCATCCTGTGACCAAGGAATATCTCGGTAAGATGGAAATTCCGGTCGGCTTAATTGAGCTGACATCTGTATCCGCATCGACATCAAAGGGCAAGATTCTGTCCGGCAAGGCGTCGGAGCTAAAAGGGTTGAATATCAAGATAGCGGCCAAAAAGATCAGACTGCTGTTTTTTCAGGGAACTGTCGACTGGAATCTGGCCGACTCATATTATCGGCTGCTGCTTGATTCAGGCCGGTTCGAGCTGATCGATACGGCCCTGCAGACTGCAACCGATGCGCAACTGATTGCCGAGGCAAAAAAGAAAGGCGCCGAGGTTGTATTGGCCCTGCAGGCCAAAGAACTTAAAAACACTGTGGAGCTAACGCACAAACTTTACTGGGCTAATGACGGCAAGCAGTTTTCTGAAGCGTCAACCTCTATCGCTCTTGCTTCGGTCAAACAGCTTAAATTCACTGCCGGGGCCTTTGCCTGGCGGAAGGGCGAGGCNCTGCTGACTTACAAGTTACCCATCAGCGCCAATCATATGGCTGTCGGCAATTTCAGAGGCAACAATCAGCTGGATGTAGTGCTTGCCACAGGCGATCATGTAGCCGTTTACAAGCTGGATGTCGATCTTAAGCTTCTGTGGGAATTCAGAACACCCGGGTCGGGAGATATACTCTGGATAGATACGCTCGATGTCAACGGCGACGGCCGGGACGAGATATTGGTAACGATCGCCAGCGGAATCAGGTCAAATATTGATGCTTACGCAACAGAAGATATTATGCAGGTAGGCAAATCGTCTAATGACATGGGGTCGGTGCGTTCCTTCATATTTTCGCTTGACGGTGACAAATTCAGTCAAATCTGGCGCGGAGAAAATATATTTATCAGGACGCTCGAAAAAAAGGTGGTCAGTCAGAAATTTTCGCATGTGGACGGATTTGACGGCCGGTTATATCCTGTAGAGTATAACAACGGCCGTTTTACTACCGGGCAGCCCATATCAATAAAAAAAGGGCTCAATCTTTATGATTTTCAGTATGTTTATGCGCCGGACGGCAGAAAGGGCTACTTTGCATGGGATGATGTCGGCTTTGTCCATTTCTATAACGACAAGGGCGTCAGCACATGGGTCAGCAATGAAGAATACGGCGGATTTACCGATGCCTTCAAGAAAGAGTCGGGAAGTGTAATGATTGACAAGGGAAGCTGGACGATGAAGGACAAATTCGTTGTTGCCAATGCAGAGGTGCTGGCCCCGAGACGCAAGGCCATGTTCGGCTTTGTCAATGTCAGGAGCCTGGGTTATTCGAGTTCCGAGCTCAGAAGCTTCTGGTGGAACGGAATAACCGTAGAGGAACGAAGCTTTCTGGAAGAGGTTGACGGCACCATACTGGATTACGCTGTATCCGGAGACAGGCTGCTGATACTGATCAAGCCGTATGTGATCAGTTGGGATACTATCGCAACCCTTTTCAAGGGAAATAATCCTTTTGGTATTATGCTTTACGTGTTTTCGACCAAGGGCAGATAAACTTGCGTTCAGACATTATTCCGGGATTTAATCTTTTTTATCCGGGCAGGGTGATATATTGAAAGATCTGGGGATCCCGCGACATGTTGGGATTATTATGGACGGTAACGGCCGATGGGCTGAATTACGTGGTTTGCCGCGCGCTGAAGGTCATAAAAGGGGCGTTGAGCGGGTCGCTGAGATCACACGCGCAGCCATTGGCATAGGGGTAAAGACACTTTCCCTTTATGCCTTTTCCATCGAGAACTGGAACAGGCCGGAATCGGAGATATCCAACCTGATGAATCTACTCTCATCGTTTCTGGTCAATGAACTCGACCTTTTCATGGCAGACGGCGTTAAGTTCCGGGTCATTGGAAACGCGGAGAAATTACCGGATAATATCTGCGAACTCATCAGACACGCCGAGCATTTAACCCGTGACAACACCGGCCTTCTGCTTTATTGCGCCATCAGCTACGGAGGGCGGGATGAAATAGTAAGATCGGTAAAAAAGGCGCTTGCGGCAGGTATATCTCCTGAAGAACTGACTGAAACAGTCATCAGCAATCATATGGATACCAACGGGGCGCCTGACCCCGAGCTAATTATAAGAACAAGCGGAGAACAACGACTAAGCAATTTTCTGCTCTGGCAGTCGGCGTACACCGAATTCCTGTTTACGAACACCCTGTGGCCCGATTTCACCAGGGAAGAGTTTCTTGAAGCTATTTATCAGTTCAGAAACAGGGACAGGAGGTTCGGCAAGGTTGGAAACAGGATGATTAAATGCTTCTGAAAAGAGTAGTCGTCGCTTTTATAGCGATTCCACTAATATATCTCTGCCTGACCGAACTGCCTCCGATATACTTTCTGGCCCTTCTTGCCGTCGTGTCGGCCCTGGCGCAGTATGAGTTTCATGCGATGTACAAAACTTCGGGGATATTGTCAGTGCTCGGCATAACGGGAGGCATTGTCCTGTTGGCGTCATCATATTTTGCGGCTGCGACCGGCGCATGGGACTCTGCGCTGACGGCGCTGGTCGTCATCGTTATTATTATTACATCCGCAAGACTCTTCATCAAAAGAGAGCCGACTTCAGCCCTCAGGGATATCGCGCCACCTGTTATCGGCATCGTATATATTCCGCTGCTGCTGATTCCCATGTGGTATTTAAGACTCGACGGATATGAATGGATTATACTGCTCCTCCTTTCCGTATGGAGCGCAGACACCTTTGCCTATTTCATCGGGAAAAAATTCGGGAAGAGGCGTCTTTATAAGGAAATCAGCCCGAACAAAACCGTTGCAGGGGCCGTCGGCTCTGTGGCGGGGGGAATCATTGCTTCAATGCTGTCCGGAGCCCTGCTGATTAAGGAACTCGGCATGCCGGCCCTCTTTCTTGTCGGGGCCGCGCTTGGAACAATAACAATAGTCGGCGATCTCGTGGAATCCATGTTCAAAAGGGATGCGGATATAAAAGATTCAGGCAATCTGATTCCAGGGCATGGCGGTGTGCTCGACAGGATAGACAGCATACTGTTCGCGGCTCCGACATTGTATATATTGAGAATGCTGCTATGAAAAAAATAGTAATTCTCGGCTCTACGGGCTCTATAGGCAGAAACGCCCTCGAGGTTGCTGATAAATTCCCCGACCGCTTCAGAATCCTAGGGCTTACAGCATGGGAAAACAGCGACCTGCTTATGTCGCAGATAATAAAATTCAGGCCGCAAGTCGTTGCCGTTGCAAACGATTGTCTGAGAAACGGCTTGCGGGATAAACTCTCGGGCCATGAATTTATACCGGAGATTCTCTGCGGTATTCAGGGTATTTCCGAGGTGGCGCGGATGGCGGAGGCTGATATCGTAATATCGGCGATTGTCGGCTCGGCAGGACTGATACCGACCCTTAACGCAGTGAGATCAGGCAAAACGGTAGCGCTGGCAAATAAAGAGACTCTGGTGATGGCCGGACACATCTTCACGGAAGAGGTGAAAAAATCGGGAGCCAGACTGCTTCCTGTGGACAGTGAACACAGCGCGATCTTTCAGTGCATGAACGGCTGCGGCAAAGAGGCTGTTCGCAGATTGATCCTTACCGCATCCGGCGGCCCATTTCTGGGCCGGAGCTCCGATGAACTTGCGCATGTTACAGCCGGTGACGCGCTTCGTCATCCAAGCTGGCAGATGGGGAAAAAGATTACCATAGATTCCGCAACCCTTATGAATAAGGGACTTGAGGTCATCGAAGCAAGCTATCTCTTTGACATGCCTGTCGAAAAGATATCGGTAATCGTTCATCCCCAGAGCATAGTGCATTCAGTGGTTGAATTCATGGACGGAAGCTGCCTTGCCCTGATGTCGAACCCGGATATGAAGGGGCCTATTGCTTATGCGCTGTCCTACCCCGAAAGACTGGATAACGTAATGAAATCCCTTGAATGGGAGAAACTGCCCGGGTTGACCTTTTTTACCCCTGACACAAACACCTTCCCATGCCTGCCGATTGCCTATGAAGCCCTGAAATCCGGCGGCGCAATGCCGGCTGTCCTTAATGCGGCAAATGAAGTGGCCGTACATGCGTTCCTGGACGGAATTATAAGCTTCAACAGCATCCCTGCTATAATAAAAAAAACAATGGAAAGACATGTGGCTGAAGATTCGATGGACCTCGAAAGCGTAATCAGCGCCGACAGATGGGCCAGGGAAAAAGCCGCTGAGATCATAAATAAATGAGCATACTGCTTCCTCTTCTGCTTTTGGGCGTCCTGATATTTGTGCATGAACTCGGCCATTTTCTATTCGCAAAGTTCAGCAATGTAAAGGTGCTTAAGTTTTCGATAGGCTTCGGTCCGGCGATAATCAGCCGTAAAATCGGCGAGACCGAATACGCTCTTTCGGCTATTCCTTTAGGCGGCTATGTGAAGATGTACGGCGAAGAGCCCGACGAAGAAGTGTCTGAAGAAGACAAGGCGCGCTCCTTTAAAAATCAGCCCATGGGGAAAAAGGCCCTGATCCTTGTTGCAGGAGCCGCTTTCAACATCCTGCTCACCTTTGTGATTTATACGGCGCTGATCGGAGCCGGTTATCAGATACCTGTGCCAGAACTCAGGAATCTTATGCCCATAATAGATGAAGTTGTCGAGGGCGGTCCGGCGGCAGAGGCCGGGCTGAAAAAAGGCGATAAAGTCGTCAGCATCGGAGACGATACCATAAACACATGGCTCGACATAGTAAGTTTGGTAGGTTCAAATCCGGACAAACCGCTGGCATTCGTCATGCAGCGGGGCAGCGATCAATACAGCGCCACGATAACGCCAAAAGCTGAAAAAATAAAAGACAGGGACGGCAAGGAAATTACCATAGGCAGGATAGGGATAATGAAAACTTCCAAGGGGATCTATACCTTCGTCAAAAGCTCATCCCTGCTCGACGCCCCGGCGCAGGGGGCATATGCAACCTACAAGATGGGAATAATGATATACGAATCCCTCTGGATGATCATTACCGGAGAGATATCATTCAAGAGCGTCGGAGGACCTGTCGCAATCTTCAGCCTGTCCAGCAAAGCGGCTGACGCCGGGCTTATCCCTTACCTTCTGATGATGGCGCTGATAAGCGTCAACCTCGGCATCTTCAACCTGCTTCCGGTGCCGGTGCTGGATGGCGGACACCTGATGATAATGAGTATTGAGGCCGTGCGCGGAAAACCGCTAAGCGAGTCCACTGTAGCAACGGCGCAAAAAATCGGGCTTGTTCTTCTGCTTGCCCTGATGGTTTTCGTTATTTATAATGACATCTTCAGGCTCCTGAGCGGAAAGCCCCTGCCCTGATGTCGAAACCTGCTGCCATAAGATATTTACGTTCTGCAGGCGGGATTATTTACAGGAAAACAGGAGACACCGCCGAAATTGCCCTGATAGCCACAAAAAACGGGACTGTCTGGACATTGCCAAAGGGCATAATCGACAGGGATGAAAGCCCTGAAACAGCGGCGGTCAGGGAGATACTGGAAGAGACAGGTCTTTCAGGAAAGATAACGGACAGTATCGGGGAAAAATCTTACTGGTTTTTTCTCAAAGATGAGAATGCGAAATGCAAGAAAACGGTTACGTATTTTCTGCTCAAATATTCTTCTGGGGAAATATCCAATTCAAGCCCTGAAGTGGATGACGCCGAATGGTTTCCGGTCGACCATGCTATTACAATACTTACTTTCGGCAGTGACCGCGAAATAGTGGCTACCGCAAAGGAGAAGATAGAAAAAGATGTCGAAGATAGTTCCTCCTGAAGATCTGAAAATTGCTCTTGCCCCGTATAAGGCAAAAGGGATGAGGATCGTTTTCACGAACGGCTGTTTCGATATAATACATGTGGGGCATGTCCGTTATCTCAGGGAGGCCAGGGCGCTGGGAGACCTTCTGATAGTAGGGCTCAACTCCGATGCCTCTGTTTCCCGTATAAAACCGGGGAGACCCATAAACAGCGAAAGTCACAGGGCAGAAATACTGGCTGCCCTTGAAATGGTGGATTTTGTTACTATATTCTCCGGGGACACGCCCTATGAACTGATCAGGCTTCTTCAACCCGATGTGCTTGTCAAAGGCGGCGACTGGGAAAAAGAGGATATAGTGGGTTCGGATATTGTTCAGGAGGTCCATAGCCTGCCGTTCACAAACGGGGTTTCGACAACGGCTATAATAAACAGGATACGCGACAGGCAGGCATAATACTGTTGCTTTTTTATCTATTTCTGGTAAAATTATCATTAGTAGATGCGATTTATCTGTATTAACCTTTATGGAAGTCTGAAGGAGAAAACAATGAGCTTTTTATCTTCTCTGTTCAATAAAAAGAAATCCGACGAAACTAGTTATTATGAAAAAAGAACCAAGCCGAGACACGAATGCGCAATTCCTACTGAACTTATAGATTCTGCCGGAAAGCTCTGGGGCTGCAGGATAGTGGATATGAGCGAAAGCGGCTTCGGCATTATTACAACGGCATCGCTGGCAAGAGGCAGCGCCCTGAGCATCGTAAAACCGAGCATTCTGGCTGAAGTAGTATGGGCAAGAGAAAACAAGGCAGGATTAAGGGCAATAAAGTAACGGTGATTATTCTGTCCGGCCGCAGGTCTTAACCTCAACCTTTCCATGTTGTTATCAGTGGTTTGCCTGGCGCTTTCCATAATGGAGCTGCATCGCCAAAACACTGCAAATCAGTTATAATAGACATCGCGCTGCTTTCCGTAATTTCCGTTTTGAGGGGACTATTGATGAAAATAATCGTAACCGGCGGGGCAGGATTCATCGGTTCAAATCTGCTGAATTATCTTGTCCCCCTGCATCCCGATATCCTTTTTATCAATCTGGACAAACTCACGTATGCTGCAAACCTTCACAGCCTTGCGGATATTGAAGGGGCGCCCAATTATTTATTTGAGCAGGCGGACATCTCCGACCAGTCGGCTGTTACTCATCTCTTTCGCAAATATGAACCTGACTGCGTTATTCACCTGGCTGCGGAAAGTCATGTCGACCGCAGTATTGCCGAGCCGGATTCATTCATGCGCACAAATATTATGGGCACCTTCTGTCTGCTCGAGGCCTGCAGGCGCCTCTGGAAGGATGACGAAGGTCACATCTTTCATCACGTGAGCACCGATGAAGTTTATGGCTCACTCGGAGAAACTGGTTATTTCACCGAGGATACCAGGTACGATCCGAGCAGTCCGTATTCCGCGGCCAAGGCGTCGAGCGATCATATAGTAAGGGCCTATCACAGAACGTATGGCTTGCCGGTCAGGATCACAAATTGTTCGAATAATTACGGGCCGCGCCAGTTTCCAGAGAAGCTTATTCCGCTGATGATCATGAACGCGCTGGAAGGCAAACCGCTGCCTGTTTATGGCAACGGCAATAATGTAAGAGACTGGCTTTATGTCCAGGACCATTGCGAGGCAATATGGGTTGTGGTTCGGAAAGGCAGGACGGGCGAAACCTATAATATAGGCGGCTCCTGCGAAAAAAAGAATATCGATGTAGTGCGTCTGATATGCAAGATCCTTGCGGAAGAGACCGGCAGGCAGCTTGCCGCTCTTGAAGATTTGATTACTTATGTGGCCGACAGGCCGGGACATGACCTGAGATATGCAATAGACGCGACAAAGATAAGGCGCGAACTAGGATGGCAGCCGAAAGAGACATTTGAATCAGGACTCAGAAAGACCGTCAGATGGTACCTTGAAAACAATGAATGGATTGAAAAGATCAGGACTGGCGAATACCGGAAATGGATCGCAAAGAACTACGGAGACAGGGGAATTCATGATTAGCGACAGGATATTCAGGGAATATGACATACGGGGCAAAGTCCCGGAAGAGCTGAACAGAGAAACGGCGTTTGCGCTTGGCGTTGCGTTTTCCATGTTCCTGAAAAAACGGAACCCCGGCGCAAAAAAGGTGAGTGTGGGCAGGGATGTGAGATTAAGTTCCGAAGACCTTGCGGCGGCCTTGATCACCGGGATCAGGAGAAAAGGACTGGATGTAATGGATTTGGGAGTATGCCCTACTCCCCTGCAATATTTTTCGATCTTCCAGTTCGGCCTTGACGGCGGGATAATGGTGACCGGCAGCCACAATCCGCCGGAATACAACGGGTTCAAGGTCAGCGTCGGCAAAGAAACGATTCACGGCGCAGACATCCAGGCCCTTAGAAGGATTATCAGGGATGAAATACCTGCGGACTGTTCGCCTGACACCTCTTCATTCCCGGAAGGACGACTCGAATCTTTTGATATCATCGCAGAATACACCAAATACATGCTCAATGAATTTTCGCATCTCGGGGGCACTGAATTCAGAAGGATCAAGATAGTTATTGACGCGGGAAACGGCACGGCCGGCCCTGTTGCGCCGGCTATCCTTGCCGCTATGGGTTGCGATGTAACAGGCCTTTACTGCGAACCTGACGGGAATTTTCCGAACCACCATCCGGACCCGACTGTGGTGGAGAATATCCAGTGCCTCATCTCGGAGACAAAAAGATCCTGCGCCGATATAGGCGTGGGTTATGACGGCGACTCCGACAGGATAGGCGTTGTAAACAGGGACGGCGATATAATCTGGGGCGATCAGCTCATGATAGCCCTGAGCCGCGAGATACTTAAAGAGCATCCGGGCAGCAGTGTCATAGCAGACGTCAAATGCTCCCAGCTGCTCTTTGAAGATGTAAAAAAACATGGTGGCGCGCCTGTGATGTGGAAAACCGGACATTCACTTATAAAACAGAAGATGCGGGATGACAAGGCCCCGCTCGCAGGAGAATTCAGCGGTCATATTTTTATAGCCGACCGCTATTTCGGTTTTGACGATGCGCTGTACACAACATTCAGACTGGTCGAGATCATGAAGAAGACCGGAAAAGACATCGGAGAACTGCTTTCTGACATCCCGAAACTTTTCTATACGCCCGAGATAAGACTCGATTGTCCCGACGATAAAAAAGTTGGAGTGGTCAACAGGGTCGTAAACAGGTTCATCGAATATAAAGAGAACGGGAACGCCCCGCACAGGGTCGTAGGAGTAAACACAACCGACGGAGCCAGGATACTGTTCGAGAACGGCTGGGGCCTGATCAGAACGAGCAATACACAGCCCATAGTAGTTATGCGGGTCGAGGCCCGCAGCGCGGTCAGCCTGAATGAGTACCGGGCTTTCCTCGAAACGGAATTTGAAGCGGCAAATGCGGATCAATAAAGAAACACCGGGCTGCGTGCAGTAACAACTTATATTGAAGAGGTGACGGCATGAAGGCGCTAATACTTGCGGGCGGAAGCGGCACAAGACTCTGGCCCCTGTCCAGAAAGAATTTTCCGAAACAGTTCCTGAATATCAGCAATGAATCCTCGCTCCTTCAGCAGACTGCCGCGCGGCTTATGAAGGCAGTTTCACTGGAAGACATCATTGTGATGACCAATGACGCCTACCGTTTTTATGTGAAAAAGGATATGGCCGGCCTCGCATCCGGAAAACAGTCATCATTTGGCAACATTATCCTTGAGCCCGCTGCGAGAAACACCGCCCCGGCTATCGCGCTCGGCATTGCATATTGCCGCGACAAACTGGGCGCGCAGGATAACGAGGTCATTTTCGTTTGTCCTTCAGATCACATCATCGGGCCTGCCGACCGTTTTGCAGACTATGTCCGCAGCTCGGAAGAAATCGCCCGAAAGGGACTTCTTCTTACCTTCGGAGTCAATCCGGACAAACCCGAGACGGGATACGGTTATATCAAAAAGGGTCAGGAACACAAATCATCTTCTGACGTCGAATATTTCGATGTGGCTGAGTTCGCTGAAAAACCTGACATCGAAACAGCAAAGACCTACCTTGGCGGCGGTTATCTCTGGAATTCAGGCATGTTCGCCTTTACCCTCGGGGCAATGACGGGAGAATTGAAAAAACATGCTCCAGAGATCGGAGAAATGCTTGATCTGACTTTTGATGAAATGACGGCGCGTTTCGACAAGATGCCGGATATCTCGATAGATTATGCGGTCCTGGAAAAATCTTCGCGGGTAGCGACACTGCCGCTGAGCCTCGACTGGAACGATATAGGATCATGGGACTCGCTGTATGATGTGCTTGCCAAGGACGGCAACGGCAATATCGCGAAGGGCGATATCAGGATGATCGACACCAAAAACTGCCTGATACTGGGCAATAAAAGACTGATAGCGACTATAGGACTTGAAGATTGCCTGATCGTAGAGACCGGAGACGCCCTGCTTATTTCCAAAAAGGGCGAAGCCCAGAAGGTGAAGGATGTTGTCAATCAGCTCAAGACCGACAAGAGGATAGAGGCCGACGAGCACCTGACCTGTTACAGACCGTGGGGCAACTATACATTACTTGAAGAGGGGCCACGCTACAAGATAAAACGCATAGTTGTAAATTCAGGGGCAAGGCTGAGCCTGCAGATGCACTATCACAGGGCCGAGCACTGGGTGGTGGTGAGGGGAGCCGCAAAGGTAACGATAGCGGACAAAGAAGTGATCCTTCATGAGAATGAATCGGTCTATGTGCCCAAGTCTGCCATGCACAGGCTCGAAAATCCGGGGAAGACGCCGCTCGAAATCATTGAAGTGCAAAGCGGCGAGTATGTGGGCGAGGACGATATCGTCAGGGTCGAAGACAGCTACGGCAGGACAGCGGCAGCGGAATAAAAGGGCTTAATCTCAATCCAGTGACAAATGCCGGATTGTCGGCTTTTATATATTGTTTGCCGAACCGCCAATACAATCTCGCATGCTGTTTTTGTCTCACAGTCTCAATCTCTTCAAACTTTTTTTCTTTGGAATGGATTATCGATCAATCAGGAAAATACCGTGTTAAATCATCTTATTGATTAATTTCACCTTGCGGTTATAATTAATCAAAAGGAGATAATTATGATAAAAACCGGGGACGGAGGGTGGAATCCATATATTGCAGGGGCCCTCACAGGCCTTCTGCTTATCCTTGCAGTATGGGTATCGGATAAATACGTCGGCGCGTCAACCACATTTGTGCGCGTCGCAGGAATAATAGAGAGCGGGTTCCTGCCCGAACATGTTGCGGACATCGAATATTTCAACAAGGAAAAACTTATCATCGACTGGCAGACCTTGTTCGTAGCCGGAATATTAATAGGCGCCTTCATGTCAGCCGCCACATCAAAATCCTTCAAACTGCAGGGCGTTTTGGAGACAGCATATCGAAGAGGTCCATTGTCGCTTTTACCGGAGGGTTCATCGCCATCTTCGGCGCGCGTCTTGCCGACGGCTGACCAAGCGGTCACGGGCTGAGCGGGTCGCTCCAGCTGGCAGTCAGCGGTCTTATTTCCCTTGTATGCTTCTTTATTGGCGGCATGATAATGGCCCGCATCCTTTATGGAGGAGGCAGGAAATGAATATACTCCTTTACGGTCTCATAACCGGCGTTATCTTCGGTTTTCTCCTCCAGAAAGGCCGCGTCCTGAGATACGACAAACAGATCGGCGCGTTGCGACTCATGGACATGACCATAGTCAAATTCATGTTCTCCAGCATAATAGTTGCCATGCTCGGCGTCTATCTGCTGCTTGATCTCGGTCTGGTCAAACTCCAGATAAAGCCTCTGATAGTTGGAGGGAATGTTGTCGGCGGGATAATATTCGGCATAGGGTGGGCTCTTCTCGGTTATTGTCCCGGGACCCAGCTCGGCGCACTGGGAGAAGGAAGGTGGGATGTCCTGTTCGGGATAGCAGGAATGCTTGCAGGCGCCGCTTTCTTTGCTGAGATGTATCCGGCGCTGAAAGAAACCGTGCTGACATGGGGCAATTATGGAAAGCTTACATTNCCGGAGGCGCTCGGGGTAACCCATTGGGCCGTAATCATTCCGGTCGTTATAGCCGGGATTCTAATGTTCCGGTGGTTCGAGAAAAAGGGGTTATAGAATTAACCGTCTGATATAAGTNTTTCAGCCATGCCAACCAGGCAGGTCGCTTAAGGAACCCAAGTGATAATACCCTCATCTTGATTCTGTTTCTTCCATTGCAAAAACGAATCAACATCGCGGATTCCGTATTCAATAACGGCCCTGTATATCTGAATGCCGGGAATCTTTATACCATCGGGCATGGCGTCTTTAATCCTTAGAATAGCCTCCCGGGTTTCCTGTGTCAAAACCAGGGAAATGCGCTCAGCCACATTCTCGAAATAACCGGCATAAAGAGAATCCTTTAAAATGTGAATCATATCTATCTGCCAGGAATGACCTTCCTGATCATCATAAAAAGCATGCCACTCTATGCACCTGTCTTCCGCTTCAAGCAGGTTTGTGTAGCTGATAGTCTTGATGCGTCTATTCTCCGCAAGCCTGGATATTACAGAAAAGCTGTCAGCCAGCCTGAACGGATCTGTATAGATATGGAAATCAATATCCGGATTGTTTATCAGCAGTCCTGTTTTTAGTGAGCCCACCAAATTAATGNTTGCCCCGATCGAAGACCACAGTTCAACTATTTTTGTATCTTTTACGACCTCCCNGGCCTTTCGTTGTATTCGCTCCGCCTTTTCTGAAACCGCTGTCATTACTGTCTCCTTTTCGTTAAGTTGCCACTATATGCCTGCCCCGCGACACGCCTCGT
>JGI20214J51650_10001159_pt1 | contig 16669 bp, 19 predicted proteins | sample WetSurMetagenome_FD_51650 | JGI IMG/M metagenome (IMG submission 51650) | reverse complement strand
ACATTTATTAAAACCTTCTATAGTGATTATTACAGGGGAGTTACACGAGGGAAAAACCACATTTGTAAAAAAGATGATTGAGAATCTACAAAATCAGGATTTTAAAATAGGTGGATTTCTGTCGATAGGAGTGCATGAAGAGGGTGAACGTATTGGTTTCAATCTTTATAATATCGAAACAACTCAACAGGAGGAACTATGCCGAATAGAATATCATGAAAGCTGGTTAAAATGTGGTCGTTATTATTTTAATCCCAATGGATTATCAAAAGGAACTGAAATACTGAATTTAGCCAGGTTATCCGACAAACATTCTGTTGTGATCGACGAGATTGGTCCACTGGAATTAGGTGGTCAGGGCTGGAGTGATGCTATTGAAAACATATGCCGTAATAGTCTCATCCCTCAGGTTTGGATTGTTAGAAAAAACCTTATCAAAAGAATCTGCAGAAGATGGAATATTGGAGATGTATATATTTTCGATATAACTGAAGACAGTGCTATTGATGTGGAAAATAAACTTGCAGAAATAATTCAGGCTGACCACCAGTTATAAGATAAAAAACAATAAAGAGGTTGCCCTTTTAAAGCAGCCTCTTCTATTTGACTCTGAACAAACTTATGCAACCTGAAAGGATTTCAAACTAAATTATTTCAGTTGCGATAAATCTATATCCTGTCTGGTTGTCTTTTTACTTACAACAGGAATATTGTTAATTATCCCCAGAACTTCTCCAAATGAATTATTTACCTTGGTAGTGATTACCAGATCATAACCTCCTTCAGCCAGGAAAGCAATATGATAAAAACCCTGGCTGTCTGCCATATCGGAACTTACCGCAGCCGGGAAACGGTTTCCTTCAACAGTTGGGGTATTTGCTTCCTCTTCTTTATAGGTCCCTGAGGTATAAGCATAAATTACTATACTTGTACCTTCAGGTATGTTTGTTATATTGCCACTTATCGAGCCTGCCTGGTTATCTGCAATTAGTCTGATTACCGGTTTGAGAATGTACCGTGATGTGGCAGATCCTGTTTTAATAACAGATTTCCTGACATCAAAATCCGCAGTTATATCGACAGTCCCATTAACCGGAACTGTAAAACTACCCACTGCTTTGAACCCTGACTGTGCCCCGCTGGGTACGAAAAGAGGTTCAGTACTGCTATCTGTAAACTGTATATAACAACCAGGAGTTACAGGTTTGGAAGTCCCTTTAACCGGTGCATCAAGTATGAACCTTATCTGGTTATATCTTCCCCCGTCAAGTGAGAAGTTCCCAAGCAGGTCTGATACTCCCCGTGTAAGATCCATGAGGTTATATATTTTTGGACCATCAAAATTATCCATAGTAAGCCAGACACTGTCGCTGTTACGTACCTGAATTTCAGTGACTGTAATGAATACGCCGGTTACATTGCCGGTGTCAATTGGTGAATCGGTAATTGAAAGTTTGATAATGCCCGATCCTGTTTGTTCCTCACAAGATGTTAAATATATTGTTGTAACGATTGCAATGAGCATAAATAATAATCTTTTCATAATTTCTGATTTTAAATTTTAAATAATAGGCTTGTCGGTGTTAAGCGTCGGTCACCTCTTGCATATACCGATACCTCTTGACTGATTGCCATTTGGGCGGGCAACTACACGGTTCCCGGTTGTTGCCGGTCTCGAACTCATGTTATTCTGACGGATCTGAGACGTTGTCTGAATACATGTCTGATTCTGAAGATGTTTCCTTTGCTGAATCTGAACCTGATTCTGATCCTGTGACTGAGTCAGAAGCTGAGTCTGATTCTGAGTCTTAAGTTGCTGTCTTGTCTGTGTCTGAGCTGTGACGCCTGCACTTATAAGTAGTGCTAGAGCGGCAAACAAAATTCCTTTTTTCATCTCTTTCAATTTTTTGAGTTTATAATTATATACTCTCAAAAATACACCCCGGAAGATGAACGAATCATGAATTTTCAGGAAACAGGAAAGAAAATATAGTGCCTTTACCAGGTTTTGATACAACAGAGATAACAATTCCGTGAAAATCAGCTATTGATTTTGTTATTGCCAATCCAATGCCCGTACTGTCTTCCCTGGTGTCAAGCTTCTTTTTAAACCGCAGGAAAAGCAGGTCCATCACTTCCTGTGTCATACCCTTGCCTGTATCAGAGACTGATATTTCAAACCGGCAGGCCACTCTCCTGCTGCTGATAATTATCTGTCCTATAGGAGGAGTGTTCCGTACAGCGTTGTTAATAACATTATATATCATTGAAAAAATTAGCGATTTGTTGGCATTTCTGATCAACATATCCAATTCATAATCACTTTGTATTATGATACCAGCGTCAAAAGCTATCGGGTTAATCTCAATTAACACTTCTCCCAGTAACACGGCTAAATTAAAAGTATCTTCCTTAAGGTATTGTCTGCTCTCAATACGGGCAATTAGAAGAAGCGAATTGACAAGGGTTTTCAGTCGATGAAGGGTTTTGAGTGATTCTTCAATTTTCAAAGCTGTTTCTTCATCAAGATTTTTTTGAAGAAGAATATTCTCGAGCCTGCTCCTTAGAACAGAGACCGGGGTCAGTAATTCATGTGAAATATTGATAGTTATTTCCTTTTCTTTCTGAAACAATTCATCAATCTTATCCATAAGTTCCCTGATGGTTAGATCAAGCTGGATAAAATCCGATGTAGTCGTATTAACGGGTATCTTGTCAAAAAGAGAGGGTGTTGATGTAGCTTTAAGTTTATCGATAATAAACTCAAGTGGACGTAGAATCCTTCGCGTATAAAAAAGGTCTGTTATAAGAGTGATTAAAATAATTGATAACAGGAAAATAAGAATTACTTTTTTAATATTATTTCTGGTATGGCTGATACTCAGAAGACTCTTGCCTATCTGCAACAGATAGGCCTCTCCGTCCACTTTAAAAGAATAATTTAAAACCCGGTAATCAATTGTCTCATCATCAATCAATCTTTTGGATATCTCAATGAAATTCCAGTCTGATTCAAGTTTGGCCTTTTCAAGACTTATAAATTCCTCTTTTAATATATTATAACTGCCAAAACCGTATATACTATCCTTGTTTATGAAAGGTTCAATTCCAACCCGCGAAATCAAATCTATTACCTCTTCCCTCTTCCCGATAAGTTCATTGTCAGTCTGCAGAATATTTATCCTGTCAATAATGTAAGGCAATACCGCAATAAAAACAGCTGTAAAAACAAGTTTTGACAGAAGGTTGAACAGAGCCAGTTTTGTTCTTAATTTAATCATCTCTGGAATATAGACTATTACTGGTCATTACTTACTCTGTAACCTATCCCTCTGACAGTTTCAAGCCAGGGAGAGGGTGCATGGGTATTGAGTTTCTTTCTGACATTTTTAATATGAACATCTATAAAATTACTGTCATATTGATCATCAAGAATATTTCCCCAGATGTGTTCATAGAGTTGCTGACGTGTCAGAACCTTGTTCTGGTTAAGGACAAGATACTGTAAAAGATCATGTTCTTTTCTTGTAAGTTCCACCTCATTGTTGTTGTACAATAATTTCCTCGATTGAATATCAAGTAAGAACTCTCCTAAAATTATGCTCCGGGTGCTAATATGAAATTTTCTTCTTGCTACAGCCTGAATGCGGGAGTTTAATTCAACAAGTGCAAATGGTTTGGCAAGATAATCATCGGCTCCGAGATTTAAGCCTTTGACTTTGTCCTCAACCTCACCCCGTGCAGTTATTATAATAAATGATACATCATTTTTATTTCTTCTAGCCTCACTGATCAGGTCGAGACCATTGTAATCGGGGAGTCCTATATCAAGAAGAATGAAGTCATAAAGATTAACTGCGATCTTCTCTGATGCTTCAATTCCTGTAAAAGCAAGATCACAGATGAAATTCTCGGATTTGAGAAATGCTGCGATTTCGCCTGCAAGACTTTTCTCGTCCTCTACAATCAATACATTCATTGGCGATAAATTAAAATATTCTGAAGTATCCGCTTAAAAGAAATACGAAGCCTTTTGGCCCGGGAAAATCACTATTTGAATATGCCGGCAGGACATAGCTTGCCTCAGCCTGTATTGTCATAAAATCAAAATTCAGAGAAACCGGTACCCCAAATTCAATTTCCATTAAACTAAAAGTCCGCGAGTAAGAAACTGTTGGATTTGAAGTTGTTGTTCCTGAGTTTCGACCACCTGAACGCCATTTACGATATGGTGTTGAAACTGTATACGATGTCCCGGAAGAAGACTCTGCTTTTATGAGTGTTCCAAACAGCAGATTCAGATATGGATCAAAAGAGATAAAAGCTTTACCTTTTAAAAACTCCCGGGTCTGAAAATATCTCGAATTTTTTAACTGTACGTAAGCCTGTTTCTCATCCGAGAATAAACCACCAAAGGATAGCTTTGAATAGACTAGTCTCCAGTCAAAACCTAAAGTTATATCGCCATACAGAAAATTGTTAAAGAGAGTGTCAGAAAGTGTCTTTGTCGCCTGATACCCCGATAGTCCGGTTGAGATATCAAACCATGAATTGAATGTATGATCCCAGCTTAAGGAAATGTTGTAAAACGCCATAAAAGGATATATATCAGCCAGATGATAGGATGAAGCCGATGCATTGAAATCTTTACTGAATCGGTATGCCAGAGCGGCATATCCAAACGATTGGTTCTGTGACATTGTTGAGCCCAGGTATAACATGTTGTTTCCGTAACCAAGACCTGCATACAGAGAATGATGGTAATTACCTGAATCAGGTTTGGACTTATCATCAACTTGTTCCGTAACAATTGTATCAGATTGTGAAAATATTTCCGGAGTAGTAACGAGCATCAGGAGAACATACACCAGAATCCGGTTTGAGGGAATGACTTTATTCATGTACTTATAATATTTCATTTCCGGCCAGGTCCTCTTACTCCTGCAGGTTTACCAACTCCTTTAGGTATTCTTGATCCCGATGGTCGCGTTATAGAAGGTGGCCGGGCTCCATTTGCCCTGGTCATATCGGGACGACCGCTTCTCACCTGCTTTATTCCAGACTTACCCCCGTTACCCTGAGTTCCTTTGTTTGATTCATCCTTATTTCCCTGAGAAGACTTTTTTACCAGAGTATCCTGTACAGCAGCAGATTGTTGTGCAGTGGTTATGCTAATTGTCAGCAGAAAAAATACGATAATTAAAAATACTTCCCTAAACTTCTTCATTACAGACTGCTTTTAACCATACTGGTATCAACTTCTGTCAGAATAAATATTTCGTGTTCTTCACTCTATGTATTCTCACAATAAAGATACATTATTAAAAATGAAGAATTGATGAATTTTTATGAGCAATACAGGATGAAAGCTTTCTGGTTAATAGCCTTTATATCTTAATTTAACCTACTTAATTTAGTTCCTTAGCAATAGCCATTGCAGCAATAGTTCCGTCTGCAACAGCGGTTGTAATCTGCCTGTACTTTTTACTTATTACATCACCTACAGCGTAAATATCAGAGATACTTGTCTGCATATTTTCATCTGCTTTAATATAGCCCCATTGGTCAAGTTGCAGCTTATCTCTGAACAATTCGATATTCGGTTTCATTCCTATAAAAATAAAAACACCATCGCTGATCAGTTTCTTTCGTTCTTTGGTTTTTAAGTCTTCAATTTCAGTAACCATANTATCTCCATNCTTAACGAAAGCTCTTGGTTCACTGTTAAACAGAACACTTATTTTGGGATTGGCAAAAAGTTTTTCCTGTGCTTTTTTATTGGCGGTAAATTTATCAAACTGATGCACCATTGTCACTTTAGCAGCAAACCTGCTAATGAAATCTGATTCTTCAACAGCTGAATTTCCCCCTCCTATTACAACTACTTCTTTATTCTCGAAGTATTTGGCATCGCAGGTAGCACAATAGGAAATCCCTTTACCTTTTAGTTCTTTTTCACCTNTAGAACCTGTAGAATTCGGGGTGGTACCTGTGGCAATAATAATCTTCTTTGCTTTTATAGTTTCATACTCATCAATTATGATCTCTTTCTTATCGAGGTCAACTTTTGTTACATCTACAGCGACCTTATAAACGGTGCCACAGAGTTTGGTCTGCTCACTCATGTTATGTGAAAGAAGATACCCGGCCTGAGGTTGAATAAAACCAGGATAATTGGAAACCTCATGAGTTGTTGAAACCTGTCCTCCAGGTAATGCAATATCAATGAGGACTGTATTTATTTTAGACTGGCAGAGATACAAACCAGCCGTCAGTCCGCCCGGACCTGCACCAAGTATTATTACATCAAATTCCGATACTATAGGTTTTATCCGGGATTTGATATTTTTTACTTTTTCTTCTGACAACATACTGTCAAGGTTCCTGATAATATCACTTCGCTTTATTCCTCCCGTTAATCTTTCTCCAGCATCTTTCCCTTTATTAAAGAAAAGCAGAGTCGGAGATGATTTAACTCCAAGCTTATCTGCCAGATCACGATTATTCTGACGGAATATTTTCAGGAATTTAATCTCTTTTCCATATAGCTCCGAAAGTTGCTCATACTTCGAGGCCAAAGCCTCGCATGGAGGACATTCCGTTGAATAAAAATCAAGAACTACATTATCTGATTGTAATACTTCCTTTTCAAATTCTGCTGAATTAATCTCTTTCATTTATTAAGTGGTCATTTATTGAATAAATATTATTATTTGTCATTTGGGATATAGGCAGAAAAACCTATTTCAAGTAATTCTTTTACAGGGCGACAGTCAGATGAACAGATGCTTCCTGTTCTGTTTTTAGCTACAGAGCCACATCCCCCACCGCAGGCAAGCTGCACAGAGCATTCGCCACAACCTGGAATTGTAGTAACATCGCGATTTTCCCACTGTTCAATAATTTCATTCCTGCGTGTAACGATCGGATAAAAGCTGCCGAGAGATTCATCAGTTTTTCCGACAGTGGCAGTACAGGAATAGATCTGCCCCGTGTAATCAAAAGCCCATTCAGTTTTACAGGCCGGACATGCATCAAACAATGGGTCGGGTAGCTCTCCGTTATCTGATAGAAATTTTGCAACCGAATAGGCAGGTTTGTAAAATTCCAGGATATGCGGATGCTGTTTCGTCAGTTCAAAAACACTTTCGTATATCGATACCCTGTCAAAGAGCTTATCAGACACCAACTGGCAATGATGCAACTCATAATTACGTCCGATCTGCGTTTTAAAATACGGGCTTTTTGTCCACCCCTTGTCAATTGCAAGTTGCGCCAGATCAGGAAGATTTTCGATATTATCCCTGTCTGCTACCATCCGGAGATTTATTTCAATATGATTTTCCAGACACATATCAATACCTCTCACTATTTTCGAAAATGTTCCATCTCCGTTTTTGAGAAAACGACGACTGTTATGTACTTTTTCAGTGCCATCAAGAGTTACCTGCACCTCACGGATTTTTCCGGTTTTCAGAATATCGGAATATTCTTCAAGAGAATAGCCATTTGTAACAAAGCTTACTTCAAGATTTGCCTCCGATGATCTTTTAAGAATATATGCAATAAGCTCTTTTTGTTTAGAACTGCCAAGAAGCGGTTCTCCGCCAAATATTGTAATATACTTCTTCTTTCCAGCAAACTCATTCTGTATATATGCATAGAAGGAATCAATTATCTCCCTGTTGAGCCCAGGATGTGAATTATTATATTGATCCTGATAGCAATAAGTACAGGCAAAATTGCAACTGTAATTTGTCACAAAGAATATCTGTATCTCATCCTTATCACGTGAATCAATATAATCGAGGTATTTGGTACGGTATAGTTTCATTTCTTCTGACTCATCAATCAGATATCCTTTGTCAGATAATTCATTTGCAAATACCATATCTGAAAGTGAATCGCCTTTCTTTATTATCTCAAGTTTTTTTGCATCATCAGGTGTCAGAATATCAGCATTTCCTGAAAGCGTGTTCAGGAGGAAATAGTTTTCAGAATCCCTGATTTTTGAAAAAATATTAAACTTTGAGTATCTCATTCCGGAATTGATCTATTTGATTGATTAATACATAATTTGAAGTCATATAAATTTGAATATCTGTATAGCAGATATTGTCTTTTTGAACTCCTTTGTGGTTTAATACTATATCATAACCACAAAGGAGCAGGGCAGATAAAACTCTGCTTCAGAAGGTAAGTCCCGAAACTAATCGTGACAGCCAACCACAGTTTTTGATGTTTTTGCACAACACTGTGCAACTTTCGCTAAAGTCTTTGATTCTTTCTTTTTAATTAAGNTTTTCATAATCGATAATAATTACTTAGTTACTAATAATCCATTTACATATTTTATTAAGGTTTCCTTCGGAAGCATGCCAACTGTGATCTCAGGCTTTCCTTTAGCAGGAATATAAAGGAGTGTCGGCAAACTTGAAATCCCAAGTTTCTGAAGGAGCCCTTTTTCCTTATCTGCATTTACTTTATATACTATTATTTTACCTTCAAATTCCCTGGCTATTTCTTCAACCAGAGGTGAAAGCTGGCGACAGGGAGGACACCAGTCTGCATAAAAATCGATAATTGCCGGCTTAGTCCCTTCGTATTTCCATGCTTTGGACAAATCATAATTAAAAACCAGCTTTTTAAAGGTCTCTGTTGTGAGTTGCAACACCACCTCATTAGCTGAAGAATTATTATTTCTATTCTCATTTCCCGGAGTCCCCGCCTTACAATTGCTGAAAATCAGAGAGATAATGACAACAAAGAACAGAGCTGTCTTTTTCATACCTGATAAAATTAAATTCGTGTTTTAATAATTAAAGTCAGAAAACAAATTAGTTTTTGCACCGGCAACTTGCACATGTTTTTTCCCCATAAACAGTCCAGCTGGAAACCATTACTTTTCCTTTTTCATAAGGAGCTGATTCTTCGATTATCTGTATTGAAGAAAATCCTGCAGTTCTGAGCTGCAAGAGATATTCCTCACGTGTAACTGAGCCTGCCCAGCATTCGGAAATTGCTACCGGGTCATTTTTAAATTCCAGAGGTATCGGTTCAGTAGAATATATATCGCTTACAACAAATCTTCCCTTATTTTTAAGAATTCTGAAGATCTCATTCCAGACAGTCTGTTTATCTTCTGCGTGGTTGATTGTGCAATTTGAAATCACCAGGTCAGCAACACTATCTTCCAGTTTGATTTTATCAAGTGTACTTTGGATAAATTCTACGTTTGTTATTCCCAGACGTTCAGCAGTACTTATTGCTTTCTGTATCATACCGTCTGATATGTCAATCCCATATACAAAACCATCTTGCCCAACAATATCAGCAAGTCGCATCACATCAGTTCCTCTTCCACTTCCAAGATCGACACAAACTTCCCCTGTCTTTGCTTCGGAATAATTAATGGCTCCTCCGCATGAGAGACAACAACTTGATTCTGCCAGATCGCTGTAACGTTTATTTATTTCTGTGTAATTCATTTTATTTCTAAATAATTCTAAAATCAGTTTCTTCTATCGCACTAATTATCAACATTTTGAACACGGACCGCTAGTTACTAAAAATCCCAGTAAGCCTCCAAAAATTATTGAGGAATAGGAATGACNTGTTATAAAACATGAACCCGATGAGCAGCCGACAAAATGATAGTATAAAAACCCCAGAAGGCCTCCGGATAATATTCCGAGGAATGGTTTCCAGAAATACCATGATTTAAAAAATTCCCTGACATTTCCAGGTTTTTTGACAGTTTTACAATCGCTTTCCATATATAGACTTATTTACATATTTCGCTACAAAGATATGTATAAATTCTTTTAAATCGCAATACTATCACCTGAATCTTTTTAATATCACCAATTAATTTTATCTTTGCAGTGCAAATCTCACTGAATATGAGCATAATCTTTAAAAAAGAATTGAATGGAGAACAGCTCTATGAGTTGTTTCAGAGTGATGATAAATGCTTTGAGTTTCTGGCAGAATTGAAATGGAGTAACGGATTCACATGCAGGAAATGCGGAAATACAAATTACTGTCCTGGTAAAACGCCACACTCCCGGAGGTGTACCAGATGCAAGACTGAAGAATCAGCTACCACAGGGACTATTTTTCATAACTGTAAATTCCCTGTAAGTAAGGCTTTCTATATTGCATATACTGTGTGTAAGGGAAAAGAAGAATTATCAACTTATGAATATGCGCGCAGGTTGTCTTTACGCCAGATGACTTGCTGGAACTTTAAGACGAAGATCAAAGATGCCCTTCAAAAAATCGATTCGCTGACCGAAGGAGAAAAGATTTCAATAGATAAGATATTATCCAGCTGATTTACCACAACAAGCGTAAAGATATAATCTGCCCCCACTCCACTTAAGGGGGGGGCCAATTAATCGTATTTAATTGTAATTCAATAAGATTCCTTGTATTATCCCATACCGGGCTTGTCAAGGTTAGGGGGAAGTCCAACTTGCGAGCTTGTGAAGGAAAGCAGGACATGGGGTAAATCTTCTCTGTGGTTAATCGATTTCGGCTTACTATTTCTTCGGATCAGATCAACAGCAATTTAAATCCCAATACATTTTCGAGCCTCTGACCGGGACAAAATATTTTATATGCCGGTGGCCAGACTTTTGCCAGATATTTGTCCTGTTCCTCCCTTATCAATACAGCTAATTCATCAAGAGCGGGAGTATTGGCAGTATATTCATAACTATAGCCGATGGCTTTGAGCAATTGTGCATAGTCATTATATTTTCCCAGGTTCTGAGCAATAACGTCAAGCTTCTTCTCCAGTTCCTTAATAACCGGTGAGTTCAGAGGCCGGAAAAACCATAACTGGTAAAGAAAATCCTTTGATCTTTTTCTGAACAGATGCAGGTTTGACCGTTTAGGGTTATTCCTGCAAATCAGGTAATAGTTGACAACATGATTGTATGTCACTTCCAGTTCTTTTAAAAGCTGACCNGGATCAATATTGTTCATTGGTTCGAAACGGAGTCTGAACCCTGTTTTTTTGAGAATATCATCTATCTGCAGGAGTCTGTTTCTCTCATCATCGGTAAGATCCGGATCATGTTTTTTCATTATCGACGATAACTTATCATTATCCTCAAGTTTAACAAACAAATCCGGGTGCTTCTTTTTCAGATCTTTTAAAATTTTGCGAAACACCGGTGTATTACGCCATGAGCTCATGATTCTTCCGACTTCCCTGGTAGCCAGGATTTCTCTTTCAACAAATTCACCATCAATTTGCTGAGTAGCTAGACGTAATACTGCCCTGGCTTTCTTCATAAGCACTCTTACGTCATGAACAGATTTATCATCAGGAAAATCCGCTTTTTTCATCAATTCCTGGGATTCTCTGATATATCCTGCAATTGCAGGCTTCATTGCCTTCAGTCTGATATAATCTGATTCCACTGACTCTTTTATATTGTATATATTTTTGAATCCCACAAAGTTATGCAATAATACCAAAATGACCAAAAGCATGCAACTACCTGACATATTGATTTAAATATTTAGGAGTTTGCTGGCGCCGATTTATAATCGGTGCCAAAAAGTAAATTTAGCACGGATTACAACCGGGCAAAAAGGCACGGATTACAACCGAGCATAAAGGTACGGATTACAAATCCGCACCAGCGGTGACCAGGTTTACTTGAATCGGTATATGAAGCAGCTATGGTTTACGAATTACAGGAATTAAATCTTATAGCCAAAATTCAGGTACCCATTCCTGTTATCTATAATAAAATCAAACTTGATCTTGGATTCAGGGCTGACATTATAGTAGAACGAAAAGTACTAATTGAGATAAAGTCCGTAGAAAATCTGGCTGAGGTACATCATAAACAGATACTGACATACCTGAAATTAACCGGATTAAAACTTGGTATCCTGGTGAACTTCAATTCAGAGAGTATATCAAATTCAATTTACAGGAAAGTAAATGGACTTTAATTCCCTAAAAAAGAATTTCCCGCAGATTCCGCAGATAATCGCTGATCTTTAATTCAAATCTTCAAAGAACTACAAGATCAGCGGGAAACTAAAAAGAATTGCCAGCAGATTGCACAGATAGGTGCTGATCTTAAAATCAAAATCTGCGAAAATCAGCGAGATCAGCGGGAACCAAAAAAAAAAACTAAATTTGTTAATATTATTACTTAAAAAGCAGAAGATGGGTAAAATTACGAGGGGCCAGAGGATCGGTATTCTGACTGCAGGTGGTGATTGTCCGGGAATTAACGCGGCAATACGCGGGGTTGGAAAGACAGCAATTGTTAAATATGGAATGAAACTTGTTGGTATAAGTGATGGCTTCAGCGGCATGATAAATAAAGAATACCGTGAACTTACCGAGCATGATCTTTCCGGCATATTAACACTTGGAGGTACTATTCTCGGCACTTCAAGAGAGAAACCTTTTAAAAGCAGCGGAAAGGGAAAGAATGAAATAAGCAAACCCGTGTTGATAAGGGAACATTATGAACAAATGGGTCTTGATTGCCTTGTATGCATAGGCGGAAACGGGACTCTTAAAACAGCTCATCTCCTGTCGCAGGAAGGGTTGAATGTTGTTGGGATTCCAAAGACAATCGACAATGATGTATGGGGCACAGACCTTACCTTCGGTTTTGATTCCGCCGTCAACATAGCAACAGAAGCCATTGACAGACTTCATTCTACTGCCAACTCCCATAAACGGATCATGATAATTGAACTGATGGGACACAATGCCGGATGGATAGCACTCTACTCAGGTATTGCAGGAGGCGGAGACGTTATTCTTATTCCCGAGATTGAATATAATGAAGAAAAAATCGCGGAATATCTTCTCAGACGTGTAGAAGAGAACAAACCATATTCAATTGTTGTTGTAGCTGAAGGGATAAAGAATCCTATCAGGGACAGTTGTTCGGCAGCACAATCACTCAGCAGAAGAATTAATGCCCTCACAGGTCTTGAAACGCGTGAGACAGTGCTTGGATATATTCAGCGGGGTGGCACCCCTTCTCCTATGGACAGGGTTCTTGCAACAAGATATGGAACATCTGCCGCTGATATGATTGCTGAACGCGATTTCGGAAAAATGGTAGCATTTAAAAATAACGACATTATATCCGTCCCTCTTGCCGATGTGGCAGGAAAACTGAAACTGGTACAACCAGACGATCCGCTTGTTATACAGGCTATGAAAATGGGTACCAGCTTCGGCGTTTAACTTCCGTATTAAATTTAAGTTCTTGTTTTCAAATACCGGAAAATATGAAAAAACTGATTTTTGTCCGACATGGAAGAGCAGAAGATGCTGATTCTGAGTTCTCTGACTTTGAAAGGTCGCTTACTCAGAAAGGGAAGATAATTTCCAGACAGATGGCCCGGATACTTATTGAACAGGAAAAAGTCCCGGACATTGTAATAACGAGTCCCGCATTCAGGGCAATCGAAACTGCTTTTATCTTTTCGGAAGAGTTTAAATTTCCGTACGAAAAGATAATTACCGACAGGAATCTGTATTATAGAATGAATTCCAGATATCTCACTGATATACTTTCTCATACAAGCGATGATGTTGATGTAATCATGCTATTTGGACATAATCCTTCATTTACTGAAATACCCGCTAAATTATCCAAAGGGGGATCTGATTTTGTTCCCAAATCAGGCATCATCTGCATATCCTTCAATATAAACAAATGGTCGGAGATCAACCAGAATACCGGTAAAACGGAATATTTCCTAAAACCTGAAAAAGCATTATGAGCAAGACATATATTCCTAAAGAGATAAGCTGGTTATCGTTCAATGAACGTGTTCTGCAGGAGGCTGAAAACTGCGAAGTTCCCCTTATTGAAAGATTCAAATTCCTTGGTATCTATTCAAATAATCTTGATGAATACTTCAGGGTAAGGGTCGCTACACTGAGACGACTTTCACAATTTGGCCCAAAGTCAAAAAGCATACTTGGTTATAGCCCTAAAGCTACTCTGAAAAGCATTCATGAGATTGTACTTAAGCAGAATACCAGATTTGAAAAAATATATTCGGGTCTGATCCAGGAACTTGACAAACATAAGATCCATATTATTGATGAAAAGAAGTTAAATCCGGAACAGGCTGAATTTGTAAAGGTCTATTTTCATTCAGAGGTCCGTACAAGGCTTATGCCATTCCTTATCGAAAATGACTCTGAATTGCCGAATCTGACAGATGATGCAATCTATCTGGCAATTTACCTTAAGAACAAAGATCCTGAAAAAAGCAGGTACTCCTTGCTTGAAATACCCACAAACGTCCTTCCCAGGTTTGTGGTATTACCCGAGAAAGATGATGACAAATATGTAATTTTCATTGATGATATTATCAGGTTCGGACTGAAAGAGATCTTTTTCATTTTTGACTTTGATGACATTTCGGCATATACCATCAAACTTACAAAAGATGCAGAGCTTGAAATGGTTGATGATATCTCGGAAAGCTATATCGATAAGATGTCCCGGAGTTTGCAGCAACGTAAATGGGGATCACCTGTTCGTTTTATCTACGACAGGGAAATGCCTCATGAATTCCTGAAAATGCTGACCAGGAAACTTAATTTCGGTCCTGACGATGTTGTAATACCCGGAAACAGGTATCATAATTTCAAGGATTTCATAAAGTTCCCGAAACTCGGAAAGAAAAAATTCTATTACGAACCTTTAGTTCCGATACTTCATAAAGATATACAGCCAGGCAAGAGCATATTATCCGCAATAAAAAAGAAGGATATAATGCTTTGCTTTCCATATCAGCCCTTCGACTATTTCATTGATCTTCTTCGCGAAGCTTCAATTGATCCGTATGTAACTTCAATACAGATAACACTTTACCGGCTTGCAAGGAATTCCAGTGTCATCAATGCTCTTCTTAACGCTGTCCGAAACGGGAAAAGTGTTACTACTGTGGTTGAGCTGCAGGCACGATTCGATGAAGAGGCTAATATTACCTGGGGAAATAAGCTCATGGAGGAGGGTGTGAAAGTCATTTATGGGGTTCCGGGTCTGAAAGTTCATTCCAAGCTTTGCCTAATATCGCGCGAAAAAAATAAGGTAATACAGAGGTATGCTGCTGTGGGAACCGGCAACTTTAATGAGGATACAGCAAGAATATATACTGATCATCTTCTCCTCACAACAAATAAGAAAATAACTTATGAGGTTTTTAAAGCGTTCAGTTTCTTCAACGTCAACTACAGGAAAGACAATTTCTACCATCTGGTTTTATCTCCATTTTTTCTGAGGAACAAAGTCACACTTCTCATAGACAACGAGATAAAGAATGCCAGGGCCGGAAAAAAAGCATTCATCTACCTCAAACTGAATAATATAACTGATAATGACATAATTGACCATCTTTATGAAGCCAGCAAAGCAGGAGTTGCTATCAGGCTTATTATCCGGGGAATGATTTCACTTGTTCCTGGTCTGAAGGATATAAGCGAGAATATTAAGGCGATCGGAATCGTCGACCGTTTCCTCGAACACACCAGGTTCATGATCTTCTGTAACGGAGGAAACGAGGAATGTTTTATATCATCAGCCGATCTGATGACAAGAAACATAGAACACCGTATAGAAGTGACATGCCCTGTTTTTGATAAAAGCATCAGAAATGAACTGAAGGAGATATTTGAAATACAGTGGAAAGACAATGTGAAAGCCCGTAAGTTTGATGCTACCCTTTCGAATGCTTTTGTAAAACCCGGAAAAACCCCGTTTCAATCACAGATCGAGGTTCATAACTATCTCAGAAAGGTAAATGAAAAGGCACTTGAGAAATAAGAAAACGAAATCAGTGCTGGTCAAAATATAACAATTTGATTTTTTTGAAGCTAACTGAACCCTCCCCTTTCCCCTCCCTTAAGACTAAGGGAAGGGAGGTAATTTATTGTATATGAGTTAATTTCCCCTTCCCTTAAATTTAAGGGAAAGCCTGCCCCGATTTATCGGGGGCGTCAGGGAAAGGATTGAAAGAGCAACAGGAAGAGTGAAATTCGGTAATTAAAACAATTTTTTGAAAGATCTTTTTACTGATTAGACCCAGTAGTTATCTAAAACTTAAAACAATATGAATATTTATGCATTAATTGCCGGAACAGTATTTATAATGCTTTTTTCATGGTTTCTCTCTATCAGATATAAAAGGTATCATGGAATTGCCAGGTTTTTTGCTTTCGAAAGTGTTTTTATCCTGTTCCTTATGAACTACAAAGTCTGGTTCAATGATCCTTTTTCNTTGCTCCAGGTAATCTCATGGATATTACTTATTCTCTCACTATATGCTGTAATAACAGGATATCTTCTGCTTAAGCGAAAAGGAAAACCTTCTGCTAATTTTGAAAACACTTCATTGCTGGTCAGGACAGGAATTTATGGATATATACGGCATCCTCTATACCTTTCTATATTTCTTCTGGGAACCGGCATTGTACTAAAGGATCCTCATCCTGTTCAACTTGCTTTAGGCCTCATTAATCTTGTTGCTATCTGGATTACTGCAAGGATCGAAGAGAAAGAAATGATAGCTAAGTTCGGTGAAGAATATAAGGCTTATATGACAGAGACTAAAATGTTTATACCCTTCATCCTCTGAACCTGAAGTGATAATACCA
>JGI20214J51650_10001154_pt1 | contig 16718 bp, 26 predicted proteins | sample WetSurMetagenome_FD_51650 | JGI IMG/M metagenome (IMG submission 51650) | reverse complement strand
TCGGCCGTGGGTCTGCCTGGCCGGATACCCGGAATAAAACCGCCATATTTCTTCATGTTGTCGGCGACGTCTACCGGATTGAAGACAATGGCCGTATAGAAGAAGCAGAAAAAGACGATAAAAGCAATATAGAGGAGTGAATAAAGCCAATGCCCCGGCGTCATGTAACCGGCGACGGTTTGCACCCAAGGTACCGCGATGAAGTTTGCCACCGTGGCGGGAAACATAATGATGGATGAAGCAAAGATCGGGGGAATAACGCCCGAGGTGTTGATCTTCAGCGGGATGTGCGTGTTCTGGCCGCCGTAAACCCGCCGCCCCACAACTCTCTTTGCATATTGAACGGGAATGCGTCTTTGGCCCCGTTCCATAAAAATGATAAAGGCCACCACCACGACCATCATGACGAGAAGCAGCATCACCACAAAGATGCTCATTTCGCCGGCATGCAACAGTCGCATGGTGCTCACCAGCGCGTTGGGGATTCCAGCGACGATACCGGCAAAAATGATGAGGGAGATCCCGTTGCCGATCCCGTATTCCGTGATTTGCTCGCCGAGCCACATGATAAAAGCGGTGCCGGCGGTAAGGGTGATAACCGTGATCAACCTAAAACCCCATCCGGCGTGAAGGACCACCGTTTCACCCCCGGGAGCAGACATGCCCTCCACACCGGCGGCAATGCCAAAACCCTGGATGATGCTGAGAACTACCGTGCCGTAGCGAGTATACTGGGTGATTTTCTTTCGACCAGCCTCTCCTTCCTTGCTCAAGCGCTCAAGGTGAGGAATCACCACGGTCAAAAGCTGCAGGATAATAGAGGCGCTGATGTAAGGCATAATGCCCAGCGCAAATACCGACAGTTGACTGAGAGCGCCTCCGGAGAACATATCGAAAAGCCCGAGCAGGGTCCCCTGGGCTGCCTTAAAGAAAGCCGCCAGGGCTTCGGAATTTATTCCTGGCGTGGGAATATGAGCTCCAACCCGGTAAACCGAGAGGAACAGCACGGTCATCAGAATGCGGCGCCTAAGTTCAGGAATTTTGGTAATGTTCTGAAAAGCTGCAAGCACCCTCTAATTCCTTTTGTGCAAATTGTGCAAGGGGATCAACTCGACGCGACCGCCCGCGGCTTCGATCTTGCTAACCGCTGCGGCGCTCGCCTTGTGGACCTGAACGGTGAACGCGCGGGTTAGGTCACCATCACCCAGCAGCTTGATCCTACCGTGGACGCTCTTCACCAGGCCCGTTTGCAGCAATTCCTTGGGACCGATTTGACTGCCGACATCAAACCGTTCAAGGTCGTTCACATTGACGATGCTGTATCGCGTTTTAAAAATGTTGGTGAATCCCCGCTTTGGAATTCGGCGCTGCAAAGGCATCTGTCCGCCTTCGAACCATGGCGCAGTGCCGCCCCCCGAGCGTGATTTCTGTCCTTTGGTGCCTCGCCCGGCAGTCTTGCCCAGACCGGAACCACATCCTCTTCCCACGCGTTTCCTGCTGCTCTTCGCCCCTTTAGGAGGCGCCAAATCTTCAAGTCTCATGGTAAAATATCCAATTTGATCGCAGATGGTTCAGATTTAGATTTCCTGGATTTCCACCAGGTGGATAACCTTCCGTACCGCCCCCATGATGCTTGCGCTTCCATAGAGGGTTACGGTCTTATTGAGATAGGTCAGTCCCAGGGCCTTCAAGATCCGGCGATGTTTTTCCGGATGGCCGATAGGACTTCGGACCAGAGTGACTTGTATGGGTTTAGACATGCTAATTTCCTCATGTGACTGAGATTGGCAGTTCTATCGAGCCCGCCACGGTCAGGCATTTGAAGTAGATCCGGTTATGATCTCAGCGATGGCAGCTTCATCGGTCATCAAGCCCGGATTTCCTGGATATCACGCCCACGCGTCTTGCCGACTCGCTCACCGCTTCGCAGGTGCTTCAGTCCCTGGAGCGTGGCCTTGACCACGTTGTGAGGGTTCCTGGAGCCAATGCATTTGGTCAGTATATTGTGAATGCCGGCCGCTTCCATGATGGCGCGCACCGCTCCCCCGGCAATCACGCCCGTGCCTGCCGAGGCTGGTTTCAGGACCACCGAAGAGGCGCCGAAGCGACCCAGAATCTCGTGAGGTATCGTCTCATTCACAAGAGGGACGCTGAACATGCTTCGCTTTGCCGATTCCAGCCCCTTTCTGATCGCTTCCGGTACTTCATTTGCCTTTCCAAGGCTGAATCCGACGCGTCCGTTACCGTCACCGACGACAACGATCGCACTGAAGGAGAAGCGGCGTCCGCCTTTAACCACTTTGGCTACGCGACTGATGTGGACGACCTTGTCGATCAACTGGAGTTGGCTCGATTCCACAGGTAACAATGTGCATGCCTCCATTCAAAAAAGATTGACAGGATTTAAAAATCTAGACCAGCCTGACGGGCAGCGTCAGCAAGCGCTTGGACACGGCCATGGTAAATGTACCCGTTGCGGTCGAAAACCACTTTGGTGATGCCCTTGTCTTTAGCCTTGCGGGCGATCAGTGCTCCCACCCGTTTCGCTGCTTCGACCTTGCCCTTCAGAGGATCCATCTGGGTGTAATCCGGAGACAGCGTTGATGCGGTTGCGAGAGTAGACCCAAGCGTATCATCGATAATCTGTGCGTAAATGTGCTTATCACTCCGAAAGACCGTTAAACGAGGCCGCTCGGGACTTCCGCTCAATTTCTTGCGGATGCGCTTCTTGCGCTTAAGGCGTGAATCTTCGCGCGTGCTGATTTTCGAAGCCATTTTAGCTTACCTCATATCACCTTATTTTTTTGAACCGGCTTTGCCCACCTTCCGATGGACCTTTTCCCCGGCATACCGGATGCCCTTTCCTTTGTAAGGCTCAACCGCTCGCAGGGCACGAATTCGGGCAGCTGTTTGCCCCAACAGTTCCTTATCAATCGCTTCCAAACGGATCACATTTTGCCGTTCAACCGTGGCCTTTACTCCCTCCGGCAAGGCGAAATTAATGGGATGGGAGTATCCCAGGCTCAGATTCAGGACGTCTTTCTGAACATCGGCGCGGTAGCCGGTCCCTTGGATCTCCAGAATTTTGGTGAACCCCTGGCTTACCCCCTGCACCATATTGAACACCAGCGCTCTGAGCAAACCATGGAGGGAGCGGGCTCCCCGGGAATCGTCTCGGCGCCTGACATGAATCAACTGATCGTCGATTTCGAGATCCAGCTGTTCGGGTACCGGGCGAACCAAGGTGCCTTTCGGCCCCGATATGGTCAACATGAGCTGTTCCAGGGAGATCTTAATTCCCTGGGGAATCTTGATGGGCAACTTTCCCACGCGTGACATGGTGCTACTCCTGTATACCGAAAACCCACCCAGCACTAATGAGGGGTTCGCGATGAATCTTCCGAACTGGCAGGCTTCCTACCAGACAGAGCAGAGCAATTCGCCGCCGACAACCTCTTTTCGCGCCTGCCGATCGGTCATCAGACCCTTGGAAGTGGACAATATGGCAACTCCCATACCATTCATGATCCGGGGAATATCATCGTGGCCGACATAAACGCGGCACCCGGGCTTACTGACACGCTTGACCCCGGCGATACTGCCTTCCCGATTTTCGTCGTACTTCAAGTGGACACGGAGAATCCCCTGCTTGTTATCTCTGATGAGCTTGAAATTCTTGATATAGCCTTCTTCCTTGAGGATGCGAGCGATGCTTGTCTTCATCCGGGAGGAGGGAATGTCCACTTTGTCAAAGCGGGCCTTCTGCCCGTTTCTTATACGATTGAGTAAATCAGCAATGGGATCCGTTACTGCTGCCATAAAACCTGCTCCTCTGTGTTTCTCGAATGGCTACCAGCTGGCTTTGATTACGCCTGGCAGTTCCCCTCTGAGAGCCATGTTTCGAAAACAAATGCGGCAAATGCCGAATTTCCTGATGTACGCCCGTGGCCGGCCACAAAGCGGACAGCGGTTATATTTTCTCACCTCAAACTTCGGGCGACGTTTTGATTTTGCAATCAGCGACTTCTTTGCCACGCGCTGCCTCCTTTTTGCGCTACTTACTGTTTGAACGGCATGCCCATGAGTGCCAGCAGGGTTCGGGCCTCATCATCGTTGGGGGCGGTAGTGACGATGGTAATATTCATCCCTTTGATCTTGTCGATTTTGTCGTAATCGATTTCGGGAAAAATGATGTGTTCCTTGATCCCAAGGGTGTAATTCCCGCGCCCGTCCAACGCCTTTGAAGAAATCCCGCGAAAATCCCGCACCCGAGGCAAAGCGACGTTGACGAGTTTGTCAAAGAATTCATACATACGGTCGCCGCGAAGGGTAACCATGCAGCCGATGGGCATGCCCTTCCGCAGCTTGAAAGCGGCTATGCTCTGACGCGCCCGGGTAATGACCGGTTTTTGCCCGGTGAGTTGCCCCAGTTCTTCGGCCGCTGAATCCAGTATCTTGATGTTCTGGATTGCCTCACCCAAGCCCATGTTGATGACGATCTTCTCGAGTCTTGGAATCTGCATGGTGCTCTTGTAACGAAATTGCTCAGCGAGTTTGGGCGCTACTTCGTTTTGATATTTTTCCCGCAAACGTGCCATCTATTGCCTCCAATCCCGACCAGTTTCGCGACCGGGTCACCGCCTAGTCGATAACCTCGTTGCACTTCTTACAGTAACGGACTTTGCGATCATCTTCGAGAATCCTAAAGCCCACTCTGGTCGGGTCTGTACACTTGGAACAAATCAACATCAGGTTGGACATCTGAATCGGAGACTCTTTTTCGAGGATCCCCCCCTGTCTGGATTGTTGGCTTGGCTTCAGGTGGCGCTTTACAAGATTGAGTTTTTCCACAATAGCTCGGTCTTTCTTGGGGATGACGCGCATTACCTTGCCACTCTTGCCTTTTTCCTTGCCGGCAATAACCTTTACCGTATCGTTTTTCCTAATCCGGTATTTCTTGCGTTCTTCCATCGGAACATGTCCTCATAAAAAGCTAAAGTACTTCGGGAGCAAGCGAGATGATCTTCATAAACTGTTTGGCCCGCAATTCCCGTGCCACCGGACCAAAAATACGCGTGCCAATGGGCTCCTTGGCAGCGTTAATAAGAACGGCGGAGTTGTCGTCAAACTTGATATAAGAACCATCTGGGCGCCTTACTTCCTTCTTGGTTCGCACCACCACAGCCCGGAGCACATCCCCTTTTTTAACTTTGGCGTTGGGAATGGCCTCCTTCACCGAGACTACGATGATATCGCCAACGGTTGCATAACGTTTTCGCGTGCCCCCAAGCACCTTGATGCAATATAAACGTTTTGCTCCGGAATTGTCGGCAGCATTCAGTTGAGTTTCCGATTGAATCATGAGTTACTCCGTCTTCGTGTTGTGATTGTCAAGAGCTTTCCAGGTCGTTCCATCAATCCCCAACACGCCAATTACATGACCGCTTTTTCCAAGGTTTTTACCACAACCCAGCGCTTCGTTCTGCTCAGGGGGCGGCTTTCTTCGATGAGTACGCGATCCCCCACCTTGCAAGCATTGTGAGCGTCGTGAGCCTTAAACTTATTCTGGCGACGAATGAACTTGTGATACATGGCATGATGCACAAGCCGCTCTACCCTGACCACAACGGTCTTGTCCATCTTATCGCTGATCACCGTTCCGACGCGTGTCTTCCTTCCCGATTTCTGTCCTTCCATAGGTGGTAGCCTCATGCCGTGGTCTTATGGTCCAGTTCATTGATGATGGTCAAAACCCGCGCAATGCTCTTGCGGGTCTTATCCAGTTGAGCGGTGTTCTCCAACTGGCCAGTCTTGTGCTGGAAAGTAAGATTGAATAAAGCCCCTCGAAACTCGTCCAGCTTCTGGAGCAATTCGTCTTTGGTCATATCCCGGAGAGCACTGGCTTTCATAGAACATCCTGCCTTGACACGAAACGAGTCAGTATGGGCAGCTTGTGTGCCGCAAGGTTTAGGGCCTCCCGAGCAATGGCTTCGGGAACTCCCTTAATTTCGTAGAGGATACGCCCGGGTCTAATGACCGCGACCCACGCTTCGGGGGAACCTTTGCCTTTGCCCATGCGAGTTTCCGCTGGCTTCTTGGTAATGGGCTTATCCGGAAAAATACGAATCCACACCTTGCCCCCGCGCTTCACATGGCGAGTTATGGCGACACGGGCAGCTTCAATTTGCCGGGATGTTGCATAACCGTCACCAAGAGCCTTGAGCCCGAACTCACCAAAGCTCAGAGCACTGCCCCTGGTGGCCATTCCTCTCCGGTGGCCCTTCTGTTGTTTTCTGAATTTGACTCGTTTGGGTGCTAACATTCAAGCATCTCCTGTTCCTCATGGCTCACGGCCGTTGTCCCTCGTCTCTGATTGCCCTGAGCCCATAGCGAGCGGAATCAACCCCTCGCTGATCCCGATCCCCGCCGCACGGTTGCCTCGCGGGTATGAGAAGTGAGCGCTCGCTCGGTAACGCTTAACTAAGGCAGGACCTCCCCTTTGAAGATCCAGACCTTCACTCCGATAATCCCGTAGGTGGTGCGAGCGAGTGCCGTTCCATAGTCGATATCGGCGCGCAGAGTATGAAGGGGGACGCGGCCTTCCCGGTACCATTCCCTCCTGGCCATCTCGGCGCCACCCAACCGTCCTGCGGAGGCCACGCGGACTCCCTTGGCTCCGAATTTCAGGGCGGCGGTGACCGCTCGTTTCATGGCGCGCCGGAAGGCCACTCTGCGAACCAGTTGGAGGGCTATGTTTTCACCGACCAAAGTAGCATCCAATTCGGGTCGTCGTACTTCCTGAATGTCGATAAGGATTTCGCGCCTGAACTTGCCTTCCAGATCCCGTCGCAAAGCCTCTATCTCAGCGCCCTTCTTGCCAATCACGATACCAGGGCGAGCTGTAAAAATGCGGATCTTGGCTTTGTTCGCCGCACGTTCAATTTCCACCTTGGCGATCCCCGCATGAAACAGCCGTGCCTTGATATAGTTCCGGATCATATGGTCTTCTTGAACCAGCTTGGCATAATCCTTAGTGGCAAACCATTTTGAGTCCCAAGTCTTTATGACGCCCAGACGGAATCCCGTTGGATGCACCTTTTGTCCCAAATCTCACCTCCGTTGGCTATTGTCTGTCTCTGGAAATCGCCTCAAATTTCGTCTATTTTTCAGCCAGCACCATCGTGATGTGGCTTGTGCGCTTCAATATTCTGGTCGCTCGGCCCATGGCGCGCGGGCGGAACCGCTTCAATTTGGGCCCCTCATCCACCAGGATCGTCTTGATGAATAACGTATCGACATCGATGGTCTGCGTATTCTCTGCGTTGGCGAGGGCGGAACGCAGGGTCTTGTTGATCAGACGGCCACCCTTTTTGGGCAAGAACTTCAGGAGGGTCAGGGCTTCGTCGACCTTCTTTCCTCTAACCAGATCGGCAACCAAGCGGACTTTGTAAGGAGAAACGCGTAAGTACTTGCCAACCGCTCGCACTTCCATTATTTCTTTCCTTTCACTTTCGACTTCTTGTCCCCTGCATGGCCGTAAAAGGTCCTGGTTGGCGAAAATTCTCCCAACTTATGTCCCACCATGTTTTCCGTAATGAAGACGGGAATGAATTTCTTGCCATTATGTACTGCGAGAGTTACCCCGACAAATTCCGGGATAATGGTTGATCGTCTCGACCAAGTCTTGATGATTTTGCGATCACCCGTGTCTTTCGCTTTGACTACTTTGTCAAGGACGTGACCGTCAACAAATGGTCCTTTTTTCAGCGAGCGAGGCACCTTTTACTCCTTTTCATGTCCTGGATCATCGACTACTCTTGAGCTGAATCCAAAGCTGCAGACCATACCAGACGCTATTTCCGGCGGCGCACTATCAGCTTATCGCTGTGTTTTGTTTTCCGAGTGCGGTAGCCCTTCGTGGGAACCCCCCAGGGCGTGCACGGGTGTCTCCCGCCGGAACTCCTACCTTCGCCACCACCCATCGGATGGTCGACAGGGTTCATGGCAACTCCTCGAACATGAGGACGACGCCCCGACCAGCGGCTTCGTCCGGCTTTGCCCAGAGACCTGTTCTCGTGGTCGATATTTCCCACCTGACCGATGGTCGCTTTGCAGACGATGGGAACCATCCGCATTTCGCTGGAAGGCAGGCGCAGAATGGCGTGTTTCCCTTCTTTGGCGATCAGTTGCGTGCTGCAACCGGCAGAACGTGCCAGTTGCGCCCCTTTGCCGGGCTTCAGTTCTACATTGTGGACGACGGTGCCAAGGGGGATATCAGACAGGCGCAGGCAGTTGCCGGGCTTGATATCGGCATCGCGACTGGTGACCACCGTATCGCCCACGGAAAGTCCTACCGGGGCCAGGATATAGCGCTTTTCCCCGTCTTTGTAATGAAGCAGGGCGATGTTGGCGGAACGATTGGGATCATATTCAATGGTAGCCACCCTGGCCGAAATGTTCTCTTTGTCTCGCTTGAAATCAATGATTCGGTAGCGGCGCTTGTGTCCCCCTCCTCGATGCCAGGAGGTGACCTGACCGGAGTTATTGCGCCCCCCTGTCTTTTTCAGAGGCTCGACCAGGCCCTTGAAAGGCTCCGCAGTGGTAATTTCAGCGAACGTACTGTAGCTCTGAAATCTCCGTCCCGGAGATGTTGGATTAACTTTTCTAATGGCCATCTGTGCCCTCTCTCAGATCACACACCTTCGAAGAATTCAACGCGCTGGCCGGGCTTAATGGTAACCATGGCCTTTTTCCAATCGGAGCGCTTGGTGAAAAAACGGCCAACACGCTTTTTCTTCCCTCTCATATTCATCGTGGTGACGTCCAGAACGTTGACCTTGAACATCTGCTCTACTGCTTGCTTGATTTCGATCTTATTCGCCCGTCGATCGACCTCGAAAAGAAGCCGGTTGTTCTGCTCTTTTTCCGTGGTGCTCTTTTCGGTAATGAGAGGACGTTTCAGAATCTCATATGCTTTCCGGTTCATGATCCTAATGTCTCCTCTATTCTTTCAACGCACCCTTGAGTCATGAGCAGATTGTGGTAGTCCAGGAGATCGTAGACATTCAGTCCTTCAGACCGTAAGACTTTGACGTTGGGGATATTGCGAGCCGATTTCTCCACGTTCTCGTCGGATTGAGAAAGGACTATCAGGGTCTTGCCAAGCTCAAACCGGTCCAGGACCGCGGCAAATTCTTTGGTCTTGATCCGCTCCAGTTGCAGTTGGTCGAGAATCGTCAACTCTTGGTCCAGAAGCTTTTGACTCAAGGCCATCTTCAAGGCCAGCCGGCGAACTTTTTTAGGGACTCGCATATCATAGGACCTCGGCTGCGGTCCATGGATCGTGCCACCCCCTCGCCAGATAGGCGATCGGCTCGTTCCCGCACGGGCCCGGCCGGTTCCCTTTTGTCGCCACGGTTTCTTGCCGCCACCGGCAATCTCGCTTCTTCCCTTGGTTTTGGCAGTCCCTGCCCGGCGCTTGGCCAACTGGTACAACACCACCTCATGCATCACATGGGGCTTGACCGGGACGGCAAAAATGCCGTCACTCAGCTCCAACTGGCCGATAACGGTTCGCTCTATATTGTAAACATCTACGGTTGGCATCGTGTTCCCCAAATCCTTATGCAACTGACCCTGAGAAAACTACCTCACCCGGTTGTTCTTGCGGATATAAATAATCCCGTTCCGGCTTCCCGGGACGGACCCCTTGACAATCATCAGGTTCTCTTCCGGTCGAATATCCACGATTGTCAAACCCATCAGCGTCACCCGCTTATTGCCTTTTTGGCCAGCCATCTTTTTCCCTTTGATTACCCGACCCGGGTAGGTGGCGTTTCCAGTGGAACCGGGATCCCTGACATTCTTTGAGCCGTGACCCGCAGGTCCTCTCTGGAAATTCCAGCGTCTGATCGTACCGGAAAAGCCTTTTCCTTTGCTTATACCCGTGACATCAATGACCTCCCCGATGGCAAAGCCATCCACTAACAGCTCTTGCCCGGCCTGAAAATCGCTGGTCTGGTCCACCCGTATTTCATGCAGAACCTGAAAATAGCCCTTGCCGACTTTGTCGAGGTGCCCTTTCTCAGGCTTATTGACGTGCTTGGGTTTTGCTTTGCCGTAACCGATTTGTAGCGCCGAATACCCGTCTCTTTCCGCGGTCTTGATCTGGGTCACAATGCAGGGTCCGGCCTCAATGAACGTCACCGGAACAACACGGCCATCCTCTGCAAAAAGCTGGGCCATTTCCAATTTGCGTCCGATAATTGCTTTGATCATGAGCTCCGCTCTCTTTCGAAAAACAATACCCCAAAAAGGTTACAGCTTTATCTCTACATCGACGCCCGCGGAAAGATCCAGTTTCATGAGGGAGTCGACGGTTTGCTGGGTCGGGTCCAGGATGTCGATGAGGCGTTTGTGAACNCGTATTTCGAATTGCTCGCGAGATTTCTTGTCGACATGGGGAGATCGCAGCACCGTGTACCGATGCACTTTTGTCGGCAGCGGAATCGGTCCTGCCACCCTGGCCCCCGTCTTTTTCGCGGTCATGACAATCTCGCTGGTAGATTGATCCAGCAGTTTATGATCGTAAGCTTTTAATCGGATGCGAATTCTCTGATTCGTCATCATAATTGTTATTCCTACCTGTTGGAATTTACCTGTTCAAGTCGGGGACTGTCGGGTATCATCAGCCCCTGCGTCAGTTATTCAATAACTTCGGTGAGCACGCCGGCGCCGACGGTGCGTCCGCCTTCGCGGATGGCGAAACGGAGCTCTTTTTCGAGCGCCACCGGGGTGATCAGATGAACTTCCGTGCTGATGTTGTCACCCGGCATCACCATTTCCACCCCCTCCGGCAGGGTCATAATGCCCGTCACGTCAGTGGTCCGGAAATAAAACTGAGGCCGATATCCCGGGAAAAACGGCGTGTGCCTGCCGCCTTCCTCTTTCTTCAACACGTACACTTCGGCCTTGAATTTGGTGTGAGGGGTGATGGAGCCCGGTTTGGCCACCACCTGGCCGCGCTCGACGTCATCCCGTTTGGTGCCGCGCAAAAGCACGCCGACGTTGTCCCCCGCCAAGCCCTGGTCCAGAGTCTTGCGAAACATTTCCACGCCCGTGCAAACCGTCTTGAACGTGGGCTTGAAGCCAACGATTTCCACTTCCTCGCCGACCTTGACCACTCCGCGCTCAACCCGGCCCGTCACCACCGTGCCCCGGCCGCTGATCGAAAACACATCCTCGATCGGCATCAGGAACGGCTTGTCGATGTCGCGAACCGGCTCCGGAATGTAACCGTCGATCGCATCCATCAGCTCTGCGATGCAGGCCGCCTCCGGGCTGTCCGGATCGTCCGTCTCGAGAGCCTTCAAGGCCGAACCCTTGACGATTGGANTGTCGTCTCCGGGAAACCCGTATTTGGTCAGCAGTTCGCGCATCTCCAACTCGACCAGTTCAATCAGTTCCGGATCGTCCACCATGTCCACTTTGTTCAAAAAGACAACCATGTAGGGCACCCCGACCTGACGGGCCAGCAGAATGTGCTCGCGCGTCTGCGGCATCGGACCGTCATCGGCGGCCACCACCAAAATGGCCCCGTCCATCTGGGCTGCGCCCGTGATCATGTTCTTGATGTAGTCCGCGTGTCCCGGGCAGTCCACGTGAGCGTAATGCCGCTTGTCGGATTCGTATTCCACGTGAGCCGTAGCGATGGTGATCCCCCGTTCCCGCTCTTCCGGGGCCTTGTCAATCTGATCAAAGGGCACGAACTGGGCCCTCCCACGCTTCGCCAACTGCTTGGTAATGGCTGCCGTAAGCGTCGTCTTCCCATGATCAATGTGACCAATCGTCCCCACATTCACATGCGGCTTCGTCCGCTCAAACTTCTTCTTAGCCATCGCTATTCCTCCTGAATAAATGTCTTATCTATTACGCGATACGGTTTCCAACCTCAAAAACCACATGCCACTGATGTCATTAAGAGGCGCCGATCCAAAGAAAGCATCGCGGCTGAATCTGCCTTCTCTCGCAAGAACGGACATGGAGCCCACGACCGGGATCGAACCGGTGAACCTCTTCCTTACCAAGGAAGTGCTCTACCTACTGAGCTACGTGGGCCCTCGAGAAAGCAGTCAGGGGTTCAAAGAAAGGTCCATCGTTTGATGTGGGAACTCTGAATTGGAGGTTAAAAAGCAAGCGCTTTTTCCTGTTCTCGCTCTCAGAACTTTCAGCAAAAACTGAATGTAGTCCCAACGACAATGACCTCTTGCGTTCGATGCCACTATCTCCTACATGGAATAACCGGGTGGTGGAGAGGGGAGGATTCGAACCTCCGAAGGCTTCGCCGGCAGATTTACAGTCTGCTCCCTTTGGCCACTCGGGTACCTCTCCACTGCTCCTGACGCCAGCCAGGCACTGTTCATGACTTCGTCATAAACAAGCTTGCCTATCTACCACAGGAAAAATCAAAAGGCAAGGAGGTCGTAAAGAAAATTTCTTAGCGGGATCCAAGATGACAAGGAAGGCTTCAACCCAACGCTTCCGGTTTCATTGCAGCCCTAATAGCATAATATTCCTACGGGATGTCTTGCGATATGCTCAGTGCAAGGAGCAACACACTTTAAGAAGAGCTGCCCAGGAGCAGATTCAACAAGGCGGCTTGCTGATCAGACAGTCTCCCGAATTCCAGACCGCATCGTCTCGTTTCGACCCGATCCAAACGGTGTCGCTCGGCGCGGATATCATAAGCTACCCGGCATGAAAGGCGAGATAAACGGAACTGCTTCCGGCAGAGAATATCCACGACCAGGGTTGTCGTTTTCGGTGGGCCATTGCCACTGCTCGCAGCGTATTCGAATGCGACTCCGCCTTTGCTGATGTCCTTTAACGTGCCGACAGTGTAAAAATACGGCCCCGACCCAATGAATACATCTCCTTGGATGCGATATCTCCGGTGTCTACGGCGCCCGTCCGCCATTTCATCAGCCATTGCTGCGGCCTTTCATTAAGAGTCTATTTTTTGAAAGACGGCTTTTCTAATCTTCTCAGATCATACTCTAAAACACCATGCACCGAAGCGCAAGAAAATTAAGCAAATTCCTGTCAACCGCAGCGCCAGCCATTCCAGTTTCTGCCAAACAACTCGACGGTGCGAATCACCACCAGATAAAGCGTTGCAAGCCCATAGGCGATGGCTGTACCCGCATAGATTCCATAAATTGGATAGCAGAGCGCCACGGCCAGGGAATAGGCGACCGCCGCCCCCAATCCTTTGGGGAAGTTCTTCAGGACCGCTTGAACATGCCCAGGATTGTAACTGAAATGAATAATGACCAGAAGCGGCAGCAGGGTCATTGGAAACGCCGCAAACATTCCCGCCCATCTCGGCCCGACGAAACTGGCGGTAAGGGTAATCAGGACGATGATACAGGAGGCAAAGCCTGCTCTGAGCAGCAGGACTTTCAGGTTCAGTTGCGTTCTTTTCTGGGTATTTGAGCTTTCGGTGCTGCGAAAGAGGTAATGGAAGACAAGGATGGCCAAGATTGCCAGCAGCACCGCTGCAAGCAAATCGACTTGCACCGACCGCAGGATTGATGCGGCCAGAAAGTATCCGGCAAGCCCGCCAATGGCTGCATAAAGGATTTGGTGTGCTTTACTCTGTGTCCGGGCCAACAGAGAGGTTCGGTGGTAGCAATAGCCAAACGTCTGCGTTGCAATAAGACCAAGACAAGTATAGCGGGCGCTTTCGGCGGCAAACTGGGGCGAGATCTCGTAGCCCATGAAAAACAGACTCAGGGCCGCCCCCAAAGGGTACCCGGAGAGTATGCCGGCGAATCGAGTGCTGACAGTTTCTGCAAGGAAGGCCAATACCATTACCATGATGATGGCGGTGCCCATCTTGATGAGGACGAGAATGGAAAATGCTTCGCTCAGCACGTTCATGGCGGGCAAGCCCGTCCGCCAAATCCCTTCCAGTTCATGTGACCCCCTATCCGCTTCGCTAAGAAGAATTGTCCTTAGAGCATAAAATCCTGCAAAGAATACCTCAAAGACCGCTTTTCAGATAACCTTTGGGGTGAACAAAAGTGTTGACACCATGACCACCGTTTACTATCGTTCCCCTTGGTCCAAGCATAATATTGTTCAATTTTAAAAGGTTACGCACCATAAACGGAAGACTTTTAGCAAATGGAGGGCCGTATGAAAAGACTGATCGGAACGTTTTTGGCAATCCTGGCAGTGATCGCTTTCACCGTGCCCCCCGCGGTTCAATCGGCCGAATACAAAAGCGAATACAAGCTTTCTACCGTTCTTGGCAAACCTTTCCCCTGGGGCGTCGGCGGAGAACGGTGGGCGGAGCTGATCAAGGAAAAGACCAATGGCCGCATCAACGTCAAAATGTACCCGGGCACAAGCCTGGTGGGTGGAGATCAGACCAAGGAGTTCACCTCCATTCGCCAGGGAGCCATCGACATGGCCATTGGATCGACTATCAACTGGTCGCCTCAGGTGCAGCAGCTCAATCTGTTTTCCATGCCGTTCCTGATGCCCGATTACAAGGCCATAGACGCTCTGACTGGTGGTGATGTCGGGAAAGAGCTGTTCACAATTCTGGAAAGCAAAGACGTCGTCCCTCTGGCCTGGGGTGAGAACGGGTTCCGCGAGCTCAGCAATTCCAAGCAGCCGATTCGCAAGCCCGAAGACCTGAAGGGCCTGAAGATCAGAGTGGTCGGCTCTCCTCTTTTTCTCGACACATTCACGGCGCTTGGCGCCAATCCCACCCAGATGAGCTGGGCCGATGCGGTGCCGGCACTTTCCAGCGGTGCGGTGGACGGACAGGAAAATCCGCTCACCGTTTTCATGGCGGCTAAGCTCTACTCCGCGGCCAACCAGAAGAATCTGACACTATGGGGTTATGTGGCCGATCCCCTCATTTTTGTGGTCAACAAAGAAGTATGGAACAGTTGGAGCCCTGAGGATCAGAAGGCCGTAAAAGAGGCTGCCGTCCAGGCCGGCAAGGAAGAAATCGAACTGGCCCGCAAGGGTTTGCTGCCGCCGGATTACGGCCTGATCAAGGAGCTCGAAGGACTCGGTGTCAATGTGGTTAAGCCGAACGAAGCTGAGATGGCCGAGTTCAAAAAGGGCACCAAGGAGGTCTATGACAAGTGGGCCAAACAGATCGGCGCCGAACTGGTCAAGAAGGCTGAGGCATCCATCGCAGGACGCAAATAACCCTTTTCCCGACGAGTTACCTCGCGTGCCTCAATTGGAAGGCGCGCACCTGCAAAGACCGGCAAGGCGCGCCTTCAGCTTTTGGGGGCGGCCGACGTTCATGGCGGGATCTCCCACCCTCAGGCGGAGTCGAAGCTCACCGTTTAAACGGCAACGCTGAACGCTTGCGTTTCCACCCTTGCCCATCCTGGAGAAAATGATCATGGAATGTGAACCGCCGGGGGGTGTCAATCAGCCTCGGACCAGAATCCCCCTAAAGATTGAAGAAAACCTGGCCGGCATCATCATTGGCTTGCTGGCATGCATCACCTTTGCAAACGTTGTGGTTCGCTACCTCACCAATTTTTCCTTTGCCTTTACGGAAGAGTTCTCGATCTTCCTGATGGTCGCAATGACTTTCCTCGGCAGCTCCAGTTTGATGGCAAAACGCGGTCACCTCAATATCAGCTATTTCGTGGACCGACTCCGCCCCACCGCGCGACGGAACATGGCGATGATCGCCACTGCCCTCTCAGGCTTTACCTTCCTCCTTCTGGCCGTTTTGGGCGGGAGGATGGCATGGGACGAGTACCGCTTCGAGGTGACTTCTCCGGGGCTGGGGATTCCCACCTGGCTTTACACCGTCTGGTTGCCGATTCTGTCGCTAGCGATCACGGGACGTGCCATCGGCGTCATGATTCGCATCTGGAAGGGGAAAAACTGATGGGCATGGCAGTAATTCTCTTCGCCTGCTTTTTCGTCTTTTTGTTTATCGGCGTGCCCATCGGCGTTTCCCTGGGTCTTGCCGGAACCCTGGCGATTGCTCTGGCCAAGCTCGGCATCATGGCGGTTCCGACCAATGTTTACGCCGGCATCGCCAAGTATCCCCTGCTGGCCATACCCATGTTCGTTCTCGCCGGAGCCATCTTCGACCGCTCCGGGGTGGCGGAACGTCTGCTGCGTTTCACCGAGGCCTTCGTTGGGCGTGGCCGGGGGGCACTGGCCGTAATCACCATCCTGGTGGCCATGGTTATCGGCGGCATTTCCGGGTCGGGCCCTGCGTGCACCGCCGCTGTCGGCGGCGTCATGCTGACCGCCATGATGCGCGCCGGTTATCCACCGGCCTTTGCCGCCACGGTGACGGCGGCGGCCGGATCGACCGACATTCTGATTCCGCCTTCCGTGGCCTTCATCGTTTACAGCGTCCTGGTCCCCTCTGCCACGGTGCCGGCCCTGTTCGTCGGCGGGGTCATCCCTGGCGTGCTCGCATGCATCATGCTCATGATTCCGTCCCTGATTCTGAGCTTCTATTACAATTTCGGCGGTGAGCAGACCGACGAACCAAGACCCGGGATCTGGAAATCTTTCAAGGAGGCTTTCTGGGCGCTCGTGGCGCCGGTGCTCATTCTGGGCGGCATGCGCACAGGTTGGTTCACTCCCACCGAAGCAGCAGTGGTGGCCGTGATCTACGGCCTCGTCATAGGCTTTTTCATCTACCGCACCCTCAC
>JGI20214J51650_10001153_pt1 | contig 16722 bp, 13 predicted proteins | sample WetSurMetagenome_FD_51650 | JGI IMG/M metagenome (IMG submission 51650) | reverse complement strand
TATGCGATAAAGCGCTCAATGCTGTAAAGGAGCGGCTCGACTGTCAGCATGGTATTGTACTGAACAATCCGGCATTTACAAAATATATTATTGAATACGGAGAAATATCTTCTTATCCTGCCGGTTACAAAGAAAATGCGGGTGTGTTCTGCCATAATAATCCATGGATAATGATAGGAGAAACTGTTGTTGGAAATGGAAACCGGGCATGGGAATATTATAAAAAGATCTGTCCTTCATATCTGGAAGAGATCAGTGATTTGCATAAGACCGAACCTTATGTTTATGCTCAGATGGTTGCAGGGAAAGATGCATTCAAACCTGGAGAAGCCAAAAATTCCTGGCTCACCGGGACAGCATCCTGGAATTTCTATGCTATAACTCAGTATATACTGGGTATCCGGCCTGATTATGACGGACTAATAATCGATCCGTGCATACCAGATACCTGGAAAGGATTCAGGGCAACAAGAAAATTCAGGGGAGCTACTTACAATATTGAAGTATTAAACCCCAATAAAAAAATGAAGGGAGTTAAAGAAATTTCAGTAGACGGAAAGATACTGAACTCGAATATAGTTCCTTCGTTTGGTGACGGTAAAGAACACTCGGTTAAGGTGTATCTGGGATAAAAGGTATTCTGTTTGACAGAATATTTATATGACCGGACAGGCTCAATATGTCTGATTAGCACAGTTTGGTATACAATAGGTTAATGACTGCAGGTTGCTTTGTCTCCACCTCCATTTGTTACCGTTATACTATAACTACATGGAGACTTGTTTATAATTCCTGAAATCTGATAAGTATTACCAGATGTATTATAGGTAACACTTCCTGAGAATGTAATCTTTGATATATTACCAAACCCATCATAGGTATAATTAGAAGAATAATTAAAAGTGACATTGGTCGCACTTTCTCCCTCAACTATAAATTCCGGGTTATCACAGTCTCCACTGCAGGTTACAACTAACTTATCCTTTTTTTCACAGGACAACATGCTTAATAACAAAGTCAGGATCAGGAACATCTTTTTCATGATATATGGGATTTAAAAGGTTGATAAATAGTTCCATAGACAAAATTAGATGTTTAAAATCCAAAAGTCAATTTTATTTAATCCTATTTTAGAATGGTTATAAGCCAGATTGTCTTATTTATTCTATTGTAGGAAAATGCAAAAACCCTGTAATAATTTAAATTGCAGGGTTTAATATTTGAGTATTTGCTCCCCAGGTAACTTACGACCCACGGATTTATTCCGACAAGTTGGGAGTGTCTGGGGTTAATCCTGTTCTATACTCTCCTTGAGTCTGTTAAGTATCTTTTCCCAGCGGTGTTCATTCATTCTGGCTCCGACTATTTCGATAACATGACCTGCAAGAATTGAACCATATAATCCACACTTTTCAAGAGATAGCCCTTTTGCATAGCCATAAAGGAATCCGGAGGCATATAGATCACCGGCACCGGTTGTATCGATACACTGAACCGGGATTGTTCCTATTTTAATTACTTCTTCACCCCTTTTTAAAAGGGAACCGTCTTTACCGACTTTAATGACTGCAATTTCACATAACCCGGAAAGTTTGTCCAGTGCTTCCAGGGGTGCCAGACCGGTAAATGATTTTGCCTCCTCCTCATTAGCAAAAACTATATCAATATACTTTTCAATTATTTCTTTAAAATCATCTAGTCTGGCATCTACAACATTATAGCTCGAAAGGTCAAGTGCTATTTTCATGTTGTTATTTTTGGCAATCTGGCATGTTCTTTCGACAAGCGTTTTATTTATAATAAGATATCCTTCGAGGTAAAGAATATCATAATCTAGGAAATTTTCAGGATTCAGGTCTCCGGCTTCCATTTCAACTGCAGCTCCAAGATGTGTTGCAAAGGTTCTTTCTGAACCAGGAGAAATGAGAGCCACAGCTGTACCTGTAACTGAATTACGGCGAATGAGGTATGTCTTCACTCCTGCGATTTTCATATCTTTTTCAAAAAAGTCGCCGGTGTCGTCTTTCCCGATAGATCCGATAAATCCTGTACTAACACCTAACATTGCCAATCCATGGATTGTATTGGCAGCAGACCCTCCTGAAACCAGATCTCTTTTAAAATTGTTGGTCCCCGATTTGATGAGAGCTGATTTTTCACCATCAACAAGCTGCATACTACCTTTTGGTAAAGAAAATTTTTCAAGTACATTATCGTTGTCAATCAATGTCATAACGTCTACAAGGGCATTCCCGATTCCAAGTATTCTCTTCATTTTAAAAAATTTCTCCAAAGATATTGCTTAATTCAGCAAAAGCCCTTACTTTTGGCCTGCTAAAATATAGCAAGTTTTTAAAAATGACCTTCCTCAGTAGCTCAGTTGGTTAGAGCAACGGACTGTTAATCCGTGGGTCGTAAGTTCGAGTCTTACCTGGGGAGCAATAACTAAGGAGATGATGAAAATTATCTCTTTTTTTTCGCTGCAATGTTTTACATATATATTATTTATTCAGAAAGTGCTGATAAGCACTATATCGGGCATTCAAATGATCCGGACAGAAGACTTGTGGAACATAATAGTCCTTCAAGATGCGATAAATATCCCTCAAAATATTTGCCATGGGAATTGAAATTATTTTTCAAAGTTTCAGGTTCGAGAGGAGATGCAATCATTATCGAAAAGTTTATTAAGAATCAGAAGAGCAGAGCATTTCTGGAAAAACTTATCGCTGAAAAGAACAATCAGGATTATTTTAATGAGCTCATTAATAATGTACTGGAAAGGAAACAGTTGGTTAGAGCAATCCCGAGTCCTCGGGATTAATCCGTGGGTCGTAAGTTCGAGTCTTACCTGGGGAGCGCGAATGATAATAAAAGCCTTGATATTAGTGATGTCGAGGCTTTTTTGTTTATACTATCAGATCTTTTACTTTTTGGTTTTGATTGCATCATTAATATAAAACTTTTCATTGTGAAATTTGTTTAACTTTGAAATTGAACAGGATTTTAGCCGGAATTATTGTTCTAATACAAAATTGGTCTTAAGATCAAACTATCAATAATATAGTTATTAATTATCAAAGCCTATGACATATAATCCTTCAAAAGGGCGATACGATAATATGAATTACCGTCGCTGCGGGAAAAGCGGACTCCTGTTACCTGAAATTTCGCTCGGGCTATGGCATAATTTTGGCGGAGTAGATGTGTTTGAAGATTTCAGGAAAATTCTGTGGAGAGCATTTGATGCCGGAATAACTCATTTCGATCTTGCGAATAACTATGGTCCCCCACCCGGTTCAGCAGAGGAGAATTTCGGAATAATTCTTAAAGAAGACTTCAACCATCTGCGTGATGAACTTATCATTTCAACCAAAGCAGGATGGGAGATGTGGCCGGGACCATATGGCAACTTTGGTTCAAGAAAATATCTTCTTGCCAGCCTTGACCAGAGTCTCAAACGAATGAATCTCGATTATGTCGATATATTTTACTCACACCGGTTCGATCCTGAGACCCCGCTTGAAGAGACTATGGGGGCTCTCGCCCAGGCAGTTCACCAGGGGAAAGCATTATATGTGGGAATTTCAAGTTATTCAGCTGAACATACTGAAAAAGCTGCCAGGATCCTGCATGAAATGGGAGTAAAATGTCTAATTCATCAACCCAGTTATTCAATGTTCAACAGATGGGTTGAGGATGGATTACTTGATGTTCTCGAAGAGACAGATATGGGGTGTATTCCTTTTTCTCCTCTGTCCCAGGGATTACTGACTGACAAGTACCTGAAGGGAATTCCCAAAGATTCAAGAGCCGCTAAACCAACAGGCTTTTTAAAAATTGAAGATGTAACTGAGCAGAAGATTTCAAAGGCGAGAAAGCTTAACGAGATAGCTTTAAACAGAAACCAGTCACTTGCACAGATGGCAATAGCATGGCTGTTGAAAGATCCCAGAATAACATCAGTACTGGTCGGAGTAAGTACCGCAGATCAGCTTGATGATAATCTGAAAACACTCAGTAATCTGAAATTCAGCGGGGAGGAGCTACGGAAAATTGAAGCAATCCTGCGAAAAAAATAATTCTATTTAGTATTCAGGCAGGCTCCAGCCGTTATGATATTCAGGTGTTATAAACCTGTTAGCTGTTGAAGTACCAAACTGTTGTTTTGCATTATCCCAGTTTACTTTCTCTCCGGTCCTGAAAGCGATGTTTCCCATCTGAGCGACAAGGGCCACATCCCTTCCGACATTTATACCAGCATTGAGTTTCAGGGGAGTGTTATTTTTAAGACATTCAAGGAAATTTTTAACATGAAGATCGAGTCCCACACCAACATTTTTCTGAACAGGGAGGGCTTCAATTCTCTGTTTTTCCGGAACAACTTCCCATCCGTTACGGTCGAGAACCAATGTGCCGTTCTCGCCAATATATGACATACCATGAGGTCTCTTCCAGTTACCGAGGCCAATACCTATCGTATGTTCCCATATCATAGTAAAATCCCTGAAATCATAAACTGCTGTCATTGTATCAGGAGTCTCCATGGCATCATCAGGGAAAGCATATTTACCTCCGATTGCCATAACAGAGTCCGGAACAGATTTCCCCATTCCATAGAGGATATAATCAATCAGGTGAACTCCCCAGTCTGTCATAAGTCCTCCTGCATAATCCCAGTACCATCTGAATGTAAAGTGGAAACGATTTTTATTGAAAGGGCGTTTCAGTGCCGGTCCGAGCCACATATCATAATCAACACCTTCAGGAACAGGTGAATCGGGCACTTTAGGAACAGCACCCTTCCAGTCAACATACGACCATGCCTTGCATGTACGGATACGGCCAAGTTTACCAGATTTCAGATAATTCACTGCATCAACAAAATGCGGCTGACTTCTTTGCCATTGTCCAACCTGGACAATTTTTCCATGTTCCTGAACGGCTTTTTGCATGATGTTGATCTCGGCAATTGAATTTCCGACAGGTTTTTCAACATAGGCATGTTTCCCGGCTTCAAGAGAATCCACGAGGATAAGACAATGCCAGTGATCAGGAGTTCCAATGATAACAGCATCAATGTCTTTGTTCTCAAGCATTTTCCTGTAGTCAACATATAATTTTGGTTTCGGGAATCCGAGTTTTACAAGTGCATCAGTCCTGTTATTGAGCACATTACGATCAATATCGCATATTGCCACACATTCTATTTCAGGATTCTTAAGGAAAGAAGTAAGATCATTGAATCCCATCCCGTTTGCACCGACCAGGGCGACCTGTATCTTATCGTTTGGAGAGATTCCTGATCGGGATTTTGCGAATGCACTCAGTGGAATAACACTTCCTGCTGCAAGAACTGATGCAGTCTTAATAAAATCTCTGCGTGAAGTACCCATGATGATTTGATTTTAAAACACAGCAAGGTAATTATTAAATTTAAGATGATAATCCCGGGGATTCTTAAAAAATCCTTAAAAGTTTCTACAAATGAAAAAGGCACCGGTGAAGGCGCCTTTACTCAGATATTTATTATCGGGAATTTTTATTTTGCAGGTTTAAATATCAGATCAACAACATCTGCTTTTTTAAACATGAGTCCGGCAATCTTTTTTATGTCCTTGACTGTAAACGCTTTTAATACATTTTCATAATTGGCAGGATCATTTGAATCTATCCCATAGCTATAATATCTTGTCAGAACAGAGCTCCAGTAGGCATTATGCAATTTACTCTCTTCTCTTGTTTTCAGAATGTTATTTACAGCTTTATCAAGATTTACTTTGCTTGGGCCGAAATTTGAAATACTATCAAGTTGCTGATAAATAATCGCTTTCAATTCATTGGCTCTTGCCGGGTCGCAGTCAAAAGTAATCATACCTTCTCCTATCTGAGTTGGTCTTTTTTGTTCTGACAGAGTTACACTTACTCCATAAGTTCCGCCTTTGTCTTCTCTGACCTTTTCGGTATAAACTATATCGAGTATCCCTTTAATGACTTCAAGACCAAGATAGTTGTAAGGATTGTATTTCATGTCTTCTGCAAAGGCCAGGAAAACGGTTGATTTGGGAATTGTAAGAGGAATACTGATTTCTTTTGTTATCTTTCCTTTTGGTTGTTCAACTTTTCGATCCATCCATGTTTCAACCCGGCCTTTTGCCTTGAGTGAGCCAATATATTTTTCAACCAGAGGAACTACAGTTTCCTGTTCAACATTACCAACAATGAAAAAAGTGAATTCATCGGCCCCATCGAACCTGTCAGTGTAGATTTTTTGGATATCATCAAGTGTAATCTTCCCGATTGATTCCTTTGTAAGAACAGGAGTTCTGGGATTGTAGCCGGTTGAAATCAGTGAAATACTGTCGCTTTTTATTTTATTAGGATCTTTTTCCATGTTTCCAATATAGGCAGTATACCTTCCGATGATAGCATCGTGGGCAACTTTGTCAAATCGTGGATGGGCAAGACGAAGATAGAGGAGCTGCATCATCGTTTCGAAATCCTTTGGTGTTGATGTTCCGCTAATTGATTCAACTGTTTCGCTTAAGCCAAGAGAAACATTTGCTTTCTTACCTGCAAGCATTTTTTGAAGGGCGATATTGTCATAATCACCTGCCCCATACATTGGCAGAACAGCCGGAAGCATATTCGCAGCAAGTACAAGATTATTATCCAGCTTAGAAATACCACCGAAACTGAACGCGATAAGTAAGATATTGTCTTTTTCATAATCTGCCTTCCTGTAAATAACCTTTACATTATTTGCAAGAGTCCATTCAACTGCATTAAACTGAGGAAGCGGAACAGTCTTAACGATTTTGGAACCTTTTAGTTCTTCATTGACCAGCGAAGCTCCAAGGGCTTTGTCCTCAAGAGGTGTAAGCTGGGAATTTTTCACTTTTGTAATTATATCCAAGGCCTCCTGTTCCGAAAGATGTTTGATATCAGCGCCTTCAAGCCCCTGAACAATGATTGTCCTGTTCTCATCAAGCATAACTTCTTTGAACCTTGCTGAAACTTCTTCAGGGGTTATTCCATCTACTACCTGTTTAAGAAAATCGAAATCAAAATCGATTGAGGTAAGCGGTTCACCGGTCAGGAAATATTGCTGTATTCCTGCCACATAAGTATCATTATCTATTTTATCTTTTTGTTTAAACTGGTTTTCATAATCAGAGAGCATTTTTGCCTTGGCCCGGTCGAGCTCTCCTTTTGTGAAGCCAAATCTTCTGGCTCTTTCTGCTTCAGTATAAACTGCTTCAAGTGCCTTGTCTTCTCCGTTTTTCCAGGCAATAGCACTGAGAGTGAATGCATCGTATTCCCTGGCAATATAAGCGCCGAATGATACAGAACCCATAACAAAAGGAGGATTTTCTTTCTGCAATAGTTCATTTATTCTTGTATTTATCATCGAATTCATAAGAGATACCACGTGATTATCACGTAGATACTCAAGGTTTTTGCCTGCAGCGGGTACCGCTTTCTGAAGGGAAACGACAGAGATGATTGTTTGCGGAGCCTCTATATCCTGGGCCAGAACAAAATATGTTTCTTTATGATCAGGTACTTGAACCGGATTCCTCAATGCTGGATTTTCTGCAGCTGGTATAGCTGAGAAAAGTGTCTTTATTCTTCCTTCCACTTCATCAACATTTATATCGCCAACAATTGCGATCGCCTGCAGGTCGGGACGGTACCATTTTTGATAATAATCGCGTAAGGTATTATAGGAGAAGTTCTTGATAATATCTATGTTCCCTATAACATCCCTTTCAGCATATTTAGAACCTTTAAGAACTACAGGAATAACTTTAAATAACATTCTCATGCTCGCATTTTTTCTGGTTCTCCATTCCTCCCCTATGACACCTCTTTCAAGATCAATCTCTTTATCATTGAGAGTTATATAATGNGACCAATCGTTCAGAATAAGAAGGCACGAATCGACAAGCCCGGGAGGATCAACCGGGACGTTTGAAAGATTATATACAGTTTCATCAAAGCCGGTATAGGCATTAATGTTTTCACCGAATGCAACACCATGTTTTTCAAGTCCGCTGATAATTCCCTTACCGGGGAAATGAAGTGTTCCGTTCAATGCCATATGTTCCAGAAAGTGCGCAAGTCCATTCTGATCATCGTTTTCAAGAATGGCACCTACATTCTGGATTATATAGAAGCTTGCCCTTTTTTCGGGTTCTTTATTCTTCCGGATAAAATATGTCAATCCGTTATTCAGTTTACCGATCCTGATGTCAGGATCAATCGGGGCTGTTTTTGTAAGATCAGCCTGGGCAACAATGTTGAATGGTATTAATAATACTACAACAAGGATAAAGAACAACTTAATAATTTTCATAATATTAAATTAAAATTTACTGAAACGATACTATTTATTAGCACTTTCATCAGAATTGCAGATAGATGAAATGTAAAGCTATACAATTATGAAATAAAGTTTAAAAACTTTTTTAAAATAGTCCGTGAAGCTCTGCATTTATTTTGTCGATGACCTCGCTTAAATGATCACTGTTGTTAGGAAAATTATAATGATCGGCTTCAATGATGAGAACTTTGCCCAGATCATAAGATTCCATCCATGCTTCATAACGTTCATTCAGTCTTTTCAGGTAATCGATACGGATAGAGCTTTCATATTCCCTTCCGCGTTTCTGGATCTGGTTAACAAGTGTTGGAACAGAAGCTCTCAGGTAGAGTAGAAGATCAGGAGGTTTTACCAGTGAGCTCATCATTTTAAAAAGTGTCGAATAATTGTCAAAGTCACGCGTTGACATTAATCCCATTGAATGAAGATTTGGCGCGAAAATATATGCATCTTCATAAATGGTTCTGTCCTGAATAATTGTTTTATCAGATTTTCTGATCTCGAGTATCTGGGTGAAGCGGGAATTTAAGAAATAGATCTGAAGGTTAAACGACCAGCGCTGCATATCTTCATAAAAATCGTTTAGATAAGGATTGTCGTCAACATCTTCATAATGAGCCTGCCACCCGTATTGTTTGGCAAGCAGTCCGGCAAGGGTTGTCTTCCCCGATCCGATATTTCCAGCGATAGCGATATGCATAGGTCAGAATGTTTTTATCAGTTATAAAATTAGTAAAAATTGATAAAGGTTTGATAGTTTTTGATAAATAAGTGCCTAAAGTGCCTAGAGTGCCTGGAGTAAAAGAAAAGTTTGGAGTGCCTAAAGTTGAGAAGAAGTTTAGAGTGAGCTAGAGTTCGGAGTGACTAAAGTTGAGAAGAAGTTTAGAGTGAGCTAGAGTTTGGAGTGACTAAAGTTGAGAAGAAGTTTAGAGTGAGCTAGAGTTTGGAGTGACTAAAGTTGAAGAAAAAGTATTTTAGTAACTAGTATAACTCTAGGCACTTTAGGCACTTTAGGCACTTTAGGCACTCTAGGCACTTTAGGCACTCTAGACACTCTAGGCACTCTAGGCACTCTAGACATTTCCTATTCCTGCAATATCATAAAGATCTTCAATACAGTCGCGGGTATTTGAGAGCCTGGGAACCTTATTCTGGCCACCAAATTTATTTTTCGACTTAAGCCATTTAATAAAGGTCCCTTTTGGGACTGACCNGATAACCGGNCTGACAAGGTTAAGATCTTTGTAACGNTTGGCTTCGTAGTCAGAATTAACTGACTTAAGTNTGTTGTCGAGAATATCAATGAACATGTTAAGATCAGCNGGTTCTTTTTCGAATTCAATCAACCATTCGTGNGATCCCTTGCTGNAGGTATTCATGAAAACAGGTCCGGCAGTATATTCGGAAACTATTGCACCGGTTTCCTTGCAGGCTGATTCAATAGCCTTGTCAGCATTATCAATTATTACCTCTTCTCCAAACACATTTATAAAGTGTTTTGTTCTTCCGGATATTATAAACCTGTATGGATCGAGAGATGTAAAAATAATTGTATCACCCATCATATATCTCCAGAGACCTCCATTGGTTGAGATAATTATAGCGTAGTTTACCCCCACCTCAACATCTCCTATTGTATAAACAGGAGGAGAGTTGATTCCTGTTTTATCGGCAGGAATAAATTCATAGAAAATTCCATAATCAAGCATAAGAAGCATATCACTGCGCTGAGGATCATCNTGTATTCCGAAGAAACCTTCCGATGCGTTATAGGTCTCCATGTAATTCATCTGATCGCCTGCAATCAGTTTTTTAAATTGTTCACGATAGGGAGTGAAACTGATACCTCCGTGGAAAAATACCTCAAGATTTGGCCAGACATCGAGCAGATTTGACTTTCCTGTATATGCAAGGATCTGTTTTATCAAAACAAGGTACCATGAAGGAACCCCTGAAATATTGGTAACATTTTCATTGACAGTCGATCTCGTTATCAGATCAAGTTTCTCTTCAAAATCTTCAAGAAGTGCAACTTTCTGTTTTGGTGTCCTGATAAGTTCAACCCAGAATGGTGCATTTTCAATCAGTATTGCAGAGAGATCACCGTAAAGGGAATCATTACTGAACTGATTCATTTTATGACTTCCCCCCAGAGTAAGGCATTTGCCGGAGAAAATTCCGGTATCGGGTCTTTGCAAAGTATAAATTGCCAGGATGTCTTTTGCTGCCCTGTAATGACAATTCTCAAGTGCTTCGCAACTCATCGGGATAAACTTACTCTTTGTTGAGGTAGTACCTGATGATTTTGCAAACCATTTTATTTCACCGGGCCATAAAAGGTTGGCTTCTCCTTTCCGTAGTCTTTCAACATATGGAATAATATCCTCATAAGTCTGAACAGGAAGCCTTGACTGGTATTCATGAAGTTTTGCTATAGATGAGTAATTATATTTTTTCCCCCATTCGGTTGATGCTGCATTGGATATCAGTTGAAATAATGTTGCCTGCTGAGTTTGAACCGGATGNGTCTTAAACAGCTCAATCTGTTTGATACGCTTGACATTCAGCCGGTTAATAATTGAGGGAATTAAAGCCATTATGATATCTCTTGGACTTTTAAATATAGATAAAAAACTTCATGTTAATTATCGGGAAATTAACTGAAGACTTCTTTTAGAACTTCGAGGGATTTAATTTTTTTCAGACCCGGAAGGTGCAATGAATAATATGTAACCAGAGTTTCAAGTACTTCATTTCTGAGAGTACCGTTTAGAGTTATGTTACTTATTGAATTGTATGAGGCTGTAAAAAACTCTGCAAGAATATTTGAAATTTCCTCATTTGCATAATTTCCATTAATGGGTGGCATCGTTACAAAAATGCCATTTCTCATATCAAAATACACCTGCCCGGGATCACTCCTGACAGCGGGTTCAAACCCCAGGAAACTACTCAGTCCGGCGAGAAAGGCAATATGGAAATTTGCAAAGCCTTCTTTGCAGTTTTCAAAGTAAATTATTGATTCTTCAATATAATCATACAATTCTTCATGAGGGCTCTCCTCTTTTAATACTGAAGTTAAAACTTCACCGAGAAAAATAGCAACACAACTTTTCTTAATGTTTGAATAAATGTTGAAAGGAGTGAATAATACTGAAAATTCCTTCAGTGTCTGCATCTCGCGGGATGCCTTGTAGTACATTTCCAGGTCAAGGATAAANAAAGGTTGAAACATTACATTATGTTTACCTGATTTNTTGTTACGCATTCCTTTTATAAGGAAGGATTGCCTTCCAAAGTTTCTTGTATACAACTGGGCAACAATGCCGGAGTCAGTATATTTTATCTGGTGGAGAATTATTCCTTTTGTTTTTTCAAGCATAGATTACTATATAAGTGCCTAGAGTGCCTAAAGTGCCTAGAGTGCCTAGAGTGCCTAGAGTGCCTAGAGTGCCTAGAGTGCCTAGAGTGCCCAAAGTTAATTTAGCTACTAACAAACTGGTATTGAATTATATATTAATAATCTCTTCCAAAAACTCCTGGCACTCCGAACTCTGGGCACTCCAAACTCCTTCCTCGTTATATGCATTTTCGTTTCAAATTTATTATATTTACTGATAAATCAATTCTGTCATGGCAGTTGCAAAAAATGAAGAGCTTGTAAAAAGAATTGCCCGTCTGGCCAAGCAGAACCAGGAACTTGAGGATCAGATCAAGAAACTGGAGAAGCTAAATGAAAAACTGGCTAAGGACAATGAGAAAATCAAAACTCTTTATGAAAGACTGTCTCCGGAGGGATTAAAGGAGTCAGGTGAGGGAGAAAAGAAAGAGAAATCCCTTAAATTCAATATGGCGACTGTATTGTTCGCCGATATCCATGGTTTTTCAAAACTTGTTGAAGGTATGGATTCATCAGCAGTTATGGATGAACTTGATGAGATACTGTTTGAGTTTGATGCAATTGTTACGCGGTTTAAGATAGAAAAGATAAAAACAATCGGGGATACTTTTATGTGCGCCGGAGGGATTCCGGTAAAGAACATTACAAACCCGGTTGATGTAGTTATGGCTGCAATGGAGATGCGGAATTTCCTTGAGAAATTTGAGACCGGGAAAAGGGGAAAAGCGAACAGAATATGGGAACTTAAAATTGGTATTCATACCGGACCTGTTACTGCTGCAATCTCAGGTAAAAAGAAGGTTAACTATGATATTAAAGGTGACACAGTTAATACCGCAAGCCGTGTTGAAGCTGTCTCCGATAACGGATCTATTCTTATCTCTGTGATGACCTATGAGCTTGTCAAGGAATTTTTTGATTGTGAATACTTTGGCAAGCTCCCTGTAAAGTACAAGGGTGATCTTCAGATGTATAAAGTGAGTGGACTGAAACCTGAATTTTCAGTTAACGGAGATGGAGTTCTTCCAAACGAATCATTCAGAATAAAATTCGGACTGATCCAATTTACCGATATTCAGGAAATAATTCTCGATAAGCTTGAAAAAGAGCTTCCTGATTACCTGTATTATCATAATGTAAAGCACACGGTTGATGTGGTTACCGAAGTTGAACTTATCGGATGGGGCGAAGGTTGTTCCGATGAGGAAATCCTACTTCTGAAAACAGCAGGTTTGTTTCATGATGCAGGCCATACAATTGCTTATGATAATCATGAGTTTTACGGAACCCAGATTGCAAAGGAGATGCTTCCGAAATATAACTACTCACCCGAACAGATTGAACGGATCTGTGCTATTATTATGTCGACCAAACTTCCCCCCAGACCAACGAATCTTCTAGAGAATATTATATGTGATTCTGATCTTGATTATCTGGGAAGAAGCGATTTTATACCGGTTTCAAATACTCTTTATGAGGAACTAAAAGCCCAGAATAAAATGGGTACACTGAATGACTGGAATAAAATCCAGGTTAAATTTATAACGGGGCATCAGTATTTTACAGCAACAGCCCGAAGTCTCCGGGAGGTTAATAAGCAACTGCAGATAGAGAGGATTCAGAGTCTGATAACTGAGTAAGATCATTTTATTACCAGCATTTTCGTAACTACAGCTTGTGTTCCGTCACTGCTTGAACAAAAAACAAGATAAACGCCGGTTGTCACACGCTTCCCGTTATAGGTTTTAAGATCCCAGGTTGCTAATCCTCCCTCTGAAACAGTCTCATATACAAGGTTCCCGCTGATATCGGTTATCCTGATATCCGAATCGCGCATGAGTCCTGTTATTGTTACATTCCCTGTATAGTTTTCCCGTACAGGATTTGGAAAGGGATAGACTTTAGTAAATTTTTCTCCACCAGTTGTTGCATCACCTCTGACAGATTGGATTCCCTTCAGAGTTCCGAACCATATCTCACCTGTTTTATTATCAACTGCAAGAGTAACGATTGAGTTTGATAATAACGGACTGTTAAGTTCATTAAAGTTTTTGATCTGTTTTGTTCCTTCTGCTGAAAGGAGATAAGCACCTGACCCTGCTGTTCCAAGCCACTTTCTGTTCGCTCCGTCAATAACAATTGAATTGATTGATTCAGTTGATAGCATATAATCCGCATAATCTGAACCATCATTGCGGGGTATTTTTATCCTTGCAGCACTGAGATCATCATCAAAGACATTTTCCGGATTATAATATATCATCGGGCCCTGGTCCGTACCTATCCATACTTTGCCATCGAGATCTTCAGCAATTGAATAAACAAGTGAAACACGTTTCCCTTCAGTGTCCTTCACAAGAAGTTTCTTATACCTGTCATCAGTAAAATTTTCAGGAGTATTGTTATCATCAAGTACAAATAATCCATATCCCAGTGGCAGGACTATCCACTTATAACCGTCTCTTGTTATAATGATATCTCCTATCCGGGGAGCATCGATTGTTACAGGATTAACGATCCAGGTACCATCGGGTTTCAGGACTTTAACACTGCCGGGAACTTCAGACTGAGTTATCCAGAGATTCTTTTTTTTATCCATTGCCATACCGCATATCCTAACATATGCCTGTCCGGCGATTATTGTCTGAAGTGGTGAGTTCGATTCGGTATATTGTTTTACCAGTGTATTGTCGAGGTATTCAAGCAACCCCCCTCCCCATGTTGATACAAACANATGATTACTGTTATCAGGATCAATTATGCCCCTCATGGCATCTTTGATTGTTGATGATGAAAGAGTTGTCCAGGTATTGTTTTCGTGGACTGAAACCAGTAATGGTCTTAATGTCTGAGTCCAGGACAGAGTGAGAGCCCCGTCGCAAATAATAGTTTTACCGTTATANGAAGAGATGTTTATCACAATATTTGATGCAGGGCCCGGCAGTGTTAAAGCAGAAAAGACTGAGATGTTTTCTCCACGGATCAGACCTGATCCTTTATCCGCGATCCAGATGTCACTGTTTTCGACAACTGATTGAGAGATATTTGGTTTACCCCAGCTGTAAGAGTCTATTTTCTTCTGAAGTACTCCGTCACTGTTATAAATCCTGGCAAAGGCTGGTGATGATACAGTAAAACCGTTTGTAGAAGGATCAAATGAATTGTTCCGGATTCCGGAAATTTCTGAAAAAAGCGTACTTGCACCATCATAGGAATAAATTTTGTCTCCGGAAACTAACGGATCAGTTTTGTTGACATATAACTTATTGCCTGAATATACCGCGCAAGTATATTTACCAGTAGGATCAGGAAGTAAGTTAATAAGACTCCAGTTTCCGAAATATGAGAGACCGGTGTTTGAAAGATCAGCAGAAAATACTCCATTAGCGGTAGCCGCATAAATAACATTATTTCCAATTGTTATGTCAAAGATCTCAACATTTGAAGAACCATTCCCCGGCTTCCATGTATCATATACTTCCTTTTTCTCCAGATCTATAACCACAATACCAAAGCTACAGGCCAGGTATGCATATTTCCCTTTTGTCCGGATTTTGTATATCTCCTTCTTGCCCGAGATATTTTTTCTGTTTATATCAGGGATATTGTAAATAAGATTGCTTTTTACCAGGTCAACATTTGTAGTTGAGTAGGCAATAATCAGCGTATTAAAATCTTCTGACCAGGCTATTGTACTGATCCCGGTTTCAGTAAGCCCGTTTATTTTTGACATCTTCCGGAGTTCAGCAAATTCCTTGTTATAAACCATTATTGATGAGCCGGTTGAGGCATAAACTTCTTTACTTCCTGCTGCAACATTTTTAGCGGTACTATAAACAAGGTGATCCGACCAGGAACCGATTGGTGTCTGACCCTGCAGACACAATGGAAAAACGAGCAAAGCTATGGAGAGAAGTCTTCTCATAAAATCTAATAAAAGTGCCTAAAGTGCCTAGAGCGCCTAAAGTGCCTGGAGTTATAAAGAATAAGAATCCGTTATTAATATCTTGAATACAATATTATGTAATTGCATATAATTCCAAATACTTTAGGCACTCCAAACTTTAGTTCACTTTAGGCACTTTAAACTCTTTGTTACAAATAAACTATTTTATTATCTTATTATTGCCCGGGTGTGTACTCCTTTAAGAACTCCCTTAGTTTCTCGAATGCTCTTGCCCTGTGAGATACTGTGTTTTTTTCTCCCAGTTCCATTTCGGCGAAAGTACGGTTTTTACCTTCAGGCATAAACACAGGGTCATATCCAAAACCTTCGTTTCCCCGTTTTTCAGTGATTATCCTGCCTGTTACAATTCCTTCGAAAAGGTACTCTTTATTGTCAAGAATAAGCGCTATCACGGTTTTGAACCTGGCATTTCTGTTTTCGTTATTGCCCAGCATTGTCAGGACTTTTTCGATATTTGCAGAATGATCTTTGTTTTCTCCTGCAAATCTTGCAGAATGAACTCCTGGTAATCCATTCAATGCATCTACTTCAAGACCCGTATCATCGGCAAAGACATTCATCCCGGTGGCACTGTGAATATACCTGGCTTTGGAAAGAGCATTCCCTTCTATCAGGGGTTCATTTTCAGGAATATCCTCATTAAAATTAATCTCGTACAGGCTTTTAAGAGTGAAACTGTTTCCAAGAATACTTTTTATTTCTCTTATCTTATGTTCGTTATTGGATGCAAAAACTAATACCATAAATTCTTGTTTATTTAGTGGCTAAAAATACTCAAAAATGAGCTTTCCTTTTGACCTGTCTGTTTTAAGTACTACTTTTGGATAAGTAAAAAGCAAGATAACCAATTATGTTTTATCCTGTGAGGTTGAATATTTTGTTCACGTTTTTTTTGTTTTCATTTTCTATAAAGGCTGCTGTATTTCAACCTGCTTTTATTCAGGAAAGGTTGCCTTATCTGGTAAGCGT
>JGI20214J51650_10001152_pt1 | contig 16722 bp, 22 predicted proteins | sample WetSurMetagenome_FD_51650 | JGI IMG/M metagenome (IMG submission 51650) | reverse complement strand
CCACGAATACATGTGGCGGGGAGATGAAACCAGCTGGTTTTCTACCCGCCTCACTGATATCCGCGTGATTTATGAGCAGCCGGAAAAAACCACCGAACTTATGAAAAAATATCATGCAACCCTAGTTGTGGTGGGTGTCCCGGAGCGCCAGAGGTACAACGTTACCACATTCTCTGCCCCGGGTCTCACGAAAATTTTTTCCGCGGAGGGGACGGATATCTACCGGCTTATTAGGTGAAAATATGAGATACCGGTGATTATCGAATTCAGGGTCTTTTTTCCGGATGTACCGTCATTCACAAACCTTTATTTCCGTTCCTGTCGAATTGATATGGCTACATCATTGCTGACTGATGAGTAATGAAGGAGCATTCAACTCCTGAATGAGGTGAGTTATGGCAAAAGGTTACGTAAAAACCCAGGCTCCAGAAGAGCTTCAAAACAAGGCGCTCGAAGCCCTTGAAGTTGCACGAGATACGGGTAAGATCAAAAAGGGATCCAACGAGGCCACAAAAGCCATCGAGCGCGGAATTGCAGCGCTTGTGGTTATCGGTGCCGATGTAGAACCTGAAGAAATAGTGATGCACCTCGCACCCCTCTGTGACGAGAAGAAGGTTCCCTACATTTTCATCAATAAGCAGAACGACATCGGGGCAGCAAGCGGGCTCGACGTAGGATCTGCAGCAGCTGCAATTGTCAAGCCCGGAAAGGCAAAAGAGACGATTGAAGACCTTGCAAAGCAGCTGACCGCGCTGAAGGCGTGAGGTTCTCAACATGGCAGACGATGCAACGCCGGCAGAAGTAATCGAGGTTGTTGGCTCAACCGGCATGCACGGTGAGGCAATGCAGGTTAAGTGCCGCATTCTCGATGGTAACAACAAGGGCAGGATCATAACGCGCAACACGGTAGGACCAATCCGTGAGGGAGATATCATTATGCTCCTTGAAACTGAGCGTGAAGCAAAGAAAATGTCGAGGCGGTGAAGGGACATGGTGGAACAGCATGTCTGTAGTTTTTGCGGTCTTCAGCTTGAACCGGGTACCGGCAAGATGTTCGTGAAAAAGGATGGGACTATCTTTTATTTCTGCAGCACTAAATGCGAGAACAACCACACACTGGGAAGAGTTCCCCGCCGTGTTGAGTGGACTACTGCGGGCAGGAAATCCGCAGGCAAGAAGGAGTGAAAGGTAAATGGACCGCACCTTTGTAATGGTCAAACCCGACGGGGTTCAGCGCGGTCTTGTCGGAGAAATTGTTTCCCGACTTGAAGCAAAAGGTCTGAAGCTGGTTGCGGCCCGGTTCGAGATACTATCCGAGGCCCGGGTTACTGATCAGTACAAGGAACATCTTGCGAAGCCATTCTTCCCCTCCCTCAAAAAGTATATTATGGGTGGGCCGGTCTTTCTTATGGTCTGGGAAGGAAGAAATGTGGTGGCGATTGTCCGAAAGGTAGTTGGTGCAACGAACCCACAGGAGGCAGCTCCAGGAACGATCCGCGGGGATTATGGGATAGACATCGGCCGCAATGTCATTCACGCATCCGATTCACCGGAAAGTGCAGCTCGTGAAACGGGTATTCATTTCAAATTGCAGGACGTATTCACATACATGCGGATCGATGAATCTGTATTGTACGAATACTGATTTTTTTGGACCATAATATCTATTACTCTTTGGAACCGGACTATCATAATGGCCGGGGATGTAATCAGTTTCGCCTTACTTGCGATTTCTTCTGTCCTGATTATCATAAACCCTCTCGGCGCAACACTCATCTATGTCTCTCTCACAACCTCTGTGGACCGACAGGCACGGAACATTATCGCCCGAGACTCCTGTCGTTTTGCTCTCCTTATCCTGCTCTTTGTTGCTGTGCTTGGCGGGTGGATTCTCCAGTTGTTCGGCATCAGCCTCGAGGCATTCCGTATCGCCGGGGGGATCCTCCTGTTTGGAATCGGTATGGAGATGGTCTACGCAAAAATGTCACGGACCAAACTCACTGCTACCGAGAAATACGAATCCCGTGATATGGATGATATTTCCATGATGCCGATTGCCATCCCAATGATCGCCGGGCCCGGGGCAATTACCACAACTATCGTCCTGATGAATGAGGCAATCCCACTTTCCCCCCTTGCAATTGGTGTGGTTTTCTTCTCGATCATAGGGTCAATTGTGATCACCTATTATATGATGCTGAATTCAGATTATATCATGTCAAAAATCGGGCAGAGGGAATACCGGGCGATCAACCGGCTGATGGGGATGCTGTTGATCGCAATCGCTGTGCAGTTTGTTCTCACCGGTATCAGGACTGCATTCCCCCTGCTTGCGGGGGGTTAGCTATGCAGGAATGGGATCTCACTTCAGTCGGGCTCGTTCTCATTGGCAGCAGTATTACGGCGGCAGGCACCATCATTGGCGCAATGCTCCTTGGCGTCCGGATTGTTTTCGCTCCATTCCTTCTTCTGACGACATCCATACTGGTTGTTCTGAGCGCCGCCCTGATTGTATTCAGCATGCCCAAAAACCCACCTGCCCAGTGACTGACAACCCATGAATGATCCTTCTGGAATCAGGATTTGCTCTGCTCAGATCTCAAGCGTCTGGGAAAACCCGGATAGAACACTTGATAAAGCGCTGGTGTTTGTGCGGCACGCTGCTCTTTCCGGTGCGTCCTTAATCTGTTTTCCTGAACAGTTTGCAACCGGCTGGGATCCAGAATCAGATCAATATCTGGAAGATATTGACGGTAAAATTGTTTCAGTTTTGAGGGAATTCGCTCGGGACCACTCCATTNGTATTCTAGGATCGTTCCGAGAAAAGAGCTCCCCGCTCCCTAAAAATACTGCAGTTGCAATCGGAAATGATGGCAGGATCCTTGCGACCTATGCCAAGACCCATCTCTTCAGTCCTGGAAATGAACCGGATTGCTACCAACCGGGAACTGATCTTGGCATCTTCACCATCGGTACAATGGTCTGTGGAATCGTGATATGCTATGATCTGCGGTTTCCTGACCTTTTCCGTATTTATGCAGAAAAAGGAGTCCATGCGGTCATGGTTCCCGCCGCATGGCCGTCTATACGTGTGCGACACTGGGAACTTTTCATCACCGCCAGGGCTGCAGAAAACCAGATGTACGTTGCGGGCATCAACACTACCGGCAAAACACCAGTTGATACTTATTCTGGATCTTCAATGATGGCCGATCCCCTGGGCACAATAATGATAAAGGCAAATGATTCGGAACAAATGATATTTTCAGATTTCTATCCTTCAGTCGTGGAGAGAACCCGTAGTGCATTCCCGGTACAGAAAGACCGAAAAGACGCGCTTTATTCCTTCCTTTCCAGAAAATAAATCCTGTCAGAACCTCTTAACTATATGTATTTTGCATACCAACACATTCTCATGTATCATCTCGAATGCGTCAACTGTGGTGCCACCTACCCCGCTGACGAGATCCTGTATAATTGTACAAAATGTGGTCATCTCCTCGCAGTTCGTTACCCGACTGATGAGATAACCATCAGCCGGGGAGTCTGGAACAGCAGACCTCTTTCGGTATGGAGGTACCGCGAACTTCTCCCAGTGCGGATCAGTCCGGTCACGCTCCAGGAAGGGGGCACACCACTCTATCATCTGAAACGTCTCGGGGAAGAGATGGGGCTCCCCTATCTCTATGCAAAACACGAGGGAATGAATCCTTCGGGATCATTTAAAGATCGCGGGATGACGGTGGGCGTATCAATGGCACTTCAGCTTGGGAAAAAGAGCGTGGCATGTGCAAGCACCGGAAATACGTCAGCAAGTCTTGCAGTTTACGCAGCAAAAGCCGGGATTCCGGCTGTCGTACTTCTCCCGGCAGGAAAAGTGGCGGTCGGGAAAGTAGCCCAGGCACTGATGCATGGAGCAAAAGTAATTTCGGTTCGCGGTAACTTCGATCGCGCACTTGAAATGGTCCACGACCTCTGCCTGACGCACGGGCTGTACCTTCTGAACTCAATCAACCCGTTCCGGCTGGAGGGGCAGAAGACCATAGGATTCGAAGCATTGGATCAGCTTGGGGAAATACCGGACCGTTTTGTTCTTCCGGTCGGTAATGCCGGAAATATATCGGCCGTGTACAAAGGATTCCTGGAGCTGAATGAAATGGGTTTTATAGATCGTTTGCCGATGATGACCGGGATCCAGGCGGCAGGCTCGAGTCCCATCGTCAGGGCAATACGCGAGAATCTTCCGGAGGTAGTGCCGGAAACAAACCCGGAGACTATTGCAACTGCAATACGAATAGGTGCACCCGTAAATGCTGAGAAGGCACTCACTGCGATCAGAAAAACCGGAGGTCTTGCCGAGTCGGTAACAGACGACGAGATCCTGAAGATGCAGCGGGACCTTGCAAGGAAGGAAGGTATCGGTGTAGAACCTGCCTCTGCTGCTTCCGTGGCAGGTATCAGAAAACTTGTGGAAATGGGAATGATTGACCGGAATGAGCGGATCGTCTGCGTAGTGACCGGACACCTGCTCAAGGATCCGGAAACGGTGATCAAACAATGCGAACCCCCGATAGAGATCAATGCCGATCTGCCCTCGCTGCTCTCTGCACTGCATTTGTAATCCTGCTTGTCACGGGTACTCCTGCAGCTGCCCTCTCGGCAGATTACCAGATTTTTCCCAATGGCACTGCTTACCGGGCTGAAATCGAAATTTCGGATACAGCACGGTATGAATTTTCCGAGCCGGGGTTCATTGGTGAAAATGTGCCGATATCCGTTGTAGGGGTTCACCTTACAAAAAACGGTACCACTGCGGCATTCAACCTAAGTGCTCCATGGGGTCAACCCTCATCGATAATCTTCGAGAAAGGCAATTACACAGTATCTTTCATTGCTCCATTAAAGGATAATCACCTGCAGGGGGTCTTTGAAAAACCTTACCATGTCAATGTCAGTATTCCCCAAGAGTTTGATGTGCGTAATCCGCTGCTTGCAGGGCTGAGTGTTGGTGCCAATGCAACCAGATTCGGCGACAATACTACACTGGTTCAGTGGAATGAAACCTACTCCTTTGACATGAGATTCTATGATGCAGCCCGTGAAGAAATTCTGTATTTTTTCCTGCAGTTTATGGGGATATTGCTGATCGTGCTGGTGATCATTCCCTACATTTTGTCAATGAAAAAATCTGAATAATATCTCCTTTTGAAATGAATTCNACACTTCAGGTAACTATCGAATCATCCTGCAAATGGAATCATGATTAGTCAAAGTCAATGTTTTCAACAACACAGCGCGACCGATGGAACAGACTCCATAGATTAAAAATAAATTTCGATAGGAGGGATTGAAAATATCTGCTATTTTGTATGCTTCATTTCTTCTAAATAGGAGAAGGCCAAAACCTGCTATTACTATGAACATGCAGGTTGTAAGATACTTCGTAGACCTCCTGATGGGTACAGTATTTTTTATCTGTTTTGCGACAGGTATCTTCAAATTNACCTTACTTTTGCGTATCCTGGGACTCACGGGAATCGTGATGCCGCTGGCACTGATGAGCGATATTCACGACTGGATGGGTATACTTCTTGGAATTCTCGTTGCAGTCCATCTTGTGGTGAACCGGGGGTGGATAGCAACGATGACCAGAAAAATAATCGAGGGAAACGTGATGAAAAATTAAAATGACGATGCCGGAAAAAATCTTAACAATACTCCTTCTCAAAATACATCGATAATCCATAATATCCCAGATGTCTGACTGAAAAGAGAGGTTATGACGGTAAAATATGAAAGTATCGGAAATTTTATGGTTATTTCATCAGGCCGAATGATTTCAGAGTTACATCAGTGTTCACTGCCCCGACATGGTAGACATCTCCTGATGTGAGTTCGTTTATAACAACCTCAGCAGGTGAGAAGAGAGCAGTATCGATCTTATAAAAGTCGTACCCTGCTTCTTTAAAGATGTCGTTAAACGGCTTTCCGTAGCCTTTGGATTTGTTGCTCGGAATCTTTTCGAGATAGTCCTTGATCTCTGGTGCCTTCATGGTCAGGTTAATCCGGCCGTGGTAAATGGTTGCATCGTTAGTAACCCCCATGGCCAGCTTTGGTCCACGAACCGGGGGAATGGGTGCAGTCCCCATTGCTGCGATGATCTTTTTCGTGTCAAACCCAAGTTCATTGAGCTTATAAATTGCCGTCTCGACACACCGGCCTGAAACCTGGATGGATCCGACAATCGATGAGGTAGGTGCTACTACAGCACAGACGTTGGCAACGTCTATGTGGCAATCTTCGGCAATCTTACTCATTACCTCCGCGTTCGGCAGGTGATCACTCTCGAGACAGATAACTGCGCAGTCATAGTCGTCCTCGTACTCGATGACTTCGAACGTGTGTTTGGGTTTGAGGGAAAGTGCACGCGCCGGCCCGCTTCCCATCGCAAAATAATTGCCAACTTTGACGGTCCAGCCTGCTTTTTGGGCCCCCAGGCAGGATATCGCCGGGAAGTCTGTCGATACCTCGACAAAAGGCATCGGAAACTCCTTAATGTGGCCCATTCGGAAGTTAACCTCTCCGAGACCACCCATGCATATCTCTGTAAATGCTCTGCCGGCTGCATAGCCGCCACGGGTACTTACTCCGCAATCAACGATGCGGGCGCCGTTGTCCAGTTCATGATATGCACAATTAAATTCCTCAGCCAGGTCAGCCAAGTTATCAAAGATCTCGAGTGCCAGTTCGTTTACGCTTAACATTAAGAAAACCCCTGCATCATAATTGAGGGGGTCAGGATAGATAATATTTTTGAAATATTTCTGACGTGATTACCAGGGGTCGTCAGCTAGAGGTACTCAAGAACCTTAACCGGATCGTAACGGAGAGTAATAATACGGGTCCTGCCCTTTCCTTCACGGTACTGCAGGTTGATGAGACGCAGCGCATCCATCTTTTTCACGATCTCATAAAACCGCGTATATCCAATAGAATTTGATTCCCTAATCGCCTTGTATACATCACCTGCATTCATATCGTGCTCCTTTGAACTCCGCTCAGCAAGTGATTTCAGGATCAGACGTTCCTCGTCCTTAAGGGTCTTGACTGTATAATTAAGGTGCAGGTATTTCGAGATCTCATACGCACCACAAATGTCTTGGCGCTCGATTGTACGCCGTGCTGCCCGTTCAGCAGAGAGAGTTGCCCGCTTCATGAGGTCTATCCCCACCCGCAAATCACCGCTGCATGTCGTCTGTTCAACAACAAGATCAAGCAGCTCTTCCGAAAGAACTCCTGGAAATAATCCCTGGGTAACCCGGGCCTTCATGATTTCGCGAATCTCCGTATCGCCGTAGGGAGGGAAATAGATGTCCGTGGGACGGAAGACCGAAGCCACCCGGGCATCAACAGCCCGCGACAGGTCTACGTCCATATCGCTGATAATGACAATTACGCCGATCCTGGTACCCTCATATGTCTCGTGTGAACGAAGGAGGGTATAGAGTACTTTGTTAATCTCGTTCTCGTACAGGAGATAGTTCGCGTCATCAAGAGCAACGAGCAACACAATATCGTCTTTAATCAACATGCGGGCAATCGCATCAAAAACCTGTTTGAAGGATGTCCCTGATGAAGGGGGGAGGTGACCGGACAGCTTTTTATAGATTTGCGAGCCGATAGCAAATTTTGTATTATCTATCTGGCAGTTGACATATACAGGAATCAGCTTTTTTGTCGTCTCTTCAATTTCAGAAAAGAGCTTCTTCACGCTCGTGGTTTTTCCTGTTCCGGGAAGTCCCTTACATACGGTATTGAGCGGTCGCCCACCGCGAAGACCCGGCTTTATCTGGAAAGCCAGTTCACGCATCTGGGCATCACGGAACTCAAACTGCTCGGGAACATAATCGATCTCAAGAACCTCCGGGTCTCGAAAGAGGCTCTCGTCCCACATCAGCAGATTTTTCTTCATCTCATATCACCTCGCCCGACATCATTATTAACATAATCTGAAAGTTCCTGAAACAAGATCCTGAGAACCGGTGGCCGGTCAATTACTCTCAATATACGAGAATCTTTATTTTCGAAGACCAGTACAAAATAACCTGTATGCGGCAGATGATGAAAGTTACCCCCACTGATTCGTGATGATGCAGGGTTCTGATGCCGCATTATCAGGAAAACAGAAATCCAAGAAAATCAACGGCATTTTTCGTTCCGAATCCCCCCTGAGCCGCTTCATTTTCCGAGAACCGGCTACATCCATCTTTTCCCTTGCCGGTCACAACAAACGGAACAGGCTCGCGTGAATGGGTCTTGATCCGGATCGGAGTCGGATGATCAGGAAGCACCGTAAGGACACCNTCGAATTCCTCAAGGATCTTCCCCACGACTTCGTCGACCTTCTGGATTGCCTTCACTTTTTCCTCAATACTTCCAAGATGCCCAGCTTCATCCGGAGCTTCGATGTGAAGATAGAGGAAATCGAGGTGCTTGATCGCCTCAATGGCGTACCGGGCCTTGGCTGCGTAGTCTGTGTCGAGATAGCCAGTCGCGCCGGGCACATGGATAATCTCCATTCCAGCGCATCTGGCAATGCCGTTAAGGAGATCGACTGCCGAGATCATTCCACCTTTCTTCCCGTATTTCTCTTCGAAGAGGGGAAATGCCGGCTTATGCCCTCCGCTCCATGGCCAGATGTGGGTAGCTTCGGCTTTGCCTGCCTTCCGACGGGCAAGATTCACCGGGTGGTCTGCGAAGATCTGCCGGCTCTTCTCGATGCATTGCGAGAGGAGACCAGCATCACCATTCTTCGGAAGATACTCCCCAATCTCCCTTCCGACAATATCATGAGGAGGGGTAGACTCCGTTCCTTTACCCTTGGGGACAACGAGCAGGTTACGGTAGCTCACCCCGGCTTTCACCATAACCCCGGGGAGGACATCCCGAAGCGAGGCGAGCAGCGCAGCACCTTCGGCGCTCGATATATGCCCTGCGGAGAAGTCAGCCATGATGCCATCCTTGATAGTCACGAGATTAGATCGATAAGCAACATCCGAAGGTGAGAGATCAACTCCCATACTCAGTGCTTCGAGCGGTCCACGGCCGGTGTAATACCGTTCTGGGGAATAACCGAGAACCGACATATTGGCGATGTCACTTCCGGCTTCGAATCCCTCGGGAATGGTTCGGAGCAACCCACATGCACCATTCCGGGCCATATGGTCCATGTTCGGGGTCAGTGCATATTCAAGGGGGGTCTTTCCGCCGAGCTCCTCCAGGGGCTCATCTGCCATCCCATCGCCAAGAACTACAATGTACTTCATGTGATCCTGTTTTTTTCTCCGGATACCATTCACTCCGAGGATTGAACTACTGAAAACGTTCTTCCAGCATCGCCTTTACAGCAATCCTCACACTTTCCTTGGAGCCCGTCTGCGGTTTCCACCTGAGTCCTTTAATTTTCTCGACAGAGAGTTGCATCTTCGGGACGTCCCCCACCCAGCCTCGTTCTCCACCGGTAAAGCGGAGCTTCGTCCCTTTAAGGCTCATCTCCTCGCACACGATATACGCGATACTCGTTACGTCCACCCAGTCTTCAGACCCGATATTGAAGGTGTTGACCGTGCCTCGGGCCTTTCCAACCGCATAGAGCATTGCCGCGACGCATTCATGTACCTCGAGGTAGGACTTGGTCTGCTTGCCATCCCCGAGGATCTCGAGCTCGCGCGGATTCTTTTCCAGCTTTCGGATGAAATCGGTGATCACGCCATGGCTGCTCCGGGCACCGATGATGTTCGCGAAGCGGAAGTTCCAGGCATTCATATTGAAGGAATGGCAGTACGCAGAGATGATCGACTCACAGGCAAGCTTGCTCGCACCATATACCGAGATAGGCTCGAGCGGGGTGTAACTCTCCGGCGTTGGAATGATTGTCGCATCCCCATAAACCGTCGACGTAGATGTGAAAACAATCTCAGGGATTTCAAATTTCCGCATTGCTTCGAGAACGCGATAGGTTGCGAGGATATTATTGTTAAATGTCGGGTCCGGGTTCACGGCACTTTGGCGTACATCAGGATCAGCAGCCAGGTGAAAGAGCCTGTCGGATCCTTCAATTGCCTCCTGCCAGCCATCCCTAAGCAGGTCTTCCTGTAGGAAACGAACTTTACAGGAGTCAAGGTGCTGTGCGATCGTTTCCTTCCTGCCGGCGCAGAGAGAATCGATGACGAGGACTTCATTCCCCTGGGCAACGAGCGTGTCCACAAGGTGCGAACCGATAAACCCGGCGCCGCCTGTAACCACATCAAACATCAGTAATAATATGTCTGTCCATACTATAGGATTACTGCTATGTTCATCGGCATCGATCACGGTACAACCGCCATGAGGTTTGCCGGAGAATCAGGAGAGTTTAAGATCTCACGGGAAGTGGCAAAAGAGTTCCGGACTGGTGATCTCTCCCGAATATGCCCGATTGACAGGATTGAGGGAATTGCCCTCTGCTACTCGATGGGAGATAACTTCTCGAAGATCACTGCAATTGAAAAACTCATGAACAGGGGACTTGTCAGTCGCGAAGGTGCCGGAAAACATATCGGGGGCGGAACGCAGGTCTTTGACGAAATAGCCGCCAGCGGTATACCGACCATTGTCATCCCGGGCCTGCACCGGAGCTCACCGACAGATGTAAGGTTCAAAGCTTACTCGCACCAGTCTAGCCCGGAAAAGATCGGGATTGCGTACGAGGCATGTCATGATCTCGGGGATGACCTGATCATTTCTGATATCAGCTCGAATACCGTTACTCTTCTGGTAACTGCAGGAAAAATTGTTGGTGCGCTTGACGCCTGCGTCTTTGCTCCCGGGATGCTTCATGGGGCGCTGGATGTGGACGCAATCCGTAAGGTGGACCTGCATAAATGCAGTGCGAACGAGGCTTTTCAGCATGCAGGGGTGCATTTTTCCCTTCCGGAAGAGAGCCGCTTGCCGGCCCTTGCAATGTTCTCGGCTATGGAATGCGCCTCGTTACTCCTGCTCAATCCGCGCGCAGTCGTTGCCCTTGCAGGGAGCATCGCCCCTGCTATTGCTCCTGAGGTCAGTGCACTCCTGTCGCGGAACGTGGCCATTTACGATGAATGGTGCGCGGCAAAAGGGCTCGCCCGTATAGCGCACGACGTCTTCTCAGGAGAGCGCGAGATCCTCGGGCTCAGCGTGGATCTCTAGATTTATATTGATTTATCATGTAAGATTATTAGGGATTTTTCTTGAGAGAACTACGAATTCATGGCCGGGGGGGGCAGGGGTCTGTTACCGCGGCTGAACTGATAGCCGTTGCCGCATTCGAGGGTGGCGTTTTTGCCCAGGCATTTCCGGCATTTGGGGTCGAACGCCGCGGTGCACCTGTACAAGCATTTGTCCGGTTTGATGATAAAAAAATCCGGCTCAGGAGCCAGATCTATGAACCGGATTACATCATTGTTCAGGATAGTACGCTGATCAAGGATGTCAATGTGTTCATGGGAGTGAGGAAAGGAGGCATTGTAATCGTAAATACGGAAAAGAAACCGGATTACCAGGTTCCAGACGGGGTAAAACTTATAACGATAGATGCTACTTCCATCGCGCTCAAGGCCATAGGTCTGCCAATCACAAATACCTCTCTCATGGGAGCATTTGCCGCCGCAACCGGTGAGATACAGTTCTCAGCTCTCGAGAAAGCGCTCAATCACCGCTTCCCCAAAGAACTTGCGGTCAAGAATATAGAAGCAGCCCGTGTGGCATTCAATCTGATCAAGGGGGTAGCATAATGGCCCTTGCTGTAGGTTGCCGGGCCCGGCCGGGAAAATCCCGAGAGAACCGGACGGGTTCCTGGCGCGTCTTCAAACCGTACTTCGATCATGAAACGTGCTCAAAATGCGGGATGTGCAAGACCCTTTGTCCCGAAGGATGCATCCTCGAGGACCCTTCTGGTGCCTTCGATCCCGACTACGCTTACTGCAAAGGGTGTGGGATCTGTGCTGCTGAATGTCCCAAGGAAGCCATAACCATGAAACAGGAGGAGAAATAGATGCTCGAGATAACAGAGGGATCCCATGCTGTGGCTGAAGCTGTCCGCCTCAGCCGCCCACAGGTGATCTCCGCATACCCGATCACTCCCCAGACTCATATTGTCGAAGCTCTGGCAGAATTTGTTGCCAATGGCAACCTCGACGCAGAATACATCACGGTCGAAAATGAATTATCTGCACTCTCTGCATGCATTGGCGCCAGCGCAGCGGGATCACGTGCATATTCAGCAACGACATCACAGGGTCTGGCACTTATGTTCGAGGTGTGTTTCAATGCGGCAGGAATGCGCCTGCCCATTATCATGTCGATCGCAAATAGGGCTTTGGGTGCCCCGCTCTCTATCTGGAATGATCAACAGGACTCAATCTCCCTCCGGGATTCAGGCTGGCTGCAGTTTTATGCCGAAGATAACCAAGAAGCAACCGATCTGCATTATATCGCCTATCGCGTTGCAGAGGATCCATCGGTGTTGCTTCCGGCCTTCGTCTGTTTCGACGGATTTATCCTCTCCCATACCTACGAGCCGGTCGACATGCTGACACAGCAGGATGCAGACAGATACCTTCCCAAATTTGCTCCAGCCGAACGTCTTGATATGGCCGATCCAGTCAGTTTCGGCATGTATGCTACGCCAGAGTACTATCTTGAGTTCAGGTACGAGATGGACCAGGCCCAGAAGAAGGCAAAAGGCGTGATCGCAAAGGCAGGAAAAGAGTTCGGCTCCTTATTTGGCAGGGACTACAGTGCCCTTATTGAAGGATACCACCTCGATGATGCGGAAACTGCAATCATTGCGATGGGGTCTATCTGTGGCACAATCAAGGATGCAGTCGATGAGATGCGGGCAGAGGGAAAGAAAGTCGGACTACTTAAGATACGGGTGTTCCGCCCATTCCCGTCAGAGGAAATCGCAACGATGCTGTCAGGGATCAAGAGAGTCGCCGTTCTGGACAAGAATATTTCCCTTGGTGCAAAGGGAGCGACCGCTCTCGAGATCCGGGATGCCCTGTACGGTTCCGGAATCCCGGTAAATGGGTTTGTCCTCGGACTTGGGGGAAGGGATGTCAGGAAGCGGGATATCAAAGAGATTGTTACCCTTGTTGAGAAAGGACAGGGAGATCAATTCTACGGCCTTAAGAAGGAGTTGCTATGACCACGACTGAAAAAACCTGCGAATTGTTTGATTCCGGACATCGGGCGTGTGGCGGGTGCGGAGCGGCACTGGCAGCACGGTTGGTAACAACGGCGGCCGGCCCGAATACGATTGTTGTCTCGTCTACCGGTTGTATGGAAGTTTTTTCAACACCTTACCCTGAAACTGCCTGGAAAGTCCCATGGATCCACTCGCTCTTTGAGAATGCGTCGGCGATCGCTTCAGGGATCGATGCGGCAATTAAAAAACAAGGCAGGAAAGAGAAAATTGTTATCATGGCTGGAGACGGGGCGACGTTTGATATCGGAATGATCTGTATCAGTGGCGCTTTTGAACGAGGTCATGACTTTACGTACATCTGCTACGATAATGAAGCGTATATGAACACCGGTATTCAGCGTTCCGGGGCAACCCCCTACGACGCAAGTACGACTACAAGTCCTGCCGGATCCCATTCATTTGGCAATAAGCGACCAAAAAAAGATATGCCCGCAATTCTCGCAGCCCATGGGGCACCGTATGTGGCTACTGCATCCATTGCCTATCCAGCGGACTTCAAACAAAAAGTAGAACGTGCGATTAATACTCCGGGACCTTGTTATGTCCAGGTTCATGCTCCCTGCTGCACGGGTTGGGGGTTTGAAGGTGACCAGACAATAGCGATTGCAAAACTTGCACTGGAGACAGGCCTGTGGACTAACTTCGAAATGGTCGATGGTAACGTGACCAAGGTCAAGAAAGTGGTCAGGAAACCGGTTGAAGAATACCTGAAGACCCAGAAAAGGTTCCGCCACCTCTTCAAGCCTAAACGACAGGACGCCGAAATTGCTGCAATTCAGGCAATTGCTGACAGGAATGCCGAGAAATACGGTATCGATATTAAATTGAAGAAAGACTAATCATTCTTTCAGATCTCTTTTTTTTTAAATTTCATCGGCAGATATTTTACGGTCTGGCGGATCCTTTCTGTGCTTTGATTTTTTCTCAGAAACGAACAGCTGCGAAACATGGGGTTGAAATTCAGGTAATGGGGATCTTCTTTCCAGATTGGAATAGAATCATACCAGGACCGATCTCTCTTATTTTTGTAGTTTAGGTGCCTTCCCTGTTTTATGTACTTCAAATATTTTCTCAGTATTGCCTCTTTTGGCCTTTCCAATTATTTTTCGCAGTGTACATCCCACCTACTTGTTCCCGCAGTTCCATCAGTTGTCATGATGACCGGGCAGCCAAAAGAAACAGGTTTACCGGGAATTCAAAAAACAATCCATAACACCACATGGACATTCGAATGGATGATGATACCAGAGGAATATGGTCATCTCAGGAAGCGCCATCACAGCAAGGTTCGATGTTGATGAAAAAGTACATGGTTCCGACGGGAGCAATGGCTATACTACGGATTTCCATCTGGGAAATGCACCTTTGATCAGGGTTTGACGCCCAACGGAATCGATTATACAGTGCATGGCCCCGACAGGAGTGATGTATCAGGAAGCTGTATTTTTTACCGACATTTCACAGGGTCAGAATTACTCAATTTCAAATGGTCAGCTCTTGGTTTTTAATAGCGCAAACAGGAGGATCCTTCAGTTCGATTCCATGTAAATAGGATACTTGTATAACCGGACTACTTCCCTTTCGAAAAAAAATGTTCTTCAAATCAATTCTATTCAGATTATTATACCAATCCCNTCAATCTATATGCAGGATAACCAGCATCATTAAAAGTGTACAGGTAAATATAGTTGGAGTCTTGGGCTCGTGGTCTAGTCGGTTATGACGTCGCCCTTACACGGCGGAGGTCGCCGGTTCGAATCCGGCCGGGCCCATTTTTCTTTAGGCCGGAAAAAGTTAAGCCTTTTTTACAGACACAAGTTTTATGGTAAAGGTAAGGTTCTGACCTGCCAGGATGTAATTTGCATCCACCGTTATCGTCTTTGGAGTGAAATTCACTACCGTAACTGTGTTTGTTGCACCAGTGGAAGGATTGGTTACCGATAACTTCTGGCCGATGTAAGGATTGGTTATCGTGAGGTTTGCGGTCCGGTTGACCGTAACGATAAGGTCAGGATAGTACGGGCCATACGCTTTTTCAAAAGGAATCGTGACCTTTTTCTCATCCCCTATTACCATTCCGGTAACTGCTTCATCGAACCCCGGGATCATCTCCCCCGACCCAATGGTAAATTCTAAGGGGGTTGTATTCACATTCGTGTCAAACACTGTGCCGTTATCGAGTTTACCTGTATAGTAAACTCCAACGGTGTCACCACTCTTTACAACGGCACGGTTCGGGAAGACAAGATACCCCACAACAGCAATGATGATGAAGCCGATCACAAGGACGATACCGTATGTCATATATGACTTCTGGCGGGCGGCCTTTGCCTCCTTAGCCTCTTTACCCTTTACTTTTTCAGATTTTTTCATGGCATAACCACCTTATAGCGTACTCCACGTGACCATAAACATTTGTTCACCAAATGCGATTTCTCCAGGTTACGGGATCATCATTAGCCTCATATGACACGATTGCGCTTTATTTATACATTTACAGCGCATCTGGTAGTGTTGATTATGGCTGATCAAGTTCGGGTTGCAGAGGTTGCTGGAAAAAAAGTGCAATGGGATGCTGCGCAGATGCGCAAGATCCAGGAACACCCCTGTTTTTCAGAAAAGGCCTGTCATGACTTTGGCAGATGTCATATCCCTGTTGCCCCAAAATGTAACATCCAGTGCAATTATTGTATCCGGGATTTTGACTGTGTCAATGAAAGTCGCCCCGGTGTCACTACGCGGATTCTTAACCCCGATGAATCCATGGAAATGGTTAAGAAAGTCGTTGATAAATATGATTATATAAAAGTCGTGGGTATTGCCGGACCCGGTGATCCGCTCGCAAACGAGGAGACCTTCGAGACGCTACAACGTCTGCATGAAAAATACCCTGGAGTTATCAAATGCATCAGTACGAACGGGCTGTTGCTCCCCGATAAAATTGACCTTCTCCAGAAATACGATGTCGGCAATATCACCGTCACTCTCAATGCTATTGANCCGGAGATCGGTGCCAAGATCTACCAGTTTGTCGAATATAATGGAAAGCGGTATACCGGACTCGAGGCTGCCAAGCTGCTTCTCTCCCAGCAGTTGAAGGGGATCGAGGAGGCTGTCAAACGGAATATGATTGTGAAGATAAACACGGTCTACATCCCGGGTATCAACGAAGATCATATTCCTGCAATCGCCAAAAAAGTCGGAGAGATGGGCGTATACACGTTCAATATCATTCCCCTGATCGCTCAATACAAATTTGCCAATATCACGCCTCCTACCCAGGAAATGAAAAGAAAAATGCAGGACGAATGTTCGAAGTATGTCAAGCAGATGCGCCATTGCCAGCGTTGCAGGGCAGACGCGATCGGTAAACTCGGGCATGATGTTCAGTCGTGCATGTATGAAAATAAATAAAATAGTTTTTCTCCAAAAAAAAA
>JGI20214J51650_10001151_pt1 | contig 16722 bp, 11 predicted proteins | sample WetSurMetagenome_FD_51650 | JGI IMG/M metagenome (IMG submission 51650) | reverse complement strand
TCTTGTGGCATGAATTCAAAAATCGATCTGCTCGCGATAATAACTATTTTTTTCTTCATACGCGAAATGGCAACGTTAATTCGGTTCAAGTTTAGCAGGAAGTCGCTTTCGCTACGAACATAGTCGGGGTCGCTAACAGTGGTGGATATTATAATAAAGTCTGCTTCGCCTCCTTGGTATCGCTCAACGGTGTCGATTCTAGCGTTTTCGCAGCCCTCCGATAACATGTTCTTCAGTAAGCCTTTTTGGGCATTATGCGGAGTTATAACACCTATACCCTCAGATTTCACATTACGAACCAACGCCTCAACAATCGACGCCTCAACGAGGTTTGATTGGAAACTCTCTGCCTCATCATGAACAATCAATACAAAGACGTTCTCTGGCTCCAAAACAACTCCTAAACCATCAGTCTTAGGCTTTAATGCCGATAACTTATGTTTCTGGTCTGATCGAAAATCAATCTTGTCTTTTTCATACACCCATTCCCGGAGAAACTCAGCAACAACCGAGTGGCACCTGTGGCTTTCACACAATCTTTCTGCTGGTATATCTGCAGCATGTTTGCAGCTTATTCGTTCAATTCCGAGGTCTTCTTGGCGTAGCAGGCGGAGGAAGTCCATGGCTGAGAGGAAGGATGCCATTTCTTCNAGCGTTCTACGGTCTTCTTTTTCCCAGTTATGTGCTTGAATCGGAGGCAACTGGCGGTGATCTCCTGCCACGAGAATTTGGCAGCCTTTAGTTAGGAATGAGCCTGAAAGAATGAGTTCGGGGAGACGCATCATGCTTGCCTCATCTACAACGAGTAAGTCAAAGAAGCCTTCGCCCCAAGGAGGTTCGGAATCGCCGATTTTCTTCATTAATCCGTACAAGCCTGGAGGGGTGAGGCATAAAATCAAAGGATCTGAAGCCGAANCAATAGGAGTTAACGTAGATTGATTCATTAAATAATTCTTGAGTTCCGCAACAGTTTCCTCGTCTTCGTTATAATTAACGTATGTGACGCCTTTGGTGGGCTTTGCGGATGAAGTAGAACTACTCAACACTCGGTAAATGTTTAGGTCTTTTAGGTCCTTGCCGCCTTCTTTGCAGTATTCCTGCCAGCATCTAGCGAGCTTGCTAACAAACTCGTGGATTGCCTTGTGGGTTGGTGCAACCATCAACACTCGGCACCTGTTATTTGCTCTGTGCGCGGCTACATGAGCTAAAACTGCCAGCTGCAAAGTCTCCGTCTTTCCGGTACCAGGCGGACCCTGCAACATAACAATCTGTTCCTTCCCAAAAATCCGTTCAATAAACCGTTGTTGTTCAGCTTTTGGCGGAAACTTCCTGCCTTCAACCCAACGCAAAAACGATGTGGCTAAATCCTTTGGCAAAGCTGTGTGCAAGGAATCCTCGGACTTGCCCGCTAAGAAGCCTGCCAACAAAACATATAGTACATTATTGCCTGCGTAGTCAAGGCATTTGGCCGCCCTGTCTGAAATGATGTCGTCGGCTAACTCATCGAGAATGTAGATTCGCCCAACTTCGAAGAACTGCATGTACTTGTTTTTTGCCTTTTCAGGATCAGTTGTGGGAAGATTGTGCCAAGCGCTGTACTTTCTGCCTTTTCCACTGGGCCAGCTAACCACGTTAATAATTAACTCGCCTTTTCGAACATCTACTTTTTCTACGATTGCGCGGGCTGATTTTTCAACTTCTGAAGGCGAGCGTTTTTGGGCTTCCTCAAACTGCCCCTGCTCATTCCTCCTTAGTTCAGTTACTACCATCCAATCTCCCGAACTAGACCCATCTGCACCCTTAACTCTGCACGCGTTAGCCACACAATCAGCCTTCGGTAAACCAATGCCTTCGTAAACAAGTTTTCCACGAACCACAAATTCCTTGTCAGATTCAGCGACTCCAGTGCACTCAAAAATCAGCGATCTACCGGAAGCAACCCTCTGGTAGGGCAGCAAAGCGTAGTGCTGGTACATCTCTTGTCGCTTAGAAAAATACTCCAAATCCAAAAACTCTCTGCAACTCCGTTCTAAAGTTGCCACGCCCAAGGAGAACTCAGAAATCTTTGGGATCGCAATCGGTTTCTTACCCAGCCGCCTGTTACGAATTGTTAACGACCGTTCGATAAATTCTAAAGCGGAGCAAAGTTTTAAACCCATCAAATTTAGCTCTTCATCAGTAATCCGCCTTTTCTTCTGGTTGTAATCGCACCATTTACGTTTCTCAAGCAGAACTTTTGCTGGACCCTTCTCCTGATAATTGTCTAAGCGTCCTTTAGCAGCCCATAGGTACTCAATGGGGATTTGGTCGCCAAATCGTGCTCGCGCAGGATAATAGCCCTCTTTGTGCCTGTATTCTTCTCCGAGGAAAGCAATCGAGCCATCGGGATTACGGTGATATGGGAGGGAATAGTTGAAGAATCCATCTCGGAAGACTAAGCGCAAATCAACTAGTGAGCCGTCTTGACGCTTCATTATCCAGTTTTTGTTATCGAAAAAGCCCGCTTGCTCCAAAATGGGCAAAATCCCCGAGCTATGGAACCTTAACGCTTTTCTATGCATAACTTCGTCTTGCAGGATCGAGAACATGGGTTGATCGATGGCTTGTCTTAGTCCCAATAGGTCCCTGACCGCCCTTGCACTAATCAAGGTAGGTTGCCGCCTAACAGACTCCATAAGCGCATCCCGTTCTCCCCTACTGAAGAAATAAAGGTGAATAGGAGCTTCATCGGGGCTACCTACTTCGTTAGCTACTTTCGTTATTGCGTTAGTTAATTCCTGGAAGAATGATTCCAGCATCTTCTTTTCTTCATCGAGGCATAGTTCCCGCTCGTCTGGGAGATTGCCAATGACTCGGGAAACACCTAAGGGCTCACCTTTGTTTCGAGTGCAATCTACCCGAGCACTAATCATCGAAATAATGTCTAGCATGTAGTCGCGTTCGACGAAGAGGTAAATCCGCATCATACCATCTGGGCTAAAGAGAAGTGCTGAATCCAAACCGTTCAAAGGGCTGTCCTCAGGTAAGCCGCCATACCCCGTTCCTGTCAACCATGGCATCCACCTAGTTTTACTTGCAAAGGGGCTACTTGGGCGAATTCCACCCAGCATGTATTGGGCACGTTGAACCAGCCAATCAAGTTTGGCGCCCACCACCGGATCCGTTGCCAACGCATGTGTCTTTTCTTCATCCCTAAAAGGAATAGCTGTGAAGTCATAAGGATGCAAAACGCTTCTGTCCAAAACAACCTTCAGTTTCGCTAAATCCTCTAAACGTTCAATTCCATGGTGATCAAGTGCCTTCTGCTCGCCCCTGCTCAAATTAAGCAGAGCTATACTCTCTGTTTCGACAGCGCAGACAATGCAGCACTCGTTAAAGCCGCAGTTGTCACATCTCCAGCAAAGCTGATACTCAACCTTCGATAGTGGAGTTTGGTGGATTCGGTTCAACTCGCCGTTTTTGGCGAGGAGACGCTCAACGTCCTGAATTATGGGTCCAAGCTTAAATTTTGGAAGGTGCTCTGCGTCGAGAATCTGCAGGTCGGTTTCTTTGTTGATTACGCCGCCTTCAATCTCAACCTTTGATGTGAGGTTGCCTAAGGCTTGGGAAAGCAACAAAACGTAAATGGCTACTTGGATTCGGTGGGCAGTCTGCTCTTTCCATGAAGCTTTGAGCTCGAAAATTCTAATCTTCACTTTTCCGTCTTTACTAGGCCAGATAGCGATTAAATCGGCGATGCCCTTAACGTTCCAGACACCTATTTGTCCTTTCATCGGAACTTGGTAGAGCAATATGGGTTTGGAATCAGAGTTATCATTGGTGGAGATTTGGGCTTCTATTACTTCGCGCAATCTGTTCAGCGATTTTTTTCCAGCAATTTCCCAGCCGTAGAGGTGGGGGTCGAACTTGTTAAAATCGTGATATTGTCCTGCTTTTTGACTGAGTTCTGCTACTTTTTTCTCTTCCAGCGCTTTGCCTGCGCCATAGAGAAGAGGGCTGATAGGCTTGAAGGCTTCTGGCCACTTGCGACTTTTCGCTTCGGCACCTTCGAATTTTAATTTAAAGAAACGTGGGCAACAATTGAAGCGGATGTACTCCGCTATTCCCGAAGCCGCCAAAGTGGGAGGGTTTTCGCTCTGCTCCTCTACTTCATCTGAATAGTTTAAGCTGAAGTCATCGTCACTCAACCAGTTTGCTGCCTCTCTAAGTTAACGTTGGATTATTGTATTTTACATGTGCTTATGTTTAAAGGCATTACCAAAAGAACCAGGTTTATAGGAAATCACACTGGCATCAGGAGAAGAGGAGGAACAAGCAACTTTATCGATTCTTTCTCACCTGTCTTTTCGCCTATTTCCAGACGGAGATGGCAGTTTTCTTTTACAATGCAATATTCACAACTAACTGTTTCTTTTTTGGTTTGGCAATCAATTACTATTTGGGCAAACATTCTCTCAACCTCGGGAAGCCACATTAAGAGCACAACCCGCTTATAGGCAATGTCAACTGTGCGACGGCATTTTTCGAAGGTGTGTTTTCTTGTTTCCTTGGGTGTCTATAACATGAAAATGTTCAAAAAAATAATATTCAGTGATTTTGGCTCAATGTTTGCCTAATTATTCATTAATCAATTTCAAGAATTGAAAGAATGATGAATGCGTGTTCGAAATTAATTTGTTCTTTGAGCGTCATTCTTGCTATTATATAGCTCCGACAATCTCAGAAGGGTCTCTTTGTAAACTGCAATTGAATTCAAGTATTCGCTAACGTCGATGTGTTCATCTAAGGTGTGGTCGAGGTGTGAGTCGCCTGGTCCATATGTAACTATGGGCAGGTTCATGGCTTTTCCCAAGATATTCATGTCACCAGTTCCGGTTTTATGCAGAAGCGTTGCCGGTTTGTTTAGCACTTTACGAACAGACGAAGCCAGCACATGGACAAGCGGCGAAGCCTTGTTGACCTCAAACGGTTCAACAGTGTCAAGGACAGCTGCTTTCACAGATACCTTCGGATTGGCAGATTGATACTTTGTAATTATCTTTTGTATCTGCTCAAAAACTTGAGCTGTGGAGAACTGTATGGGAACTCTAACGTCAAGGTTCATTTCAGCTTCAAAGGGAACAACAGAAGTCGCTCTGCCACCTACAAGCTTCACCAAACAGGCTGTAACAGCGTTGTATGGGCTCGCCGAGGGATCTAACGAGGGATAGGAAGATGCATTTTTGATTTGTTCCCAAAGCTCAATTGCTTTCTCTAAAGAGTTGTCGTAGAGCCAAGGAGTAGAGGCGTGTCCTGTTTCTGTTTTAAGCACAATTTTTAGTTGGATTTGCCCTTTGTAGCCGATAGTTACGTTTTCGACGCCGCTGGGTTCACCGAAAACGGCGTAATCAGCCGTGATTCCTTGGGTGATGAGGTGCTTAACGCCTCGACTGGTGGCTTCTTCTTCGACGACAGCAGCAACTAAGATTTTTCCTTCGAACTCAGGCTCTTTTGAAGCTGCAACCGCAGCCATAATCATAGCTGCAAGCGGACCCTTCGCGTCTACTGCGCCTCGAGCGTAGATTTTGCCTTCTTCGATGCGAAGAGGTAGATGTCCCGCTACTGTATCCATGTGACCGCACAAGAGGATAACTGGTTCGCCTTCCCCTACGACACCTATTACGTTTCCGATGGCGTCTTTTCCAACCTCAAATCCCATTCGATTCATTTCTATATCTAAGAAGTTGGCTGCGTCCTCTTCTTTGCCTGATGGGCTGTAGATGCCTAGGAGGTTAGTTAGGAACCGTACTGCTTGCTCGCTCATTCTCTTCTTCTCCCAAAACCGTATCTAAAACTGCTATTGCTTTGTCGATTTGTGCTTTCTCGATTACCAGTGGGGGCAGTAATCTAACTACGGTTCTGCCTGCATCCAGCACCAAAACGCCTTTGTCAAGCGCTTTTAGAATAATGTTGTGTACATCAAAACGTAGTTCCATGCCAAGCATCAAGCCTAAGCCGCGAACTTCCTTGATGATTTTATGCTTAGCTTGCAACGCTTCCAGTTGTGATTTGAAGTATCTGCCGTTAGCTACAGCTTTGTCTGCAAGTTCCTCTTCCAAGAGGGCATCTATGGCGGCACATCCAGCAGCACAAACAAGTGGGCTTCCGCTGAAGGTGGTTGAGTGTTCGCCAATTTTGAGCGAGGACATTATATTTTCTTTAGCCACCGTTATGCCGATAGGTAAACCACCTGCAAATGGCTTAGCTAAACACATTATATCTGGGGTCACGTTCCAGTTTTGGCATCCGAAAAGTTTGCCCGTGCGCCCAAAGCTGGTTTGTACCTCATCGAAGATTAACAGAACACCTTTTTCGTCGCAGATTTCCCGCACTGCATGCAAATAGCCATCTGGTGGAACGCGAACACCGCCTTCACCGCGAATCGGCTCCATGAGAACTGCAGCTGTTTTGTCAGTTATGGCTTCGCGGATTTTGTCAGCGTTATCGGGTGCAACATGCTTGACTTCTGGAATAAGAGGCATGAAAGGTTCGCGGTACTTTTTGTCCCATGTTGCTGACAAGGCACCCATGGTTTTGCCATGGAACGCACCCATCAACGCGATGATTTCGGGTTTACCCGTGTATTTGCGGGCGAGTTTTATGGCACATTCGACAGATTCAGCTCCGCTATTGGAGAGGAACGCTTTGTCTAAGCCTTTAGGCGTTATCGTAACTAGTTTTTCTATGAATTCGGCCCGTTTATTGTTGTAGTAGCAACTATGGCAAGTGATAAGTTCTTCAGCTTGAGCTTTCACAGCTGCCACAACTTTAGGGTGACAATGACCCAGTGCAGCTACACCGTAACTGCTTGCGCAATCAACGTATTCTTTGCCGTTAATGTCCCATAGAAGCGCGCCTTTGCCGCGTGTTATTACGACTGGCTTTTTGGAGAACACGTTTGCCAAGTAACGGTTTTCAATTTCCATTATGGTTTTTTCATTCACTAGTTATCACTGTACCAACTTGGTGATTGAGAGCTGAAGTAATTGGCTGCTTAACCGTTCCTGAAGTAACTAGGACTTCTTTGACGCCTTGGTTTAACGCTTCCAAGCTAGCGTGGACTTTAGTGCTCATGCCACCGCCGATCTTGGAGAGAACCTCTTTCACTTCAGTCGCGGCAATCTTTGATACCCGTTCGCCTTTGAGTATTAAGCCCTCCACGTCGGTCAGCAGAATTAGTTTGTCGGCTTTTAATGCTCCCGCAATTATAGCTGCGGTTCGGTCGCCATCTACGTTTAGGGGCTCAAAGTCTTGGCTTAAAGCTATTGGAGTCACGATTGGCATGTAACCGTTCCCAAGCAACAGGTTTAGCAGTTCAGTGTTGACTTGAGTAATTTTGCCCGTGTAGCCGCCGTCCATTACCTTCTTTCTGCCGCGCTCGTCTACTGCGATCAGCTTGGTTTTCCGTTCAGCCTTCAATATTCCTGCGTCAAGTCCACTTAAACCAACAGCAGGGATTCCTTGGCTTTGAAGTGCGAGTACGATTTGCTTGTTGATTTTGCCTGCCATTACCATGGTGTAGATTTCGATGGTTTCTTTGTCAGTGTAGCGACTACGAAAACCTTCGGGTGAGATGATGAATTTTTGTTCTTTGCCAAGTTTAGAGGCGATTTCGGTCACTTCTACGCCACCCCCATGGACAAGGATAATTTTGTTTTGTTTAGAGACTTCTTTTAGATCAGATATTAGATCTGTGGACGCGCCTTCTTTCAGGATGCTTCCGCCCATCTTAATAACAAGCAACATGGCAAGTCACGCTGGATGGAACCCAGTGCTCTTAAGGCCTGTGGTCTCGTCAATTCCCATAAGCAAGTTTAAGCATTGGACGCCTTGTCCTGCGGCGCCTTTAGTCATGTTATCGATAGCTGAGAACATCAGCAGGCGATTTGCGTGTTCATCGATTTCGAAGCCGACGTCGCAGAAATTTGTGCCCATAACGATTTTGGGGTCGGGCAGTTGGTAGGGTCCTTTTTGGTACTTCACTAAGCGCACGAAAGGTTCGGTGCCATACATTCCTCGGAGTGCTTTCCAGAGGTCTTTGCTAGTTACGGGTTGTTTGGGGAAGGCGTGAATGGTTGCAAGGATACCGCGTACCATGTTAACTGCGTGTGGAGTGAAACCGATTTTTACTGGTTCATTGGCTAATGCAGTTAGCTCCTGTTCTACTTCAGCGGTGTGGCGGTGCCCAGTGACTTGATATGGGCGGACGCCGCTGAAACGTTCTGGGTGGTGTGAGGCGAGGTTTGGTTTGCTGCCGCCGCCAGAAGAGCCGACTTTGAGATCAACTATGATTTTGCTGTTATCAACTAAGCCAGCTTTCACGATTGGGGCTAAGCCGAGGATTGCAGATGTTGCCATGCAGCCCGGGCAGGCGACGAGTTTGGCTTTTTTTATTTCTTCCCGATGAAGTTCAGGTAAACCGTAGGCTGCTTCTTTGAGCATTTCTGGATGAGCATGTTTCCAGCCGTAGTAAGAATCGTAGTCATCTGGGTTTTTGAGGCGAAAATCAGCACTCATGTCGATTACTTTTAAGCCTGCCTCCAAGAGTTTAGGAACAAGATTCACTGAGCCGCCGTGTGGGGTAGCTGTGAATATTAAGTCGCAGTTCTTCTGGAGTTCAGCCATGTCTTGAGGCACGAATTTTAGTTGAGTTAGCCCTCTTAGGTTTGGGTGCACGTTGAAGACGAATTCTCCAGCGCTTTGACGTGAAGTAACCATAGTTACCTCTGCCTCTGGGTGCATCAAGAGCAGTCTTAGTAGTTCGCTTCCAACGTATCCTGAACCGCCGATTATTCCAATTCGCATATCTTTTCCTCTCTGTGTTTTGATTATTAGTCAATTAGGCTTTGAGCGCCCTTCAGCAACGGAACTGCCACGTTTAGGCCTGTTGCAAGTCTTGTGTTCTCCCAGAATTCTGGACAAGAATTCGACTCGTGAAACACCAAGGCGTTCTTATTTTTTTCTACATTTTCCTCAATAATATTTTTAATGTTTTCGTAAGNCTGAGTGTTCTTGTAGCTGTTGAAGGCTTTCTCTAACTGGGTAGTCCACGCTTCAAAATCGTTAAGACGAGCCTCATCTGTCTTAACTTTCTGAACCGGACCAAACGCTTGAGCAGCCTTGTCCAGTTCACCCTTAAGGTAAGCGTCATCTGAATTCTTGTTATCTTTTACGTTCACCATGGCATCCAAAGCAAATATCCATGCANCGCTGCCTTTGCCAAGTGCTTTTCCGCATTTAACAGCCAATTCCTGAATACTCAACGGTAGTTTAGCGTGGAAAACCAAGTTGCCAAGAAAAGTGTTGGTGCGGAAATCTTTGAAGCCTGCTCNTGCCATTGCGGTGTGGTAGCAAATGGGTTCTTTACCCTTTTCTTGAGATACGATTATGCGTAAGTCATAGAACCATTTCTGGATAAGTTCTTGAGCGACAACTCCGATAGGGTTGATTATTGAGGGCTTTGTCTCTTTGATGCTGGCTTCCAGTTCCTCACGGTTTTGGGAGAGCATAATCATTTTGCCATGTGTTCCAGCGTCAGCTTTGATTACTATGCCTTCCGCTATTGGAATTTCTGCCTCGAAGAGGTCGGCGATGTCTTTTTCGTTATGGATTTCCCGTCCAGTCTTCATCGTGTCGGTTGCGTCGCAGGGGACGAAGACGGTTTTGGGAATTGGGATGCCCTCTTTGTGGAGATTTAAAAGGGTACGTAGTTTACTATAGCAGACGAATTCTGCTTGGGAGGAATTGAGGGTTTTTTTGCCGAGCATCTCCATCAAGTATGAGGCTTGGAGGCGCCGATTTTTACTTTGAGTTCTGTTAAGCACAACCTTTGTGTTTTCGATGATGCCTGTGTAGTCTTTGCCTTTTGTTTTGGCGCTAAAACCCTCTTTAGAAATAGATAATGCAATTTTTCGAAATGGAATAAACGTTAAGTCTATGCCGAGCTGTTGAGCGGTGAGCTTTATGCCGTTTTCGTCGTTTTCCGAGCGCTCATACAAAAGTGCAATGCTCATCGCTTTACGCATCCATTAAAAAATAATGCCTTAAAAAGGTGATTTTCTGTTAGAAAGTGGGTAGTTCGATACTGTTTATTCGCCCCAGTCTTCCCCTTCAATTGTTAACTCTTGAAGGTCAACGCAGCCGCATTGTATCTGTTTAACTTCGAGTTCCAGTCCGCAGCCAGGGCAACTTACGATTTCGCCTTTCTCTGTGTCTGCTGGAACGTCGAGTTCTGCGTCGCAGTCGGGGCATTTTGCCTTTACGTTCGATTGATTTGAGTTTACGGGTTTAATCATTTTTTATTCGTCACTTTATTTTTATTCGGAAATGTCAATCTGATTATTTCGGGTTTCTTTTAAACATTTTGACCTATTTGTTACAACTTGGACTTTTAATGTTCTATTTGGTGCAGCTTATTTGATTACTTTGGCTAATGGAAAACGGACTATAAACGCTCCAGCATAACGAAATACGTTTTAATCTCCAACATTAAAGATGGAAAGCGTTAAATTTTTCCATACCATTTAGTGAATGCGGTTGAAAAGATGGATGAAAAGGACAAACAAATCATAAAAATCCTAAAAGATGATGCCAGAGCAGGTTTCGGCGAAATAGGCTCCAAAGTAAACTTATCAGAAGGCGCAGTCCGTAAAAGAATCAAGCTATTAACTGAAGAAAGCGTTATCAAGAAATTCACCGTTAAAATCGGCCTGGCAGAAGGCTCCCAAGCCATAACATTGCTCGCCACCAACCCAGCTTTCCCAACCCAAGAAGTTTCAAAAAAAATCCAAGCAATCCCAAACGTTGAAACAGTTTACGAGGTGACGGGCGAATATGACATTGTATCAGTGATCAGCGGAATGAACGTTACAGAGGTTAACGAGTGCATAGAGAAAATTCGCCGAGTTGAAGGTATAATGAAAACCAACACAATGATAGTTCTTCGCAGTTCATAAGAAGCCTTAACGGTCTACAAGGAACTAAGCTGCGAAGTCTAAAGTAAAATATCGCCAACATTTTTAGGCGCTTATTTTTGGTGGAGGACGTACCTTTCGCCTTCCAAGCTTAACGCGCAAAGCTATACGGTATAATTTACGCAGAGACATTACCAATTGCTCAACACTGGGTGAATTTGAATATATGAGGGGTATGTGTTCGTACTCAGCTATCCTTATTGTTCCCTCGTCAGGCACTGTTTTGTGGAAGACCACAATTCGTGGTTTGAGACTGCTAACGCGAACAATCATCATGGGTAAACATCCCACCTCTACGTTGGTGAAAATTAATGCTCGTTCTGTTGAGGCGCCAAAAAGTTGTGCGTACTCCGAACCAGAATATGCTTCAACTGCTTTTCTGCTGTCGATAACAGTGTAGCCGTTTACCTCTTTAACGAATTTTTCTTTGCAAGCTACTACCTCGCCGCCAATGGCTTTGCATAGGTACTCCACCCTGACAGGTATGGGAAACTCGCGTAGGTCGACAACTGCCATACTGGGTGAACTAGTTAATTTGGCGAATTCTCGGATGAATCGGCTACCTTTGCCCTCGTCAATGTGTAAAAGTGAGAGAACGAATCTGCGGATGAACTTGGCGCCCGGACTTTTTCTTCTGCCGCTTTCATAGTCACTTATGACTGAAGATGAAAGAACCATGGCTTCAGAGAGGCTGATTTGGGAAACTGCGAAGAGTTCACGCCACTTCTTCATGGTTGAGCCTGGTTTGCTCGAAAGAATTATTTCTCCAGCGATTCTTCTAGCCAAAACTTCTCTTAGACCAGGCGACACAGACATGAAACAGTTCCCCTCTGCTTGTACTCTCCCTCAAAATGGCAGTATAAAACTATAGCGCTTTTTGCCTAAAACAACCCTCAAATTGCCCCGTTTACCGAAGAGTGAAAAGGTAAATTTATGATCAAGTGTGAATGTAAGTTAGGGTTGGCTCTTTCTTGAGTTTCGATTTGATGAATTTTGTTTATTAGGAAGTTTTGAGTTATATGAGTTTACATTCTTTGTCTGAAAAGGCAACAGGATGAGTTACAACGCAAGAAACAACCTAAAAAGGAGTGTGATATGAAATGACAGAAAAAGCTAGTGACGTTATATTCGTCGGAAATAAACCACCAATGAGCTATGTACTCGCAATCATAACCGCATTTTCTTCAGGCGCAGGTAAAGAAATTACCCTAAAAGCCCGAGGACAAGCAATCACCACAGCAGTTGACGTTGCAGAAATCACAAGAAGCCGATTCATAAAAGACCTCAAAGTAACAAAGATAGCAATCGGTACTGCAGAGATGCCACCACGCGAAGGCGAGAATAGATCCAGGATGGTTTCAACGATAGAAATTACTCTCACAAAAGAGTAGTTTAAATCGCAAAATAAACCTGGGAGTTTAAAGCTCTCCAATCTTTTTACTTTTGTTTCTTTTTTATGTATTCATCAACGTTTTTTACGATTTCCATGAAAGCTTTGGTTGCAGCAGATTCTTTGTTTGAAACTACAAAGGGTGTTCCCTTGTCAGAATCTATACCTACTTTTGGGTCAATGGGGATGCTGCCGAGAAACGCTACGCCCATCTCTTTAGCCATTTTTTTGCCCCCGCCTGACTGGAAAATCTCTGTTTTTTCACTGCAATGTGGACAAATAAAACCGCTCATATTCTCCACCACACCGATTATGGGCATTTTCAGTCTCTCAGCGAATGTGATTGCTTTCTTAACTATCGAGCTTGACAGTTCGGATGGCATAGTCACGATTACTACGCCATCGATGTCTGGCAAAAGCTGGGCAATGCTTAAAGGTTCATCGCCGGTGCCAGGTGGCAAATCGATGAAAAGAAAATCAAGTTCACCCCAATCCACATCTGCGAGGAATTGGCGGATTGCCCGCATTTTGAGCGGTCCCCGCCAAATCGTCGGTGCCTGCTCAGGTAAAAAGAAGTCAATCGACATAACCTTCATACCTAACGGGCCGTCTACAGGAAAAACGCCTAAGGGCGCACTCTTAACTTGTTGCCCTTCTAATCCTAAAAGCCTAGGAACGCTGGGTCCATGAATGTCAGCGTCTAAAACGCCAACACGTTTTCCCTGCATCGCAAATGCTGCGGCAAGATTCACGGTTACGGTGCTTTTTCCAACGCCACCTTTACCGCTTATGATGGCGATTTTATATTTAATTTTGCCCATTTTATCTTTAAGATTCTGTTGTTCACTTGATTGTTGTTGTTTGTAAACTTCAAGTTGAGCCATATTCCTCTCTAAAGCCATAAAAAACACATCGCTAAGTCCGTTAAGGTTTGATTTATAAGTTAACTAAAATAGTTTATGGTAGCAGTCAGCTGAGTTTGTATCCGATTTTTCTCAGGAACTGTCGTCGCTCGGCAATGTCTTTGTCGGTTTCTATGCCCTTACTTTTTTGTCCATCAACTACACCTATGATGCCTCTACCCTGGCTCGTTTCAACGATTAGGACTTCCAGAGAATTAGCCGTAGCCGCATAAACAGTGCATACCTCAGGTACTTTCTTGATTTTGTCTAAAACATTTANTGGATAGGCGTTTCTTATATAAATCAAGAAGCTGTGGCCGCAGCCGATTTCAAACGCCTTCTCCGCCGCAAGTTTTCTCAGTTCGGGATCGTTTCCTTCGTGGCGAATAAGGCAAGGACCTGAACTTTCACAAAAACCCAATCCGAACTTAATATTAGGCACAGAATTCACCAAAGCTTCGGTCAGATCTTCAGCAGTTTTTATGAAGTGCGCCATGCCAAGGATGGTGTTGCAGTCTTTGGACGGCTCAATTTTCACAGTTTCAATATCCAACTTTAAACCCCCATTAGCTGTTACCGTTATGAAGATATAATGTTTTAAGAATCCTTAATTTTTCTTCCTAATTATTTTTAGTTGGCAAAAGCTAAATATCAAGGGAACCTATCTGATTCGGAATGCAAAGCTAAGGGCTGGTAGTTCAGCTGGTATGAACGCTTGACTTGCACTCAAGAGGTCGGGGGTTCAAATCCCCCCCAGTCCACTAGTCCATGCTTTTTAATACACTCAGGTCCTCTAAGGACTCAGGTTTGCTCATAGCTTTCTCAAAGTAGTCTTTTCTGGTTTTCTGCAAGGACAGTAAAAATTATGGGCAAATTGNTTANGTTTATAGCCCTTAAAAAAAATAAAAAGGGGAAATTAATTTTTGAGTGGCTATGTTTATGGCCGTTTTCTAATTGCCAATAGCAAGATAGCGCCGACTATTGCGATAGCAATGATTATTGCTGTCCCAATGCCTAAGACGTACATATCTGTTGGAGAAGCTGCTGTTACTGGCTGCTGGGTTGGTGTTGGAGCTGCTGTATTTATTACGAAGGCTGTTTCTGCATGCGATGGCCAATAAGATTTTGAGCCGGCGAAAGCAGCAATCACTGTATATTTGCCTGAAATATCGGGGGTCCACTGGAAACTATAAAAGCCGTTAGCATCACTTGTTGTTTCGCCAATGTTGCGGTAATTGCCATTGCCATCAATGACGTCTATTTTGACTTGGACACCAGTTACATCGGTAGGTTTCGGCTTCTGCATGTAAACGTAATCCATCCAAGCACCCATACTATCATCAGACACAGCAGGAACACCATCTGGAAATCGCGCTTTCTGTTCTTCTTGTGCAGTGCCTGCAGCAGTATCAATTACAGCGCCCTCTATCAACACATCGTTACCCTGCATTGAAACTTTGGGTGAAGCATTAACTTTGATTGCGCTTGAACCTTTCCCTATGCAGTATATTTGTCCGTCATAACAATTGTGGTACACTAGACACCCATCTGCGACTGCACCTGCATGAAGACCACCCCATCCATCCAAAGCCCATAATTCCTTGCCGTCGGTCAGGTTAATGCAGCGTATTTGCTCTCCCTTGAAGAGGGGTTTGTTGGATGAGTGCTCATTTGTTCCGAAATAGCCTTTTCCATCAGCAACAGCCAGTAGGAATTGCGGATAATAGTTCCAGACGCTTTTGTTTGTTGGAAACTCATCTCTCCATAGTAGAGTCCCGTTGAGCAGGTCATAAGCGAAGATCATTCCGCTGAGGGCATATGAATAGAATCTACTGTATGCAATCGTAGATGCTGTTGACACAGTCGAGGTGCCGGTAAAGTATCCATATGCGTTGTAGTTGACTTCAGGTTCGGAGGGACCCCATAACAGATTGCCAGTGTGCATATCGTAAGCGAGCCACTGTTGAGTCTCTTGGTATTGCAGTATGAAGACACCTTCTGACATTGATCTCGTGATCATTGTCATGTTGTTTGGTGGTGCAGGAATATTCTTCATCCATAGGACGTCTCCACGTGATTCTGGCTTTAGGCTTATAGCCCAATAAGTGATGTAGGGTTGATAGTTCGTATTGGTTGATAGACTGCCGTTTCTGCCGAGTATCAAGTCTCCATATTGAACAGCTTGGATACTTGTTGAAGATGGCCATGTGCTGGATTTACTTTGGTAGTTTATCGAAACGTTCCAGTCTGTTCGGATGTTGGATCCTTCCAGGAAGATGCTTGCATTAACTGACCCAGAGGTCTGAGCTTGGAACACTTTGGATGAGTTCCACTGGATCAAACGCCAGCTGGGATTTGTTGTGTTTCCGGAGTTGCGTATGATGTAGCGGAGCCATTCGCCTGCTGGACCAATAGCTTCAGTGCCTGTTGGAACATCGGTTACGTTAAACACGTACGCTCCCGTCAATGGGTCGATTGCTCGGGCAAAGTTGCTTTGGAACAGCCATGATGGGCTAATGCCATGTTGGTTCATCATCTCAAATGCGTATAGATAGCCGAATGTTGGTGCGCTCTGGTTTGTTTTGCCTGTGCCAATCTCGTACTCATCTGGGTAAGTTGTTAGGTCTTTTCTCCAAATTTGTTGTCCTGTTTGCAAGTCCACGCACATGTAGCCTCCGCCTGTGCCAGAATTGCCCAGCGGCAATTGATAGTAGAGTCTTCCATGCATGATTATCGAGTTTTGGAATCTTAGGTTGTAGAATGATCCGTCGTAGTACGCGTTTCCCAGAAGACCCTCGCCTGTGCGGCTTCCTCCAACGATTCCTCCATCCTCAAGCGGCCTAGTCCACATTATATGTGAACTCTCTGGTCCTGTGCCATCTTTTTGGAAGTTGAGGTTNGTTGAGCCACCTCCGACACCTCCAACCCAAGTTCCGCCGAGCCAGTTTGATCCAATGNTGNACCAGTCGGAATTTTGTCCTTCTATTGGTCTGGTCCAATATTCTGTTGGATAGGGCAGCAAAGNCGCTATTTCCAGTGGTTCTTCCTGCACCTGGAAATAGGTAGTGTAACTGCTTGACTGGAACGTGTCATTATAGAATGCATTGCTTTGGATGTTGCCTATGTAGAAAGGTGGGTTAACCCCATATATTTGTCCTGGAAAACTGATTGTGGCAGTCCAGTTGCCGATTTCATCAGGTGTGTATGTGGTGTAGCATGACCCAGTTGAGTCAGAGGTGAAACCAGACGACCCGCCGAGAACCTCAGTTGCGCCACTTGGCTTTGTGAGTGTGAGTTTTAAGCCGCGCCAGTTCCAATCGTTAGTTGACAATCCGCTTGGAGGCAAAAGTGTGAGCCACATAATGAAGGTCATTTGAGTGCCAAGTTGGCAGTGTAAGGGTGCAGGAACAACATAAGC
>JGI20214J51650_10001150_pt1 | contig 16722 bp, 15 predicted proteins | sample WetSurMetagenome_FD_51650 | JGI IMG/M metagenome (IMG submission 51650) | reverse complement strand
GCAACCATATTTGGATATACCTCTGCTTCAAGAAAATCCTGGCATGTCTGAGCGATCATGCGCTGTTCCTCATTGAATTCCTCTGGGATGAATATATCAGCTGCCCTGGTTTCAGCAACCAGAAATTCACCGCTTTTAAGGAGTTTGCTTTCCATTTTAATCAGATTTTATTGTTTGTGTTAAATTCCAAGTGATTGAGCCACAAGTTCTGCGATATCAAAGTTTTTTATTGAATCCTCCCTGTTTTTATACTTAAGTCCGTCGGTTACCATTGTCATACAGAAAGGGCATGCAGAAGCAACGACAGAGGCTCCGGTTTCGAGGGCGTCTTCAGTTCTCTCGATAAAAATCTCCTTGCTCCCCTTTTCAGCTTCCTTGAACATCTGAGCTCCTCCGGCTCCACAGCAGAGTGCAAAGCTTTTGCTTCTTTTCATTTCGGCAACCTCTCCGGAAATTTTCTCGAGTATGAACCGGGGCTCATCATAAATATCATTTGCCCGTCCAAGGTAACATGGATCATGATAAGTGATCTTCAATTCCTGGTTTTTCAGTTCTCCTGCCTTAATCTTACCCGAAGCAATTGATTCCTTAATAAGAGTAAGGTAATTTACGACTTCAAATTTTCCGTTCAGGTCAGGATATTCATTTTTAAATATATTAAAGCAATGAGGACAGGTTGTTATAACCTTTTTAATGTCATAAGCCTTTAGCAGTGAAATTACCTGCATGGCTTGCATCTGATATAGCATTTCATTGCCTGCTCTTCTTGCAGGATCTCCGGTACAGGTCTCCTCCCTGCCTAAGACAGCATAGTCAATCTTCATATGGTTCAGGATCTTTGCAAATGCCCTGACAACCTTTTTATACCTGTCGTCGAAAGCTCCGGCACAGCCAACCCAGAAAAGGTATTCAGGCTTCCTGCCTGCTGCAGCCAAATCTGCCATTACCGGCACATCGAATCCAATCTCTTTAGCCCAGAGCATCCTGTCTTCAGCTGAGTATTGCCATGGCGCCCCGTTATTTTCTATATTGCTGAAAACTGCCTTTAGTTCACCGGGAGCAGAGCCTTCTTCAAGAACAAGGTAACGCCTCATGTCGACAATAACAGAAGGTTGATTGATATTTGATCGGGCACTCTTTTGCGCAGGCATTGCAAGTGGTGCAGGCCCACAGTTCCTCTTCGGTTATATAATCCCTCAGGAGAGATTTGTTATCAGTATAAGCTCGGCCATTAGCTACCATAAGCGGACCTTTTTCCCTCATTCTTGCCCGAAGGTCCATCATTATTTTTCTGGGAGAAAGTTTCTTTCCGGTTATGTTTGCAGGGCATACAGAAGTGCATCTTCCGCATTCCGTACACGACAATGAATCAAAGTAGTTTTTCCAGATAACATCTTCGGCATCCTTCACTCCGAACCGTTCAGGTGTGGTTCCTTCAGGTGCTGCAGCAAAGGCTGTAGAAGGGTCCATCATAAGCTTCACTTCATTGGTGATGCTTTCCATGGTCTTCAGCTTGCCAAGCGGTTCAAGCCTTGAAAGGAAAACGTTTGGCACCGACATAAAAACATGGAAGTGCTTGGAATATGGAAGGTAATTGGCGAAAAAGAATATCAGAAGGATGTGTGACCACCATGAAGCTTCATAAATAATTCTGAATGTCGTTGCAGAGGTTCCTTTCAGAAGCCCCGCCAGTATGCCGGTAACCGGGTAAATTCCTGCAATTTCCTCTCCGGTTGCATTTCTGTAACCCACATAGCCAATATTCATAAGGAGAAGGGAGACCATCAGGAGGAAAATCAACGATAAGGCCACAGCAGCATCAATATGCGACCGTTTCTTCATCTCAATGCCTTCAAAGCGCGCGATGTGAAAGAAGAGCCTTCTGGACAGGAATATTAAAATGGAAACTGCAACCACCAGGCCGAAAATATCGCCTGAAGCCATAATGAAATTATGAACCGGGCCAAGGAAGCGAAGTGCTTTTTCAGAGCCTGAAAGCCCGTCAATAACCATCTCAATACTTCCGAACAGTATTACGCAGAAACCCCAGAATACCAGTGCGTGAAACAATCCGATCACCGGACGCCGGAATATTTTGGTCTGGCCAATGGCGACGCGCAGCATAACCATAAACCTTTTTCCGAGGCTCTTAACCGGAAATCCCTTTCGTGTAAGCCTGAAATAGCTGATCAGCCTGCTGACTGTCCAGGTAAAAACTCCCAGTGTGATCAGCAATGAAATCAAGAAAATAATCTGCTTCAACATCCTTTANAAATAAGTCCTACAATCTATTTCTACCTATTTCTATGAATTTCACTCTATTTCTTTACCGCACTCACGAGCCTTGGCAATATCTTCATTGCATCACCAACAATACCATATTGTGCTGCCTCAAAAATTGGAGCATCCTTATCTGTATTTATCGCAACAATATATTTTGATGAGCTGATNCCTGCCAGGTGCTGTGTTGCTCCTGAGATACCGACAGCAATGTAAAGATTAGGCGCTATTATNTTGCCTGTCTGGCCTGTATGTTCTTCGTGAGGACGCCANCCCTCNTCAGATACAGGGCGGGAACATGCCGTTGCTCCTCCAAGAGCTTCTGCGAGTTCAACAAGAGGCGCCCAGTTGTCGGCTGATTTCATTCCTCTTCCTCCTGACACAACAATATCGGCATCAGTAAGAAGAATCTTTCCAGTCTGTTTCTGAACATCCTTCCTGACTATTTTTCCGGAAACAAGTTCAGCTGGCGGAAGGTATTTCTCTATAGTGGCGCTGTCAGATGTTTCGGCAAGTTCAAAAGAGTTCTGGGCAAGGGTAATTATAGCTTTATCGGATTTGATTACCATATGGGCAAATGCATTGCCTGAATAAGTTCTTTTGTAAACCGTGAAAGGGCTCAGGCTAAGAGGCAGCTTGCTTACTCCCGATCCGACACCGGCTTTGAGCCTAACAGCTAGTCGGGGTGCCACGGCTTTGCCTGTATTGTTATTTGAAATAACAATGACGCTGGCATGTTCCTTTACTGCTATATCTGAAATGATGGCAGCATATGACTGGCTGTCGAGAATGCTTAGCTTATCGTCGTCGGCGCTGAGTATCTTCGAAGCACCGTAATTACCGAGTTTTTTAAGTTCCTGTTCATCAACTTTGCCTATTGAGACAGCAGTAACCGTTGTTCCCGCCATTTTTGCGATGGCTGTTGCATAGGAGACAAGCTCAAACGAGAGCTTTTTGAATTTACCGTCCCAGTTTTCGGCATATACTAAAACTGACATATTCTTGATTTTTAATATTTTACAAATTAAATTACCTTGGCTTCATTCTTGAGAAGATCAATCAGTTCCTCAGGCTTTTCTGCATCGATGAAGCGGCATGCAGATCGTGGTGCAGGCTTTTCAAAAAGAGAGATTGATGTCAGAGGCTCCGCAGGTACAGGCTCATACAATTTAATGGGTTTGGTGCGTGCAAGCATGATACCTCTCATGGCTGCAATCCGTGGTTCCTTTGCTATTCCTTTCTGAACAATTGCCACAAAAGGGACTGGCAATTCAATGATTTCTTTTCCACCATCAATATCACGGTTTATTATCAGTGCTCCATTTTCAGATTTAATTCCTGAAACTGCAGAAACTGATGGTATCCCAAGGAATTCCGAAATCATTCCGCCAACAAGAGAGCCATTATAGTCGCTCGATTCAATACCGCAAAGAACGATATCGAAATGCTCCTTTTTAACGACCTCGGCGAGCTGGGCAGCAACAAAATAAGCATCTGTTGAGTCGGAATTTACCCTTATGGCCTCATCGGCTCCGATAGCAAGTGCCTTGCGGATAACTGGTTCTGAAGTGACGGGNCCAACATGGGCAACTGTTACTGATTTGACACCTGTTGAAGAGTCATCACGGAGTTCAAGAGCTCTTGTTAGAGATAATTCATCCCAGGGATTAATAACCCACTGGATACCGGTGGTTTCAATTGCAGCATTCCCTTCAGCAAGCTTAATGCGTGTTGTTGTGTCGGGAACATTGCTAATACATACCAGAATCTTCATCTGTTTTAGATTTTAAATTAATCATTTATATCATTCCCGGAGTACCGGGATTAAGTTCTACGCGGCCGCAAATATAATAATTTAAGATTCACCTGCAAATCATGGCTGAATCATATTTAACACCTGTTCGAAACTATTTTTGATTGTATTTACCTGACATTTAACATATTTGATATCCAGGTTAATTAATGCCGACAGGACGGTCGAAACAAATTGCCAATACCAGGATTAAAGTTGAAAATGATTTCAACTTTGAATTCATAATTAAAAATTTAAGGACTAAATTCGCGGCACCTTATCAGGATAAGATAACACTGGCAAATGAAGCAGGCAGGCAGGACATATGGGGCAATAACACTTGCGATGATAATCTGGTCGCTATCCTTTATATGGTTCAAGGAAGCCAACCAGACATTCAGGCCTATAACAATAGTCTTCTCCAGGCTCGTCATTGCAGTTATTCTTCTGTCTGTATTTCTTGCCATTACAAAGAACTTCACAAAGATCAGAAAGGAGGACTTCCGGCTTTTTGCAATGCTGGCCATTTTCGAGCCCTTCTTTTATTTCCTTGGCGAAAGCTTTGGCCTCGGGTTTGTTTCTGCAACTGCAGGTTCAGTAATTATTTCGACCATACCGGTAGTAGCAACCATAGGTGCCGTGGTAGTTTTAAAGGTAAAGCTTAAAGCTGTCAACTATGCCGGGATATTAATTTCATTTGCCGGGATTCTTGTTTTCGTTCTCAATAAAAACGGCTCGCTAACGATTGGTATCAAGGGGCTTTTACTGCTGATGCTCGCAGTCGTTTCTGCAAGTGGGTACAACATTACCCTCAGCAAGCTGGTAGGGAGATACAGTCCTGTTTTTATAGTTCTTGTTCAGAACGTTATCGGAGCAATCCTGTTCCTTCCGCTTTTCCTCATTTTCGACCTGAAGCATGTAATAAGCAATCCCTTCCCCTTTCTTCCCTTCCTGAAAGTTGCAGAACTGGCATTTTTTGCAACATGCTGCGCTTTTATTCTTTTTGCATACTCGGTAAATAATATGGGTATCGCAAAGGCTAATGCCTTTTCCAATTGCATCCCTGTTTTTACGGCAATATTTGCATTCATTCTTAACGGAGAGATTCTTTCACTCCAGAATATTGCCGGAATGGGTATTGTAATAATCGGATTGTTTATGTCGCAGATCAATGGAAAAAGGAAGAATACCGATGATGCCCTACTGCTGACAGGAAAAACTGCCTGATCATCCATCATCTTCATTAATAATAATTTACCTCTTCCGGCGTTTAAATAAATTCATACTATATTTGATTTGGAAATACTGCGATGTTCAGAAAGATCACATATTTGCTCATATTTACACTAGCCACCATACCGCTTAGGGGACAGACAGGTGGCGACAATATATATGAGTTTCTGAATCTTACGCATTCCGGCCTGGTTTCTTCCCTGGGAGGCGCAAATGTTTCCCTGTGCTCTTCCAATATTAATCTTTCATATCACAACCCTGCCCTGCTCGATGAATCGGCAGATAAGAGACTTGCCCTGAACTATGTAAATTACTTCGCAGGCATAAACTATGGGCTGGCATTATATTCGCGATCCATTCCCGGAACCGGCAACTTCGCTGCAGGGATAACCTACCTGAATTATGGAAGCTTTACTGCTGCTGATGCCTCGGGAACCATAACCGGTACTTTCGGAGCGTCGGAATACGCTTTATCTCTGATATATTCAAGGGATATTGACTCGCTTTTCAGGCTAGGCATAACTTTCAGACCTATCATCTCCCACCTCGAAAAGTACACCTCTTTCGGTGCGGCCTTCGACCTGGGGGCAACTTATCACAGCAAATCGGGACTATTTTCTGCCGGAGTTGTTATCAGAAATGCAGGTATAGAGATAACAACATACGAAGGTGAGCCAAGGGAAAAACTGCCATTTGAAATACTTGGAGGCGTTTCCGGCAGGCTGGCACATGCTCCGTTCCGTTTTTCGCTAACCCTCAGGCATCTTGAAAAATATGACCTTACCCATGAATATTCTGATACACTCTCGGTAAAAAACTATTTCCAGTCATCTGAATTCATGGAAAATCTGCTCCGCCATGCAATTGCTGGAGTTGAATTCATCCCCCACAAGAATTTTTATCTGAGTGCTGGATTTAATTATCAGCGTAGGAAAGAGCTTATGGTTGAATCCAGGACAGGTTCCGCTGGGTTTTCCTGGGGCTTCGGGATAAATACATCTCTTTTAAATATGGAATTCGGAAGGGCAACTTATCATATTGCAGGTGCATCAAATAATATTTCACTTGTTATTAATACAGGGGCCCTTTACAACCGAATCAGAAAATAATTGTTTTAATTAGAGTTATTAATTAGTTAAAATTGCACCTGCAGTTTTCGATTTTAAAATTATGACTAAAAAGCTGATCATAGCCATCGATGGATATTCGTCATGTGGCAAAAGCACATTCGCCAGGACAATTGCCAGGGAACTCAATTATATTTTTATCGATAGTGGCGCCATGTATCGTGCTGTAACCCTCTACTGCATGAGAAAAGGCTACGTTTCCGAATCGGCCTGCGACAAACCTTCAATAGTCTCCGATCTCGGCAATATCCATATCGAATTTGTTTATAGCCCTGATATAGCTGAATATGAGACATTCCTCAATTCAGAAAATGTCGAAAAGGAGATAAGGGGGATAGAAGTTTCCTCGAAGGTGAGCATGATCAGCCAGATTTCAGAAGTAAGGACCAGGATGGTCGAATTGCAGAGGCAGATAGGGGTATTCAAGGGCATCGTAATGGACGGGCGGGACATTGGCACGGTTGTATTTCCTGATGCAGACNTCAAGATTTTTATGACAGCATCAGTTGAAGTCAGGGCAAAAAGGAGACACGATGAACTGATTGCCAAAGGTGTTATGATCGATCTAGAAGAGATCAGGAAGAACATTGTAGCACGCGACATAACCGATGAGAACAGGGATATCAGTCCCCTCAGGAGGGCTGATGACGCAATAGTACTTGATAATACAAGAATGAGCATAAAAGAACAGATGGATTGGGTTCTTGAAATAATCCGCAAAAAAATCAATGGTTGTTGAAATTGACAGTAAATCAGGCTTTTGCTTCGGTGTCCAGAATGCCGTGGAAATCGCTGAAAAAGCTTTGCTGAATGGCGAGAAAGTCTTTTCACTAGGCCATATCGTTCACAATGACCGTGAAGTTGAGCGACTTGCCACCATGGGCCTCGTGACAATCAATCATGAGGAATTCTCCGGACTAAGAGACTGCAAGGTTTTGATAAGGGCCCACGGAGAGCCTCCGGAAACCTACCATATTGCTGAAAAGAATAATATTGAGATAGTCGAAGCTACCTGCCCGATAGTGAAAAAGCTTCAGTCAAGGATTAAGGACAGGTGGGAGGAGGTCAGAAATGAAAAAGGTCAGATCGTTATCTTCGGAAAGGCAGGCCATGCTGAAGTTGTCGGGCTTCTTGGTCAGACACTCAATGACGGGATCCTTGTTTCCGGACCTACGGATATTACAAAGGTCGACCTTTCCAGACCGGTCTGGCTCTTCTCACAAACAACCATGGGTATTCATGATTACGAAGAATTTGCCGGCCTGATCAGAAAAGGAATGGCTGAAAAAGGAATAGCCGACCCTGCAAGGGATCTGCATGTAAACAAGACAATTTGCGGACAGGTTTCCAACCGGGAGCCTCATCTGAAGACATTTGCCGGCAAGCACGACATAATTATTTTTGTTAGTGGCCGTGAAAGCTCAAATGGCAAAATGCTGTATTCAGTATGTAAAAGCGTAAATTCCGAAACATATTTTGTATCCTCAGCCGATGAAATTGACAAGAGCTGGTTCAAGGGGAAAAAATCTGCAGGTATTTGCGGTGCCACTTCAACACCTAAATGGCTGATAGAGAACATTCGGGATATTGTAGCCACTTTATGATTCAGCTGTCTGGTTCTTTTGCAGGGACGAATAATTATATTACTTTTGTGCCCTGTTAAAAAATAGTTATTTATGGGAAAAATCAAAAAGATCGGGGTGCTGACATCAGGAGGCGATGCCCCCGGCATGAACGCAGCAATAAGGGCTGTTGTCAGGACAGCCACATACGAGGGACTTGAGGTTATCGGAATACGTCACGGTTACCAGGGTATGATAGATTCAAATTTTCAGAAGCTTGAAGCAAGCTCTGTTAGCGATATAATCCAAAGGGGCGGGACAATTCTTAAGACTGCAAGGTGTGAAGAATTCAGAACACCCGAAGGCAGAAACAAGGCTTATTACAACCTTAAGGCAGCTCAGATCGATGGTGTTGTTGTAATCGGTGGTGACGGGTCTTTTACAGGTGCAAGACTATTCAACGAAGAGTATGATATTCCATTTGTGGGAATTCCGGGAACCATTGATAATGACATATATGGTACCGACTATACTATTGGCTATGATACTGCTCTCAACACAGTGGTCGAGGCCGTTGACAAAATCAGGGATACAGCCAGCGCTCACAACAGGATGTTCTTTGTTGAGGTGATGGGTGCAGAAGCTGGTTTCATTGCACTTTACAGTGGTATAGCAACAGGAGCTGAAGCAATTGTTATCCCGGAGGTTAAGGGTGAAGACCGCGACATTAAGAAGATGATCGAAGCCGGCAATGTGAGGCAGAAATCAAGCAACATTATAATTGTTGCCGAAGGTGATGAAGAGGGCGGCGCCTTTGCATATGCTGAAAAAGTTAAAAATGAATTCCCGGGCTACGATATCAGGGTATCTGTTCTCGGACATCTTCAGAGAGGAGGTTCACCATCGGCGATCGACAGGATTAATGCCAGCAGGCTTGGCCATGCAGCAATTGAAGCGCTGATTGACGACCAGAAAAGCGTAATGGTAGGCTTGTCTAATAACGAAATAGTACTTGTACCATTCCGCAGGGCAGTTAAACTTCATAAGGATGTCGACCATAGCCTTGTTGAACTTGCAAGAATACTTTCAGTTTAATAATTAATATTATGGCCTCGTCAAAAGTCTGGTTTACCAATCTTCGGGTCAGCTCACCCATGAACCTTCTGAAAAAGCTGGATAATCTTGTAAAAAGAGCCGGCATAGAACAGATTGATTTTGACAAAAAGCTTGTTGCCGTCAAAATACATTTCGGGGAACCTGGGAACCTTGCTTATATAAGGCCTAACTATGCAGCCCAGATAATAAGGCTTCTGAAATCAAAAGGCGCTATTCCATTTCTGACCGACTGCAATACTCTTTATTATGGAAGGAGATCCAATGGTCCCTCTCATATATATGCTGCTTTTGAAAACGGCTTCAACCCGATGGCCGTGGATTGTCCTGTTATTATTGGCGACGGTATCAAGGGTACAGGGTATACGGAAGTTGAGCTTGATATGGAATATTGCAAGAGCGCCAAAATCGGTTCTGAGATTGTCAATGCTGACATAGTAGTGTCGCTGAATCATTTCAAAGGCCACGAACTTACAGGATTTGGAGGCGCTCTCAAAAACCTTGGAATGGGCTGTGCATCGGTTGGCGGGAAGCTGTTCCTTCATTCCGGTTCTTCCCCTGAGATATTTGCGCAGAATTGCACCGGATGCCGTGTTTGCGAGAAATATTGCGCTCATGATGCCATAAAGGTTGGCAAGGATAAAATTGCTCACATCAATTACGATAATTGTGTAGGTTGTGGCCAGTGCGTTGCCGTATGCCAGTTCGACTCAGCCAGGGTTGTATGGTCAGGCAACTCTGAGGTAGTTTGCAACAGGATATCTGAATACGCTTTTGCCGTACTGAAGGATAAGCCAGCATTCCATGTAAACTTCATTATGAATGTTTCACCAAACTGCGATTGCTGGGATTCAAATGATTATCCTCTGGTTCCCGACCTCGGGATTGCTGCCTCGTTTGATCCTGTAGCACTCGACCAGGCCTGTGCCGATCTGGTAATCGAGGCGCCTGCCCTGCCGGGAAGCAGTTTGTGCGATGAACATAAAGGAAATGATCTCAGGGGCCAGGATAAAATGAAGCTTACTCATCCAGATACTTCATGGCAATCTGGCCTGAAGCATGCCGAAAAGATTGGACTTGGAACCACCACTTATGAACTGATCAGAATTTGATCCTTTTGTGGTTTTTCTGATTATCTTTGATTTACTTACCCTTAATTATGAATGCCAAAATCAGGATAGCCAGGCTTTCAGTATTATCAAATTCTCTTTTGATTATTATGAAGCTGGCCGTAGGTATTGTCAGCGGGTCGGTCAGTATAATTTCCGAGGCGATTCATTCCTCAATGGATCTTATTGCTGCTATTATAGCATTCTTCTCCGTCAGGGTTTCCGACACTCCTCCTGATTCGCGCCATCCCTACGGTCACGGCAAAGTTGAAAACATATCGGGGGTTATCGAAGCCATGCTGATATTTGTTGCCGCAGCCTGGATTATTATTGAAGCTGTAAAAAAGCTTCTTGGCGCTGAGATAGTTCTTGATAAGATATGGATTGGCTCCATTGTTATGCTTATATCTGCACTGATCAACTTGATTGTTTCGCGCAGATTATATAAAGTTGCAAAGGAAACAAAATCTGTTGCCCTCGAAGCAGATGCCCTTCATCTCAAAACTGATGTTTATACCTCTGTTGGTGTGGCCATTGGCCTTGCTCTTATCTTTGTTACAGGAATAAAATGGCTTGACCCGGCTGTTGCCATTCTAGTTGCCCTGTTCATAATAAAGGAATCCTATTCTCTCCTGAAACGTGCCTTTACACCTCTTCTCGATACAGCCTGGAGCGATGATGAGATCGAACAGCTTGAAGGCAAGCTTAAAGAGCTCAAAGTTAATTATCACGATCTGAGAACCCGCGGAGCAGGAAACTACCGCTTCATTGATATTCATATTGAAATACCCAAAGATGAGTCGGTAGGAAATGCCCATAAGTATTGCGATGAAATTGAAGAATCACTTATGGCAGCTTTTGAAAACCTGAGCGTGACAATACATGTCGAACCGAGCTAACATCTTCATCTAATCTTCACAATTTCAGTCTGTTTAATCTTTGTTAATTTGGGTTAAAAGAATGTTAACCCAGGATTATTTTGCAAGGTATTTGTGTCTGAAGCCTGNATGAACAAATACTCAAAAATGAGGAAATGATCAACTATTACATCAGAAAATGGCAATTATGGAAATAATTTAAACCCATGAGTACAATATTTGGACTCTGGTAAAGGATCAGGAGATTACAATAGCCGATCCCAAAGATCTAAAGGCTGCATGGTAATCATGCAGCTTTTTTATTTTAATTGCGTTTATTATTAACTTTGAATGAAAGTTTATCAGTGCATAATTAAAATTAAAATATTGCTATATGTCACTCACGGAAAAAATTGCCGCAGATCTTATAACTGCCATGAAAGCCAGGGATACCGTTTCCCTTGAAGCTATAAGAGCCGCAAAGACAGCCTTCATACTTGCCATTTCGGAGAAGGGAGCAGGCTCTGTACTTACAGCCGATGAAGAGCTTAAGATAATTCAGAAACTTGTCAAGCAACGCAGGGAGTCAGCTGATATTTATAAGCNGAATAACCGTATNGACCTTTGTGAAAAGGAAACCAGCGAAGCCAATGTTCTTGAAAAATACCTTCCGGCAAAGATCAGTGAGGCAGAGCTCGAAAAGATACTGAAAGCGATAATAGAAAAAGTTGGAGCAAAATCGCCTGCCGATATGGGAAAGGTCATGGGCGTTGCAAGCAAAGATCTGGCAGGGAAGGCCGACGGTAAAGAGATATCGGTAAAAGTACGCCAGTTACTGGGCTGAATAAGACAAGATTTTTAAGGCTTGCACGTACAACTGTGAGACATCACTTTCATTGGAATCAATAAAACTGGTAGCCATTAAATATACCTTCCGATTTCACCGCTGATGAGTACCTGCCAGAGATTGATATGGTACCACATTTTTGCATAGAAGAAGCTGAGTACTGCAATACAAGCGACAAAAGCAAGGATCAGTCCCATATATTTTCCAGCCATTGTTTTACCCTTTTTGACAAGTTTCATTGAAATTGCCTTTACCCATTCCTCAAGCTTTGCAAAAAGAGGGTAAAAGATTATTACTGTTACTGCCATACCAACCAATGTAAAGGTTAGCGGTCTCAGATGATTCTTATACGTAACCAGCCAGTTGCCAATAGCATTGGTTATCAGGTTGGCTGTCAGGATGGTAATCGACATTACGGCAAAGCGGAAGGAATAACGGTACATCTTAATGTGGTTTAGACGACCAAATTAAGAAAAACCGTTAAACGAAGCTTCCTGAATATGAGGCTTAATATCTCAGACGATCTTAATTGCTTTTTTCTGGGCTGTCAGAGCCAGCTCAGTTGCAAGGAAGCAGTGGGCTTGTGACATCGCAGTCTCAGTACGGTTTACAACATCGCTTACCAGCTGTTCGCCATATGGCAGATAAACAGCAGAGCAATCAAAATAGGTTGTTTCCTTATGATTGACAAGGAACAGGTGATTTCCGCCCTTGCGTCCTGTAATATCAATATATTTCCGGAGCTCAATATAACCCTCAGTACCGAGGATAAACATCCTTCCGTCGCCCCAGGTGGCGAGCGAGTCTGGTGTAAACCAGTCAATGCGTATGTAACCTGAGGCATGGGAACTGCGGACACTCATATCACCAAAATCCTGATAATTCGGGTAAGAAGNCAGATTGAAATTACCGATCTGAGAAAAATTTACTACAGCTTCAGTTGAGTCGGTATAGAAAAGGAATTGGTCGCACTGGTGGGAACCAATATCGCAGAGAACTCCACCGGCCTTGGCAGGATCAAAGAACCAGTCGGGACGTGTTTTGGGAGACATCCGGTGTGGCCCCATACCGAGAGTCTGAACAATCTTTCCGATAGCTCCGGCTTTGACAAGCTCCCCTGCTTTTACTGCAGCAGGAACACCAAGGCGTTCGCTGTACATTATTGAGTATATCCTGCCGGTTTCCTTTTGTACTTTTTTTACCTGTTTGAACTGGTCAAATGTTATAATGCCCGGTTTGTCAGTCATATAGTCTTTGCCGGCCTTCATAACTCTGATCCCAAGTGGGGCCCTGTCGATGGGAATTCCGGAGCTGGCAACCAGCTTAATTGTGGGGTCATTGAGTATCTCTTCTTCACTCTTTGCAATTTGTGCTTTTGGGAAGCTTCGCGTAAACTGCTTCAGCAGGTCAGGTTCCTTTGCATAAACGCTGACAAGTTCTCCTCCGCCACTAATAAGTGAATTTACCATTCCGAAAATATGGTTATGATTAATGCCAATGACCGAGAATTTTATTGAATCCTTAGGTTTCGGTCTTGGTTCCGGTTTAAGGATAATCTCTTCGGGATGAGAGGTGGAGTGAAGTCCGTGGCTGAATAAATCTGCCGGGATCATTGTTGCTGCAGCAATTCCTGCAGCCGATGCAACAGAATGCTTGATGAAACTGCGTCTTTTAACCTGCATAACCGATGTATTTGAGATATTTTCTAATATAGTTGATTCTTTAAGTTATCATCAACTAAGGTACACTTTTGACAACATGACGGGAAATTTTTAACCAAACTTAACACATGAGATGCCAATTTAAATTTTGTGCATACTGGCGGGCCCTATTTTGCTAATGCATCTGAAAAAAAGTTTTCACCGCAGAAAAAAAGAAAGCCCGGCACTTGCGTGTCAGGCTTTTTGTCGGGGTGACTGGACTCGAACCAGCGGCCTCGTCGTCCCGAACGACGCGCGCTACCAACTGCGCCACACCCCGATAATAAAATTTTCATTTAAAGGCGGCCTCTTCATCCCGAATCCCGAGTAATCGGGACTACCAACTGCACCACACCCCGCTCTTCAGGGTGGCAAAATTAATAAATTTTCAGAATGTTACAATAGCTATTTTCCAGTGCTCATTGAGAATGGAACCGACTTTTCGGATATCCCTCTTGCAGTATTCGGCTGTAGCCCCATCCTGAATACAAGGCGCCCCCCTTTCTGAAGTTCCTGATGAAGGATGTAGTTCCTGTCGATAATATTGCCATTGAGTATAACAGACTGAATGTAAACATTCTCGTGGTTATTATAAGGAGCGTCGATTATCAGTTTATTGCCATTTTCAAACTTAATAACCACCTTTTCAAACAGGGGCGATCCAAAAACATACTGGTCGGTTCCGGGGGTCACAGGATAAAATCCCAGTGACGAAAAAACATACCACGCTGATGTCTGGCCATTATCCTCATCACCGCAATAGCCGTCAGGAGTATAGTTATAAAGCTTGTCGAGCACTTCACGCGCATGCTGCTGGGCCTTCCACGGCTCACCTGCATAGTTATACAGATAAATCATATGCTGAATAGGCTGGTTACCATGAGCATAATTGCCCATATTGGTTATCTGCATCTCTCTTATTTCGTGTATCACCGATCCATAATATGAATAATCAAAGAGCGGAGGCGCTGAAAACACAGAATCGAGCCTCGAAACGAATTCCTTCTTCCCTCCCATCAGCTGTATAAGTCCTTCGATATCCTGAAACACACTCCATGTATAATGCCAGCTGTTCCCTTCAGTAAATGCATCACCCCATTTATATGGTGAAAACGGTGACTGGAAGGTTCCGTCTTCGTTCTTCCCGCGCATGAGCTTGCGGCTGTGGTCAAACATATTCTTATAATTCATTGCCCTTGATGCAAAAAGGTCTATTTCCTTTTGGGGACGCTTAAGCCCCGTAGCAAGCTTACTGATGCAGAAATCGGCATAAGCATATTCCAGGGTCCGGGCTACATTTTCATTTATACCCACATTATAGGGTATGTAACCTTTTGCATTATAATAATCTGCCCCAAGCCTTCCCACTGAGCTCATTGGTCCGACACTATCGGTATTCTTCAAAATAGCCTGGTACAAAGTTTCGATATCATAGCCGCGGATTCCCTTTAAATATGAATCAGAGATTATCGATGCTGAATTTGATCCGATCATGCAATCGCGGTGCCCCGGAGATGCCCATTCAGGCAGCCAGCCACTTTCCCTGTAAGTATTGGCAAGCCCTTCCATTATTTTACTGTTCAGATCAGGATATACCAGGGTGGTAAAAGGGAATAAGGCTCTAAAGGTATCCCAGAAGCCATTATCTGTAAACATATAACCAGGCAATATCTGACCATTATAGGGGCTGTAATGCATAACTTTATCGTCCTTGTCAATCTCGTAGAATCCGCGCGGAAACAGGAGCATTCTGTAAAGGCATGAATAAAAAGTTCTTCGCTGGTCGTCGGTACCGCTCTTTACAACTATCCGTCCAAGCTCTTTATTCCATCGTTCCCTGCCCTCAGCTTTGACCTGGTCAAAGCTTTTATTCCCGGTTTCACGGCTAAGGTTAAGCTCAGCCTGTTCCGGGCTGATAAATGACGATGCGACCCTGACATTAATCTTTTCCCCTGCTGTAGTTTTGAATCCTGCAATGGCACCTGAATGGTAACCTTCCTGGCTTAAAATATTTTTATTAAGTGTGTCTCCATGCCAGGTATTGGAGTAGGTGAAATCCTTGTCGAACACCGCTACAAAATAGTTCCTGAAGTTTGCCGGCACACCGCCATGGTTATTCCTGCAATAACCAACAATTTTTCTTTCAGACGGAATTACCTTTACCATCGAGCCTTTATTAAAGCCATCCAGCAGAATAAAAGATGAATCGGTTTGCGGAAATGTAAAGCGGAAGATGGCAGCTCTTTCCGTTGGTGTAATTTCAGCGGTTATGTTATAATCGGCGAGATAAACACTGTAATAATATGGTTTCGCTGTCTCAGCTTTATGTGAAAACCAGGAAGCCCGGTCCTTCTCACGAACCTTTATTGTACCCGTCTCGGCAAAAATCGAGAAGGCAGCATAATCATTTATCCAGGGACTGGGCTGGTGGGTCTGCTTTATTCCCATGATCTTGTAATCGTTGTAAGCATATCCCCAGCCATTCCCCATCTGCCTTGTCTGTGGCGTCCAGAAATTGAGGCCCCAGGGCATGGCAATTGCAGGATAGGTGTTGCCGTTTGAGAGGACATATTCGGAATTTGTTCCCATCAGCGGGTTTACCAGATCGGCAAAAGAAGGATCCTTTGCATTATCTTGCTTTTTACATCCAGCCATAAGCAAGGTGGATAATACAAAAAATGTCATCAAAGATTTATTCCCTGCAAAAAAAGATTTATTCATTTCTATTTTTCAATTACAGATTCCAATATGCTTATTTATTTGTGGCCCTAAGTGGTGAAGACCAGACTCTCATAATTAAATTCTGAGGAGTTAAAGACTGCTAAATTATTACATATACTTTTAAATAACCTTCAGGTTCACCATTCTGTCATAAACTTTTTCAGGAGTAAGCCAGTTCATACAGGCAAAATCCCCCCTCCGGCACCTGCCTTTACCATATACCGTACAAGGCCTGCAACTCAGCTCTTCTGCCGGGATTCGTATGGAATAGCTTTCAGGCTGACGCCATGCGCCAAAACCTGTAAGTGGATCCGTGCCGCCCCAGATCGAAACAACTTTTGTTCCTGTCAGGGCTGCCATATGCATGTTTGATGAATCCAT
>JGI20214J51650_10001148_pt1 | contig 16746 bp, 13 predicted proteins | sample WetSurMetagenome_FD_51650 | JGI IMG/M metagenome (IMG submission 51650) | reverse complement strand
GGTCATGACCGTTAGTGACCGGTTATTCGCTCTTCTCTGCGATCTCTAAATGTTCTGCGATGTTAAAGAAACCCGGCTGCTGAGCAAGGAAATTTTGCATGAAAAAAGCTCCCATACGTTTTCCGGCGCTCCTCATCGGTCTGATCTTCGTCATTATTTGCTGCGCCTTCACCCCTTACAACAACGTAAAACTGCAGAACAGCCCGCTTGCCGGCGGCCATTTTCCGCTGGCGTCTTTCGGTTGCCTTCTTCTTCTGATGGTTGTCATCAACCCGCTTTTGTCGCTGATAAGAAGAGAGTGGCGCTTCCATCTTCATGAACTCCTCCTGGTCTGGGCCATGGTTACGGTTGCCACCGGCGTTGCCTATACCGGATTGATGCGCACTTTCATCATCAACATCACCACTCCCGTCTGGTTCAGCACCACTTCCAGCAATCTCGGCCAAATCTTGCCCCCGCTCCTGCCGGAGTCGCTCTTTCCCAAAAACCCCGACATGATTCGCACCCTCTACGGTGGCTTGGAGGGAGGTCTGGATATGAGCTGGTGGCAGGTACTCTCCCAAATACCATGGGCCAGCTGGCTCATGCCCATGGCCTGGTGGGGCCTTTTCATAATCTTCGTCTACACAGCCATGATGGGAATGGTTGGAGTGTTTTCGCACCAATGGGTTGAGAACGAGAAGATGAACTTTCCCCTGCTGAGAGTTCCTGAAATTCTCGGCGAGGAAGCCGAAGCGGGTCGTCTTCTGCAATTCTTCACCCACCGCTACTTTATCATCGGGTTTGGCATTCCTCTCGTTTTGCACCTTTTGAATGGCCTCAATACCTACTTTCCTCAGGTCCCTTCGATTCCCACCCTGGTCCTGGCTTCGCCCTACATCCCCAAGGAAGGACTCCTTTCGGGATTCTATAAAGCGAAGATCTATATCTATCCGGCGTTCATCGGCTTCGCTTTTCTCACCTCAAAGCAAGTCTCTTTCAGCCTGTGGAGCTTTTTCATCCTGGGCGGGCTCCTGCCGGGCTTGCTCCAATCGCTCGGCTGGCACCTCCCCGCTGCAGCCCTTGGGACCACTTTCGGGCCGGTCGTCTCGCGCGTCGAAGAGATGCAGATGGTGGGCGCCTTTGCCGTTTTCTTTCTGTTCATTCTCTGGCTCGCCAGAGACCATCTCAAACTGGTGTTCCGTTCCTTCTATCAAGGTCGTGATGTACTCCAGGAGTGTCATGGGCTGCTGTGCCCGAGACTCGCCCTGTTCATCTTTCTGGGCGGGTTCGTCGGGGTCACCGTCTGGCTGAACCTCTTTGGCATGGACCTCCTGCCGACCCTCATGTTTCTCGTCATCTGCTTTATGCTGCAATTGGTCAATTCAAGGCTCATCTGCCAGGGTGGGTTGCCCTATCTCACCCTGCCTCTTGCACCACCCGACGGCTTTCTGGCCTTTTTTCAGACGCGCCTGATTGCTCCCCTCACGCTCTATATGGCACTCGTCGTGCAGAAGGTCACCTTCCTTGACATCAGGGAATCCCTGATGCCCTCGCTTTTCCATTCGGCCAAACTCGCGGAGGGAAGCAACCCCAGGTTCCGATTTTTGTTCGGCATCCTTCTCGCTGTCGTCGTGGGCGTGGTCATTTCTTTCGTGGCCTATCTGGCGCTCTACTACAAGTTCGGGCTCAATACTCTCCCGGATGAATGGGCCGTAGAGACTTCCCGGAGGGTCCACGAGAATTTCGCGCAACTTCTCAATCACCCCGAAGAACCCAAGCGCTGGAGCATGATCTTCACCATGGTCGGCGTCGGCGTTATGTCGCTCCTGGTCGCGGGATACCATCAGTTCATCTGGTGGCCTCTCCATCCAATCGGATACCTGACCACCTACAGTTCTGCCATGCAAATCCTGTGGTTCGGGTTTTTCATTGGCTGGCTCTCCAACACTCTCGTTCTGAGGTATGGCGGAGTCTCTTTGTTCAAGGAAGTAAGGCGCGTTTTCATCGGGTTGATTGTGGGTGATATTGTGATGGCCATCCTCTGGCTCATTGTCGGCCTTTTCACTCAGATCAGCTACCACGCACTGCCGCTGTAGAGCAGTGATCAGTGCGCAGTGGCCGGTGATCAGAAATTGCTGAAGCGTGAAGGATTCTTGGAATTGAAAATCGACCAGACTGTGCCCGCCAAGCAGAACCCGAAGGGAGTCTTCAATTGAACACCCCTGCTTCTCCGCTGGCCGCTGACCACTGATCACTGACCACTAAAAAAGAGGTTGGGGATGTACGAAGATAAGGAACTCAAGGAGTATCGTGACCTCCTCCAAGCGCCCGATAAATTCGAGGACGGGTTCGGGTGGAAGTCCATCGTCGGGGCAATTTTCATCGGTTTTTTGATGATGCCCGGTTCCATGTACCTCGGATTGGTGATCGGCACGGGTATTGGACCGGCAGCCCGGTGGGTCACGATCATCCTCTTTGCGGAAATTGCCAAACGCGCCTACACCAGGCTGAGCCAGCAGGAGATCTTCGTCCTCTATTACATGGCGGGGGCGGCAATGGCTTCACCGTTCTCGGGGCTGCTCTGGAACCAGTATCTGGTGCAGTCCGAGGCGGCGAGAATGCTGGGGCTGACTCAGCACATCCCTGCCTGGGTAGCCCCGATGTTCGGTTCCGACGCACTCGTCGATCGCACCTTTTTTCACCGTGATTGGCTGATTCCGATCCTGCTGATGGTCGGTTTTGAAATCATTTCCGCCGTTGACCACTTCGGTCTCGGCTACGCTCTCTATCGCCTTACCTCCGATGTGGAAAAACTCCCCTTCCCGATGGCTCCTGTCGGCGCTCTTGGCAATATGGCCCTGGCGGAATCCACCGAGCGGGACACCACCAGTTGGAAGTGGCGCATCTTTTCCATCGGGGGGATGATCGGCCTCGTCTTCGGGTCGCTCTACGTGCTGCTTCCGGCGGCATCGGGAGTGATCCTTTCGGAACCCATCCAGATTTTTCCCATTCCCTGGATCGAACTCACCCATGTCACCGAAGATCTCTTCCCTGCCGTTGCCACCGGCATTCAGCTCGATCTGGGGCTCTTCTTTATCGGCATGGTGCTTCCCTTCTGGGCCGTGATCGGCGGCGGCATCGGTTTCCTTCTAACCCTTATCGCGAACCCTATTCTCTACGAACACGGCATCCTGCACCGTTGGCACAAGGGCATGGCCACGGTCGACACCATCTTCGCCAACAATTTCGATTTCTACATGAGCTTTGGGATCGGACTGGGTCTGGCCATTGCCGCGATCGGGCTTTTTCACGTTTTCTTCAGTTTTAAGCAAAAACACCTCGGACCGCTCAAAGAACGTTTCGCCGTCCTCTTTTCCCCGCCCAAAGGCCGGGGTGATTTCAGCGTCTGGCTCGCACTCGGGATCTATGTCGCTTCCACCACGGCCTACATTATCATTTCATCCATGCTGGTGCCTGGGTTCCCGTGGATTTTTCTGGTCGCTTACGGCTTCATTTACACACCCGTTATCTCTTACGTGTCCGCCAGAATGGAGGGGATTGCAGGGCAGTTCGTCAGTTTACCCATGGTCCGGGAAGCCAGTTTCATCGCGGCGGCAAAGTTCTTCGGCTACTCCGGGATCGGCATCTGGTACGCTCCCATCCCCATTCACAATTATGGTAAGGCCACCCAGCGGTGGCGGGAGATCGAGCTCACCGGCACCAGCTTCAGAAGCATCATCAAGGCAGAGATCCTCGTGGTTCCCATCGTCCTGATTGCAAGCCTGCTCTTTTCCCAATACATCTGGCGTCTGGCGCCGATTCCATCGGCAAGCTACCCTTATGCTCAGGAACTCTGGCATCTTCAGGCCCTGAACACGCTGCTCCTGCAGAGCGCTACGCTGGAGGGCAATTCACCCTTTTTCGAAGCCCTGAAGATTGATTACATGGCCATCGGTATGGGTATGGGAGTCATAACCTACTGGGGCCTGGCGGCCCTGAAGCTCCCGGTGATGCTCATCTATGGGATCATCCGGGGACTCAGCCATTCCAGTCCTCACGGGATGGTCCTGGAGATTATCGGGGCCTTTCTGGGGCGCTACTATTTCGTGAAGAAATACGGCCTCGTCTGGCGACAATACGCGCCGGTGTTGCTCGCCGGCTTTTCCTGCGGTATGGGTCTCATGGGAATGCTTGCCATGGGCTTCACGCTCATTATGCGGTCGCTGCGCAGCCTCGCTTACTGACCCGATGACCCTCATCAAGAGAGCCTTGCTCATCTTCATGCGCTACCCGGAACCGGGTTGCGTCAAATCCCGCCTGGCTGCCGCTACTGGGCCCGGCCCGGCAGCCCGAATTTACGAAAAGCTTCTGCGGAGAACCCTAGGGATTGCGGCCGATTTCAAGCGAAAAAGCCCTCTCGTCGAGATCTTCGTTGTCTTAACCCCGCCGGAGAGACAGGTTGAGATTCAGGACAGCTATCCAGGCCCATGGGGTTTCTTTTGTCAGCAGGGCGGTCACTTGGGGGAAAGGATGGGAGAATCCATCCAGCAGGTGATGGATCGGGGCTTTTCGCAGGTTTTGCTGGTTGGGACGGATCTCGCCGACCTGCAACCCGCTGACTTTGACGAAGCTTTCCAGGCACTGGATGAGGGCTGTTCAGCGCTGGGCCCTGCCGCCGACGGCGGCTTTTATCTCATCGGGCTCGATCGGCCCTGCCCTTCAGCCTTTCAATCGGAAGTGTGGAGTACCGGAGCGGTTTTTGCCCGCACGGAACGGTTGCTGGTTCACGCGGGGTTGAGGGTGAAGCGCCTGCGGGAGAGACGGGATATCGACTCCCCGGAAGACCTCGAGATCCTTGAAGAGAAGCCCGAGTTTCGCACCAACCTCTCCGTTATCATCCCGACCCTCGGTTCAATCGAACAGCTCGAACCTGTCCTGCAAAAACTCCATAAGCAGATCTGGCCCGATGACGAGATTATCGTTGTGCAAGCGGAAGGAGGAGAACAACCAGTCGGTCCTCATGAGCCGCTCCCAATTGCCCCGCGAGTCCTTGCCGTTGCCTCCCCTCGGGGGAGAGGCCTGCAGCTGAACCGGGGAGCAGATGCAGCCAANGGGGGGCTGCTTTTTTTCCTCCACGATGACAGCATGCCGCCCCTTAACTTTGCCTATTCCGTCCGAAAGCTTTGCCGACTGCCGGAAGCAGCGCTGGGATGTTTTCGCCTGGCCTTTTCCCCATCGACTCCTGCGCTCGACTGGATTGCCCGATGGGCCAACCGGCGCACGCGGTTATTCGGTCTGCCATACGGCGACCAGGGGCTTTTCTGTCGTCGGGAGCTCTACGACCACGTGGGAGGATTCAAGAAACCCTATCTTATGGAGGATGTCGATTTTGTCCGCAATTGCCTGCGCCGGGGGCGCCTCCTGATGCTTCCCGAAAGCATATCCACGTCCCCTGAAAAGTACCTGCGGCACGGCATCCTCCGAGCCTCGTTGCGAAATCACATCACGATGCTTCTGTACCGCCTCGGGGTGAGCGACAGGAAACTGTATGAGTTTTACTACCGTCGCGTCCTGGACCCGGTTGGTGGACAACCTTCCACTTCCTGATTATTCCCCCCTGAAGACCGGCGAGCGCTTCTCCAGGAAAGAGGTGATGCCCTCCTCGTAATCGTGGCTGTCATATACGCGGCGGCGCAAACCCTGGAGGTGCTCAAACTGCTCCGGGGAAATGGGACGCGCACCGGAAAGAATCCTCAACTGTTCCTTTATGACCGCCACCGAAAGGGCCGACCGGGAGGCAATGCCCTTGGCCAGGCCCATCGTAAAACTCATCAACTGCTCTGCGGGCACTCGATAGTTCAGGATGCCCACGCGCTCAGCCCGCTCCGCGGCGATAGGTTCCGCGGTGAAGAACATCTCTTTGGCAATGTTCAACCCCACCCGGTTCATAAAATGGAGAATGCCGGTGGCATTGTAGGGCAGCCCCAGCTTGGCGGGAGTGATGGCGAAGGCTGACGTTTCGTCGCCGACCACCAGGTCACAGCTCATCACCAGATCGCATGCCCCGCCCCAGACGCTGCCGTGCACCATGGCGATCACCGGGCCAGGATATTTCTGAACGGCACGCAGCACTTTCTCAAGCGGGTCATAATAGCCAAGTGGGTCACGGTGGGAGCGCGGCAGCTCCTTGACGTCGTGCCCTGCCGACCAGACGTTGGCTCCTTCAGCAGCACCCAGGATTACCACGGGAACTTTGTTTTCCTGAAACTCACCGAGTCCATCGATCAGCTCATCTACCAAACCTTCACTGAGGGCGTTACGCTTCTCCGTGTTGTTCAGCGTAAGAACACCTATGCCTTCCTTTGTCGCTCGCTCGACCAGTGCCATGTTCGTCTCCCCGAATCAAATTAAGGTCACGCTTTCGGCTTCTTTGAGCAATTCTTCTCGGAACTTGGGATGGGCGATGTTGATGAGGCTGAGAGCCCTTTCCCTGGTCGATTGTCCCTTGAGATTGGTCACTCCGTGCTCGGTTACCACGTATTCGGTGTCCATGCGCGGGTCGGTGACCAGACTGGTCAGGCGGGGCACAATCCGCGAAACGGTCCCGTTCTTTGCGGTTGAATAGAGCGCCAGGATGGATTTACCGCCGGGCGAGTCGTAGGCTCCCCGCATAAAGTCGAGCGCCCCGCCCGTACCGCTGAATTCGTGCCAGTCGATCGACTCGGCGCTGACCTGGCCGTAGAGGTCGATTTCCAGGGCCGAATTGACGGAAACCATGCTGCTGTTCCGAGCAATCACCGCCGGATGGTTCACGTGGGAAGCGGGATAGCTTTCCATCGCCGCATTGTTGTCCATGAGATCGTACAGGCGACGGTCGCCCAACGCCAGCGTGAAAACGTGTTTCCATCGATGCAGGGTTTTCATGCGGCCGTTGGCCACCCCAGCCTCAATCAGTCCGCCCATGCCGGGTGTCAGGAGCTCCGTGTGAATACCGAGGTCCTTATGGGCGGAGAGGTAGCGACACACCGCATTGGGAATGCCGCCGATACCGAACTGGATGGTCGCACCGTTCGGGATCATCTCCGCCACCATTTTGCCTATAGCGTCATCCTCCGGCGCCGGCGGCCGCGATACACTCTCCAACAAAGGCACGTGATTCTCCACGATTCGCTTCACTTCCGTAACGTGTACGAGGGACTCGCCAAAGACCCTGGGCATGTTTCGGTTCACTTCCACGATCGCGCTTCGAGCGGACCGGATCGCGGTGGAGGCATAGTCATTGTTGGTTCCCAGGCTGAAGTAACCGGCCTTGTCCATGGGTGAAACGGTGATCACAAAAGTATCGAGCAAAATGATTTCAGCAAACAGCCGCGGCATCTGGTAAAAGTAGGCTGGCACATAGCTGAGGATTTTCTTTCCCAACTCCATTTGTTTCTTGATGATCCTTCGGTCCACTTCGGTCAAGAAAAGCGGGAACGGATGAACCGCATGGAGCACGTCATCAGCCAGGAGCGTCTCCGCAGCATGCTTCAAGGCTAGTTTGTAGTAGATGCTAAGGTCGTTGAGCTCGGCGGAACGCAGGCGGCCGGCGATGGCGGCAAGGAGCGCCGGCGGCTGCCCGACACCTATACCAAACCCCATTTTCGAGCCGCTTTGAATGTCAGCCACGGCCTCCTCTGGAGTCGTCAATCGTTGCTGGTACTCGTGCTCAGGACTCTTCATGACGTGCACCCTCCTAATTCTCAATGTTCCTAAGAGCTGCAATTATAGCTTCTTTGATAATAAATTTCATAAAAGTGCTCGTGTGAGGCAGGCTTTCCAGCCTGCCTGAGCATTTCGGCAGGCTGGAAAGCCTGCCCCACAGATTTTGAAGCTATTTTTCTGAAGATCTATAGACAGGCGAATCGCACCTGTCGTTTATAGGTCCGATCAGTGGCCGGTGTCGGTGACGCCGGCTTCCGCGAAGGTTTTGATTTCCATGAGCACCTTGGCGGCCGCTTCCACAAGAGTCATCGCCAGGACCGAACCGGTGCCTTCCCCCAGCCGCATTTTCAGATCGAGAATGGGATCGAGTCCAAGGAATTCGACCATGGTGTTGTGTCCCGTCTCTTGGCTGCGGTGAGAAAGGAACAGGTAATCTTTTGCCGCAGGCGCCAGTTGGCAGGCAATCAGAGCGCCTGCGGTGGCGATGAAGCCATCACAGAGGAGAGGGGATTTCGCCACGGCCGCTCCCAGGAGGGCTCCGGCAAGAGCAGCTATTTCGAAGCCGCCCACTTTGCTGAGGATGTCCAGGGGATCATTATGGTCCGGGTGATTGAGCGCCAGCCCCTGTTCGATGACGGCAATTTTGCGCTCCAAGGTCACATCGTCAATGCCGGTGCCGCGTCCCGCCAATTCCCTCACGGATTTGCCGCTCAGCGCGGCAATGATCGCAGTCGAGGGAGTGGTGTTGGCAATCCCCATATCCCCGGTCCCGATCAATTGATAGCCCTCGCTGAGATAGGCCTTCTCGACCAGTTCCGCCCCGAGGAGCAGACCGGAAACCGCTTCCTCGCGGCTCATTGCGGGACCTTTAGTGAATGAGGACGTCCCCTTTGCAATCTTTCTGTGAATGATCGGCCAGTCTCCGGGAAGATCTGCCGCCACGCCGCAATCCACCACGCGCACCTCGGCGCCGACGTGCCGTGCCAGTACGTTGATTGACGCCCACCCCTGCACAAAGCTGTAAACCATTTGCGGTGTGACCTCCTGGGGATAGGCACTGACCCCTTCATGAGCAACTCCATGGTCGCCCGCCATGGTAAAGATGAGCTTCCGGCTCAAATCAAAAGTCAGGCTCCTGTTAATACCGGCCAATCGCGCGGCAATGGTTTCCAGTTGGCCGAGAGACCCGCGCGGACGGATTTGTGAGTGCAGTCGTTCCCGGGCCTTTTCTTCCCAATTTCGATCAGCAGGTTGGATTCGAGCAATCAAGCGATCGAGTTGCTGCATTTGTCTCTCCTTTCCAAACGAAAAAATCCTTCAAACCTCTTCCCGAGGCCTGAAGGATTGCTTAATGGTTTCGGCAATCGTACCGCCTTGACCCACACGTTGGGTGGGCTCGCTCTCCACGGCAGGTCTTCTGACTCGCGGCTCGTTTTACTCTCTGAACCTTCCCATCCCGGACAGTATGAAATACTGGCGAAACAGTGGGCAACTCTCAGATTTCATCCCCGCTCACAGCGCTGACCAAACGTGCCGGTATTTCACCGTCTTCCCTTTTAAGCCGGGCATCGGCACCGTGAAGAAGCAATAGTGGCACTTGGCTCTCGGCTCCCAGACATAATTGAAGCCAATGCAAAACCAAGGTCAAAAGGATTCCAGCGATCTATTACGGGGTCTTCTTTACCGTCCTTTTCAAGAACTTCATGGCCTTATCCGTTTCCATAACGGGAGTGATTTCCGCAACGCCGAGATCGGTCCAATTGTAGATCGAAGAGGCGAGGTGGACATCGTCGTCAGTTTCAAAGAGTCGAAAGACGCGGTGACCTGAAATATCGAACCACTCGCCCTTTATGGTGACACCGACGTTTTTGTCCATGCCTTTCATCCGCCGTTCGATGACCACATTTCGGTCTTCCGGTGCGTAGCTGAATATCGCCAAAAACAACATAACCCGTCTCCTTTCCTGATGGCTTGATGGTTTCAAAAAAAATCCCGAAATGGTGCAATTGAACTCACCTGCCGCCCCGGTCAAACAAGCGTTCAATCGCCTCCACCCTACCTCCGGTCCCGACCGAAGCATCGTGATTGGACGTTCCACGCCGTCTCGTATACGCCTCAGCCACAAGAGGTGTGGCGAGAGACCAGTTCGATCATGACTGCAACCTTGCTCCATAGCGGGTGGAAACGTTCATATTGCACGGCCGACGACGACACGCCTTAGTGCCATTGCACGGCATTATAGATGAGTGAATAATGACTTGGCAAGTTTTCCTGTCATCCTGCGCCTCACACAGCCGAGGAAACGATCAATAGAAGATTGTTCGGCAGCGATGGTAGGGCTTTCTTCTGAATGCTTCGAGCTGCCCCAGTTGCCACAGCCATTGGTCGACCCGCGCACTCGTCACATCTGTCCCCCGGCGACCAAACTCCTGCTTCAGCGCTTCCACGGCCCAGATGGTCATAGCTCTTATCTCAATCTCCTCTTCACTTCCGGCAGTCAGGTTTTGCAGGAGATCGACTTTCCGGGCCAATTCCTCCTGATAGGACAGGATTCCCAATTCGCACAGCACCTGCGGCAGTTTGTAATCGGCAAAGGCGGTCAAGGCGGCAAGATCGTCGTATTCGCCCCAATCTGTCCCGCCGAAGGCAGCATGGAGATCCGCCACCAGGAGCTGCGCACGTTTCCAAAAGAAGACCTTCTGGCCCCGGTAGTCAGCTTCATCCTGAAAACTCGGGAACGAAGCGACCACCTGCCGGACCGTCTTAGCCGCACAACCGCGCGTCTCTTCAAGGAGATGAAGGACATCTCCCTGCCAAAGCGACAGAATGATACGACCTGCTTCTCGGAGATTCGCAAGGCGCTCCTCAAAAAGCGGAATCTCACCTTCCCCGGAAAAGATTTCTCTCAAATCTGCGCGCTTGAGCTCAACCAGGTATTCGGCATCAGTAATCCGAAACCCCTTCGCGACAGCCCGCTTGAGGCTCGCGGCCAGGCCCCAGTAGCCGGAATAGTCCATGCCCTCATACTTCACCGTCCACGTCGTCTCGCCCACATTCGGCCAGAAACAGTGATTGAGGAGGTCCAACACAAAGATCCAGCGCAGTGTCTCTGCCGTTCCGTCGAAATAATGGCAGGGATGATGCCAGGCATCTGGACCGCCGGATAGATCACCCCATTGGCGCACGGCCGTTCCAAGCCGATCAGGGTGATACATCATCCAACGGCTCTGAATCACCACACTCTCCACCGAAGGCAACACCGGAAGCCCCTCTTGAAGCTTGGTTATGAGCATTTGTATCCTTTCCATCTAACCCCCATGACCCGGTGGCTCACAACAAATGGATGAAATCCCTCCTTCGTCATTCCAGCATGCTTCTGGCTGGAATTCAGACTGTTTGAAGTTCTGGACCCCGGCCAGAAGCATGCCGGGGTGACGAGTTGGGGGAATTTCATATAAACTCAATAAGGGGTCGAAGTCTGTTAAACCCTCTTTCAGCTCACCCATCGCTTGACTTTCCCAGCAATTCTATTTAGATTCTAAAACCTGTAGGCTTCTACTGACATTTCCCCCTCTCCCATAGCATTGCACAGCGGATGATACGAGTTCAATCCCCTTTGGGGAGTGGATAGCGGTGTAGAGGTTTGTAACCGACTCATTATTTTCAAGAAGGAGGTATACCCATGAAAAGGACTGTTGTCATCCTGGTTGCTCTGCTCTTCTCCTTGGGCTTGTTTCAATACCCGACTTTCGCCCAGGAAACCATCAAAATCGGGATCATCCTTCCCGTTACCGGAGACAAGGCCAAATTTGGAGAAATCGAGAAGAAGTCTTTTGAGCTGGCTCTTGAAGAACTGAACGCGGCGGGTGGGATTAATGGCAAGAAGCTCGAATTTGTGTTCGAGGACGACACGGGGCGCCCCGATATCGCCCGTTCCGCAGCGGAGAAGCTCATCACCAAGGATAAGGTCGTCATGCTGGGCGGCGGTTACGGGAGTTCCGAAACCTTCGCTATTGCGGGCGTGGCGCAACAAAACCAGATTCCGTTCCTGGTCAATACGGGCTCAGACGACAAAATTACCGAACAGAAATGGAATTACATCTTTCGCCTGAACCCCCCGGTAAGTGAATANCCCAAGGGACTGGAGTCTTTTTTGACCGAAATTGTCAAGCCGAAGACGGTCGCTATTCTGTACGAAAACACCAACTTCGGCTCTTCCGGGTCAAAAGAATTCCAGACGACCTGTGAGCGCCTCGGCATCAAGGTGCTCATGTCAGAGGGATACGAACACGGCGGCGTAGACTTCAAACCGCTTCTCATCAAAGTCAAACAGGCCAACCCCGATCTGGTTTACATGATCTCCTACATCATGGATGCCTCCCTCCTGATGAATCAAAGCAGGGAACTGCGGCTCAACCCCAAGGTTTTCGTGGGTGGAGCCGCTGGGTTCACTCTGCCCGAATTCCTCAAGAATGCCGGGAAAGCCGCTGATCTGGTTTATTCGGCAACCCTCTGGTACCAGACACTTCCTTACCAGGGAGCAAAAGAATACTACGACAAATTTGTCAAGAAATTTGGCACGGAAACCGAATATCATGGTGCTGAAGCCTATGCGGCGGCCTACGTCATCGCCGATGCGATGAAACGCACCAAGTCTCTGAAACCGGAAGACGTTCGTCAGGCCCTTGCTGAAACGGACATGATGACCGTCTTTGGCCCTGTGAAATTCATCGCTTACGACAAGATGACCAACCAGAACAAGTTACCGACTTACCTGGTCCAATGGATCGAGGGCAAGCTCGAACTGGTGTGGCCCAAGGAAGTTGCGAGCAAACCCTACGTATTTCCTATCGAATGGGAAAAGGTTTGGAAATAGATCGAGGTTGTTCATTGGAAATTTGAAATTCACCGCAAGGGCGCAGAGATCACCGAACGATACTGACGAGAGAGCTCTGCGTCCATTCGGTGCAAACGAACTTTTCCAATTTTAATCGGTATAGTTCTGAGCCTCTTGCAAACCTCAATAAAACCGTCACCCCGGCGAAAGCCTGGGTCCAGAAACCCCTAAAAAATCTGGATTCCGGCTTTCGCCGGAATGACGCTGAAGGACATTTGCGAGAGGCTCTTCCAAAAGCAGTAAAAGACTGGCTGTGGAGCCGAAGAGGAATATCAACACCGCAGGCTGAAAACCACCATTTTGAGCGATTGAGGACAGACAGGCGATGGAAGTTTTTGTCCAGACATTTGTGTCAGGGGTTCTCATGGGCGGTATTTACGCGCTCGTGGGACTTGGCATGACCCTGATCATGGGGGTTATGAAGATCATCAATCTGGCTCACGGTCAGCTGATGATGGTGGCGATGTATATCACCTATGTACTCTTCGAATATTTACATCTGGACCCCTATTTTTCCTTGTTGATAGCAATGCCTACTCTCTTTTTGCTGGGAGCAATCATTCAGAAATATTTCTTGAACCCATTACTCAAGGTGGACTCCATTCTTCCTGAAAATCAAGTTCTCATGACGGTGGGGATAGGCATGGTGTTGACGGAAATCATCCGTTTCATTTTCCATTCCGATTATAAGTCCGTAAAGACTTCGTACAGCTCGGATTTCATTTATGCAGGGGGTATTTCCTATAATGTGGCGATGGTGATCGCCTTTGGGATTGCCGCGCTGCTGACCCTGCTGTTGTTCTTCTTTCTGTTGAAGACGGACATCGGCAGGTCCGTCCGGGCAACAGCGCAGAACAAGGAAGCCGCTTTGCTGATGGGGATTAACGCCGAGTGGATCACCATTTTCACCTATGGCCTAGGGGCCGCTCTGGCAGCCGCCGCGGGCTCCCTGCTCCTCCCCATCTATTACCTTTTTCCCGACATCGGCGGCCCGTTCACCCTCAAGGCTTTCGTTATCACTATTCTGGGTGGCCTCGGCAGCACGGTGGGAGCCATTGTGGGCGGCGTGGTTCTGGGGGTGGCCGAATCACTGGGTGCAACCTACATCTCCATGGCCCTCAAGGATGCCGTAGGAATGGTGATTTTCCTCCTGGTGCTGATCTTTTTGCCGGGCGGTCTCAAAGCATGGACCAAAATATAAGCAGGGTAATGCCATGAAAAAAATGCGCTGGTCGGCTCTTATTCCCCTTCTTCTCCTCCTTGTCTTCCCGCTCGTCATTCAATCGGATTACTACCGACACATCTTCATTATCGCTCTGATGTGGGTAGTGATCGGGTCCTCGTGGAACCTCCTGGCCGGCTACACGGGGCAGGTCTCCTTCGGCCATGCCATCTTTTTCGGTACTGGAGCCTACACGGCGGGCTTGTGTGCGACCAAGCTGGGTATTTCCGCCTGGTGGGGCATGCTCCTCGGGGGACCGGTAGCCGTTCTGGTGGGTCTTTTCATCGGCTGGGTTTGTTTCCGCCTCCGTGGACCTTATTTTGCGCTGGCAACCATTGCGGTCGGCGAAATCTTCCGCATCGTGGCCACGGTCTGGAGGGATTTGACCGACGGGATGCAGGGAATTCTGATCATGCAAACCTTCCGGAGCAAGATTCCCTACTACTATCTGGCGCTTTTCCTCGCCGCTCTCTGCGTTTATGCTATTCACCGGGTGATCAAATCCAAGTGGGGCTATTGTTTTGTGGCCATACGAGAAGATCAGGATGCCGCCGAATCCATGGGCATCAGCGCCTTCCGTTACAAGAGCCTGTCCCTGGCCGTGAGTTCTTTTTTTACCGGGCTCGCCGGGGCTTTCTATATGAATTACATGGCCTTTATCGACCCTCATGTGGTTTTCTCGCTGCACTATATTTCCATCATGGCCATTCTCGTCGGTATCATCGGTGGAGTCGGGACCCTGTGGGGTCCTCCCGTCGGCGCTTTTGTTATGGTGCTCCTCCAGGAAACCTTCCGCAGTTCCTTTTTCGGCCTTCTGCCCAAGTGGGTCAGTGAGGGACACGTGCTGGTCTTCGGGGTGCTCGTCATTTTTGTGATCCGTTATATGGCCAACGGCATTGTCGGTGACTGGTCAAAGATCAAGCGAATCTGGTCGAAAGAAAAACCTGAGCCCGTTGCAACTATTGGAAGTTGATTATGAGCTTTTTTGAAACGCAGCATCTTACCAAAGCATTTGGTGGGCTGATCGCCGTCAACGACTTGAGCTTCAAGGTCGAACAGGGAAAGATTTACGGCCTGATCGGTCCCAACGGTTCCGGCAAGACCACTGTTTTCAACCTCATCAACGGCTATTATCCCATCACCTCAGGAACCATCCTTTTTGAAGGACAGGAACTGAACGGTCTTCCCACCTGGAAAATCTGCAAACTGGGGATCGGCAGGACCTTTCAGATTGTCAAGCCGCTGCGCCGCATGACGGTGCTCGAAAACGTAATGGCCTCCGCCTTCAATCGTACGGCTAGGGAAGAGGAGTCCAGGGAAAAGGCCCTTGAGGTGCTTGAGTTTTGTGAACTGCTCAAGAAGCGGGACTATCCGGCAAAAGGCCTCACCATCGGCGATCGCAAGCGACTCGAGATCGCACGAGCCCTCGCCACCGGCCCGAAACTTCTCCTATTGGATGAGACCATGGCAGGGCTCACCCCACAGGAACAAGCGGACGGCGTAGTGCTCATCCGCAAGATCCGCGATTCGGGGATGACCATTATCATTGTGGAACACATCATGCAAGTCATCATGAACATCTGCGATCAGATCCTTTGCATCAACTATGGGCAGGAAATTGTTCAGGGAAGCCCCGTGGAAGTGGCCAACAACCCAGCCGTCATTGAAGCATACCTCGGAAGGGAATAGAAACGATGCTCAGGGTGGAACACGTGAATGCCGGTTATGGGGATATCCAGGTCCTATGGGATGTCTCCTTCCTGGTTCAGGCCAAGGAATTTGTCGTCCTGGTAGGGGCCAATGGCGCAGGAAAAAGCAGCATTATGCGAACTATTTCCAGTGTCATCACTCCGACCAGCGGTGAAGTGTGGTTCGAGGACCACCGCATTGATCGGGAGCCTCCCTACCGCATCATCAGCCATGGAATCGCTCACGTGCCCGAGGGGCGCCAGCTTTTCCCGGAAATGTCGGTCCTGGAGAACCTGGAACTCGGATCACTGACACCTGAGGCAAAAGCTCATCGCAAGGACACCCTGGACTGGGTCCTGACGCTTTTTCCGAGGCTTCGCGAACGGCAAAAGCAATTGGCGGGCACCATGTCGGGGGGAGAGCAGCAGATGTGCGCCATTGCCCGCGGTTTAATGTCGCGCCCCAAGATGATCCTCTTTGACGAACCGTCCCTCGGCCTTTCGCCTCTGCTCACCCAAGAGATTTTTCGCCTCACCCGCAAGATCCATGAAGAAGGGATCACCATTCTCATGGTGGAGCAAAACGTTAAACAGACACTGGCAATTTGCGACCGGGCTTACGTGCTTGAAAACGGCAGAGTGGTCCTGGAAGGCAAAGGCCGGGAGCTCCTCGAAAACGAACAGGTCCGGCAGGCGTTTCTCGGGATCTGATCGTGGATTCTGGGCATCGGAAATTCACCACCCTCCCCTCCGCTACCCGCCTCTTGACTTCACCTGATTCTTCTGTTCACTTTTTCCGGGGAAGGTCGGCGTAGAATTTCTTCAGGCAGTCGGGACAGATGCCGTGGCTGAATTCAGCCCCGGAACGATCACGAATATATACTTCCACTTGGTGCCAACGTCCCTCATCATCCCGAATTTTTTTGCAGGAGGCACAGATGGGCAGTATTCCTTCCAGGGTTTTGATCTTGACCAGCGCTTCCTGCAATTCGGCATTCAACCGTCGCAGGGCCATTAGATCGGAAAAGCGCGCTGCCGCAAGGGTCATCGCCCTGTTGAGTTCAGTCGCACTGGATGGCTTGACCAGATAGGCGCCGGCCCCGACCAGACTGGCCTGCGTCACCAGGGCGGGATGCTCATGGGCTGAGAGCAGCACCACCGGTGTGGGGCAGCTTTCCTGAATCATTTGAGTCGCCTTCATGCCGTCTATCTCCGGTATCACAATATCCATGAGGACGATGTCCGGGCGGAGA